>Ga0068859_100000353_pt1 | contig 45785 bp, 32 predicted proteins | sample KBSSwiS22_FD_66585 | JGI IMG/M metagenome (GOLD analysis project Ga0068859, IMG submission 66585) | Switchgrass rhizosphere microbial communities from Kellogg Biological Station, Michigan, USA - KBS Switchgrass S2-2 | ecosystem: Host-associated > Plants > Roots > Rhizosphere > Soil ... | reverse complement strand
GGACGATCGAAACCGTAGACTGCCTTCAAATCAAAAGTGGGCCGATAGCTCAGTCGGTAGAGCAACTGGCTTTTAACCAGTGGGTCGCAGGTTCGAGTCCTGCTCGGCTCACCACTTTTCCTGAGGAATACGCAAGAAGCGAGCAGCGACAAGCTGCCCGCTTCTTGTTTTTCCTCTAACTTTTCCTCTAACAGATCTGGGATCGACCGTATTTTTCCTCTAAGCACACATTTGATCAGCACCCGACCATCCAGAAGGCGAGCATTGTTTCGCCTGGAGAACGCCTGATAACTACCCGGCAGCTGCGAACGGCAGTAGACCCTGACCCGAGTCTTCGTCGACCTGAATAGTGGTGACTTCTTTGCTCGGACGAAACCTCTTCGAGGAACTGACGCGGTTGTCCTTTCGCTTAGCTCTCGGAGGAATGGTTTCAGGTTGTCCGCCGACCTGCCCACCGTTTCGCTGGCAGACCGATAGAAACTCCGTGAGCTGTTCCTCCGAATATAGGACCCGTGTCCCGATTCGAAAGAACTTAATGCGCCCGGCTTCACGAGCGCGAAGAAGGGTGATGCGAGCGATGCCTAAGCGCTTCGCCGCTTGTTTCTCGGAAAGCAAGTTAGGGTAATTCTCTGTTAATTCCATGGTTCCGAGGCTATTACAAAAGTTGTGCCAAAGTCTCTGTTAACTAAATCAATGTTACCGGGTGATAACGCCAGTTAACGAAAGTGAACGATCAAGTTGAAAAATATGTTTCTCAATTCCCACGCCCCGAAACGCTGGCCGACACAGATTTTCTAGCGTCTTCTCCTGGCTTTCAGTGTCATAGGACACAGACGGGTTGGCTGAGTTGCCAGAGACGGCCAACCTGGAGCCCCAATCGAGTCCGCTCTATTCTATCTTGTCGATTTCAGCCGCGAATTTGCGACTTGCTTCATTAGCCTTCTTCCTGATTCGCTCGATAACGGCCTCCGCTTTCTCGGTAGCGGTGCGCGTATGCATATCGTAGAAGTTGTCCATCGTCTCGTGCGTCTTTCCCTTTTCGATCCAAGGCTTACGAACGTTCTCCTCGTAAACCAGGGTCCTGCCGGCAAGAGTCTCAATCAAGAGTTCGCGCAGCATCCACAGCCCAAAGTCTCTACTGAAGTAACTTCTTTCTTCGTGTTTTAGCAGTCTAAGTAGCAAGGTTGTTATCGTCTTCAGGGCTTCTGCTTGTCCTTCGCCCGGCGGTTCGTCGTCGGAATACCCGAGGGCGTGCCGCCGACGTGCCCTCAACGCCTCATCCAGAAGCTGGCGGATGACCGGAGCGTCTTTGTACTCTCCGGTGGATTCCATGATGGCGCGAATCTGATAGACCTGATCGTCGTACATGTTGAAGGATGAGACCTTCTTCGAGAGCGATCTCTTCCGTCCGCGAACCCTAATTGCCATGACACCTCCTGAGAATTGAAAGTGCCGATCGCTATGCAAAAATAAAGCCATAAACGTCAGTGCGCTGGTAGGTTGACCGACTTCCCCAGCCGCCCAAGTTTGATTCTTAAGATTCCCCAGTCCTAACCTATTGATGAAACGAAGCTTAGATGAATGGTTAACAGTTTTCGGGCTTTCTATCCTGTCCGCTCATTTATTCTGATTCTTTATTGCCCTGCGTTCAGTACTCTACTCAGTCAACCGAGGAACCTCGCAAATTCTCAGTCAGATGCGCGAGCTAACGAGAGGAACAATGAGCGAACGTGCGAGCGCGTTTGATAAGAGGAGAGAAAAGCAGAGAAGCCGGGCGTACGATAATCGCAATTATGTTTCCGGTGCATGAGCCGTGACATCGCCGTCTCAGATGGCGCGCCGCATGTCTGACCAGGACATCAATTCTCGATTATCGGATGACCGTCCGCTCGTTCATCGCCTGCGCTTGAGAAATGATGTTCGGCGACTATGACCACATACTTCGGAAGGAGCGGGGGCGCGTTGAGATGCGCCAAACCACGACCTCGCGCTACCAAGGATCTTTGTCCTCATTTCCATTGAGTCTTTGCGTTGTCGCCTTCCGCACGGTTAGATAGCCCAAATACAAGCGCAGATGGAGGAGAAGACTCTATGTCTGGTAAAGAGCGTGTGGTGACGCGAGAAGAGCTATACAGGCTGGTATGGTCAAAACCGATTACAGAGCTGGCAAAGGAATTCGGAATGTCTGATGTCGGCTTAGCGAAAGTCTGTAAGAAGCTGAATGTCCCGAAACCGTATCGCGGGTATTGGCAATTGGTCGAAGCTGGCCGAAAGGTGACTATTCCGCCGCTCCCACCGTCGCGCAAAGGCGATCCCACTGAGGCGATTCTGGACCCTGAACACTATCGCGTGAATTTCAAGCCCGAAGATTCAAACACTCTAGATCGCATGGATGCAGAAAGCCGACCGGAGAATCGCATCAAGGTCGCGGAGACCCTGGACAACCCACATCGTTTGGTTCGCAATACGCAAATCCTGTTACGGAAGGGCAAGCCTGATGAGTCGGGAAGACTCCACTACTGGAACGTCGCGGACAATCGCCCGCGTCTGTCCGTTCGTGTATCGAGGGATACACTGCCGCGTGCATTGCTGATCATGGACACTCTCATTAAAGCACTCGAAGCTCGCGGTTGCACGGTTGAGGCGGAGGATGGCACCGTTTGCAATATCGGTGAAACCCAAGTGCCGTTCTACCTTTGGGAACGTGTCCGCCGCACCGAGCGCGTGCTAACAGAAAAAGAGAAAGAAAAACCTTGGTGGTACAAGAACTACCAGTTCATACCCACGGGTGAATTGGTATTCACTTTGGACGAATACTGTGTCGACAGAAAGAATTGGGCTGACGGCAAGAAAAAGAAACTAGAGGACAAGCTCAACAACATCGTTGCCGGCCTGTTCGCGGCGGCTGAACAATTGCGACTCAGGGAGATTGAACGAAAAGAGGAAGAAGCACGTCGGGCCGAAGCCGCACAAAAACGCGCAGAATTGGAGCATCAACTTTGGATACAAGAAGAACGAGGTAAGCACTTAGACCTCCTGGTCACGTCGTGGACCAAGAGCAACAACCTCAGACAATTTCTTAAAAAATGTGAGGATGCCCTTCTTCTGAAAGACCAGAACCGCAATGTGTCCGACGAATACTGGTTAAGATGGGCGCGAGCCTATGCCGACCACATAGATCCGACTAAGAACGGTTCGTTGGAACAAATCATGGGCTGGAGCTAGGCGAAATCAAGCGTTCGGAGGCTTTTTGCGACAGCCCGTCGCAAATCCCCTCCAAACCTGGCCGCCATCCGGTTGCACCTTTCTTGCATAGGCGGCTATCCTGTGCGCGTTCTTGTCCTAACCAAGACCATGGCAGGCATGCTTGAAGCTCTACGTCGGCATCACTGACTACGACTGGTTCACACTCCACGCTTCAAAAGAATCGCTGGGTGAGGTTAATTTCTGGCGGCCGTCCCATCAACCCTATCGCAAAGACTTTCAACCGGGGATGCCGTTCCTTTTCAAACTCCATGCCCCGAACAACGCCATCGTTGGCGGCGGGTTTTTCTTGAAGTTTCTCGCGCTCCCGTTAAGTCTCGCATGGGACACATTAGGCGAAGCCAACGGTGCAAGAACACTTGAAGAACTGCGCGCGCTAATCAGCAAGCGTCGTACAATTCCAATCAAACCGAATGAGGATCCTGTAATTGGCTGCACGATTCTGGGTGAACCATTCTTCTTCGGAGACTCTGATTGGATCCCGAGCGAGCGATATCTCAAGGGACCAATTGTCTCGGGCAAAGGTAATTTCGATAGTGACACGGCCCTGGCGCTCTGGCGGCAAGTTACTCCACGTTTAGAGAGGGCCAGAGCAAAGACTCTGGGTCCAGCGACCGTGGCCGCTCTGGACACGCCACGCTTTGGCACTCCGACTTTGGTAACACCCCGCTTGGGACAAGGCTCATTCAGATTATTAGTGACTGATGCTTATCGTTACCGCTGCGCGATGACGTCGGAGAGAACGTTGCCGGTTCTGGAAGCCGCGCACATTCGCCCCTTCGCGATGGGCGGGGAACACGCCCTTTCCAATGGATTGTTGTTGAGAAGCGATCTTCATAAGCTCTTTGACCTGGGCTATGTGACCGTTGATCCCAGAGAAAAGAAGATTGTGGTGAGCGACAGGATCAAAGCCGAGTTCGAAAACGGTCGTGAGTATTACAAGCTGCGTGGTGAGAAATTAGTTTTGCCTGAGAACCCATTGGCGATCCCGTCGGTCGAGAGTTTGCGCTATCACACTGAACACGTCTTTCGCGGCTAACTTTAGCTCATCGAGCTGGCCTAAATGTTCGACGCTATGGGACGCCTAAATCGCTACGCGTGATAAGCTTGGTGTTTTAGAGAGTTGATTTGTCTCCTGCGATGAAGAATTCGCTACGTTAAATGACGGACACCATACAAAACTCTGGTCTCCGGGATAATCATCTTCGCGGAACCGTCGCGGACTTCCTCACGGCGAGGATTCACGACGGTTCAAAACTGTCTTTCGTTTCCGCCTATTTCACTATTTACGCTTACGACGCTCTCAAGAACTGCCTAGACGCTATCGACCATCTCGATTTTTTGTTTGGCGAACCGACATTAATCAATCGCTTAGATCCTTCCAAGACCGAAAAGAAGGCCTTCACGATCGACTCGAACGGTCTAGCTCTTGTCAATCAGCTAAAACAAAAGCGCGTTGCGAAGGAATGCGCTGACTGGCTTGAAAAGAAGGTCGACATCAAGACGGTCAAGCAGTCGAATTTACTCCACGGGAAGATGTATCACGTCGCCAATGGCGGCGTTGAAGATGCAATTCTGGGAAGTTCGAACTTCACTGTGCACGGTCTAGGCTTGGCTTCCAACAGCAACAACATCGAGCTAAACCTCATTGTTAATGACAATCGCGATCGACAAGAGCTGAAGCAGTGGTTCACAGAGGTCTGGAACGATGAGAGACTCGTCAAGAATGTCAAAGCGGAAGTGTTGAACTACCTCCGCAAACTCTACGCGAACCACTCCCCACAGTTCATTTACTACCTAACGCTCTTTCATCTCTTTCGTGACTTCTTAGATGGTACACGCGACCTAGATGACGATCTTAGGCGTGTCGCATTACCCGACACGTACATCTGGCGCACTCTTTTTTCCTTTCAAAAAGACGGCGCCAAGGCCGCTATAAACAAGATTCTCGATTACAACGGATGCATCCTCGCTGACAGCGTTGGCTTGGGAAAAACCTACACAGCTCTCGCGGTTATCAAGTATTTCGAGTTGCGCAACGAACGGGTCTTGGTTCTCTGTCCTAAAAAGTTGACGCGTAACTGGACAATTTACCGAAACCCGAGCTCGCTGAATCCGTTTTCGAACGACAAACTCCGATACGATGTTCTTCATCACACGGACCTCTCGCGCGATTCAGGGACGGTCAACGGTCTTCACCTAGATTTGCTGAATTGGGGCGCGTACGATCTCGTCGTCATCGACGAATCTCATAACTTCCGAAATAACAAACTCGCCACTCAGCGACCCGGCGACACAACTGAACGTCGAAGTCGTTACCAGCGACTGATGGAAGACATCATTTCTGCGGGGGTGAAAACGAAGGTACTGCTCCTTTCCGCCACGCCGGTGAACAACCAGTTAGCGGATCTCCGCAACCAGATTTCTTTTATTGCTGGTGGCGATGTTGCTCGCAATGACGTTGCGGACGCCGCTTTCGCGGAAAAACTTGGAATCCCTTCAGTGCGAGATACTTCCCGTCAGGCGCAGACCCATTTCACGAATTGGGCGAAGAAACCACCGGCCCAGCGAAAGACGCGCGATCTAATTGGAGCGATTGGCGGCGATTTCTTCAAACTTCTCGATGGTCTCAGCATCGCGCGCTCGCGCAGTCAGGTGGCTACATACTACGCGAGCGAGATGGACAGACTTGGTGGATTTCCCCATCGACATCCGCCGAAAGCCATTCACGCGACTATCGACTTGGAACAACGCTTCCTATCGTTCGAGCAACTCGACGCTGAGATCAGGTCACTTAGTCTCGCGCTCTATCACCCGACCAAATTTCTGCGCGACGACTTACCTGAGAATGTTCGGGCCGCCTATGAGAACAAGATTCTTGGCGGATTCACTCAGCAAGGTCGCGAGCGAATCCTCATCGCGATGATGAAGGTCAATTTCCTCAAGCGATTGGAAAGCTCCGTTGACTCCTTTCGCCTAACCCTTCAGCGCACCATTGAAAAGATTGATCAACTTGAAGAACGAATTACCGCCTTTGAGAAGCACCTCGATAACAACCCTGAACTCGATTACGATGCACTAACTCCGGATGAATTCGAAGATCCGGATTTTGATAGAGAGGATTTCACTATCGGTGGTCGCCGCCGAATTCATCTCGCTCATCTCAAATTGCCTGAGTGGCTTAAGGAGGTTCGGCACGATCGTACGCAGCTCCAGTTTTTGCTTGAGAAGACTCAGTCGATTACCGCCCGTCGCGACGGCAAGCTCGCTGAGCTAAGGCAACTCATCGAGGTCAAGGTCAGCAATCCGACTACCAATCGTGATGGCAAGGTCAACCGCAAGATTCTCGTCTTCACAGCCTTTGCAGATACTGCTCGCTACCTTTATGAGCACCTGGACGCTTGGGCTCGCAAGGACCTCAAGATACATACAGCCCTTGTCTGCGGCGACGGAGGCAATATCGCCTCACTCGGGCGCACCGACTTCGACGATATCCTTACCAATTTTTCCCCCATTTCTAAGCGTCGCTCCGACCAGACTGGACGCTTCCAGAACCAACGGGAAGAAATCGATTTGCTGATTGCTACGGACTGCATAAGCGAGGGGCAAAACCTTCAGGATTGTGATCTGCTAATTAACTATGACATTCACTGGAATCCTGTTCGCATTATTCAGCGCTTTGGTCGTATTGATCGTATAGGCTCACGAAATGATTCCGTGCAACTCGTCAATTTTTGGCCTGTTGCCGATCTTGATCATTATCTTGGTATCAAGTTGCGTGTAGAAGCTCGTATGGCGTTGGTGGATTTGGCCGCCACCCAAACTGACAACCTCCTCGACCCCGGCCAACTCGAGGATCTCATTAAAGAAGACCTTCTTTTCCGTGACCGCCAGCTCAAGCGCTTCCAAAACGAGGTGATCGATCTTGAGGATCTTGACGATACAGTCTCGCTCACCGATTTTTCATTGGACGAATTCCGCCTCGATCTGTTGCGCTATCTAGAGGCTAATCGCGCCGAACTTGAGGAAGCAGGCGAGGGTATCTACTCAGTCGTGCCTCTTACGGCGGGTGTGCCGATCGCTCGACCTGGAGTGGTCTTTTTGCTTCGCCATCGAATATCGGCAGATAAGGCCGGCGAACCTTCTGGAAAGGCGGCGAACGCCAACAACCTGAACCCGATGTCGCCTTACTTTTTGGTTTATATCCATGACGACGGAACCGTGCGTTTCAGCTTTGCGCAACCTAAAGAATCAATGCTTCTATTGCGTGATCTGGCGGCAGGTGAGCCAGCCGCATTCCAAGACCTTTGCGACCTATTCGACCAACGGACCAAAGACGGCGCCGACATGACTTATTACGAGAGACTGCTTGAGAAAGCGCTCGCTTCCATTGAGCATACCTTCCAACGCCGTGTTGTGGCTTCATTACTCTCCAGTCGCTCCGGGGTGTTACCGAACGCATCGGAGTCTCCAAGATCCAAGGGGGACGATTTTGACCTCGTTACTTGGTTGGTGATCCTGCAACCTGAATAAGCCCCATGCCAGACCTCCGAGAATCGATCCGAGTTTGCCTCGCCACTATTGAAGCCTCGCCTCTCCGCGAATCAGCTATTGGTTTGCTGGCCACGCTGGGCTATAGCAGTGATCGAACGATCAACCTGGGCGGTTCTGGTCCACAGCTCTTTCATGACTTCATCAGCAAGCATGCTACTGCTGGTCAGTTCAACGAAGACAAGGCGTTGTTTGACTCTTGGAAGTCTGCTGATCTGCTTTTCCAACTTACCGATGAGGAACTCAGTAGCCATCAAAGTCTCTTTCACGATACTGAAGTTAAACCGAGCTTGCTTCAGTCGTATTTGTTCTTTGCCATCGAGCTAACTGGGGCCGATTACCCTCGGAGCAAACTCACAGGAATCGCCCGACAGATCAATCGAGTGTTTCCGATGCCCGTTATGCTGCTTATCAAGCATGTGACCGCCAAGAAACCTGTTCTGTCGATCGCGGTCATCAACCGCAGGCTGAGCAAACGAGATGCAGCGAAGGATGTGCTGGGAAAGGTAACAATCATCCGCGACATTTCGATGGTTGATCCGCATCGGGGCCATCTGGATATCTTGGATTCCTTTGCGCTTCCTAATTTGGTTCATCCTCAACGTCTCCCTATCAACACATTCGACGCGCTTCACGCTGCTTGGGAGGAGATTTTCAACGTAGAGCTGCTCAACAAGCGCTTCTACCGCGAACTTGCCAACTGGTATTTCTGGGCACTTCCACAAGTTGAATTTCCTTCTGATACGGAGGGGGACGATGAAAAGCGCCGCGCGACTTCTCTCATTCGACTGCTAACCCGACTGATCTTTTGTTGGTTCCTAAAAGAAAAGGGTCTCATTCCTGAGAAACTTTTTGTTGAGCCGGAACTGAGAACGATTCTCACCGACCTCGGGGCCGACGCGTCCACTTACTACTGGGCAATTCTCCAAAACCTATTTTTTGCCACTCTGAATCAACGAATGGGCAAAGACAAAAATGGTAAGCCATACCGTGTGTTTGCTCAGGACGAAGGCTTTCCGAAGAACCGCTCTACGTACGGCGTGGACACGCTTTACCGTTACGAGAAATATTTTCGTGATCCTACCGCCGCACTCGATCAGTTCGCCGACGTACCTTTTCTTAACGGCGGCCTCTTCGAGTGCTTGGATCGGCCTGAGGAGGAAACAAATCGCAAGCTGTACGTCGATGGCTTCTCAAGAAACATAAAGAAGCGCCCGACAGTCCCAAATCTGCTTTTCTTCGGCGATGAGCAAACGGTCGATCTCTCCTCAGCCTATGGGGAAACGAAGAGAAGAAAGGAAAAGGTTCGAGGACTGCTTCGCATATTGCACTCGTACAAGTTTACCGTCCTTGAGAACACTCCGATCGATCAGGAAATAGCGCTCGATCCTGAACTACTCGGAAAGGTTTTCGAGAATCTGCTTGCCTCATATAACGAGGAAACAAAGACAACTGCGCGGAAACAAACAGGTTCGTTCTACACGCCGCGAACAATTGTCGAGTATATGGTGGATGAGGCGCTTAAAGCATATCTCACCACTTCGCTGAGAAAAGCAGGTCTAAGGGAGATTGATGCTCAGGCGGGACTGGAAATCCTATTTGCATACACCGAGCGCGAACACCCATTCAATGAGCGCGAGGTGAAGGCTCTACTCGATTCCATCCACGTCTGCAAAATTCTAGATCCCGCTTGCGGTTCGGGGGCCTTCCCCATGGGCATGTTGCAGAAACTAGTTTTCATCATTCACAAGCTGGATCCAGACAACGCCCGGTGGAAGCAGCTCCAAATAGACACGGCTGGGAAGATTCCCGACCCTTCTGCCCGTGAGGCTGCTATTGCTGCCATCGAGCGTGACTTCGCCGATAATGAGGATGACTATGGACGAAAGCTTTATCTAATTGAGAACTGCCTGTACGGCGTAGATATCCAGCCAATCGCGATCCAGATATCCAAGCTCCGCTTTTTCATTTCTCTTGTCGCAGACCAGCGCACTAACCGAAGCAAAAAAGAAAATCTTGGCATCCGCCCATTGCCCAACCTCGAAACGAAGTTTGTGGCTGCCGACACACTGATAGGTCTGCCGGAGATGCAACAATTGGCGCTCGCACCTGAACGCGTGTACGCAATTGAGTCCGAGATCGAATCTCTCTATCACACGCATTTCGTGATTCAGCGCCGCGACCAAAAGCTTGCCCTTCAGCGAAAAATCAAAGAACTGCGGAAGGAACTCGGGAGGCTCTTGGCTGAAAGTCTGATGGCGCCCAAGAAGGCGCAACACATAGCGGATTGGGATCCATTCGATCCACAAGGCAGTTCAGACTTTTTCGATCCGCTATGGATGTTTGGGCGGTCGCTTGCTGAAGGGTTCGACATCGTGATTGGTAATCCTCCATACCTCTTCATATCGAACATGCCTCGACGGGTGCGAGAAAATTACGCATCACGTTTTGAGACCGCGGAATACCGATTCGACGTCTACGGTTTTTTCGTCGAGCGAGCCGTCCGCTCGCTGCTTCGCGAGGGGGGATACTTGTCCTACATCATCCCGCACACATTGTTAAGCAACGACTCGTTTTCGAAGCTGCGTAAACTCCTGCTTGAAAAGTCCATCATTAAGCAGGTGATCGATATCGGTCCAAGTGTATTTAGTGGGGCAAGCAATGAAACCATGGTATTTCTGATAAGTAATAGGCCTCCAGAGCCAGGTGAGGATCCGACAGTGTGGGTACAAAACACTACTGCCGCGACCTTTCCTGAAGGAAATCTCCAATTTCGGATACCTCAAAGTAGATGGCTGCAAAATCCTAAATATTCATGGTCAGTGAGGATTCCCGACAACCGATACGCCATCCTTGACAGTCTGCAAAGAAATTCAACGGTCCTTGGGAAGCTCTGCTTAGTAAATCAGGGTCTGCGGACCGGAGATAATGCAAAGCTAATACGGAAGGTTCCGTCAGGCCCTTTGTGGAAGCCCGTGGTCGGCGGTAAAGACATCGACGCATATCGATCCTTACAACCAACCGAATATGTACTGTACGACCCACGTCTATTGGATGCTCCTCGAAAAGAAGAGATATTTAACAGCCGAGAAAAGATCATCGTCCAAGAAATCAGAAACATTTCTCTTCCGCAACGAATTGTAGCGACGATTGATCGAAGTCAAATATTCGCGTTGCAATCCACCAATGTAATTAACTTAAGAGAGAGTGCGCCTGCCGTCTTTTCGCTAAATTATGTTTTAGCTATCATTAATAGCAGCACAATCAACTATTTTTTTCGGCTTAACTTTCCTGGCAATAACCACATCGCCTCAAACCAGCTCGCTGCAATTCCAATTCACAATCCGAGCAGTTTCGAATCCCAACTTATTGACAAGCTTGTCTCCGTGGTTCAAAGCGCCATGGCGAACGATGAAAAGGCGATTGTCGAATTCCTTTTAGACCTAATCGATGCATGCGTGATGGAGTGCTATTTCCGCGAGCACATGACTGAGCGCGATCTGCTCTTCCTGGATGATCTCGCTCCGTACCTAGCGGGTTACGATTCCGAAGCGAGTCAGGCGAAGCAGCAAGAATTCTTGCCCCATCTGTATGCGACGCTCAACGCCCCATCGTCAAAGATCCGCAACCGCCTGTTACGCCTAACTGCAGACAGCCCGAATCTTTTGGCCCTCATTAAGGAGGAGGCAATGTATGAAGTCGCGCCTTCAACGCATTGAGATCCGCAATTTCAAGGCCTTCCGCGAATTTGTACTTGATCTCGACGGGCGGCACCTGCTTATTTATGGTCCCAACGGATCAGGTAAATCCTCGCTCTACTGGGCGCTCTACACGTTCTTACAAAGCGCCCGCAAATCGACGCCGAATGTCGCGAAGTACTTTGATTCAGATGATCCGCAAAACCTGCTCAACATTCATGAGCAGAGTGAGGCCGCCCCGAGTCCTGGTGAGATCGCGTTAACTTTTCGAGATATATCTACAAAGACTGATACTACCTATCGCATCAGTCAGACCATACATGGCACACGACAGGAGCCTGCAATTTTGAAAGGCGACTTGGCGAGCGACTTCATCACCTATCGCTTCTTCTTCGGCTTCTCCCATTTCCGAAACTCCGAGAAATTCAACCTGTGGCCACTTTTTGAGAAAGAGATTCTTCCTTTTTGTGTTTCGACTGGCGGCAAGATACCGCTCCAGTGCTGGAACGCGATAAGGTCAGGCGACCCAAACCCCGAGCTGTATCGCGGTCCGGGCGGAACCTACGCGTACGAAGATTTTACTAGACGAGTTAACGAGTTTGCGGCAATGCTTCCTGGCATCATCGATGCCATTAGTACTGAAGCTCAACGCTTCTATGATCAGCATTTTGCGGTTGATGATTCTGTTAAGGTTACTCTCAAACTTGGTGTTACTACGCCGCCTTCGTTCACCGGCACAAATATTCAAAACAAAGACTTCAAGGTTCCGGTTGTTGAGTTCGGCATTGTAGTCGGCGGACAGACGATTAATAGGCCGCAGGCATTTCTGAATGAAGCAAAGTTAACTCAACTCGCACTGTCTGTCCGGTTTGCGGCTTCGCTCGTCAACCTAAACGATTCTGATCTCAAACTTTTGGTTCTGGACGATCTTCTTGTCAGCCTCGACATGAGCAATCGCATGAAGGTGGTCGAAATCCTACTCTCTGAGACGTTCGCTAACTACCAGAAACTCATTTTTACCCACGAGCTTGGTTTCTTCCAGGAGTTTCGACGCTTAATCGGCGCATCTTCGTCTGATTGGGCCTTCTACCGGCTATCGGATCCTTCAACTATTACTTCCATTAAGTCCGAACTTGAAGTTGCAAAGGATTATCTGGAGCGAGATCAGATCGCAGAATGCGGTAACCAGTTAAGAAAGCACGTTGAGAAGACCTTAACTACCTTTCTCGATCAAGCCAAGTTGAAGAAAGGACTCAATCAACTAGTTGAACGAGAACGATTCGCATCCCTTCGTCAGAAGCTCCATGAAGCGAATAATGAGTTGAGCCTCAGCAGCTATACGCAATTTGCAAAGTTGCTCCAAAGTCAATTTTCAATCGACGAGCTTCGAGAAGTTGTTTCACCAGACGAGATCGATTTGGTCAAATTCGCAGCCTTGCCCAATAAAGAGAAAGGCAAAATCATCGGAAAACTCTATGCCGCAAGGGCCGATCTTCAACAGTCCATAATCGACCTGCTTAGCGACGCTGCTCGAAAGCAGTTAACCGCCATCAAGCTGCTTCAAGAAGTCGAGAGAATAAAGGACCGAATACTCAATCCGGCCTCTCACGCTGGAGCAACCCCCCTTTATTCAAAGGAAGCGGAAGATGCAATCAAGGTAATCCAAGCGCTGGACGCCGCTCTAACGGCGGCACTGCCAACCTTGTGAGTCGAAAGAGCTAAAAAGCTCCGGTCAATCTTAACGGTTTGAATAGTCGATCACCGGGCTACTAAGCTAGCAATGGACTTTGCGTCGATCTAATCAAAAGGCCCGCGGTGTGATATGTTGCGGGCCCAGATTGCAGCAAGGTGCATCTCACGGAGCTCGTTAGGGGTCTGCTGGAATTCATGGAGCAGTAGCAATGCACGAACTAAAGGTTAATCGCAAGGAATTACTCGACGGCCTGATCCGACTAAAGAAGGCGGCGAAACCAAAGAAAAACATGGAAGCTGTGCTTTCGTTTGAGAAAGGGAATTTCGTTGTCTTTATTAATGGCGTCAGTATTGAGGCCCCGGCTACTGGAGAATTTCCCGGACTAGTGCGGATAGACGCATTGAAGGCGATCAACCTGGCGAAAGTTCTTCCGCCAGACGATCCGCTGACGATCGCTCATGATGAAAAGAGGTTGTACATAGGCACGTTCTCGCTAGGGTGTACTTGGCACGACGTTCAATTACATCCGGTGCAATTGCCAATCGACCCGCCCTTGCCGTTGCTCTTGGGACTCAGGCTCAAGTATTCAAACCAGGAAATCTTTCAGTCAGGTTATTCAAATCCGGTGGGAGAAGCAGAGCACAAAGCGAAGATGCTGATTACGAAAGCTACGAATACGCTTGAGCCTTTGGGGGTGAAACGCGTCGAGGTTGAAGAACTCGTGAAGAAAGCGATCGAGCGGTCAAATGGAATTTGACTAGACTACACTTGAACGAATCCGACCGTTGCCGGCAGGTCAATAATGAAATCTGATCCAACGGAAGTTGCTCGGTTCGACGCCTCGACAGATCCGTCGAAATATTACGCCGTTCTCCTGGAATGGAGCAGAGATGGTATCGACAGTGGACGACGCATTATCGTTGAACAGAACGAAATGGCATTCTTTAGGGAACTGTCGGAATGGCTCCTGGCTGCGACAGAGATTGTTTTCGGCCGGATGCGACTGGATGCCGGTCACACCGACTTCGCGGTCCTCTTCAACGCCTTGGTTGACAATTATCCAGTACCCCAGGGAGATGACGATTGCCTGGACAGTGGGGACGTTATTCCCGCTTTTCAAATGTTCATCGCGAATTATCGAAGTAAGATCACGAGCGGTTTCGATATCCGGGATTTTCTCGACAAATGCAACGAATTCGTCACAGCCTTGAACATCTGGGTTACCGATCGGTCTTATGTGTCGTGGTTAACTTGTATTGGAACCTTACCGGAATTTGGAGAACGGTTAATCGAACGAGAGGTTTCCCTATACTCTAAGCGGGATCCGCAATTAACTGTTTCCGAAGAGGAAGCTGGCTGGTTCGGGCGGCTAAACATAGTAATGGCTGCTAAGGGATGGGCATCTGACAAAATTCTTAGCGACTGCCTGGTAAAGTTGATTGACTATTTCAACGAGAGGCATGGCTAGAAAAGACGAAGCAGCAGATCTGTTAATGAAGGGCAACTGCCCGAGCGAGATCGCTCGTCTGATGGGCATAACGTTCGCTTCGGTCGAGCAGTACTTGTACACGAAAATTGGGGAAGGTTCCCTCCGGCGTTCCGATATTCTCTTCAGTATCAATGCGGAACTCCGCGCTGCTATTGAGAATGTCATCCAGACCACCGGAAAGCAGGACTCGTACTCCGTCTTTCAAGGCGTCAAAAGGCAAGGGCTCAGGCCCAGCTATAAGGATCTCGAACTGTACATTAGGCTACGCGATGCGCGGATCTCTCTGGGCGACATGTATGAATCTATTTGCCAGATCGAAACGACGTTGCACGAAATGATAAAACAGAATCTCATTGATACATACGGAGGCGGGGAAGGAAAGGGTGGCTGGTGGCGTGAAGGAATTCGTCCGGAAATTCGCTCGGAGTGTTCAAAACGGTGGCAGGAAGACGCCGAGCCGGCAGCCGAAGCATTCTGCTATACGACCCTTATCCACCTGCGGAAGATATTGAGTGATCGTTGGGAGATTTTTTCGACCGTACTGCCACCCTTGATCGCAAAGAATAAGAAGAGATTTCTCAGCGGCTTAGATAGACTGAATACAATTCGCAACTACGTCATGCACCCGGTTAAAGGAATGCCGATAACAGAAGAAGACTTCGCGTTCGTGCGCGCCTTTGATCGTGCAATTAGAAAAGAGAAGTGGTCGAGGAGATAACCGCGTGATTTTTTAAGGCGGATGAGGATTTCCGCGAAGTGCAAGTACGCTAAATTCTATGGCGAAAATTGGACATCTCCGGGGAATGCTTCTTGAGGAGGTGCTACTTCATTTGCTGCGCGGAACGGGCTATCGCACTGTTGATACACATATAGGCGATGAGACTTTGGCCAACGGCCCGGCCGGCCTCGAAGTCTTGGGCAGAGGAGGCAAACATCAGATCGACGCAATCGCTGACTTTAGAGTTTCCCATCCGTTCAGTCATAGGCAACGATTGCTCGTAGAAGCGAAATGCTTTGCCGCTGGAACAACAGTTGGAATCGAAGTTGTTAGAAATGCAGTAGGAGTGCTCAAAGATGTGAATGAGTACTGGGTCACGGGCCCAGGGCACTGCATCCCAAAGAGTAGATATCATTATCAATATGCCCTCTTCTCTGCGACAGCTTACTCCGATGCTGCCCAACGTTATGCGTTTGCGCATGATGTCTACTTAATTCCTGTTGAGAAGTCTTCATATCTCGCGTCCACAATCTCTGCCATCCGAAATATCGGACCGAATGATTTTGGCGTTAGCAACCGACGTAACATTCCTATAAGCGTTTCAGAATTGCGGCGCGCGGTAAGGGAAGCGTTACGGTCAAGCCAAGAACCATTATTCCCAAGTCCCTATCCTCGTTTCATAAACAAGTTAGCAAATGTGTTGAGGGAGGCCCGCAGAATAAACTATGCGTTGCTTGCCGTTTTAGGTGGAAGCTTTCCCATATTCCTAGTGCCATCAACTGAGGCAGTGCAGGCATGGCAGCTGCCAGAGGTCATCGATGTCAGAATTCGATGGGATAACACGGGCTGGTATTTGTATGCTCTGGACGGCCAACAGTTATACTCGTTCGACCTGCCCAAAGAATTGTTTGAACTGTATGCCGAAGCCGGCGTTTTAAGCCCGGAACGCGCGTTGGACTTAAAAGAAGAGCGGATGCACGAATTCTACGCGTTTCAAACGCTTGGAGATCAAGTCCGAGTCATCAGGTTCGAGCTAGATATGCCCTGGCTCGAAACGATTCGAGCGCGAACACGGGTCACTCAATGATAAGTGTGGAGCAACTAGAGAACATGGCTCACCAACACTAGGAATATTGGAGAAGGTCGAATCGCGAAACTGCTTAGACGAGCGAGTCAGGTGATTTCAATCCGCGGCTGGCTCTGCTAATAGAACTTCAAGTTGCTCGGCCGGCATCCTCAACCACCGATCCCTCACGAAATACAAAGAGGAAGTCCAGGATTACGGAAGAAGCGAACTTTGAAGATAGGAAAACCGGCAAAAACGTGATTTGAGGTCCTGAAGATGAATTTGTACGAAGCCAGCAATCAATGGGCGACTCGTCCGCCTGACGAGCGATTCTTTACAGTTCCAGAGATGCTTAGCGCGTGCAAGCGCTATTTCGAACGCGCTTGCGAAGCGACCATCCCGAGATCACGACTACAGGTCACCGCCGACGGAAGCGAAGTCAAACTCGTTGGGCAGGATGGGGGGACCGCGAAACTAAGTTACTGGGCTTTCTCGCAACTCGCACTGAAAGCGCATGCGCCCGCTTCATACCTGCGAACACTTCCAGCAGAGTTGGTCGCTAGTTGCCTCAATCAAGGCTTTCTCTCACTAGCGCAGTCAAGAGGCAAGTTCGACTTAATGTTTCATCGAACGGAAGATGAGCATCACCAACTTCCGCTTCCTCATGCTCCGAGCGGTAACCCGCTATTACTTCGGGCCATCACCACCGAAAAATATACCCGTATCTGGAATTGGGAGATTGCTGACAGGCTAACAGAGATGGTCGATCAAGGTTGGCGCGTACCTCCCGCTCGTCCCGCTCACAAGGCTCAACCCGGCACGCGTGTCGCTACTGAGGCTGACGCTCTCGATGGGAAGGGCTCTCTTTCCATAAATGTCGGCGACTTAATAGCTCCTGCAGGCTTGTATGCGAGCGACCATGACATCTTCGCTTTCCTGGTTTTCGAGAAGAATCGCGTGAAAGACAATTCCAGTGAAGGACTATCACGAGGAGTATTTTTCGAGAACAGTGAGGTCGGTGCACGGTCTTTGCGATGTACAACTTTTCTTTATCGACATGTCTGCGGAAACCACATTGTTTGGGATAGCCGCAAAGTCGTTAAGCTCTCTATAAAACACGTCGGCAAAGCGCGACGAAAGTTCTCCACCTTCGTTCTTAACATGACGAAATATGCTGAAGCATCAGCAAAAACCGATGAGCTGCGAATAACCCGAGCGATTAGGAAGCGAATAGGTCGAAACAAGGAAGAAGCTCTTAGCAAGTTGTTCAGCAAGTTGCGATATATGGTCAGTCTTGAAACCCTCGATGAGGCGTTCGAGACGGCAGAAACAAACGCGCATATCGACGGAGATCCGCTTACGGCTTGGGGGATGGCGCAAGGACTAACACGGCTAAGTCAGCGAACTCCCTTTGCCGACGAGCGGGCTCAGTTGGACCGAGTAGCAGGAAGGGTTCTTCGCATCGGATTCTGAATTGCGCTGCCGCAATGCGAGCCGTAGCGTTACTGCATCGACATGGCGTCATCAATAATTGTGAAGCTGGAACGCTGCATGAGGTATATCCGACGGGCAGTGAGGCGATAGATTAGTGCCTGGCCTGCGATGGTTGCGATTCACGAACTATGAAAACGTGTTCGAGATGCAAGCGGCAGTATCGCGACGACTCTTTCAATTTCTGTCTAGATGATGGAACGCCGCTGACCTTCGATAATCGGGGTTCGACTACAATTCGAATGCCCCAGCCGCAACCAAAGGAATGTAACCGGGAGACCCTTTTTTCGCAGGCTGAAGTAAACGTTTCTCCTTCGGAAGCGAAAGCCATTCAACTAATTCTCGATGCCGCACCTCATTTCGGATTCTCCTTGAAGTGGGGCAAAGGTAAAACGTGCGGCTACATGCTCCAGGATTCCGGCGCGAAGAAGGGGTCACTTCTTTCAATAAACTCGAAAGCAGAATTGTGGTTGGGCAAGGGTGTTAAAGGTGAGATTGCCGCAAAGGTAGCGGAGAGTCTACAAATCGACGTTCCTCAGTTCGACCACTGGTTTTTGATTCGCTCTAATGATTGGGTTCCGAAGTGCGGCCGGTTACTACACGTGCTTGGTGTCCTTGCGTACGAAGTCGGAGGGTCGAAGACCTGACTCCGCTGTGATCTGTTTTCGTTGGTAGCTGTTGATTTGTCAGAGCGACTAAGAACGGAGGTTCCAGATGGCCAAAGCCGAAGCATCTGTTGAGGAACTGGTTGGAATGATCGAACGGGGCGAACTTCGCTTGCCAGAAATGCAACGCCGATACGTGTGGCGTTCACCTCGGGTGCGCGATCTTCTCGATTCACTCTATCGGGGATACCCTTCGGGGGCGATTCTGCTGTGGGACACTGACGAAGCAGTTCCGTTGCAAGAGATGGCAGTTACACAACAAACGAACCCCTATCAAAGCACACGGCTGCTGCTTGATGGCCAGCAACGTCTGACCTCTCTCTCAGCGGTGATTCGAGGGGAAGCTGTAAAGGTTCGCGGACGCAAAAGGCCAATCGAACTGCTTTTCAACCTGAACCATCCCGATCAATTGGCGGTAGTGACCGAAGTAAACGAAGAGGGCTCTGACGAGGATGAGGACGACGACCTTATCGACGACGAGGCTGATTCGAGCCAAGATGAACTCCAGAAACGCTTCGACCGCATGACCTTTGTCGTAACGACAAAGAAACTGGAGCAGTTGCCGCATTGGGTGAAAGTCACGGAAGTATTCAAGTCGGATAGCGATGCTGGTTTCCTTCAACGCGCTGGTGTAAAGGCCTTCGATGATCCGAATTACGAACGCTACAGCCAGCGGCTCGCCGCGCTCCGAGCCATTCGGAAGTACTCTTACCGGATGGACGTGCTAGAACGAAAGCTTTCATACGATGAAGTTACAGAGATCTTCGTTCGCGTTAATTCACTTGGCGCCAAGCTGCGCAGTTCCGATCTGGCGCTCGCCCAAATCACTGCGAAGTGGCGCAACTCGCTCAAGATTTTCGAAGGCTTTCAGAAAGAATGCGCTAAGACAGGGTTCGATCTTGATCTCGGTCTATACCTGAAGAATCTGGTTGTCTTTACCACAGGACAGTCGCGGTTCCTTACTGTTGGCAATCTGCGTCTTGAAGCGTTGCACGCCGGTTGGACTGAGAGTTGTCGCGGGATGGAATTCGCGCTCAACTTTCTCAAGAACAACGCCAGCATTGATAGCCCAGCGCTACTTTCCTCGCCGTTCATGCTGATCACGATCGCGTACTACGGCCACAAGCGAGATTATGAGTTATCACCTGAGGAGTCGGATCGGCTCCGTTATTGGGTGCTTGTCGCTAACGCGAAGGGGCGCTATTCACGAGGGTCGAGCGAAACTCTTCTTGATCAGGACATCGCAACGCTTAGAGACGGCGGCGGCGCGCAGGAAATGATCGACCGACTTCGGCAGCAAGTTGGTCGTCTGGACATTGCACCAGATGAGCTCGAAGGACGCAACCAACGCAGTGCTCTCTTTAAGACCATGTTCTTAGCGCTAAGAGCGGGTGGGGCAAAAGACTGGAGGTCACAGGTTGCGATCGCTCTGGATCATTCCGGCACACAACACAAACTTCAGTTTCATCACATTTTCCCTAAGGCCGTGTTGAAAGGTAAATACACGGACCGAGAGGCAGACGATATCGCGAACCTGGCCTTCTTCGCCGGAAAGACAAACCGGAAGATTAGCGCCACGCCACCGAGCCAATACTTTCCAACTGTAATTCAGAAATCCGGGGCATCTTCGTTTGAAACCCAATGCATTCCGACGGACCCAGATCTCCTGAACGTGGATGGCTATAAGGCATTTCTTCAAGAGAGACGTGCGCTCGTCGCACAACGCCTCAATGAGTTTCTCGGCTCGTCATCGATGAAATTTCGGCACTCGACCTGAACTAACAATGTCGACGCTTCAACGACTCGCAGATACGCAAACAATTCCCACGACAACCGCGTGGTACTTGGCTGATCTCAGCGAAGCTCGCGGCAAGCAGGAACTATTCACCAAACAGTCACCACAACGCCTCAAGATGTTGCGCGAACACGCATTGATTGAAAGCGCGATCTCCTCAAATCGCATCGAGGGAGTTACTGTCGATCAGTCTCGCGTCAAGGCCGTTGTTCTTGGTAAATCGCATTTGCGAGACCGCGACGAAGAAGAAGTGCGCGGCTACCGCGATGCACTCAAACTCATCCACGAGGCGCACGCGAAACTTTTGGTTTCCGAAAAGACCATCAAGCAACTTCATTTAATTAGCCGTGCCAGAATCGGTGATGCCGGTAAGTATAAAACGAAAGACAGCGACATCATTGAGAAGTATCCTGATGGCCGATCGCGAATTCGCTTTAAGACTGTTACGGCAAAGCAGACTCCTGACGCTATGCGCAAGTTGGTAACTTTATGGGGCGACACACTTGAAGAGAAAAGCATTCATCCGCTTATCGCCGCCGCCGCATTGAATCTTGATTTTCTCTGTATCCATCCATTCCGGGATGGCAATGGGCGCGTATCGCGACTGTTGCTGTTATTGACGTGCTACCACCTGGGCTTTGAGGTTGGGCGATACATAAGCTTGGAACGCCTGGTCGAAGAGAATAAAGATCGATATTACGAAACCCTCGAACAAAGTTCGCAAGGCTGGCATGAAGGCAAGCATGATCCCTGGCCCTTCATCAACTATCTGCTCTTCATTCTCAAACAGGCTTATCGCCAATTTGAAGAACGTGCCGGGCAGCTGTCATCGCCGAGAGGATCGAAGACAGCAATGATCATTAGCGCGATCGACCGCTCGGTCGGACCGTTCCGAGTCGCCGATATCCAGCGCCAATGCCCGGGAGTAAGTTTGGATATGATTCGGAAGGTTCTAAAGGATCTCCGTCCGCAGATTGAATGCCTGGGCCGTGGCAAGGATGCTAAGTGGGAGAAGACGGCGAAGTGGGAATTAGGTAATAATCAAGCAACTGAGTAATGAATTAGGTAATCCAACAGCGTGTAAAAAAGGCTCCGTGCATGGATTCGGCGAGCCTAGCTGAGGGAAATCCAGCTTGACAAGCCCTCAGTTGCGGGCGTTTAATCCTGTCAAGTTTGGCCGGAACGTGGCCGACGTCTCCTGGGTATATCTCAACCCCCGTGAACCTTGCGGAGAGGTGCGCTTATCGTTGCGTTCTTGATCTCAGTTCGATAGATCTTAACAGCATCGTTGTCGCATGAAAGGAATGAAAACCAAACTGCCAATCGGAATCTTCTTAGCGAGTTGTTTGTTGGGCTTTGGTTGCTCCGCGCCGGTAGCTGTATCGCCTACCACTACTTCGTCGCCGTTTCAAAATTTCAAGGTCGTTGATCTCACCCATACGTATGAAGCGAATATTCCGATTTACCCCGGCGGCGCACCGTTTGTCCTCCAAAATATGGAGCCAATCGAAAATGGCTATTACCTCAACAAGTTTTCAACTGGCGAGCATACTGGTACACACGTTGATGCGCCGAGTCACTTCCTAAAGGGCGGTAAGAACATTGACGAATTACCGTTAGAAAGTTTGATGGGACCACTTGTGGTGATCGATGTCACCAAGAAGGCAGACACTCAGTCTGACTTAGCAGTATCGACAGAAGACATCACTGCATGGGAAAAGGACAACGGTCGCATCCCGGCCGGAGCCTTCGTGGTTGAGAATAGCGGGTGGTGGAAACGTTGGTCCGATCCTAAGCGCTACCTAAATAGTAATACTCAGCAAGTGATGGCTTTTCCAGGCTTCTCGGAAGAAGCTGTAGATTTTCTCGTTCGTGAACGTGACGTCAAGGGAGTGGGTGTTGACACTTTAAGCGGCGACAAAGGTTCGTCACAAACTTTTCCCGAACATCACCGATTACTTGGCGCCGGCCGGGTGAATCTGGAAAACCTGACTAATCTGGATCTGGTACCGGCTAAGGGTGCTTATTTAATAGTCGCCCCGATGAAGATTGGTACAGGGTCTGGGGGGCCTGCGAGAATCTTCGCATTAGTGCCTTCGAAATAGATGTAATCTCTCTTATGGTTTAAGGCTGTTATGTCTGGAACGGAGCAAACGTCAAAGGCAATTGCGATCCCGCTAGAGTTCGATAGGCAAGACATTTCCATCGATCCTCTGCCAGCGATCATCTTTGCGAAGAGGGAAAAAGAGTTCGTAAAGATTCTTGTTGAATACGAAGCTATTCTCCAATCCTCATTGACCCCACAAGAGATTGTTGACAACACGAATTTGTTTTTGAAGGAGCTTGTTGGATCAGAATGCGCTTGTGTGCGAAGTGCGGAAAACAATCGGGAGTTAGTTTTCAAGACCGTAAGTTGTCCGCACGCTAAGAGAGAGAATCGCGCTTATGAGTTGGAGCGGATTACGATCATTACCAGTGCTGCGCGTCGGGGCGTATCAATCCTTGAAACCGACCAAAAAGATAACAAGGAGAACGGAAGGCCAGAAACGGACAGCGGGTCTCTAATGACCGTAACCTTGCCTCTGTCCGAAAATCTGCACTCGCCTCGGCTTCAGTTAACAACTTGTGACTTTAGAAAGCCGGGTATGTTCGATCTGTTTCATGCGACTGTAGCGAACTTTATTTTACGAAGAATGACCGACGCCTATCTCGCCCGCCGTTACAGCGCGCTGCATCCCATAATAACGAAAAGCGCAATGCGCATGGATCCCGTATCACGTCACCGAATATTTGGCAGCTCACTGTTCGAAACGGACTTGGGCGGTTTGATAAACGAGCTTCATATTGCACATAACACAGCATATCTAATTGATAATGTTTCAGCATGGCCAAAGTTTCTTCATACTGAAGGAGTCGTTGGGCGTGATACTGAGGGAAGAAGACCCTACCAGCAAGAGATATTGGAGAAACTTCAGAATCAGGAGCAAGGGATTTTTGTAGTCCAAGAGGGAGACAAGCTGAAGATCCATCGAAGAATAAATCCCTATGTAGACGAGTTGGAGTTAACCGAGAGCTGGCCCGAAGGTTTGTCGGTCGCGGTTGTCCCATTAACGTTCGAGACCGAATTCTTGGGATATCTGTGGTTAGAGAGAGAAAACGAGGCGTTTGAGGCCAGTGATCTCGAAAAACTAGAACAACGAATTGTCAGAGAACCGAGTGAGCTTCTGGTAAAGGCAGTAGAAAAAGTAGGACGTCCAAGAGTTCACTTTGTGGCACTCCCGAGTAATCCTAAGATGAAGGCTGTTTTGGACAAGATTCACTTGGCGACGCAAAATCCTAAAGCGAATATTATCTTGTCTGGAGAGACAGGAACCGGTAAAGAGTTGGTGGCCAGAATCATTCATGACGAGAGCAGAAATCGCTTTGGTAGATACGTCGCGGTCGATGCTGCAGCCGCTATCTCCAGAGAGTTTTCAAGTCTTCTTTTAGGGCGTGGATCAAAAAATAGCAGCGAGAGCAAATCTGGATTGTTCCGTTTGGCGACGGGCGGGACACTTATTCTTGACCAATTAGAGTCGTACCCTGCGGACAGTCGAGCCGCCTTGCTCCGCACTCTCGAGGAAAATGAATATCAGCCATTTGAGACTACCGAGAAAGAGCCGCTTGATGCCAGAGTCATCGGAATTGTCACTGGCAATCTAACAACCCACCTAAACGAAGGGCGAATTACTCAAGACGTATTAACCAGATTGGGAAACATTAAGATTGAGATGCCGCCGCTTCGTGACAGAACGGATGAAATAGAGATTATCCTCGAACACTGGCTTCGAATCGGAGAGTTGTCTCACTTTAATGGGAAATACGTTCATAAGACCATTATCGAGGCTTTCAAACGTTATTCGTGGCCAGGCAACATGAGAGACCTTAGAAATGAAGTGGAGGCGATGTGCATAAACGCGGGACCCGATGTAACTGAATTGACCGCCGAACATCTTGATTCGAGCTTTGTCGAGAACTTACGCCGTGCTGGCATTTCCATCGGAGAAGCCGAACCAGAAAAAGTAGTGACGGTTCAATGAAAACCTGAGACTGGAGTGTTGAACTCTATGACCAAATTGCTTCTGGTAAACGCACCGTATCCGAGGAGACTAAAGTTCTTTGGTCAACCGACGAGCCTCTTGTATGCCGCCGCCCACGTAGTCCCGTGGCTCGAAAGACAGGAAGGAAAAGATTCAGTACGTTTGGTAAACTACAATCTTTTCCCGCCAGAATGGTTTGAACAATATGGTGAAACCCATTTTTCTAGCCTCCTTCTCAACCTTCAACCAGAAGTAGTAGCAATTAGTTCAACAACTGCTTCCTTAGGCTCGGCGCGCAAGCTTGCGCGGGCAGCGAAGAAATTGTCAACCCCTCCCGTTGTGGTCTTTGGAGGGCCGCACGAAGATGATGCCACTGAGCCAACTGCAACTTGGGATGACAACGTCGATTTATCCGTCGTTGGCGACGGAGAGTCAGCCCTAAAACTAATCGTCGATTGCGTACTTAACAGCCCCCGTACACATGGTGAAGAATTAGCGAGACAGTTACATAGATTCGGCCCGAGAGATTACATTGAGGGCACTTCCAAAATCCTTTGTCATACGAATGGTTCTCCGTGGCCGAATCCCCTTGAAACTTATAAAACCATTCTTCTCAACAGGCATAGAATCGATCTAGATCGACTCCCGTTCGCGCCGCGACACCTTCTAGAAACGAAGGAAAAATACCACTATCCGATATTCCGACACGGCGACAACAGTATTAAGGCAACCACACAAGTTATGACTCAAAGAGGTTGTGTGGCGAAATGTCATTTCTGTTCCGAAAGTCAACAACTATTTCAGCGATGCTTGCCAAGTGTTATTAAGGAGCTTGAGACCCTAAAAGCTGATGGGTATGAGGCTGTTTTCTTCGATGACAGCACATTCACGAATCTCTCACCTCAACGAAGGACATTTCTAACAGGATTGGGACGAGCAGCTTCGAGACTCGGGATTGAATGTGGTTGTCAAACCCGAGTTGATATGGTTGATAAAGAGATACTGCGAAATTTGGCTGATTCGGGGTTCACGTACGTCTACTTTGGCGTCGAGTCAATGGTTCAACCGCTACTAGATGCCTTGGGTAAACACTATACTGTTGACAAGATTAAGCGCGCTCTCGAAGCCGCCCGCGATGCAGGACTTCGAGTAGGAGCATCAATATTGCTTGGCGCTCCTGATCACGAGAACAACACATTAGAAACTCTGCAAACAGCAGAATCGACTTTTCGTCAGATCCGAGAATATGTCGATAAAGGACCAATTGAATTAGTAAGTTTGAATGTTTTTGAGTACTATCCGGGCACAACTAGTACTGTTAACCTAGCAAAGTCAGATCCAACGATCACAGATTATAGAGGTGAAACGAAGTTTGCGTTTCCGGACGAGTATCCTTTTGACTTGCTCGAAGAGAACCCGGTGCATTGCCCAAAGGGGTTAAAGGAGATCGCCCGTCCGATCTTGTTTAAAGCTGTGGACATTCTGGGAGACGTTCTGGTGCATACTGACGAGGATATTCAGCAGACTTCGCTCGAGCCGGCTAGTCTTGTTCTGGCAGGGTAGTTAACGGATCGCCATATCCGCTCCCGTTCCTCGGCAAATCAAATTATACTCTAACCACTTGGGCTGCTTTCGAATTCTTAGCGATGGCCCAAGTGATCACGCTTTTAGTCAATTGTCAGTCCCACGACTCCGATAAATGAATACCAACGTTCCCCGAGGGTTCGCCCTACTTACAACACTCCGTTTAGAAGCCATTATTGGCAAGATCGCATGGTCACCCGAAGGACGGCACCTCGCTGCGACTCTTGGAGACTCTACGCTTATTTTGGAAGCCAACACTTTTGAAGTCATCGCAGCGTTCAAGTATCAAGGTGCGCCAACAGCCATTTCATGGTCTCCCAATGGAATGATCGCAGTCGGATGGGATGATGGAAGAATCGAAATTCGGAAAGTCGCTGGCGGCGAACTCGTACGTAGTCTTTCACCTTACAGAGATCCTATAAGTAGTTTGGCTTGGTCACCGAGCGGAAGGGTGCTTGCTTCGGCTACAGGAGTTGGCAAGATCGCTCCCCTAGCGTTCAGATTATCATGTTGGGACACCTTACACTGGTCCTCAACCGATCTCGAACCTGTTAAGCAGTCCGTTGGTTGTTTGGCATGGTCACCGAACGACAAGTTACTTCTATCTTGCTCTGACGATTATTCGGCGAAATTGTGGAATACTGAAACCAAAAAGCTGGAACGAGAATTCATTGCCGCCCCGAGAGGGATCGTTCATAGTGCAGATTGGTTTCCCGATGGAAGGCATCTCGTCACTGGATCCCACAAAGAGGTTATTGTTTGGGCACTTGACTCTTCAAAGCCCCTGTATTCCCTTAAAGGACATACAGGAGTCGTAACCAGTATATCGGTGTCGCGGCAAGAACCTGCTTTGATCGCCACGAACTCCACACATGGCACGATTCGGTTGTGGGGCGCGGCCGAGTGGACAGAGTTGGCACTTTTGGTTGAAGAGTCCCCAAGCTCTGCCTTGAAGTTTCATCCAACCAAACCGAGACTGGCCACCGTTTGTCAAAACGTAATAAACATTTGGGATTTGGATATTGATGTGATTAGCGGCCGAACATCAAAGCCATTACCTAGATCCATCTTACCCGCCACAGAAGCAGATCTAGTTCAGAATCAGCCAACTACACCTCCACAAACACAAGGAGGGGACAATGAAGAAATCTATGATCTTTGCATCGTATGTGCTCTTGCTAGTCCGGAATTAGATAAGATGCGAAACGCCGGTGGAGGTATTATTCACTGGGATGAACGCCAGTTTGACAACGATCCGCAGATTTACTACGAGGCTGAGTTTACATCGAAAAATGGGGCTCGAATAAGAGTGATAGCTAGTGCTGCCTCTCAGATGGGTTTGGCGACCACAGCGGTCTTAACAACGAAAATGATTTACCGCTTTCTCCCAAAATGCGTGATCATGGTCGGAATAGCTGCGGGAACAAAGGCAGACGATCGGAACTATGGCGACATATTGGCGGCCAATATAAGTTTTGACTACGGCTCAGGTAAGATCACTATTGACGAGGACGGTACGGAAGTTTTTCTTCCTGACTTCCATCCAATTTCAATAGATCCGGTGGTGTTGAATTTGTTGATCGCCAAACAAACGAATAATAATTATGTCGATGAGATCAAGAATAAGTGGCCCACCAAGAAACCAAATACATCTCTCAGACTTCACATAGGACCGGTTGGTTCAGGAGCCGCAGTGCTCGATAGCATAGAGCATGTTGAGAAGATTCGGAGACACTGGCGCAAATTGATTGGAATAGAAATGGAAATATACGGTGTCTTTTCAGCCGGCAACCAGGCAATCAAACCGTCGCCGTACTTCTTTGCTTTTAAGTCGGTTTGCGATTTTGCCGAGAATAAAGCTGATGACTGGCAGGATTATGCGGCATTTACTGCAGCCGAGTTCTGCTACCGTTTCATAGTCAATGACCTTTGGGACAGAATCAATAAGAACGAATAGCACAAGACTTATTAATTAAGCTAGTGATGAAAGCCAGGCCACTCTCAAAGATTTTCCCTTCTTCTATTGGAATCCTGCCTATTTCGAGCAACTTCTTGAAGTCTTAACGGGCGCTCTATCGCTTGAGTTGTTTGAGCGCCAGCGCGACGGCATCCACATCATTCTCGGTACTAAAATGCGATACGCTAAACCGAATGCCGGACGGATTTTCGACATCTCTAACTATGATGCGAAATTGCGTTTCTAACACCTTAACCAAGTCGAGCGGGGACCAGTTATTGACGCTGACCGTCACTAGGCCGCTCGCAGATTCTTCCGAACGTGGACTCAGCAAGGTGACCGGGATCGACTGGAGGTGCTGTCTTAGAAGGCTTGCGAGGGCAGTGATGCGTTGCTCGATTCTTTCAATACCAATTTCCAGTGCAAGTCGCATGGACGCTGTGATTCCAGCGATGAGTGCTGGATTCCTAGAAGCTAGGGAAAAGCGTGCTAGACCAGGAGTGCTGTCGGGCCGCGCTTCCTCAACAGCATGAGTAGTCAGTAAGGGTTGAAGTTCATTATGGTACTGGTCGTTCACAAAGAGGAGGCCAGTACCAGCCGGACCCAACAACCATTTCTGTCCGGACATCGTGTAGAAGTCGCAATCCAGATCAAGAAGATCAACCGGCATCTGCCCCACGCTCTGGGCTCCATCAACTAATAAAGGAATTCCTTGATCGTGAACCATCTTGCTGATCTCTTTGATGGGCATCTTTAAGCCGCAAGAAAACTGTATATGGCTCAGCGCCACCAGTCGGGTCTTGGGGGTCAGAGATCTTTTTAGAATTTCAATTACCTCCGAGGGGTCAGCTTGGCAAGGAATAATCGGGCAGACAATTCGGATTCCGAACCGTTGAGCAAGGACTTGCGCGGGTATGGTTATGGCGATATGCTCCAAGTCGCAAATGAGCAGCTCGTCGCCCGTCTCCCACTTAAGCCCGTGGAAGACGACATTTACGGCCTCCCTGGTGCTGTGAGTAAGCAATAAATCGCTTGCCCGAACGTTAAGTAAAGACCCTGCCGCTTTCCTGGCACGCTCACCTAGTTGATCAGCAAACTCCAGCCACTCGATACTTCCAGGCCCTAGGCGAGCTTCCATCTCGAGAGCTTCTTGAATCTTCGAGAGGACAATTGGTGGAGAGGGGCCGGCCCAACCCGTGTTCATGTAAATCAGGTTATGAGTTCCGAACATTGATCGCCGCAACTCTTCAAGATCCATTGGGTTCCTCCTACCTTTGTACTTCCTGTTATCCTTAAGTCATCTTATCTGCTCGTGGACGACCGCCCTCAGACGAAATCCCATTCGAAAGTAACGCTAACTCCTGCCTTGATTTCCGCTGAACAGCAAAAATGTGTTGAGGATGTCGGGACGAGCTAGTATCATGCGGCCACTACGGCGACACCTCATTTCCTTTATTGATTCTGAAGGCCAGCCGTTGCGCTTTAGATCGGTTTAGACGTCTTCGTATCCATCCATAGACTGGAGAGTGTTCATGCAGCCTGATGACTTGCATATTAATCTTCCGTTTACGCCGTTTCCTATGGAAGCTCACCTTGGCGAAAGGCTGCAACCAGAAATCCTTCAAAAATGGCGGGCGATGGATATCTACCGGACCATCTTGGAAAACCAGCGTGATGCGGAGCCCTTCATCCTTCATGATGGACCGCCTTATGCCTCAGGAGATACGCATATAGGAATCGGGTTCAATAAGATTTTGAAAGATATCATAGTGAAGCATTGGACTATGCGTGGCAAACGAGTCCCTTTTGTCCCGGGATGGGACTGTCACGGCCTTCCTATCGAAACACAAGTGCTCCGAGAGTTAGCAGACCAACAACGCATCGCCTCTTTAGACGAAATTCGCGAGCGATGCGCCTCACATGCGATGAAGTATATACAAGAACAGAAAGACTTATTTCAACGCTTAGGAGTCTTCGGTGATTGGAACAGACCATATCAAACGATGGACTTCGCATACGAAGCAGGGGTGTTGGAGGTCCTTTCGGAGATTGTCAGAAAGGGATACGCGTATCAAGGACGGCGTCCAGTTTACTGGTGTCATGTCTGTAAGACAGTTTTAGCTGACGCTGAGGTGGAATTGGTTAATGTAGACCGTCCTATTGCCTGGGTTTATTTCGTCGCTGATACTGCTTCGACGCGCAAACTCGGCGTTGATGGTCAAATTTCTCTAGTTGTTCCCACACGGGAGGTTTGGACATTAATATCATGCGTTGCTTTAGCCCTTGAACCTGACGCGAAATACGCACTCATTGAGAAATCTTCCGATGGGTTGAAGAGCAGCTTTCTTCTTGTAAGAGAGGACGCAATAAGTGCGGTTCGCTCACAGCTTGGGTTAAGCAGCGAAACTGTAGTGAAGACCTTCTTGGGAAGGGAGATATCAAATCTCGTCGTCAAACATCCGATCACGCAGCAAAGTTTGCCGATACTAGCCCCAACACACTTCAACGTTGAAAGCAACACTGGTGCGGCCCTGGTAATACCCGCTCACGATCTTAGGGACTTTCAAATGGCAACAGAATATGGGCTGGAAATTCCTTCGCTTGTTGATGAATCAGGGGAATTCACAACCGAGGCAGGCGCGGACTTGGCGGGACAGAATGTGAGGGAAGCCGAGCCTTCAATTCTCAATTGGATGCGAGCGTTGGAAACTCTCGCGGATGTGATCCCACTCACTAAGATCGATGAGCCGCACGGCTCGCGTTGCGGCCATGTGCTCATTATTCGAGCAACAAGACAGTGGTTTATTTCGCTTGAACACAAAGAGGCAGGAACTGACAAGACCTTACGTGAGAGGGCTATTGATGAAGTCGACAACCTCATTCACTTTGTCCCGCAAGGGAAAACTCATGGGGTGGGAGAGAATCGGCAATCGCAGCGTTCTCACGACGGGCTCTCTGAGGAAGACGGAGCCACATTCAACAAGAACAGGCTCCTTAGCATGATCAAAGAACGTCCAGATTGGTGCATCTCCCGACAGAGAAACTGGGGCATACCAATCCCTGTGCTCGACTGCTGTAATTGTGGTAGATCGACCTTGGACTATAGGGTCATCCAGCAGATGCGGGACTTAGTTGCGCTTGAGGGCAGTCGTGTGTGGTACACACGCGAGGTCATGGATTTCATACCAGAGGACCTGCAGTGCGGTGGCTGTAGACACGGAAGTTTCGAAAGAGGCAAGGACCGGAGTGTTCTGGATGTCTGGTTCGAAAGCAGCACCAGTTGGTTTTCGGCGTTGGTGGCGGACTCCAGGTTAAGTTTTCCGGCCGATCTTTGTGTAGAGGGCAACGATCAACACAGGGGCTGGTTTCAACTCTCGCTTTTGACATCAATTATGGTCCGAGGAAAAGCCCCATTTAGAACGTTGTTGACCCATGGTTTCGTACTCGATAAGAAGCGACAAAAAATGTCGAAGCGTCTGCGTAACTTCGTAACTTTGAAGTCAGCTCTTGAGGGGAACGATGGCGCGCCAGCGGATTTGATCCGATTGTACTTTGTGTGGCACAAGAACATTACAAGAGATCTGCCGCTTTCGGTCCGAGATATTCTCGAACTCCAACCTGTCTATCTCGCCTTTCGCAACTGCTTCAAATATCTTCTCGGTAATCTGAATAACTATGCGCCAAATGAAGATGCTATACCGCTCTCCGATCTCTGCAAGATTGATCAATGGATTTTGTTCAAGCTCTATCAATTGATAGAAGAAGTGACAGACGACTATGAGAAGTATCGGTTTCACGATGCGATCGAAAAGCTACATACCTTCTGTAACAATGACTTGAGCAAAGTTTATTTTGACATCATTAAAGATAGACTCTATAGCGATGGGGCAACCTCATACAAACGGCGTTCAGCCCAAACCGCACTACACTCCATCCTCATAACCCTTGTGAAGATGCTTGCGCCAGTCTTGGTGTATACGTGTGAAGAGGTTTGGCAGTTTTGTCCGGGTATCTCGGAATGTGCAAGCGTACACTTAGCGCTTTGGCCGGATAAGCGAGGCGGAATCTTGAATCCTGAGAACACCTTGGAGAACCAGTATGAACAGATGTTAAAACTGCGGCGATCGTTGCAGCCGAGATTTGAGAGTGCCCGCCAAACTGGGGTAATTGGCAGCACAATTGACGCGACACTAACCTTAATGTCTAACGCACCGTCTAAATCAAATTACTCAGGGGACTTCTTAAGAAAACATGAAGAAGAGTTGCGCGAATTTCTCACGGTATCGGAACTCAGAATTGTGGATTCAGACGCCGACGTGGAACCAGTGATGAATGTGGAGCAATTATTTTGTCGCGTCGAGAAATGTTCATATGTTCGTTGTCTGCGATGCCGCAAATATGACGAAACCGTCGGAAGACACCCAGGACAGCTGTCGCTTTGTGCTCGTTGTGTTGGCATCCTCGAAGATATGGAAAAGCACCAAATCAACGTTCCCGAAGTCCCAATCACCCCAGAAATAAGACCGGCGCTTCTTGCCCATTATTTGAAGAGTCGCGGCATTCGTAAAATCGCAATACTAAATGAAGGCGACAAATGCATCGCCTACCATTTTCACCGACCATCACAGCGCGTTGTTCCCCATCGCGATCTGCAACCGCTCGCAGATTTTGTCTGTCGCCATGCAGATTTCAGGAATCACGCAGCTGTGCTGCTGGGTCTCGGAGAACACACAGATGCCTTATTCGGCATTGGAATACACTCGCTAGATCACGGTACGCCGCTAGGAGGTACGCGAGAGTTCACGTATCGCAGCACCGCCGAACTGTTGGAAAACCTGCTTCGCCTTTCTTACGCAATGTCGATCAAAAACTCTATCGGTGACCTTCCGCATGGCGGCGGTAAATCAATAATTGATACTTGCGAATTAGACTTAAAGGTTCACAGAGAATTGAGAAGGCGCATCTATCGCGACTTCGGTCAATTCACCGCGTCACTTTTCGGACGCTATATCTGCGCCGAGGACATCGGCAATACGACAAGAGATACGCGTCAAATGCTCTCTTCATGCCGACACGTCATGTGCTTACCTGAAGTAGTAGGTGGCAGCGGTAATCCCAGTCGATTTACCGGGCTTGTCGGCTGGCTCGCGGCACGAGCCGGGTGGGAGTTCTTAACCGGAAGCAATTCGTTAGACGGGCTTACTGTAGCTATTCAAGGTGCGGGGCAGGTCGGACAACATTTCATCGACATTCTGACTGAAGGCAACCCCGGAAGAATTCTGATTGCGGACAAGGAGCGAGTACAGATCGAACAAGTGAAGAAGCTTCTACATCGAAAAGGGTTTTCCCATTTGGTTGTGGAGAAGGACTGGGACGACCCGCTCAGGCAATGGGAGAACAAGCCAGAAATTGAACCAGCCGACCTCAAGCGTTTAGAGGCACAGGTATCGAACTACATTTTATATTCCGAGTGTGATGTGCTAATTCCCGTTGCCGTAGGAAAAGTTATCTATCCGTCGAATGTGCCCTTTCTGCGCTGTAAACTGATAGTACCCATCGCAAATAACACATACAGCGATAATGATTTGGTCTCCCGAAGAATCTGGGAGCGTGGAATCGTAGATGTAGTTGAGAATAATGTTAATTGGGGCGGCGCGGCAGTCGCCGCCAGCGAACTATATGGCTATGATGAAGACCATGTCATTGCATGGTGTCTCGAGAAGGCTTTCCAAGAGACTAGTGCGCTTCTAAAAACGGCCAAGGACAAGAGTGTCCCTCCCTGGGAGATTCTTAAAGAACGTGCTACAGACGAGATTTCACACGAACATCCGATTGTGGAAATAGCGAGGAAATATCATTTCATAGGCCGGATAAATGAAAACTTCTGTGAATGGATCAAGACCAAGTGGCTGCCAAACATCTTTGGTGTTGACGCCGATAATTACGCTAGGTATGTCGTGGAGCAGGCATATAAATAAACAGGCGGAGCCGGTTTCAGCATAGCAGCTCTTGCAATTATGTAGCGCTACCTGTTAGTGATTCATTAGACAATAGACAAAGCGGGCCCATTAATGAATCGATTATCGCTCCATTTGTGCATAACAGCTCGTAACCATTGACCAAGATAGTCATCTATCATAACGTCTTTACGTTCGCGACACCGAAAATGCGATCCCTGTTAGTGCCACGCAAAGTGACTTGAGCAAAAACTGATCTACTCTCATTGCTCGCAATATGAACGAAGCAATAAAGATCTTAATCATCACTATTCTTGCTGAGTTGGTAGCGGGAGTGTTGCTTATCGTATTGGGCGGCTTCTTATCAAAAAAGGCTCGTTGGGTATTAACAGCGACCTTAGGGCGCTTGCTCGATATCGATATCGAGTACGTTTTTCGAGGAAAACGTGAAGCTCACGATGACATTCGGGAGGAACTAGAAAGGGCGTCCTATGTTGACTTACTGACCGGTCGAGGTAATGAGATACAACGAGATACGTTTGCCGGTGCACTTGAGTCAACCCACAAAAAGATTAGGTTTAGAATTCTTTTGCCGATCACAAAGACTGAGAGCCGCGAGCCCGATTGGACGCTTCAGAGAGAGCAAGAGGTTGGCGCTTTCGATCCCGCCTATGGAAAGGGTATTCTTCAAAAACAAATTGACACCAACGTAACTTTTCTGGATAGCTATATCGCCTCGGGAACTGTCGAACTCAGACGTTTCAACTATCCTCATATTGGTCGAATTCTAATTACTGACCGTGTTGCGTATTTCACTCCTTATCGCAACGATGCCCATGGGAGGGCATCATGTGTGATTAAGTATCGCCGGGGAGGAGAAATGTACGACGCGTTTCGAAGACTCTTCGATCAAATGTGGGATCAGGACAACTATCGGCATGGCAAATAAGTCTGATACTCGACACCGGGTGGACATACTTCGCTGAGTCCTTGTGGAAGTTGAGCTAAGATGGGACGACTCGTGTGCGACAACCGAACGGTGATCACTGTGATGGCTGCCACTCCCTAAGTTACGTTCATCTGGAGTATTGTCGTTTCTCGGGGGGCTTTAACAGGCTGACAGCGAATTCAATTTACTGCCTCACTGGCTTTGCGCACACCAACTCGGGCCATATATTCGGCCAATCGTTCAGCGCCACTTCGGGCGGCCTGGTCGTTTATGTTGACGTACCGGGCAAAAGTCACAAATTGGGAGTGGCCGGAAATCTTCATTGTCTCAGTCGCCGGAATCCCCGCTTGGATCATTCGCGTGATCGCGGTGTGCCGGCAATCATGAAAACGAAAGTCTTCAATATGAGCCTCCTCGACTGCCGACCTAAAGCCATTCTTAATGGTGTCCTTTATTCCGAAAACGATACCTGTATATTCAATCGGCGCGTCTTGGCGCAACGCGAGCAAAGCGTCTCGAACGCGCGGTGTCATTCCCACTGTTCTGGGCCTCTCAGTTTTTGTGTTCGTCGCCCTCACTCGAATGAGATCCAAACCAAAGTCAACGTCGGGCCAGACCAACTTAAGGAGTTCACCTCTGCGCATCCCCGTATCGAGAGCAGTTATAAGGAGCGGCTTCAAATGTGAGCGCTTGCCGGTACACGCATCAAGCAAGCGAGTTTCTTCCTCTAATGTCAGGACACGCTCACGGCGGCGCTCGCTTGCTTTCGAAATTAGCGAGGCTCCCCTTCTGAAGGGACTCTTTACAATCCAGTCGTTGTGTTCTGCGTAGTTGAAAATGGTTCGGAGCAATTCAAGTTCACGGTTGACCGCTGATAGACTTCGCGTGCGCTGCATCTCCTTGTACTTCGGCGCTGCCTTCGTCTTGTTTCCGCGCTTGCTACTAGTGCTCTTTTCTTCCTTGATGTTGTCGACACGCACCTTGATAACAACTGGCGTCTGAAGACGGATTAGTTTGTATTCTTCGAGATCGGAATGTGTGACCCTTCGGATGTGTTTCCGACCAAAGTGCGCGTTGATGGGAATCAGAAGCCTCTTTGCCGAATAGGAAGATCTCAGCCCAGCAACTTTTCTACCATCGACAACCACAGCCGGAATGAGTTTCTGTTTCTCATACTTTGCTGCAAGTTCACCGAAAGTCATCCGCTGCGCGTCTAGAACCAGTTCGCCGTGGGCGTCGAGATCGCCCTTAAGCTCCTTTACGCGTTCACGCGCCTTCTTTCGACTCTCAACGATGACCTTCTTATCTTTCCGCGTACCGTCATCGCCAATGAATTGAATGCGCGCATAGATCTTTCCTTTGTACTCGTAGACAGAACCTTCACGATTGCGTCGTTGCTTACGCCACTCTTCTTTCGCTTTCCGTGCCCGCGCCATCAGACTTCCCTTCACTGGTCCAACGGAGATTTTCCTCTAACTTTTCCTCTAATGCATTGTAGCATGGAGAAAATGAGAGGAATCGAGAGAAATGAAAATCGCCCGTATTTATTTGCACGAAAAGCGGTTTATGTTACTCTGAGAGAGTTCAAGCGAACGTGAGAAAAGGGCAATTTCCAAACTTTTAACCAGTGGGTCGCAGGTTCGAGTCCTGCTCGGCTCACCACTCTTTCTAAAAAAAACAGATGCGGCTGGCTGTGAGCCAGCCGCATTTCGTTTGAGCCCATTCAACTCTCAGGCCCCCCACAACTTTCTTTGAATCAACGGTTCCCGCTACGTGGGAACATTGTTTCGGTCAACCACATCTCCATGCGGCGCCAGAGGTCCAGAACGTTCTCGCGGTCCGCGATTGTGTGGCCTTCTCCGGCATACCGCAACAGCCTGGCTCGCTTGTCTTGCCTGAACAACGCCGTGAAAAACTCCTCGGCTTGCTGAATGGGAACGAAGTCGAGATCGCCATGGATGAGCAACAGCGGTGTCTCAACTTTGTCTGCTCGGAGGATGGCGCTGTTCTCACGATAGCGGTCCGGCTCCGCCCACGGCGGGCCGCCCAAACCCGTCGACCCCTTCTCAAGCTGCAGCATGCGCAAGACTTGCGCGTTCTCAGGCCTGCCCGAATCGCCGTGCCGATGCTGTCCATAAAACGTTCCATAAAGGCTGATGAGATTCGAAGCACTGGCGCTGGCGATGGCTGATCGAAAGCGAGTCGTTTGCGTAATCAGACCGAGCACTGCGAACCCGCCGTCGCTCTGGCCGGCCACGGCAATGCGATCCGGATCGGCGACGCCGCGGGCGATGGCCGCGTCGATTGCCGGAATTACGCCGTTGAGAAGCGGCGGAAGCGCATGAGATTGAGATGGATCCTTCGGCTCAGGCATGCTCGGCAACAACACGGCGTACCCCAGGGCAGCAAATAATTGCGGATGTTCGAAGTTCACAAAAAACGCTGAGAAGCCTCCCGGCACCGCCGATCCATACACCGAACCGGGATAGACGAACGTCACAACCGGGACTCGAGTGCCCGGAACGTGATTGGGAGGAAGCAACAGCCAGGCTGTTAGCGGTGTGCCGTCCGCAGCGCTGTAGGCAAACGATTCCGCGCGGCCGAGTTTGATCTCGCGCATCCACTCATTGGCTTGCCAGATACTGGCGGAAACTGTAAGTGGTCGCCCCGCGCCGCCAGAAAGCCACAGGTACGATCCGTCAAGACCATTGGCGGCATAGAGTGCTGCGTCGCGCGTCGGGGCCAAAGAGAGTAAACGCGCGTCCGAGCGCGGTGGTGATGGAAGATCCGGCCTTGGCTGACGCTTTGGTGTGGCAACTGCCGGTGGCGGAATCTCTTTGCCCGAGTTAGCGTCGATGACATGACGCTCAGTTCCCCAGTTCACTGCGGCATATCCAGCTTCAACGTCACCCGCACGGTCGACCCTTTCGAAGAAGGAAGCGACTGGCGCTGTTTGCTTGACCAAAAAACTTACGCAGCATCCGCCCGGGTGAACCGAAAGAGAATGGAGACGGCCGCGCGCGAGCCTTTTGCGCGTGCCGGAGCGAACATCAACTGTCAGCAGCTCCACGCCGGGAACAACCGGCGCCGGCGCTGAGCTGCCGGATTCGAGCACGGAAACCGTTGGCGCCTTGCCGTCGAAAGCTCGCTTCCACTCGGTGGCAACGTTTCGTCCGCGCAGCACTCGAACATAAAGTTGGCCACTCCGTTCAGCGCCGGCTTCCCAGGCCATGACCGCCAGGCGATCGCCGTCGATCCAGGCGAGGGGCAGATCGTTCGGGTCGATTCGCGCCTCGAGGTGGGGCACCAGCGACGCCGCTGGCGAACCGGTTGTCCAAACCCAGACGCGCACAGCTGCGTTTCGATCCACCGAGAGGAACGCCGCACGCTTTCCATCCGGCGACCAGACCACGTTGAAGAACCCTAAGTAAGCCGCTGATCGAGGGCTGAGCGGACGAATCGACTGCATGTCTACGTCCAGGAGTGCTAAGTCGTTAGTCGGCAGTGAACCGAGCCAACGACTGGGCTTCGAAATCTCAATCGTCGCGTATCGTCCATCGGGCGACCAGGCGATCGAGCCAATTCGTCGCATTTGAAAGAGATCGCCCGGACGCAAGGTACGGGTGTTCGCTACCGTTTGGGCGGTGAGATCAAAACCAGATAGTATGAGGACAAATAGAATCCCAAGCTGCCTCCTTGCACACAGTGTGCTCTGCGACTTCTGCTTCGATGTATTCATTGATCCTCCATTTTTCATTCAGCAATGATCCAGATCTCTTTTTGTGGCGCGATCGCTCAATTGTTAGTGACAAGTTTCTGCGGGAAGTTTCATTTGGCAGAGAACAAATGGCGGGTCCGAGATAGCGTACGAATCAATGCCGCCCATCTGCGGGAGAGAAATCGCCGCATCGACGCGACCGCCGTTAGTTGAAGGCGCTGGGAAATTGAGAAAAAGAATTGCGCTGATGAGTATTTTAATTTCTCGGGCCCGTCAAAAGTCGCGAAACGTGTGCGGCTTTGCCGCCTGATGTGCGGAAAGGCTCTGCCTTTCCGATCAGGCGACTTACTTTTCCGCGGCTACGCCTCCGATCACTTGGAGGCGTAGCCTCCAAAATATGAAGAGGTAACTAACCGGAAAGGCAGAGCCTTTCCGCGCATCAGACGGCAAAGCCGGTTCAGGGTTCAAAGGCTTCGCCGAACTCAGTTTTGACCTCAATCGATGCTCTCTGGCCGGCGGTTCCTCTTACCACTTCCAGGACTTCCCAAAGGACACGACTCAGTGGTTTGCCCAGGTCTCTTGGAACGCTCGTATTTACCTGCACGGCGACGGCGATTTTTTGCTCGGGAAAATACATCATGTCGGTCATATAGCCGGGGAAGAAACCGCTGTGGCCGTATGACGTACCGGCCGCCGTCTCGCGAATGATCACACCGAGGCCATACCTGGTTTCCTTCCCCAGCATCGGCGCGGGAACTCCATCCAGAACCTGCGGCAAAAGGTCCGCAGAGTAAGCACGCCCTTCATAGATCATTTTTGCCCAGTGCGCGAGATCCTCCGCGGTTGAGACATAGCCTCCGCCGGTCCATTCAAACTGCGGATTGATGATGAACTTGCCGGCTTGAATCATCTCGTCTTTGCCACCGAACGGATTATTCGGGCCGGCATATCCCTGAACCACACCGGCTAATCTCAGTCCGTCCTGCGGAATTGTGTTCGTCAACTTCAAAGGCTTTATGAGCCGGCGGTTTGCTTCGTCGTAAAATTTCTTACGCGTTACCTTCTCGATGATCATCCCCAGGACGATGTAATTCGTGTCTGAATAGTCCCAGCCCTGGCCGGCTGCAAACGGCGCCTTTTCATCAAGCAGATACGCCAGAAGCTCGGCTGGCTGCCAACGCTTTTCCGGATTCGCGGTGAGGTCTCGAGTAAATTTGTCCTTGAATTCATACCTCACCAGTCCACTCGTGTGATTCATCAATTGGCGGACGGTTATGTCTTTCGCGTTAGGCAGGCGCGAGAACCACGGCTCGCCGCCGAGATATTTCTCAACCTTGTCATCCAGACCGATTTTGCCTTCCTTCACCAGTTGTAACGCGGTCGCCGCGGCAAAAGTTTTGCCGACACTGCCCGCCAGCATTCGATCGTTTGGCTTCATCGGCGTTTTTGACGGCGCGTCCGAATATCCAACCGCGAGGCTGAAAGAGTCACCGTTTGCCAGCACCACTCCCAGCGTCGCGCCCGGAAACTTCCCGGCTTTATGCCACTCGTCGAGTTTGATTCGAAGCTGTTGTTTGAGCGCATTCGTGTCGGTGGCAACGGACGGTGGCTGTCCAAAGACATTGGTTGCGAGGAGGCAGACTATGAGAAGTAGAATCGTTCTTCGCACTCTTGTTTGATCCCTTCCGAGCTTCACAAATGAGAACCCAGTATAATGATGAGGACTCCAGAGGTCACCCGGTGCCAGGCCTGATGAGATTTGTAATTCTCACTCGCCGATGCAGACAACGCGTGTTTCATGATGAAGTCCTTCAGTTGATCGAGAATCGCAAAAAAATCGCAGGCCCGACCCCGGTTTCGGTACTCATGAACTAAATCATGCTTTACCAATTACTTGCTGATCTGATCGTAGCTATACATATTGCCTACGTCGTTTATGTCGTAGGCGGATTGGTGGCGATTCTGATTGGCGCGTGGCGGGGGAGGAAATGGATTCGCAATCCATGGTTTCGGATTACTCATCTGCTCGCGATTTTGATTGTCGTGATGGAAATTTTCCTGAAGCTTAATTGCCCGCTGACCACCTGGGAGAACCAGGCGCGAGCGGCGGCGCAGCAGCCCGTCGATGGCAGCGCCTTCATGGATCGATTGTTGACCTTCATCTTGATTGGGACAGCGCCAAGGTGGGTTATCAATGGCGCGTATTTTCTCTTTGCGATTGCGATTGTGGCTACGTTCTTCTGGGCGCCGCCGAGGTGGAAAAGGGCGTGAAAAGAATTAGGCGCGGCTGAACGCGGATAGAGACGGGACAGGAATCGGGGTCAGCCGGACATGAAGCTTCGCCTCACTATTAATGATGAAAATAGCCGATTTTCAACTATCAAGACCTCTATTTTCAGCGCAGGCCTGCTGGTATGAAGCAGGCGTCTCCTGCCGCCAGTTGATTAGACTGACGGTTGAAACGATCTGCGTTAGCAGAAGGAACGAACCAAAACTGATTCTCGGTTGAACGCTACTTCGGCGACTAGGGAACGTTTACGTAGATCTTACCGTTCTTCATGACGAACTTGACTCTTTCGAGCGCCGTGAAATCCTGGGCCGGATCACCCTCAACCGCGATAATGTCTGCAAAGGCCGTTGGTTTTATGACTCCCAATCTGGGGTCGCCGAAGAGACGCCCAGCGTTAATCGTAGCGCTCTGGAGGATTTGCACCGGCTCCATGCCCGATTCACGATAGGCGAACAGAACTCGCTTCGCCGCCTCGCCCTGGGGCATTCCCATGTCAATGTAGTTGTCGGAACCCGCAACGATCGTAACCCCGGCGGCAATCGCGCGGCGCAAGCGGTCGCGGGAATTTTCCATGAACCTTTGCAGCGATGTGGGAGGTTGCTTGCTACGCTCAGCATAACGCTTCAGGGAAAAGTCATCGATATCAGTAGGGACCAGCGCAGTGCCACGCTGTTTCATTAACGCCAGCGTTTCATCTTTTATTTCATAGCCGTGTTCGATTGAATCAACTCCGGCTTCGACGGCCCGGCGCACGGCTATATCATTGGTCGCGTGGGCAGCTACTTTTATTCTCAGGAGCTTTGCTTCCTCGACAATCGCGCGCATCTCGTCCATGGAAAGATAGTTTGGATTGGGCGTGTTGTTCGCGTAGATCTTAATCACCCGCGCTCCGTAATTAACGTTTTCTCTGACCGCCAGGCGCGCATCTTCAGCACCCCGCACAATCCGGTACTCTTCTTCAGCTATCTGTTTATAGCTACTCTGCAAGCCGGGGAATTGTCCGCCGATGGGACTCAGCCCCGGGCCTGAAACATACATTCTTGGACCATCAACGCTGCCTTCGTTGATGGCTATGCGTAACGCCACATCGCCGAAGCGGCCGGAGTTTCCCAGGTCCCGCACCGTGGTAATACCGGCGTTCAGGAAGGTTCGACCGCGCGCGGCTCCACGCAGGGCCCGCAAGGTAGTTCCTTCCACCGTCAAAGCCTTAATGCCTTCGGTGGTCAGTCCGCCGGCCGGATCTTCGAGATAGAGCAGATGAGTATGCGCGTCAACCAGGCCGGGCAGAACCGTATAACGGCTCAGGTCTATTACGCGGGCCCCGGCTGGGACGGGAATGTTCTCGCCAACCGATTCGATTAAGTTGCCCTTGACCACGATCGTCCGGGCGGGCTGAAAGACACCCTTTTCGCTGTCGAACAAGCGACCTGCGCGAATCACGATGACCTCGGGTGCAGGCGGAGTTTGCGCTTCTAAAATAGCCGGCGAAAGGAGTAGAAGCAGCAGCAAGGAGAGAAGTAAAGCTGGTTTGATAGAACTCATGATTTGATCCTCCAACTGTGTCAATACCGCAGCGGTAGCGACCGGATCATCGCGAAACGCCTGAGTTGACCCAGGCGGCGCGATCATAATGGTGTCAGAACCCGGAACGGTAGCGACCGGGTAATCTTAAGGGAAATCTCCTGGGAAATTCTAAGGTCAGGCTTGCGACTTTTGCGATTCGGTGGCCGGGCCGATCCGATGCGGCTTTGCCGCCGTTCGAGGCATAGCCTCGATTCATCAGTCAGTCGCCACCGGAAAGGCGGAGCCTTTCCGCCATGTGCGGCGGCAAAGCCGCGATTCGCATAACCTGTGCGATTCATCACTTAAACGGATTTCGTTCGGGCGGTTCGTCGTGCGTGAGGGTGTGAAGCAGCGCGCGCACCAGCACGTTCAGCATGGGAATACGATGGCGCACGAGCACGCGCATCGGTTGGGGTTTGGCGCCCAAACGGGCTTTGGGTTCGAGCGCCGTTCGCCCCAGAGACAGCCGGCGGCCTCCCAGAGAAATCCCATCGGCAACGACCCCATTGAGTAAACCCAAGTAGAGCGGAATTTCCAGCGCCGCCTGCCGATCAAAACCAATGTTGTAGCCGACGGCCGTGTCTCCATCGCGCAATGAGGTCACGAACCCGAGCAGCTCTCCGTCTCGCTTTATCACCCGGCAGCGAAAATCGTCTCCGAGATAGTCGGCGAGGGTCGGCAGAAAATCCGGTTTCAGCGTCACCGGCCGAAACTTGGCGTTGCTATGAGTCTGTACGTAGAGCCGGTGTAAGTTTTCGGCCTGTTGCCCGATCTCCGCGGCAGTCAAGTGCGAGACAGTGCATCCGGCTTCGGCTACTTTCCTGTCGATTTGCCGGCAGGCGCTCCGGTATTTCGAAGTCAAACTCGTCAGGTAGTCCTCATAACTTTTCCAGCCAGGCGCAAACTCAAGCACCATGTTTGGATCGGTTTCATGTGGCCGGTAGGAAAAGCGCCGCAAGACTGAGACAGCCGCTTCTTCTTCGGTGGTGAAGTCCTTGACCATTACGAGATCGGTATCGCCCGACAGTTTATCGGCGCGGCGGATTCGGTAGAGCGCTTCAGCCACGGCGGGCCAAAGCTTCGCCGGATCTTCATTCGGCGCCAGACAAACGCCGTGCATACCCCAGGAAAGCAGATTGCCGCAGACCAGCATGCGTTCGTCCAACTTCTCAAGGGGACGCTCAACCGCGCGATGATGTTTCCGCGCCTTACCAACGCGTGCGAGTGAGACGGTCACCAGTTGCGCGACCACCGCTGCGACCGGCTCACGCCCGCGGAAGATAAGCGCGTAACGCTGCTGCAGATTGTCGGGTGCGGCATCTTCCAACACGCGCAGGTAACGTCGCGAAAAGAAAAGTGAATCGCGTTTCGTCAGAATGTCCCAGCGGTCCGTATCTAAATAATCGACATTGTCGGCGAGGGCAAAGCCAAAACCCGTAGGGCGGTGGCGCTCTTCGTGAGCGTCGCGCAGGTCACGTGCCTTGCTCACTAGTTTTTGGAGTGGTTTGATTCGCGGAATCGAGATTTTCCTGGTCACGAGGTCATAGCCTCGCACAAAACTCTAAAAATTCCGAGGCGGCAACAGATGTTGTCTCGGATTGTGTCCGGTTCTGTTTTTGTGCACACGCCTGTGATAGAACTAACCGCCCTGGAGGAGGACAGCAAGGTCAATTAACTGGATTCGATTGATCACCGGCGGGCTGATGGTGCAGCATCATGTCCGCCTGACCCCAAAATCCTTTAGCCAGGATGTTCATTCTTCGGCAACTTACGTCTTCGCTTTGTGAGTGCTAGTGGATAACACCTCGTAATGACGCACCCGACGATCGTACTCAATCATCATTGCCCGCACTATTTCGGGGACCACGGCAACCTCAGCATCTGGTCCAGAAAACTGCTCAATGGCTCTGATTGACTCCCAGTGCGTCACAATCAGGAACTCAACACCCTGCTGCACATTGCGCTTCAGGATTGCGGCATCGATAAAGCCGGGAATCTTCGAGAGGTGCGGGAATGTCTCCGTGCAGAGATGCTCAACATACTCGTCGGCATGAGTCGACCTGGCGACTCCGCGCCATTGGCGTGAAATCATATTTAACCTCCGTCAAGCAGGCTTAAGCAGAATAATACCGCCAGGGAAAAGAGTCATGGCCTCGATCCCTTGACCGTACTGTGTTCGCCATCATATTTGCCACCTTTGACTCTAGTCAACTAAATTAGTTGACAAAAGCATTCATCTGAATTACTTTATGCCGAGGAAAATGAGAGAGACAGGAATTGATCGGCGCGTTGAGGCGATCAGGCGCTTCAACCGGTTCTATACGCAGCGCATCGGGGTGCTGCGCGAGGGGCTTTTGCAGACCCCTTTCTCACTGACTGAAGTACGCGTTATGTATGAACTGGCTCACCGTGAGGAGCCTACGGCGACTGAGCTTAGCAAGGAACTGGGGCTGGACGCAGGTTACCTCAGCCGCATTCTGCGAGACCTAAGCAAGCGGGAATTGATCAAAAAGCGCCCGTCGAAATCGGATGGAAGACAGACTCACCTCCACCTCACCAGGAAAGGAGAGAAAGAGTTTGCCGCCCTGAATGCGCGCTCAAATGACGAAGTGGCTGCAATGTTGAGTAAGCTTCCGGCAAGCGAACAGCAACGAGTCGTGGCGGCTATACACGTGATCGAGGAAGTACTCGGGGCCAAGCCCGAACATAAAGCTTCCTATCTGCTTCGCCCTCATCAACCCGGCGACATGGGTTGGATCGTCCACCGCCACGGTGTCCTTTACGCGCAGGAGTATGGATGGGACGAACAGTTCGAGGCGCTGGTCGCCAGGATCGTCGCGGAGTTCATCCAAAACTTCGATTCCAGGCGCGAGCGTTGTTGGATCGCTGAGAAGGATGCCGAGATCGTCGGTTCCGTATTTCTCGTCAAAGAATCAAAGACCGAAGCCAAATTGCGCCTGCTGCTGGTTGAGCCAGGGGCCCGCGGCCTGGGTATTGGCAAGCGACTGGTGGCGGAGTGTGTGCGCTTCGCGCGGCAAGCAAGCTACAAGAAGATTACGCTTTGGACCAATAGCGTTCTGGATGCCGCCCGATACATCTACGAAGAAGCAGGGTTCCAGCTCATTAAAGAGGAGAAGCACCACAGCTTCGGTCACGACTTAGTGGGGCAGACCTGGGAGTTGGAGCTGTGAGCAGCGAAAGTGTTCGTCTGACTTCACCACTCGGCACCACACTCGACTTTGAGGCGCTCGCCGACAC
>Ga0068859_100000352_pt1 | contig 45791 bp, 39 predicted proteins | sample KBSSwiS22_FD_66585 | JGI IMG/M metagenome (GOLD analysis project Ga0068859, IMG submission 66585) | Switchgrass rhizosphere microbial communities from Kellogg Biological Station, Michigan, USA - KBS Switchgrass S2-2 | ecosystem: Host-associated > Plants > Roots > Rhizosphere > Soil ... | reverse complement strand
CAAACAGCACCACCACCAGACCATCCAAGCCCAGCAGCAGCACCACCCACAGAACGGGGTAAATGGCACTGACTTTCATGGCACGCTGTTGAGTTCTCAAGGAGCGGACGCATAAACCGGATCCACATCCTGCTGGATGTCGCACCGGCGCGTTCCGACCGAAGCCGGTTTCACGCTACCACTTCATTCGTTTTCGTCCCGAAGGCCGAACCCGTTTTCCGCTTCCCGGTCTCCCGAGCGGCGGAGCTTTCGTCACTTTACGGAGCCTTTGAGAGACTGTCAAATCCCGCTACCGGCCGGACTTAAGCCATCTCTCCGTGTCCGGCAATCTACCAGATGCCATTCAGGTGGGTCTCGCGACCTCCTGCGACTTTCTGGCCTTTCACCCGGCACGCGGTCCCGGTGTCGGGTCACTCCGGCTTTGCCGGTTGTCCGCCACCTTCTGGGCCAAGAGCACCTTACCTCACCCCGTTTTGTCGGTTTCATCGGGGCCCGATGTCACGGTGCTCCGGCGACGATGCCGACCTGGCTACCTCGGCTTGCGCCGTGGTTGGTGAGGCGAGAAGCAACGTTACACCCCCGCAAACTGCGTCTGTCGGCGGGGCTGCTGTGACGGTTCGCACCTGACAGGCCGATGCCGCCGATGCCGCCGCGAGTGCCCGCGCCCGCCCCCGCGCCCGGCCTCCGCGCCGGCCTCCGCGCACGGCCTCCGCGCCCGCACCCGCGGCTTGCCCAGAGCCATCCCGCTGAGGCATCCCGCGACCGCCCTGTCGCTCGGCAACCCCTGGGCCGGCCCTCCTACGGCGCTCTTCTAGAGTCGGCCATCTCGGTCGCCCACTGGTCGCCGCGCGTCGGACGGCCGGAGCGGCGGGAGCCGGCGACCGGCATCGGGTACGCCGCCGGGCTCGATGCCGCGAAGCCCGGCGACGCGGACGTCGGCACGAACGAACGCCGGCGCAGACGCGCACCAGCCAACGCGGCAGGTGGTTCACGCGCCGGCCAGACGCACTACGGCCGGGCAACGAACGCCATCGCGAGGCATGGCAGGACCAGCCGCGGGACAGACAACAAGACGGGCAACGAGGCGAGCAACGAGACGGGCAACGGGACGAGCAATCGATGAGGATCCGATGAGCGATGCCGTGGACACCCATGTGCGCACCAACCGGGAGCGCTGGAACGAGATATCGGACGACTATCAGCGGTTCAATGCTTCCCGGATCCGCGGCCAGGCATTCACCGGAGACATCGCGTGGGGGCTGTGGGGGCTGCCCGAGTCGGAGCTGAACATTCTCGGCGACGTCACCGGGCTCGATGTGCTCGAGATGGGCTGCGGCGGCAGCCAATGGTCGACCGCGCTCGCCCGCCGCGGCGCCAACCCGGTCGGGCTGGACCTCTCCGAGCGGCAGCTGTTGCACAGCCGTGAGCTACAACGCGAGACCGGGCTGCCGTTTCCGCTCGTCCAGGCGAGCGCCGAGGAGGTCCCGTTCGCCGACGGCTCGTTCCACGTCGTCTTCGCCGACCACGGTGCGTTCTCGTTCGCCGACCCGCTCCGGGCGATTCCCGAGGCGGCCCGCGTCCTGCGCGCCGGCGGGCTGTTGGCGTTCAGCCACATCAGTCCGCTGTACGAGGTCACCGTCGAGGCCGGCAGTGACCGGGCGGGCCGCAAACTGGCCAGGAACTATTTTGACCTCCGTATGTTCGCGGACGCCGACGGGTTGGTGAGCGCCAACCTTCCGTACGGCGAATGGATCGCGCTGTTCCGCTCCAGCGGGCTGGTCGTCGAGGACCTCCTGGAAACGCGCCCGAAACTCGATCCGACCTTGACCGGTCGCCAACGCGCCGACAACGAGTGGGCTCGCCGCTGGCCTTCGGAGTGCATCTGGCGTCTCCGCCGCACTCGTTAGCAGCGCCACGCGAAGCACCGCTACGCGAAGCACCGCCACGGGAAGCACCGCTACGGGAAGCACCGCTACGGGAAGCAGCGCTACGCGAAGACGATCGTCGTGTTGCTGTGGACGATGACGCGGTCCTGGAGATGCCAGCCGACGGCCCGTGCGAGCACGGCCCGTTCGACGTGCCTGCCGATCCGGCGCAGGTCGGCGACCTGGTGGCGATGGTCGACGCGTTCGGTGCCCTGCTCGATGATCGGCCCCGCGTCGAGCTCCGCGGTGACGTAGTGCGCGGTCGCGCCGATCAACTTCACTCCGCGCCGGGCCGCGGCGCTGTATGGGTCGGCGCCGACGAACGCCGGCAGGAAGCTGTGGTGGATGTTGATGATTCGGTCGGGGAAGGCGGCCAGGAAGCGCGGCGTCAGGACCTGCATGTAGCGGGCGAGCACCACCAGGTCGACCTGGCTCGCCAGCAGGGCCAGCGCACGCCGTTCCGCTTCGTCCCTCGTCTGCGGCGTCACGGGCAGGTGGTGGTAGGGGATCCCCCAACCAGCGGCGATGTCGTGCAGGTCCGGGTGGTTGGAAACCACCATCCGCACGTCCATCTCCAGCTCGCCCGCGTGGGTCCGCCACAGCAGCTCCTGGAGCGCGTGGTCTGCCTTCGACACGAAGATCGCCACTCGCTGCCGCACCGCCGGTGTCGTCACCCGCCAGCGCATCGCGGCACCCCCCGCGGCAAGCTGAGCCAAGCCCTCCTCGATCCCGGGCAGGCCGTCGGCCAGGTCCTCGCGATGGAACTCGATCCGTAGGAAGAAGGTCCCGCCGAAGGGGTCGGTCGAGTACTGCTGCAGCTCGGTGATGTTCGCGCCGTGCCGGAACAGCAGGCCGGAGATCGCGGCGACGATGCCGGGCCGGTCGGGACAGGTGACCAGCACCCGGCCGATGTCCCGGTACCGCTCGGCGTGCGCGGCCACGGCCGCCGGCGTCACCAACGGCCGGACACCACCGCGCGCGCCCGTCCCTCCGGCGGGCCCACCGCCCGCTGGCGCCACGCCACCCGGCCCACCGCTGCCCATCACCGCGCGGCCCATCGCCCCGCGGCCCATCGCCCCGCGGCCCATCGCCCCGCGGCCCATCGCCCCGCGGCCCATCGCCCCGCGGCCCATCGCCCCGCGGCCCATCGCCCCGCGGCCCATGGCCCGCTGCCCGTCGCCCCGCCGCCTGGCGCGCCGCGACCCGTCGTCCCGTCGGTCGCCGTCCCATCGGTCACGGCCCCATCGTGGCCCGGCGACCGGCCGCGGCCGAAACTCCCACGCCGGCAGTGCCTGGGAAGCCGCTCAAGTGCCACCATGCCGCCCCGCAAGTGCCACCATGCCGCCGCGCATGGGCCGGAGGTTCCGCGACGAGCCGGCGGTGGTTCCCGGTCTGCCGTGGCCGCGCCGGGGTTAGCTGGCCGTTGACGGGAACATCAGCATGGCCGAACCAGAAAGGGACCCCACATGACCACAGACGGCGCAGCAAAGCAGGAGGTAAGGCAGATCGTCGTCGGCGTCGACGGCTCGGACAGCTCTCTCGACGCCCTGCGTTGGGCGGCCCGTGAAGCCGAGTTGCGGGACGCGGAGCTGCTCGTGGTGATGGCTTGGCAGCTGCCCGTCGTCGGCCCGTACCTGCCGGCCATGCCGCTGGACGCGAAGGCGTGGGAGGACGGCGCCCGCCAGAGACTCAGCGAGGCGCTCACCGCAGTCTTCGGCGACAAGCTGCCCGCCTGGGTCCGCGCCGAGCTGCGCCCCGGCCCGCCGGCGTCGGTGCTGGTCGAGGCGGGGCGCGACGCGGATCTCGTCGTCGTCGGCTCACGCGGGCACGGCGGCTTCGTCGGCGCCCTGCTCGGCTCGGTCAGCACCGCGGTCGTCCACCATGCGGCCTGCCCGGTCCTCGTGGTGCGGCAGGAGTCGGAGCACGACGCCGAGAAGAAGCACTGACCGCCGCCAGCTCACGATCCGCGCCAGGGACCTGACGGGTGGCCAGGAGCACACCGAACGCATTGACCTCGCGACGACGTTCCAGACGCCGGTCACGCTCGGCCCGACCGGCTCGGCCCCCGACCTTCCCCTCGTGTTCTAGCTCCTCGTGTTCTAGCCCCGGGGGCCGACGAGCAACGCCTGCGCGCCGACGCCGACCGGGCCGTCGACGTCGGACAGCACGGAGGTGGCCAGGCCGGCGCCGCCGGGGCTGATCGTCGTCGTCGCGTCGATGCAGATCCACTCCCCGACCGGCTCGCGGTGCAGGTGCACCGTCAGCTCCGGGTTGATGAAGTACGTCGTGCGGGACTCGGTCTCGCTGGAGATGCCGTTGCCGTTGTCGGCGAGCGCCATCACCCGCTGCAGGGGGCTCGTCTCCTCGCCGTCCACCAGTGGGCGGCGCAGCCGCATCCACACCGCGGCCGGTCCAAGCTGCGTCATCCGGCCCCGGTCGGTCGCGCGCCACTCGATCGCTCCGACGAACCCGCGCTGCGGCGGCCCGACCTCGCCTGGAGTCGGCCCGGCGGGCAGCGGCGGAGGCTGCGGATGGCGCGGCGGCACGTCGGCGCCCGCGGCACGCAGGACCCGCCAGGCGGTGGCCCGGGCCACGTCCCGGCCGCCGGCGGCGAGCACCGCCTCGACCTGCTCGACGCTGCGCCCCGGCCGGGTCACCCGGGAGCGCAGGCCGAGCTCGCCGACCGGCACGGGTCCGAGCAGCTCCGAGGTGAACCGGGCGACCATCATCTCCGGCCGCGGCGCGGTCCGCTCGACGGCCCGGGCGAGCAGCGCGCTCGCCGCCCCGCCGTGCTGCGCCGCCCTGTCCCACGGGCCTGCCGTGTGTTGGGTCGCGACCCAACGCCCCTCGCCCAGCTCCACGAACAGGCTCGTGGCCTCCGCCGCGGGCGGTGAGCCGGCCGGCGCCGCGGAGGGACCGCTCGCCATCCTGGTCGCCGCCGCGCTGGTCGTCGCCGCGCTCGTCGTCGTCGATCTGCCGCCGTCAGACACGGCCCGACGTTAGGCCGCTTCGACCCGGGCCGCCCAGCGGGGTGAGTGGCATCACAGGCAACGGCGGCAACGGCGGCAGTGGCAACGGCAGGCCGGGGAGGCCGTCGATGCTCTGCCCGTTGAAGTCCTTCGCCTCGCAGTAGGCGGCGAACTCCTCCTCGCTCTTGCGGCCGAAGTACTCGCCGTGCAGCGCGCGGTCCCCGACGGGCTCCATCAGCGGCACCTTGTACCCGCAGCTGTCGCTGACCTGCTCGGCCGTCACCACGACGACGGCCCGCACCGACGGCTGGTCCGGCCGCGGGAAGCGGGCCAGCAGCGCGCCGAACCGCGGGTCGTCACGGAACACCGCCTCGCCGCGCCCGTGCACCCGGACGATCTTCGGCGGGCCCCAGAAGGCGCACCACATCAGCGTGATGCGCCCGTTCTCGCGCAGGTGGGCGATCGTCTCGGCGTGGCTGCCGCCGAGGTCCAGGTAGGCCACGGTGTGCTCGTCGAAGACCGCGAACGTGTCCGCCCCGCCCTTCGGCGAGAGGTTCACATGGCCGTCCCCCGACAGTGGCGCCGTGGCCACGAAGAACACGGGCTGCGCCTCGACGAACTCCCGCAGCCGGCCGTCGATCCGTTCGTAGACCTTCCCCATGTGCCGATCCTCGCTCCGCGAGCCGACGCCGTCCTCCCGATTTCCGTCCCGGTTCTTTGCGGGGGCTGAGATCCTCGGCCGAGCTGTCGTGGTAGTGACGTTCGTCGACGGCCGGGGCTGGGCATGGTCATGAGGCACGGTCGATCGATCCGGACGGCGTCAGGGCGCGGCCGGGACGGCACTCGGAAGGGGCGCGGGCGGCGTGGACAACGACACCTTCTCTACTGGGCTACTGGTCATCCTGACCGTGCTCGGCCTGATCGGCCTCGCCGTCGTGGGCACCGGCGCGTACGTGCTCGTCAAATACCGGGTGCCGCTGCGCGGCGTCGTCACCGCCGTCGGTGCCCTCGCCTACCTTGTGTCACCCGTCGACGCGGTCCCGGAGGCGCTGTTCGGACCGTTCGGACTCGTCGACGACGGTGGCGTCCTGATCGCCACGGCGCTCTACGTCGCCAGGCTGGTAGCGGCGCGCCGCGCCGCCGGTGCCGGCACCGTCGAGGGCGAGGTCGTGGGCCGCGGCGACGCACGGGAAGCGTCCCGCGCGCGTCGCCGCATCGGGCGCTGAGCCTCGGCCCTGCTCAGGGCCGGGGCTGGCGGGTGCCCGGCTTGGCGAGGCTCGCCAAATACCGGTTGTACGCCTCGAACTCGTCGTCCTCGCCGCTGTCCATCCGGGCGTCCTTCGCGCGACCCCGGCGTTCCTCGGAGCGGGCCCACTGGAAGAACAGCGCGGCCAGCACGGCCAGCGACGGCAGCTCCCCGAAGCTCCACGCCAGGCCGCCGCCGAGATGCTGGACGTCGAGCAGCGAGCCGCCCCACGGCCGGTCGAGCCGCGCGTAGTACGACCCGCCGATCAGCTCGTCGGACATCATCAGGATCACGCCGAAGAAGGTGTGCACCGCCGAGGCCATGAACAGCAGCGCGATCCGCGCCGGGTAGCCCGGCCGGCGCGGCCCGGGGTCGACGCCGACGAGCAGCCAGAAGAACAGGTACCCGACGGCGAGGAAGTGGGCCATCATCGCCAGGTGCGCCAGATGGTTGCGCAGCACCCAGCCGTACAGCGGCGTCAGGTAGAGCACGTACAGCGACACCGTGTACAGCACGAACGTCACGACCGGATGGGACACGAACGCCAGCCAGCGGCTGTTCACCACCCGCAGCAGCCAGGCTCGGGCGCTACGGGTGGTACCGGTCACCCCGGTCGGCAGGGCGCGCAGCGCCAGCGTCACCGGCGCGCCGAGCACCAGCAGCACCGGCGCGAGCATCATCAGCAGCAGGTGCTGAGCCATGTGCACACTGAACAGCACCCGGCCGTAGGGGCCGAGCCCGCTGCTGGTCGCGAAGGCGATGACGGCCAAGCCCGCGAGCCAGCTCGCGGTGCGCCCGACCGGCCAGGACGCGCCCGCGCGGCGCAGCCGGACGACTCCCGTCAGGTACAGCCAGGCTCCGAGCAGCGCCACGCCGAGGAACAGCACGTCGGGTCGGGCCTCGGTGAAGATCCGGCCGGCGGTGAACGGCGGGGGCATCGGGAAGCCGAGCAGCGAGACGACCGGGTCGTCGGTGGCACCCTCGGCCGCAACCGGCGTCGGGGTGCGCGACAGGCCGGCGCCGAGCGCGACGGCCACCCCCATCACGGCGACCTCGGCGGCGCCGAGGCGCAGGAACGGCCCGCGCCGGCCGGGTGACGCGGTGAGCCGGCGGATCGTGTACCGCCGGTGTGCCGCGCCGAGGCCGGCGAGCATGAGGAGCGCGACCACCTTCGCGATCACCAGGCCGCCGTAGCGGCTGTCGAACAGCCCGTTCCAGCTGGCCACGCGGACGTACGCGTTGATGACGCCGCTCGCGGCGACGACGACCAGGCACAGCCCCGCGATGCCGCTGTAGCGGGTGACGGCGGTGACCAGCTCGCGCCCGCCGAGCCGGCGGCCACCGACGAGCAGCGCGGCGAGCCCGCCCACCCAGGCCGCCACCCCGACCACGTGCAGCCCACCGGTGACGGTCGCAAGGTCATGGCCGCCGGAGCCGTGCGCGTGCCCGGTCATCGCGACCGGCAGCAGCGCGGCGATCGCGGCCACGGCGAGCCAGGCGGACGTGTCCAGCTTGCGGGCCGTCCCGGCGCCGACGGCGATCGCCAGCGTGAGGCCCGCGACGATCAGCAGCGCCCGCGGCTGCGCGACCGCGTCGAGGACGTTGCTGATGTTGTGCCGGGTCAGCGCGCCCGGCAGGGGGCGCCCGACGAGGTCGGAGACGGTGAACGCGAACTGGGCGAGCGAGGCCGCGCACCATACCCAGGCCGCGACCGACGCCCAGCGCAGCATCCGGGTACCGGCCGCTCCCGGCCTGCCGCCGGACGCCGGGAACAGGAAGGCGGCGGCGAGCAGCGCCCCGACGCAGGCCACGCCGGCCGTGTCGCACAGCAGCCGGCTGATCGGCAGCCCCCAGCCGGTGAACAGCCCCGGGTCGGCCCCGGCAAGCTCGGCCGGGAGCCGCTTCGGCGCGCCGCCGCCGACCTCGAGCACGACCACGAGCGTCGCGACCATCGCGGCGACGCCCGCGGCGGCGCCGGCGACCAGTCGCCACCGGTCCGCGCCGCCTTCGGCTGCGCCACTCTCGACGGTGTCCTCGACGACGTCACCGTTCGCCGCCGGGACGGGGTGCGCGGCCGAGGTCGGGACGGCGAGCTTCTCGGCCTCGTCGACGACGACAGCCGCAGTGCCGGTGCCGGTGCTGGTGCTGGCCGGGGTGTCTGTGCCGGCCGGGGCCTGCTCAGTTGTCACGGCTGACCGCCCGTCGGCGCCTGGCCACCAGCAGGCCTGCACCGGCTGCGAGCACCGCGGCGCCGACCACGATCCCGACGACCAGGCCGGTGGAGGACCCACCGTCCTCGGCTGTCTCGCCCGCCGCGCCCGCCGCCGTAGTCGCGCCGCCGGTCGAGCCGTCAGCCGGCGCCGCGGTCGGCGGGGAGCTCGCCGGCTGGGTGGCGGCGGTGGCGGCGGCCGGCGACGTCGGCGAGGGCGCGCCGGTCGCGCCGGTCGCGCCGGTGGCGGTGAAGGTCAACTCACCCGTGACGGGATGACCGTCGGCGGAGACCACGCGGTAGGCGATCCGATAGGTCCCCGCCGGCCGGTTGGCCACCAGAGCCTGGGTGACGGTCGCGCCGTCCAGGACCGCGTCGCCGGCCGTGACGCTGGCACCGTCTGGCCCCTGTACGGCGATGGTGCCCAGGCCCAGCAGGTGCTGGCCGAAGAGCAGCTCGACGCGGTCCGGCGCGGTCGGCACGGCCGCGCCGTTCGCCGGCGTGCTCGACTTCAGCTTGGTGTGCGCGCTGGCGGGCGCCGCGGCGGCGAGGACCGCGAACGCCCCCAGCCCGCAGGTCACGACGGCGGCGAGGACGGCCCGCGCACCGGCGGCGGCAACTCTGCGCATCGGCGACTCCAGCCCCAGCATCGCTGGGCGTGGCGCCGGTCGGCTCGGCTGCCTGGCCACACCGGTGTCGTCCACACCCACACTCGCTTCTACGTCACGTCGAAGATACTCGGGCCACCGTCGCCCTCTGGCTACCGCCAGAAGACAGCGATCAGCACGTTGACGAGCGCGAGGCCGCCGGCCAGGTGCACCGGCGCCCGCAGGTCCACCGCGCGCACCGCAGCCAGTGCGCCACCGCCCGCGGCCCCAGCCGTAGCCTCAGTCGCGGTCGCGGTCGCGGTCGCGGTCGCGGTCGCGGCCGCAGCTCCAGCACCGGCCCCGAAGCCGGCCGACGTGGGCAGCGCCCCCTCGTCTTCGTCGTGCCGCCGTCCAAGGTAGGCCACGACGAAGACCGCGAGCGCGACGACCAGCTTGACCCCGATCTTCGCGTTGTCGACGTCATGGTCAACCGCGCCGGAGGACGCCAGCCCGACCAGCACAGGCCCACTGACCACCTGCGCGACCGACCCGTACACGACCACCGCCGGCACCCGCGGCCGGCTGGCCCCGAGCTGCGTCAGCCACCCACCGACGACGGCGGCCATCCCGACCAGATGTACGACCACGACGAGGTCCCAGACGGTCTCCATGCCGTCACGTTACCTTCTACGTCTCGTAGAAGACTCGCCGGTTGTACCAGGAAAGACTCGCCAGGAAAGATGGGAGACAGGTTGTCGGCAGGCGCCACGACCGCCCTAGGGAGCCCGAGGGAGATGGTCCGCTCGATGGCCGCGTCGCATTCCGGGGCCACGGTGGCGCGGACGCCGTGGGGGGACGCGCGTGGGGTGGACCTGGGCGCCGTGCGGGTGTGGCGCGGACTGCCGTACGCGGCGGCACCAGTCGGGGCCGCCCGCTTCCGGCCGCCGCTCCCGCCCGAGCCGTGGGCAGGCGAACGCGACTGCGCGGCGTTCGGCCCGACGAGCCCGCAGCTGAGGCTGCCCGGGCTGCGCGGCCCGGGGCGGCGAGCCCGCCCGCCGCGCGGCAGCGAGGACTGCCTCTACCTGAACATCTGGTCGCCCGGGCCCGACGGGCCTCCCCGCCCGGTGTTGGTGTGGCTGCACGGCGGCGGCTTCGTCAGCGGCGCCGGCAGCTCGTTCGACGGCGCCCGCCTGGCCGCCCGGGGCGACGCCGTCGTCGTCACGATCAACTACCGGCTCGGCCCGTGGGGCTTTCTCCCGCTGCCAGGTCCGCACTCCCCCGCGGCGCTCGGGGAGGCCAACCTCGCGCTGCTCGACCAGGTCGCCGCGCTGCGGTGGGTGCGGGCCGCCGCGGCCGCCTTCGGCGGCGACCCGGAACGGGTGACCGTCTTCGGCGAGTCGGCCGGGGCGATCTGCATCGGGGCGCTGCTCGCCGCACCCGCCGCGGCCGGGCTGTTCCACCGGGCGGTCCTGCAGAGCGGCACGGCACACCAGGTTCGCGCCCTCGCCGACGGCACGGCCACCGGTCGCCGCTTCGTGCAGCTGCTCGGCCGTCCGGCCGCCGAGGCGTCGACGGCCGAGCTGGTACGCGCGGGCGAGGCGCTGCTCGCCGAGCCTGGCAACCACTTCCTGCCAAACATCGATGGCGCCGTGCTGCCCGAGCCGCCGCTGGCCGCCGTGGCCGGCGGGTCGTGCCGGGACGTGCCGCTGCTGGTCACGTGGTGCCGCGACGAGATCGAGCTGTTCCTGGCGCTCGCACCGGACGTGGTGCCGGCCGCGGAGGAGGCCCGGGTGCGCGCGGCGCTCGGTGACGACCGGTGGCATCGGCTCCTGGCCCGCTACGCCGAGGAGCATGGCGCCGGCGCCCGGTCCGCGCTGCTGACCGACGTGGCGTTCACCCTCCCGGCGGCGCGCCTCGCCGACGCCGCGCACGCCGCCGGCGGCCGCGTGTGGACGCTGCGTTTCGACCATGCCGGCGGGGGCGCGCCCGTGGCGCACGGCGCGGACTTGCCGCTGACCTGGGGCCGGGCCGACGCCGCGAGCTCCGACCCGGGCCACCGGGCGGGCGCGCTGTGGCAGGACGCGCTGCTGGCGTTCGCCCGCGCCGGCGACCCGGCCACCGCCGCCCTGCCCGCCTGGCCCCGCCACGATCCGGACCGCCGGCCGACCATGCTTCTGAACGCCTCGCCGCGGGTCGTCGAACGCCACGACGACCGCGTCCGCGCAGCCTGGTCAGGCCTCCCCCTCCCCTGAACCACCATCGACCGCGAGTCATCGTCCGGCCACTGTTGTTGCAGGAGTGCGACAGGTTGCTCAAGGCGCGATAAATCCTGGCGGCCGGGAGCATGGTGGCGGGGGTGGCCGGCGTTGAGTGGGGGTTGGCGCCGTCGTGGGTGGATGGCCGTGGGTGAGGTGGATGGCCGTGGGTGAAAGGAAGACCGTGAGCTCCAGGTATGTGATCATCGGTGCTGGCGCGGTGGGCGCGAGCATGGCCGCTCAGCTGACCGAGGCCGGCATCCCCGTGCTCGTCGTTGCCCGCGGCGCGAACCTCGCCGCGCTGCGGGAGCAGGGCCTGCGCTACCTGCGCCCCGACGGGGAACGGCTCATCGCGCTCGATGTCGCCGCCGGCCCGGACGAGGTGCGGCTACGCACCGGCGACGTACTGGTGCTGGCGACCAAGTCGCAGGACGCCGAGGCGCTCCTGGCCACCTGGGCGTGGCAGCCGGTCGAGGCGGCGCCGCCTGGCCCCGGCTCTGCGCCCGGCGAGCCGGCGGTGGCCGCCGACGTGCTGCCCGTCGTCCTGCCGCAGAACGGCGTCGACAGCGTCCGCAGCGCGCTGCGCCGGTTCGCGACCGTGATCGACACCGTCGTGATCATCCCCGCGTCGCACCTGCACCCCGGCGAGGTCATCGCCCCGGGCACGCCGCAGGTCGGCGGCGTCATCCTCGGGCGCGCCCCGCGCGGCGGTGGCCCCGCGTCGACGCTCCCTGGTGACCGGATGGCCGAGCAGGTGGCCGCGGACCTGCGCCGCGCCGGGTTCGCCGCCGCCGTCGTCGACGACATCGGCCGGTACAAGGCCGGCAAGCTGCTCGGCAACCTCGCCTACAACCTGGACGCGGCCGTCGGGCCCGGGCCGCTGCGGGACGCGGCCGCGGCCGCCCTCGTCGACGAGGCGCGCGCCGTCTTCGCTGCGGCCGGCCTGGATCCCGCGGAGCCGAGCGCGGCGCCCGGCCTGGACCTGGCCGGCTGGTCGATCAAGAAGATTCCCGGCTACGAGCGCTCCGGCAGCTCCACCTGGCAGAGCCTCGCGCGCGGCGCCTCCGTCGAGTCCGACTATCTCAACGGCGAGATCGTCCTGCTCGCCCGGCTGCACGGGCTCGAGGCGCCGGTGAACGCCGCGGTCGCGCGCTGGATCGCCGTCGCGGCCCGCGCCGGTACCGCGCCGTCGTCGGTGCGCGAGGCGGAGCTCGCGGCGGTGCTCGCCGCCAGCGGCCGCCCGCTGCCCGCCGCGGCAGCCCTCGCCGGCGGCGCGGCGCCGGCGGAGGCTCCCGCGGCGGCGAACGGCCAGGCGCACAGCGGCGGCCAGGCGCACAGCGGCGGCCAGGCGTCGGCGGGGGGCCGGCCGGCCCCCGCGGTCCTCGTCGGCCCCAAGGAGCTGCACGATGAGCTGCTGGCCGCCGACCCGCCGCTGCTGCTCGACGTCCGCTGGGCGCTCAGCGTCGGGCGGGCGCCCGGCGACTCGCCGGGGCGCGAGCACTATCTCGCCGGCCACCTGCCCGGCGCCGTCTACGTCGACCTGGAGACGGAGCTCGCCGCCCCGGCGGCCGTTCCCGGGGGGCGCCACCCGCTGCCCGACATATCCGTGCTGACCGCGGCCGCCCGCCGCTGGGGCCTGACGGCCGGGCGGCGGGTCGTCGTCTACGACGACAACGGCGGCCAGTCGGCCGCGCGGGCCTGGTGGCTGCTGCGCTGGGCCGGCGCCGGCGACGTACGCATCCTCGACGGCGCCCTCGGGGCCTGGCGTGCGGCCGACCTCCCGCTGGACACCGGTGACGTCGCCCCGGTCCCGGGGGACGTGGTGCTGCACGGCGGTGCGCTGCCGACGGTCGACGCCGACGGAGCGGCCCGGGCGGCGGTGGAGGGGATCCTGCTCGACGCCAGGGCCGGTGAGCGTTACCGCGGGGAGCACGAGCCGATCGACCCGCGCGCCGGCCACATCCCGGGGGCCCGCAGCGCGCCGACGGTGGCCAATCTCGACGAGCAGGGCAGGTTCCTGCCGCCAGAGGTGTTGCGCGCCCGGTTCGCCGCCCTCGGCGCCGGCGAGGGCACGGGTGCCGTCGCCGTCTACTGCGGCTCGGGCGTCACGGCGGCCCACGAGATCGCCGCGCTCGCCGTCGCGGGCATCGACGCGGCGCTCTATCCCGGGTCGTGGTCGGACTGGTCGTCCGACCCGGACCGGCCGGTGGCGACCGGCACGAGCTGACCGGCGGCTGGCCTGGCCACCCGGCCCGCGGGCGCGGCGAATCTGACTCGGCGAAAGTAAGCGGAAGACGATTCCGATTGCTGTAGTATGCGGAACGCGATTCCGCTTCTCGTCCGCCCGCGAACGGAGCCCCATGTCCGCCGAACCCGGCAGCCAGCGCCCCGGCAGTGCCACGCCGAGCGGCCCAGGCACCGGGGCGGGCCAGCACCCGGCCACCGACGCGCACCCACACGCGCACGCCTGCGGACGCGGCAACACGACGGCGATCTTCGTGACGCTCGTGCTCGGGGCGAGCGCGTACACGGTGCTGCAGTCGCTGGTCCTGCCGGCGCTGCCCGCGATCAGGAGCGACCTGCACTCGTCGCAGGCGACGATGTCGTGGCTGCTGACCGCGTACCTGTTGTCCGCGTCGATCGCGACGCCGATCCTCGGCCGCGTCGGCGACCTGTACGGCAAGCAGCGGATGCTGCTGGTCGTCTTCGCCGCGCTCAGCGTCGGCTCGCTGATGGCGGGGCTGACCGACTCGGTCGCCGTGCTCATCGTCGCCCGGGTCATCCAGGGCCTGGCCGGCGCGATCTTCCCGCTGGCGTTCGGCATCATCCGCGACGAGTTCCCGGCCGCCCGGGTGCCCGCCGCGATCGGCCTGATGTCCGGCATGCTCGGCATCGGCAGCGGCCTGGGGATCGTGCTCGCCGGACCGATCGTCGAGTCGCTGGGGTGGCACTGGCTGTTCTGGTTCCCGCTGATGGTCGCCGGGATCGCACTGGTCGCGACGATCCTGTTCATCCCCGCGTCACCGGGCCGGGCGACCGGCTCGGTGAACCTGCCGGCCGCCGGCGCGCTGGGCGCGTGGCTGCTGGCGCTGCTGCTCGGGCTGTCCAAGGGCTTCACCTGGGGCTGGGCGTCGGTCGGCACGATCGGCCTGTTCGCCGCCGCCGTCACACTGTTCGCCTTGTGGATCATGATGGAGAGCCGCTCGGCGGTGCCGCTGATCGACCTGCAGATGATGCGGGTCCCAGCGGTGTGGTGGACCAACGTGACCGCGCTGCTGCTCGGCATCGGGATGTACGCGTCGTTCATCGTCGTGCCCCCGATGATGCAGACCCCGACGAGCGCCGGCTACGGCCTCGGCGCGTCGGTGACGCTCTCAGGTCTCTACATGCTGCCGGGCACCGGCGGAATGCTCGTCGCCGGCCTCCTGATCGGCCGGATCAACGACCGGTTCGGCGCCCGGCTGCCGCTGATAGTCGGCTCGGTGGTGGCGGCGGCGGCCTGCGGCCTGCTGGTCGTCACCCATGACGCGCCGTGGGCCTTCGTCGTCATGTCGGGCGTGCAGGGCCTCGGGATCGGCCTGGCGTTCTCCTCGATCGCCAACCTGATCATCGAGTCCGTCCCGATCGAGACGACCGGGGCCGCCACCGGCATGAACGCCAACATCCGCACGATCGGCGGGTCGATCGGCAGCGGCATCATCGCGAGCGTGCTCGCCTCCGGCGCGCTGTCGAACGGCTACCCGAGGGAATCCAACTACGTCGTCAGCCTGGCGATCCTCGGCGGGGCGACGCTGGCCGCGGCGCTGGCCAGCGCCCTGGTCCCGGCCGCCAGGGCCAGGTCGGGCCGGGCCGGCGGGACGCCCTCCCCCCTGCCCGCCGCGGCGACCGGCGAGGCCGTGGCCGTAGCTTCGGCGGCCGGCTGATCGGGCGCTGGCCTAGGCTGGTGACATGACCCCCGCGGCTCCGGCGACGCCGGCCCCGGCGTCCACCGCGCGAGCTGAAGCGCCCGAACGGGCCGAACGGCTGCGCATTGACGCGGCGCGCAACCGCGAGCGCATCCTGGCCGCCGCGATGGAGCTCTACCGGGAACGCGGCGGCGCGTTCACCGTCGAGGAGGTCGCCAGCCGCGCCGGCGTCGGGATCGGCACCGTCTACCGGCGTTTCGAGACGAAGAACGCGCTGCTCGACGAGCTGGCCCGGCCGTTCTTCGAGCAGCTGCTGGCGACCGCGCAGGCCGCCCGCGCCCATCCCGTGCCGGCCGAGCGGCTGGAGGTGCTCATCCGCTCGATGGCTGAGCGGCACGCCGCCGACGGGATGCGCTCGGGCCGGCTGTGGGACACCGCCGTCGCCCGGCCGCTGCGCGACGAGTACGCGCACACCGTCGAGCTGATCCTCGCCGACGCGCGCGCCGCCGGCCGGGTCCGCGCCGACGTCGACCCGCGGGACGTCGGCGTGCTGCTCTGGTCCGTCAACGGTCTGATCGACGCGACCCACCACGCCGCTCCGGCGATCTGGCGCCGCTACCTGGACCTGCTCGTCGACGGCCTGCGTCCCGGTGGCGAACGCCCGCTCGCCGCCCGCCCGATCGAACAGTCCGACTGGGAGGACCTCGTTGCCGCCGGCCCCGTCCTGCGCCTCGGCTGACCGCCGGCTCAGGGAGCCCCGCCGGGTCAGGAAGCCGGGACGATCTTCTTGCCGAGCGGCAGGAACGACACCGGGATCAGCTTGAAGTTGGCCAGGCCCAGCGGGATGCCGATGATCGTCAGGCAGAGCAGGAAGCCGGTAACGAGGTGGCCGATCGCCAGCCACCAACCGGCGAAGACCGCCCACAGCACGTTGCCGATGACCGACGGCGCGCCGGCCTCCGGGTCGTCGACCACCATCCGGCCGAACGGCCACAGCGCGTAGTTCGCGATCCGCAACGACGCGATCCCGAACGGGATCGTAATGATCAGAATGAAGCACACCACCGCGGCGATGACGTAGCCGATGGCCATCCACAGCCCGCACAGGACCAGCCAGATCACGTTCAGCACGAGCCGCATGGCTTCATCCTCTCCACACCTGCCAGGACATCCACCGGGATGTCCTGCACCCGTCAGCGCACCGCCGGAAGGCTACCGGGCCCGCCTTCCACGGTAGGCCCGGTGCGAGGCGGGTACAGCGCAGATATGAACGCCTCGCTGAGCCGGCCCGAGGCGGTGACCGAGCCGACCCCGACCGAGCCGGATCCCCAGCCCGAGCCGGGCCCGCACCTGCCGCCCGACCCCCCGCCTCCCCAGCCGCCGCATGCCCGGCCGGCGCCCGAGCCCCGCCGCGGCACCCGTTCGGCCCACACTCGCTCCCGCGCGACCAGGTCAGCCCGGTGAGCGCTGCCGGCGGCGAAGCCACCGATGTCTGCGTCGTCGGGGCGGGGCCGGCCGGGCTGCTGCTCGGGCTGCTGCTCGCCCGCGCCGGAGTCCGGGTGACCGTGCTGGAGAAACATCCCGACTTCCTGCGCGACTTCCGCGGCGACACGGTCCATCCGTCGACCCTCGACGTGCTGGACGAGCTGGGACTGGGTGAACGGATCGACGCGCTCCCGGGACGGCGGGTGCACGGCCTGGCCGCGACCTTCACCGACGGCACCTACCAGATCGCCGACTTCTCCCGGCTGCGCGTCGCCCATCCGTACCTGCTGTTCCTGCCCCAGTGGGACCTGCTGGAGATGCTCGCCGCCGAGGCGGCGCACCACCCCGAGTTCCGGCTGCTGCGCTCCCACGAGGTGACCGGCCTACTGGTCGACGGGCCGGGCGGCCCGGTCCGCGGCGTCATCGCCGCGGTGGCGCAGCCCGGCCGGGCCGGCGGCCGGGTCGAGATCCCCGCGCGGCTCGTCATCGGGGCGGACGGGCGGCACTCGACGGTGCGGGCCGCGCTCGAGGACGCCGGCCATCCGCTGGGGCGCCGCGAGTTCGGCGCGCCGATGGACGCGCTGTGGTTCCGGCTGCCGCGCTGGCCCGACGACCCCGAAGGGCTCATCACCCACGTCGGCGCCGGCCGGATGCTCGTTCTGATCGACCGTGGCCACTACTGGCAGATCGCCTTCGTCATCCCGAAGGGCGGCCGGGACGCGGTGCTCGCCGCCGGGACCGAGACGCTGCGGGCCGGCGTCGCCGCGCTCGCGCCCTGGCTCGCCGCCCGGGTGGGCGCGATCGCCGACACCGGCGACGTCGCCTTCCTGTCCGTACAGATCGACCGGCTGCGCCGCTGGCACGCCCCCGGGGCGCTGCTCATCGGCGACGCGGCGCACGCCATGTCGCCGATCGGCGGCGTCGGCATCAACCTGGCGGTGCAGGACGCGGTCGCGACGGCGCGGATCCTCGCCGGCCCGCTGCGCCGCGGCGCGGGCACGGACGAGCTGACGAGGCTGTCGGGCGCGCTGCAGCGCCGCCGCGGGTTCCCGACGGCCGGCACCCAGCTGCTGCAGCGCGGGCTCGCCCGCGGGCTGATCGGCCCGGCGCTGGTCGCCGACGCGCCCGTCCCGGCTCCCTGGCCCGTCTGGCTGCTGGACCGCCAGCCGCTCCTGCGCGGCCTCGCCGCCCGGCTCGTGGGCGTCGGCCTGCGCCCCGAACACGTCGACGCCGCGGCCGGCGAACGCCCACCCGAGCCGCCGCCGGAGTCAGGACGGGTCGCGGGTGGTGTCGGCCGGGGTCAGGTCGTCGCGTAGGCCCTTGAAGGACGGGTGGCGCAGCCGGGCGTCGGGTGTCCAGTGGCCGTACTCCACCTCGGCGACCAGCTCGGGCCGGACCCAGACGGCCTGGCGGACCCGTTCCGGCGGCGCGTCCGGGAACGGCGGGGCGTCCTGGCGCAGCGGCTCGAGCAGGCCGGCGAGCAGGTCCAGGTCCGCGTCGGTGAAGCCGGTCCCGACGTGGCCGGCGTACCGGAAGGCGATCCCCCTGTCACCCACGTCGTCCGCGACGCCGACGAGCAGCGAGCCGATGCGGCCGGCCCGCCGGCCGGCGCCGGGCTCCCAGCCGCCGATCACCACGGTCTGGGTGCGGACGTTCTTCGCCTTCACCCAGTCGGCGGCCCGCCGGCCCGGCTGGTAGGGCGACGAGCGGCGCTTGGCGACCACGCCTTCCAGGCCCGCGGCGACGCTCGCGCGCAGCACCTCCGGCCCGTCACCCGGCAACGTCTCCGAGAGCTTCAGCTCCGGGAACTGGGCCAGCAGCGTGCGGCGGTCGTCGAAGGACAGGCCGGTCGTCGTGTGCCCGTCCAGGAAGAGCACGTCGAAGACGAGGTAGGTCACCGGGATCCGCCGGGCCGCCCGCCGGGCGGCAGCCGCGTCGGCGACATGGATCCGGTGGGCCAGCAGGGAGAAGTCCGGGCGGCCGGCGGCGTCGAACGCGACGATCTCGCCGTCGAGCACGGCCTGCGTCGCGCCGAGCGCGGCGCCGACGGCCCGCAGCTCGGGGAACGCGGCGGTCACGTCCCGGCCGGCCCGGCTGCGGGCGCGCACCCGGCCGCCGTCGACGAACGCGAGGACCCGCATCCCGTCCCACTTGACCTCATACGCCCAGTCGGGCCCCGTCGGCAGCGGGCCGGCCACGGCGTACATCGGCTCGCTCGCCGTCGGCATCGGTTCCCGCGTCGGGTCCTGGGGCGGGTCCATCCGGTGCACCATCCAGTCGTCCGGCCCGTAGGGCGCACCGCGGCGGCGCCCCGCCGGGCCGGTGGCTCCCGCCGACCGGCCGCCGGCCCGGAAGAAGACGTACCGGCCGCGCACCCGCCCGCCGTGCAGCACGACCTTCACCTTGTCCGCGGTCCAGCTCTCCAGCTCATAGGTGCCGCGGTCCCAGAGGCGCACCGTCCCGCCACCATATTGGCCGTGCGGAATCTCGCCAGCGAAGCCGGCGTACTCGAGGGGATGGTCCTCGGTCTGCCGCGCCAGGTGGTTGGTGTGCGGGTCGACCGGCAGCCCTTTCGGCACCGCCCAGGAGACCAGGACCCCGTCGCGTTCCAGCCGGACGTCCCAGTGCAGCGCCCGCGCGTGGTGCTCCTGGATGACGAAGGTGTCCCCTCGCCCGGTCTGGTCGTCGCCGGTGTGGTCGGTGTGGACGGTGGCTCGGCTCTCGGCATCGGCGGCATCGGCATCGGCATCGGTGCCGTCGATGGCGGGAACCGGCTCGGGCGTGCTTGCCGGGTCGCGGCGGGCGCGGTATGCGTCCAGCGAACGCGGCTTTCCGGTCATGCCGCCTGCCTGCCCGTCGCGCGCCTCCGGTAAAAATGCGCGGGCCGTTCTTTCTCGCGGTGAATGCGAACGAGGTGCGTCATGTCGGACTCCGCCGTTCTGCAGGTGCTCATCGGGCTTGCCCTGGTGTTCGCCGTCTTCAGTGTCGCCGTGTCCCGGGTCAACGAGGCCGTGCTCGGCTTCTTCAACTACCGGGGGCGCCAGCTGGAGGCCGAGCTGCGCCGCCTGGCCTCGGACGCCATCGGTCACCAGCCGTCCTCCCGGGACGGCGCCGCGCCGCCGCCGGGCAGGGACATGACCGCCGAGCTGATGGACGGCCCGCTGCGGGCCCTGCGGGCCGGCGGCGGTTCCGCCGTCCCCGACGTCGCCGCCGCGCCACCGGCTCGCGGCTGGCTGGGCGCGGTCCGGCGGGCCCGCGGCCTGCGGCTGCCGACGTACGTCTCGTCGACGGCGTTCGCGCGCGCCGTGCTCGAGCTCGTCGAGCCGCCGGCGCGGGCCCTGCTGCACCGCGCCAGCCCCGCCGAGCTCGCCGGTGCCCTCCCGAACGACGTCACCGACGAGCAGCGCGCCGCGTATGCCGCGGCCTACCGCGCCGCCTACGAGAGCCTGACCCCGGCGAGCGCCCAGGCGCTGCACGCCGCGATGCCCGCCGGCTGCGAGTCCGGCCGCGCGGTCACCACCGCGATCGTCGCCCTGCTCGCCCAGTCGCCGCACACGGCGATGCTGCCGCTGGGCGCCCAGATCGCCCTGCTGCCGGACTCGCCGCTGAAGACCGCGCTGACCGCGACCGCCGCGCGGGTGGGCGCCGACCGCGACAGGATGGTGGCCGAGCTCGCCGAATGGTACGACGCCGCGATGGACCGGCTCTCGGGCTGGTACAAGCGCCGGGTTGGCAAGTTCCTGCTGGCCTACGCCGTCGTGCTGACCGTCGCGTTCAACCTGGACGCGATCGGGCTGACGAGGGCCCTGTGGCAGGACAGCGCGCTGCGCGCCGTCGCCGTCGCGTCCGCCGAGACTCGCGCCCAGTCGCCCGCGCCCGCCGGCGGAGACGGCGCGTCCGGGCAGCGTCCCGACGAGACGGCGGTTTCGGCGGTGCGCGACATCGGCGCGTTGCAGCTCCCGTTCGGCTGGACCCGGGCCGGCACGGCCACCGACCCCCGCGCCGTCCCCGACGACGCCGGCGGCTGGGCGTGGAAGGTGCTCGGCTGGCTGGTCGCCGTCGGCGCGCTGACGGCCGGTGCCCCCTTCTGGTTCGACCTGCTCGGCCGTCTCGTCAACATGCGCTCGACCGGCCCCAAGCCGAAGCCCGCGACCGAGCAGCCGTGAACGGGCGCCCCAGCCCGGTCAGGCCGGGGTGAAGACGACGGGCAGGCTCGTCAGGCCCCGGATCCAGATCGACTCCTCCCAGCGCAGCTCCTGGGCGGCCACGGCCAGGCTCAGGTCGGGCAGCCGGTCGAGCAGCACCTCGATCGCGGTCCTGGCGATGACCTCGGCCAGCTCCTGCGCCGGGAACGGGCAGCGATGCGGGCCGTGGCTGAACGCCAGGTGCGCCTGGTTGCCGCCGGCGCCGGCTGTCTGGTCCGGGCGGATGTGCGGGTCGTCATGCGCCGCCGCGAAGCTGAGCACCAGCATGTCGCCAGCCTGGATCTGGTAGTTCCCCAGCAGGCAGGGGCGGGCCGCCCACATGGCGCTTATGTTCGCGACCGGCGGGTCCTCCCAGAGGACCTCGCCCATCGCCTGCCCGGCGCTGCGCCGCCCGCCGGCGAGCGTCATGGCGAACCGGGCGTCGGTGAGCAGCAGCCGCAGCGTGTTGCCGATCCAGTGCGCCGTCGGCTGCTGCGCGGCGAGGACCACGAACAGCAGGTCCTCGACCAGCCGGTCGTCGGACGGCGTCAGCGGGTGGTTGGCCATCCGCGAGGCGACGTCGAACGCCGGCCGCTCGCGCCGCTGTTCCACCAGGTCGCGCAACAGGGCGCCCAGCCGCCCGTGGGCGGCCAGCGCGTCGGCCTTGTAGTCCATCAGCGTGATGAGGTCGCGCACCACGGCCGGCGTCCGGGCCAGCGGGATCCCCAGCATCCAGGAGAGCACGCGCACGGGCATCTGCAGGGCGAACTGACCCATCAGCTCCGCCTGGCCGGCGCCGGCGAACGTGTCGACCAGCTCGTCGGCGACGCGCTCGCAGCGCGACCGCAGCTCGAAGTGGTCGACCTCAGCCAGCGCGTCGTGCACCACGGTCGAACGGCGCTCGTGCTCCTTGCCGCCGGCTCGCACCACCGCCTCGTTGTCACCCAGGGCCCACCGCTGGGGCCAGTCCGGCGGGACGAGGTCGAGCGCGTTCCACGGCGTCTGCCGGTCGAACAGCTCCGGGTGGGTGAGGACGTAGTGCATCTCCCGGTAGCCGAGCACCAGCCAGACCGGGACGTCGCCGTCCAGCAGCGCCGGCGCCACCCCGCCGTGCCGGGCCCGTAGCGCCCGGAAGAGCCCGGCCGCGTCCCGGTGGAACTCCTCGCCGTAGAGCCGGGCGGCGCCCACGTGCGCCGGGAAGCGGCGGGCGAAGGCGGACGCCTGGCTCGCCGCGGCGGTCACATCGGTCATCGAGTCTCCCAACCCTCAGGCAGCCCGTCAGCAACGGAGTCTCGCCAGCCGCCACTGCGGCGGGCGGCCGGCGGTTCGCGAGGCCACGGTGGCGCGGACGGGCCCGTGGGCGCGCCACCTCGCGGGTGTCACAGGCGGCGGTGCCCGTCAGGCGAGCCGACGGCCACCGGGAGCGCGTGCGGGCCGCGGCACCCAGCCGGTGGCCGCGGCCGGTGGCGGCTGTGGGCCCACCGCAGGTGCCCCGCGATCGCGCCTTAGGCGGTGGTCAGCCCGGCGTGAAGACGACCGGGAGGGCCGCGAGGCCGCGGACCCAGACCGTCGGCTGCCAGACCAGGTCTTCGGCGGGGACCGTCAGCGTCACGTCAGGCAGCCGGTCCAGCAGCACCTGGACGGCTGTCTCGGCGATGATCTCGCCGATCTCCTGGGCGGGGACCGGGCAGCGGTGCTCGCCGTGACCGTAGGACATATGAGCCTGGTTGCCGGCGACCGCGACCATCTCTGGGTTCGGGCGGACACGCGGGTCGGCGTTGGCGGCCGCGACGCTGAGTATCACCATGTCCCCGGCCGCCAGCCGGAAGTTCCCGAGCTGGCCCGGCCGAGCCAGCCAGCGGCCGGTGATGGACGGCGTGGGCGAGTCCTCCCACAGCACCTCTGCCATGGCGTCGCTGACGCTGCGCCGGCCGCCGAACAGCGTGGCCGCGAACCTCGGGTCGCCAAGCATGAGCCGCAGCGTGTTCCCGATCCACGACGAGACCGTCACGTGCGCGATCGAGGACAGGGTCAACAGCTCTTCGAGAAGCTCGTCGTCGGTCAGCGACGCCGGGTGCCCCACCAGCCGCGAGAGCATGTCGAACCCGGCGTCCTCTCGGCGCATCGCCAGCTGCCGGTGCAGGCCGGCGCGATGCCGGCCGTAGGCCTCCTGGGCGGCGGCGTCACCGCTGGCCACCGTGAGCATCTCTTTGACGAGCGCCCGGTTGTCCGCCGACGGGATCCCGAGCAGCGCGCCCAGGGCGTACATCGGCAGGAGCTGCGCGTACTGGCTGATCAGCTCGGCCCGGCCGGCCGAGGCGAACACGTCGATCAGCTCGTCGGCGATCCGCTCACACCGGGCCCGCAGCTCGAGCGGGTCCACGGCGGCCAGCCCGTCGTGCAGCACGCTGGACCGACGCTCGTGCTCGGCGCCACTGAGCCACCACACGGTGTCGCGGCTAAGGAGGATCGGCAGCACCGGCCAGTCCGGCGGGATGAGGTCCCAGGCGTTCCACAGGGTCGAATCCCGCACGTACAGCTCCGGGTTCTCCAGGACGTAGGCGAACTCCCGGTAGCCGAGCACGAGCCACGCCGGGATGTCACCGTCGATCAGTACGGGAGCCAGCACGCCGTGGCGCGTCCGCAGCTGGTGGTAGACCGCCGCCGGGTCGCGGTGGAACTCGTCGCCGTAGAGCCGGGCGGCGCCGACGTGAGCCGGGTAACGGCTCGGCAACGTCGCCAGGCTCGCGGTCTGGCGGACGGCGTTCGCCTCGGTCATCGCGGTCTCCAGTACGGGTCGTGGTATGGCCGGGTCTGGCGAGAAGGTGGTTCACCCCGCCGCGGCGGTGGTGATGACAACGGCTGTCGCCAGGCGGCCCTGGTTCACTGGGCGTGCCCCGCCATCGCGCCGTAGGCGGCCGCGGACAGCGTCAGGACGTGATTGACGAGCTCGATCAGCACCGCCTTGCTCGAGTCACGGGAGCGGGCGTCGCAGTCGAGCAGCGGCACATCGGGGCCCAGCGACAACGCGTCGCGCACCTCGTCGAGCGAGTGGGCTGGCGGGCCGAAGTTGTTGCGGGCGACGACGAACGGCACCTTCTGGTGCTCCAGCCGGTCGATGGCGTACCAGGAGTCCTGGACGCGCCGGGTGTCGACGAGCACGACGGCGCCGAGCGTGCCGGCGAACAGCCGGTCCCACAGGAACCAGAACCGCTCCTGGCCCGGCGCGCCGAACAGGTAGAGCACGAGGTGGTCGTCGAGGCTGATCCGGCCGAAGTCGAAGGCGACCGTCGTGGTGTTCTTGCCGCGCAGGCCCGCGGTGTCGTCGATGCCGACGCCGGCCTCTGTCATGACCTCCTCGGTGGACACTGGCCGGATCTCGCTGACCGCCCGCACCAGTGTGGTCTTGCCGACTCCGAACCCGCCGACGACGACGATCTTCAGGCCTTCACGGACGGTGTCACGCAGCGGGGCCAGCATCGACGGCGTGGCGGGGCCGGCCCGTCCCGGGAAGCGGACGGACCCGGCCTGCGTCGACGCGGCCGTCCTAGAGCCGGCGGAGTCCAACGAGCACCTCTCTCAGCAGCTCGGGGTGGGCGTAGGGGAAGTCGGCCACCGAGCGGCGCGGCGCGGACCTGGCCGGCTGGCGGACCGTGATGCGGCCGGCGTCCAGCAGGTCGCACAGCAGGATCCGGGTGACGCTGATCGGCAGGCGAAGGTGGGCCGCGATCTCCACGACGGCCCGGGCGCCGCGGCAGAACCGCAGGATGCCGACGTGTTCCGACTGCATCCCCGGGCTCGGGTCGGACTCCGCGATGACGAGAGTCACCAGGTCGAAGGTGTCGACGTCGGCCCGGCTGCGCCCGCCGGTGATCGTGTAGAGCCGGTCGGGGTTCTCCCGGTCGATGTGGCCCCGGGTCACGCCGGCGCCGCCGTGGCCCTCAGGTCGCGCGCGGGCGAGCTGAGGTACTCGCCGATCTGCTCGACCAGCTCGTTCATGTTGTGGCCGATCACGCCCGCGTCGGCGTCCTCGGTGGCGATGACGGCGAGGTGGGCGCCCTCGCCGGCCTCGACGATGAACAGCAGGCCGCCATGGAACTCGGTCATGGACTGGCGGACTCCGCCGGTACCGTCACCGAACTCGGCGGACGCGCCGTGCGCGAGGCTCTGGATGCCCGACGCGATCGCCGCCAGCTGGTCGGCCGCATCGACGCTGAGGCCGGGCGTGCGGCACATCTTCAGACCGTCCCGAGACAGCACCAGCGCGTGCCGGGCGCCCGGGGTCCGCTCGAGAAGGCTCTCGAGCAGCCAGTCGAGGTCGCGCTCGTTGGTCTTCATCATCGGGTCGTGGGGCCGCCGCGGGCTGCTGCCCGCGGCCCGTCGGCCCCTACCTCCTATCTGGCTGTCTGGTCCGGAGACTCGAGGGCCCGGCCGTCGTCCGGCGGGCGGGCGGGGCGGAGACGTCTGGCGGGACGGACGCCGCGTCAGCGCCCGCCTGGTGGCCGGGGGCCGCGTTCGCCCCGGCCGGCCGCTCCACCGGCCGTCATGGGGTGCCCGTTCCGGCGGCGCCACGGGTGTCGGTGTCACTGGCATCGGCGCCCCCAGCGTCCCCCGCCGGCGGCCGCTCGGCGGTCCCGGCCGGCTTGGTCTCCGCCTGCCCGGTCTCGCCGGACCGGGCGCGGACGCCCGCCTGCTGGAAGGCGCCGAACTGCGCGCCCGGCGACACGGCCGCCGCCGGACGGCCCTGCCCGCCGGCGCCCGGACCGTCCGAGGCCGCCGACAGCGCCGCCACCGTCCGCGTGGAGCTGGCGAGTGTCTCGCCCCGGCCCCGCTTGGGCAGCGGCTCAGGCGCGCCCGCCGGGCCCGGCGTGGCGCGCGACGGAAGCGCCGCGGGCTCGGCCGGCTGCCTGGTGTTCTGCCCGCTGGCCGGGCGGCCCGGCGTCGCCGGCGCGTACGCCTCAGGCACCGGCGCCCCCTCGGGCCGGGGCTGGGTGATGAGCTGGCGCGGGACGATGACGATCACGCCCGTGCCGCCGCGGGACGAGGGGCGGAAGGAGACGGTGAGCCCGTACTTGCGGGCGAGGACGCCGACGACGGCGAGGCCCAGGCGGGTGCCGGACAGGGTGGTCAGGTCGAGCGCCTCGGCCGAGACGACCCGCTCCGCTCGGCGCAGCGCCGCCGGGCCCATGACCAGCCCGCCGTCCTCGATGGTGACGACGATGCCCGCCTGGACCTCCTCGACGTAGACGTGCACCTCCTCCGACGGCGGGGAGAAGCTGGTGGCGTTGTCCATCAGCTCGGCGAGCGCGTGCATGACGCCCTCGGCCGCGTACCCGGCGACGGCGGCCGTGCTCGTCGAGTGCAGCCGGACCCGCTGGTAGGCACTGATCCGGCCCAGCGCGCCGCGCAGGATGCTCTCCATCACGATCGGCTTCGTCCAGCGGCGGCCGGACCGGGCGCCGGTGAGCACCGCGATGGAGTCGGCGAGCCGGCCGGCCTGGGAGACGCTGTGGTCGAGGCGCAGCAGGTCACCGAGGACCTCCTCGCTGTGCCGGTCCTCCATGTCGCGCAGGTCGGCGAGCATGCTGGTGGCCAGGGCCTGGACCCGGCCGGCGGCGTTCGCGCAGGCGGCCATCGCGGCGGCGCGCATGCGTTCGCCACGGCCGACCTCCTCGGCGAGGGTGCGCAGGATCCGTTGCTCGGCGGGATCGGCCGCCGGCGGGCCGCCCGCGAGCGCCTCCTCCACCGAGACGCCGTCACGCAGCTGGGCGACGATCTTCGGGAGGGTGTCGTCCGCGAGCTGGGCCAGGTCCGCGGCGCGCTGCTCGGCCCGGGCCTCGAGGGTCGCCACCCGGTCGACGAGCCACGCCGTGCCGGCCGCCTGGCGCATCGCCAGCACGGCGATCACCGCCGCCGCGGCCAGGCCCACGAGCACCGCGACACCGACCGAGCCCCGCGCCGACGACGGCGTCATCGCCACCGCGCACACCGCGGCCACGGCGACGACGAGCAGCGCGGTGAGCAACACGTTGCGGTTCACGCCGCGGACGGGCCGGCGGCGCGCGACCGGGCCGGCCGGGAAGGTGTCGGCGCGCCCGCGGGCGGGCCCGAGTACACGTGGCATCGCGATCAGTTCCTCGTCCACATCGTCGTCACGGCTGCCCCGGCGTCCACGCCGACGGCGCGAGCCTGGCCCGGCGCGGCAAAGAACCGTTCCACAAAGGCACCGGATTCACCGGTGGGCACGCGGGCGCGCCGCCTGGCGCGGAATGCGCGACAAAGGTCCGTCGCAGCCCCGCGGGCTTTCCCGACACCGCGAACACCCTTCGGCCATCCCTTCGGGACACGCAATGGAGCCGACTGTCCGCGCGGGCGCTGGGCCCCGAGTCGACCGTCACCAGATGCTAGGGAGACCACGCGCGGCCGCCACATCTGGCCAGCTCCACCGGCCGCCGCCCGGCGCGGGCCGAGTGGCTGAGATGTGTCCACGTTGTCATGCCGATGGACGCCATTTTTCGACGTACGGCCGGCGAGGCCATCCGGATTTGACGACCGGCAATAGCCAGCCGGTCACTCAGAACGTCCGGACCGACCGTCCCCGAATCGTCACGGAAAGCGGCCATCCGTGCACGTTCGGACATTTCGGCGATATCAAGAAGGGATAGAGGCCTCGGGGCCCGAGGAGACTAGGACTTTCGGCCTTCCATGTGACCGTCGCCACACAGCAATGGTGCGAGGTGGCCCGCCGCCCGCGGCGCCGACGGCGAATGACGCCACCGCCCACCGCACACCCGGGCACACGGACCAGCCCACGTCACGGTGGGCCGACCCCCAACAGGGGACCACGTCCACGGTGTCCGCGTTTTCCTGTTATTGTGCCGGCGTTCCACCAATGTTCCGGGTCCATTGTCGCCCGAAGGTGGGCGGAAAGCGCGGCGCGACCAGTCCGGCGGGCGGCGGGACGGCGGTCAGCGGCGCAGCAGCCGGCCAGGCCCGCCGGGAAGGACGCGCACGGCCTCGGCCGGGGGGCGCCGCCCCGGCGGGAAGAGCGCGAGAACCGACCCGCCGAAGCCGCCGCCGACCATGCGCGCGCCGGCGGCGCCGGCGGCCCGCAGCCGGGCCACCGTCTCCTCCACCTCGGGTACCGACACCTCGTAGAGGTCCCGCAGGCTGGCGTGCGACGCGTCGAGCACCCGGCCGAGCGAGAGCAGGTCGCCAGTACGCAGCGCCGCCACCGCCAGGCGGACGCGCTCGTTCTCGTCGAGCACATGGCGCACCCGACGGGCCAGCGGCTCGGGCAGCCGACCGGGCGCCTCGTCGTCCGCCTCCCGCAGCGAGCCGATCCCGAGCAGCTCGCGGGCGCGGGCGCACTCGGCCCGCCGGGTGTTGTAGCCGGAGGCCGCGATCGCGTGCCGGACCCCGGAGTCGACCGTCACCAGCCGCCACCGGCCCAGGTCGAGGCGCACCGGCTCGATGCCCGCCGTCGCCGGTCCGCCGGGTGCGCCGCCCGGCCAGCCCGCGCCGACCTGCCAACGCCCCGGCGGGCGCGGCACCGCCCGCGCGGCGGGCGCGGGCGGCGGGTCGGCCGCGGGAACGTCGGCCGTTCCCTGGCCGGCGCCGGCCGCCCGGCCGTCGGCGGCGAGGGCGGCGCCGAGGGCGCGGATGTCCAGGCACAGCGCGTGGCCGGGACGGCCGTACAGCGAGGCGGTCTGGTCGAGCAGGCCCGTGTGCGCGCCGACCCACTCGTTCTCCACCCGTGACAGCAGCCGGGCGAGCTCGCGGCGATCCGGCTCGCGATGTCCGCTGTGCGCCAGCAACGCCAGCGCCAACGCGACCTCGAGCGCCGCCGACGACGACAGCCCGGCGCCCCTGGGCAGGCGCCCGGTGACCACCAGACGCGCGGGGCGGATGGGATAGCCGGCCTGGGTGAGCAGCGCGACCACTCCGCGGGCGAACGACCGCCAGCCCTCGGCACGCGGCGGCGCGGCGGCGGGAAATACGTCGTGCGAGCCGATGTCGGCCGCGTGAACCCGCATCAGGCCGTCCGGCGACTGCCGCGCCCGTACCGTGACACCGAGCTCGATCGCGAACGGCAGGCACAGCCCGTCGTTGTAGTCCGTGTGCTCGCCGACCAGGTTGACCCGGCCCGGGCCGAAGGCCACCGCCGTCGCCGCTCCCCGCCCGCCGCGGCCACTCGACCGGCCGCGGCGCGCACGGGAACCGGGCGGCGCACCCGTCGGCGCGCCGCCCGGAGGCGGAGTGGGACCGTCCAGCGCGACCTCCGATCGACCGGCCTCCGGTAAGGAGTACCCCCGCGCAGCCCCGTCCGTCATGCTTACGCAACGCCCGACGTGGGCGAGGCGATCCGCGCCCCACCGCCGGGGAGGCGGGACCCCACCAGTAACCCCACCGAGGTGCCGCCCGGTGACCGAGGTGCCGCTATGCGGCGGCACGCAGCAGGGCGGCGGCGCGCTCCGGCTCGATGTCGTTTATGTAGACGCCCATGGCGGACTCGCTGCCGGCGAGGTACTTGAGCTTGTCCCTGGCCCGCCGGTTGGAGAAGACGCGCAGCCGCAGGTGCGCCCACCGCCGGCCGGCGCGCACGGGTGCCTGCTCCCACGCGGCGATGTAGGGCATCCTGACCCCGAGCACCCGGTCGAAGCGCCGAAGGACGTCCAGGTAGAGCTCCGGGAACTCGGCCCGCTCACGCTCGTCGAGCGCGGGCAGGTCGGGCACGTGCCGGCGAGGATGGATCGACACCTCGAAGGGCCAGCGCGCGGCATATGGGACGAACGCGGCCCAGGAGTCGGTCGAGGCGACCAGGCGGGTACCGGCCGCCGTCTCGGCCGCGACGGCTTCGCAGTGCAGGCAGCGGCCTCGACGGCGGGCGACGCGCGTCATCGTCGCCAGCGACGGCGGGACGAACGGGTAGGCGTAGATCTGGCCATGCGGGTGGCCGAGCGTCACCCCGATCTCCTCGCCGCGGTTCTCGAACACGAACACGCTCGCCACGGCCGGGCTGCGGCCGAGCGCCGCCGTCCGGTCGGTCCAGGCGGCGAGCACCGTGCCGACCCGGCGCGGCGTGAGCGTCGAGAACGAGGCGTCGTGGTCGGCGGTGAAGCAGACGACCTCGCAGCGGCCCTGCTCCGGCAGGCCGAGGGCCGGGAAGCGGTTCTCGAAGACCGCGACGTCGTAGTCGGCGGGGATCTCGGTCAGGTGGCCGTCGCGGCTGGGGCAGAGCGGGCAGTCGGCGGCCGCCGGCAGGTGGGTCCGCCCCTGGCGGTGCGCGGCGATGACCACCCACTCGTCGGTCAGAGGGTCGTGGCGCAGCTGGGACGGCGGCCGGGCCACCGGCGCGAGGCCGCGCCGGTCAGGCTCGGCGCGGTCGCGGCCCGGCTCGTCGTCGAAGTAGATGAGCTCACGGCCGTCGGACAGCCGCACCACCGTGCGGGTCGCACCGCCCGTCGTCACGGGCCTAGACGCTACCGAGTGGCCCGGTCACGTCGACCCGGAGACCTCCGCACGAGTATCGCCGGCCAGCCTGCGCCGGGCGAGCAGGCCGAGGCCCGCGCACCCGAGCAGGACGATCAGGACGACCGGGCCCTCCCGGGAGAACCACGACGTCACCGAGGGCTCGCCGACGAAGAGCACCTCGGGGTGCGGCACGGACAGGAACGCACCGGCGGCGCCGACCGCCATGAGCACGCGCGGGCGCGGCACCCCACGAGCCATCACCAGCGGGACCATGCCCCAGGCGAGGTACCACGGGTAGAGCACCGGGCCGAGCAGGGCCAAGCTCAGCAGGGCGAGCCCGCAGGTCGTCGGGACGTCCCGGCGGCGGACCGTGACGAGCAGCCAGCCGATCAGCAGCGCGGCGCCCGCCATCCCGGCGGCCCGGGCGAGGCCCAGCAGGTCGCTGCCGGGCAGCGCCGGGCCTGGCGTCCCGGTGACGATGGCCAGCAGGTTCGCCAACGCCGACACGGGTGAGTAGAGACTCAGACCGTGCGACGGCGTCGACGAGGCGCGGATCCAGCCCAACCCGTTGGGCACCAGCAGCAACGACAGCGCGGTCGCCGTCGCCGCGATGACGCCCAGATCCCGGATCATCGCCGCGGCGACCGCACGCACCGGCCACCCGGCCAGCCAACCAGATGGCCGCGGCTGTGCGCCCTCGGCCTGGTCGACGGCCCGGTCGACGGCCAGGTCGGCCCAACGGCGAGCCAGCACCACTATCATGATCATGGCGGCCGGCCACTTGGTCAGGGCGGCGGCCGTCAGCAACGCGAGGCCGGTCCCGGTCCGCCCGCGCAGGGCGGCCAGCAGCCCGGCCGCGGCCAGCGCCATCATCACGGCCTCGAGGTGGATGGCTCCGAGCAGCTCCAGCAGCACGACCGGCCCGCCGACGCCGGCCGCGAGCGTCCAGGGACGCCGGTGCGCGGGCACCGCGCGGACGAGGCACCACGCCAGCACCGCGACCGCCACGGTGGCCACGACCCGCAGCAGGATCACCGACCGCACCACCCGGCCGCCGGTGACCGCGGCCACGGCGTGGAAGATTCCCAGGCCCACCGGTCCGTACGGCGACGGGGTGTCCTGCCAGATCGGGTCCGCGGCCAGCGCCGCCGGGTGGTTGCCGAGCAGCGACGGCCCGGTCGAGTAGGGGTCGAGCCCGGCCGTGAGCATGACCCCCTGGGCGACGTAGCTGTAAACGTCGAGGCTGAGGATGGGCGGGCCGACCAGCGGCGCGACCGACCAGCAGCAGATCAGCGTCGCGACGCCGCGCAGCGACAGCTCGCCCCGCTGGCTGCGCCGGCATGCCCACCACCAGGCGCCGACCAGCAGGGCGGCGCCGACGAACAGCACGACCGGCAGCACGGACGGCTGATCCGTCGCGACCGGGTCGAGCAGGCCGAACCACGCCGTCGGTGGACGCACGACCGGCCCCAGCGCGAGGCGGCCGCCGGTGATGACGACCAGAGTCGCACCGAGGGCGCCGACCGCCGCGGCGAGCGCGAGCGCACCCCGGTGCTGCGCGCGACGGCCACGACCGGCCGCCTCGCCGGTTCGTGCGTCGTCGGTCTGCTTCGTGTCATCCTCGACGTCGGCCGGGCCGGCGTTCGCCCCGGCGCGGACGTGGCGGCGCCCGGCATGTCCGTCTGGCCTGGTATCTCCCATCGCCCTACGAACGCTGCCAGCCATGGCGCACGCGCAGGCGGCGCCGGGGCAGCCCATCGATGAACAGCCCGGAACCGGACAGGTGACCGGCATCATCACAATGACGCACGTCACATTCGGTGGACATCGTGAACGGACCGTCAGGGGTCGGCAGCGCTCCGCGCCGACCGGTCCAGGTGCGCGACGGCGACGGCACGCAACGCGACGTGGAGGCCTGGCGCCTGCACTAACCTCGGACGGGACGTTGAGAGTCGCCGGCGCCCCGTGCGGTGGTGTCGAAGGGGGACGTCACGTGACGACGGCTACGACCGCCGACGGGGAGATCCCAGCTCCGAGGCCGGCGCCCGCCGCGGCCAACCCGGCCGACGGCCCAGGTCCCGGACCCACGCCCGCGCCCGCGCCCACGCCCGCGCCCGCGCCCACGGTCACGGTCATCGTTCTGGACGCCCCACGGCCCGTCGTGGCCCTGCCGTTCCCACTCGTTCACGCGGACGAGACCGTCCCGCGGCCAGCCGGTCTCGATCCGGCCGGCTTCGACGCTCGCGAGTACCTGGACGGCCTGGGGGCGTTCCTCGCTGGAGTCGCGAACGTCGTCATGCAGCTGAGCTGGGCACCTATTGGCCACGGAGTGCTGGAGAGCCCGGTCAAGAGCGGGCGGCTCACCCGCCACCCGGTGAAGCGGCTTCGTACGACGTTGACGTACATCGCCGTCGCCATGCTGGGCACCGAGGAGGAACGGGCCCGCTACCGGGACGCGGTGAACGCCGCGCACCGGCAGGTCCGCTCCACTCCGACGAGTCCCGTGCGCTACAACGCGCTGTGGCCGGAGCTACAGCTGTGGGTGGCGGCCTGCATGTACCGGGGGGCGGTCGACGTTCACACCCGCCTGCACGGCGCGATCGAGCCGGCGGCCGCCGACGCGTTCTACCAGCACGCCGCCCGGTTCGGCACGACCCTGCAGATGCGGCCGAGCATGTGGCCGGCCGACCGGGCGGCGTTCGACCGGTACTGGGAGGAGTCCCTGACCCGGGTCTCGATCGACCCGACCGTCCGCGCCTACCTGCACGGCCTGGTGACCGGCCGGGGCCTGCGCTGGCCGTTCAGCCTGGGTCCGCGCCGCGCCGCAACGTTCCTGACGACCGGCTTCCTGCCGGCCCCGTTCCGCGAGGCGATGGGACTGGCCTGGTCCGCGGCTGACCAGGCCCGGTTCGACGGGACGCTGCGCCGGCTCGGCGCCGTCCAGCGACGCCTGCCCCGGTTCGCCCGCCTCGCGCCCTACAACCTGCTGCTGATCGATGTGCGCCTACGGCTGCGGCTGGGCCGCCGCCTGGTGTAGCGGCGGCGGCCCAGCCGCGAGTGTCGCTCCCTGCCGAGCGGTACGGCCGGTCAGCCGACGTGGACGGGCGCGCCTGCGGCCACGTCCGACTTGCGTGCCTTGACCAGGATGACGACGGTGATCAGTGCGGCCGCCATCAGCGCGGCGCTCCAGACGAAGGCCGTGGTGTAGCCCTCGATCTGGGACTGTGCCTGAGCGGCGGGGCCGATGCCGTGCTTGCCCAGGTAGTTCGTCACGACGGTCGCGTAGACGGTGTTGAGCAGCGCGATGCCGAGCGAGCCACCGACCTGCTGGGTCGTGTTGACCAGAGCGCTCGCGACGCCGGCGTCGTGATCCGAAACGCCGATCAGCGACAGGCTCGACATCGGGACGAACGCCATGCCCATGCCGAGGCTGATCAGGAGCTCCGCCGGCAGGACGTGGGAGGCGTAGCCGGTGTCCAGGCCGACCCGGGTGAGCAGCAGCAGGCCGACCACCGCCATCGCGCCGCCCACGACCATGGGCGACTTCGGTCCGACGCGCGGCAGCAGCTGGCTCGCGATGGCCGCCCCGAAGATGATTCCGCCGCTGAACGGCAGGAAGGCGAACCCGCTGCGCAGCGCGCTGTAGCCCAGCGTCTGCTGGAAGTAGTACGTCATGAACAGGAACATCGCCAGCAGGGCCGCGCCGAAGAACAGCGAGGCGAGGAACGAGCCACCGCGGTTGCGCTCGAGCACGACCCTCATCGGCAGCAGCGGCGCCGACGTGCGCAGCTCGATCAGGACGAAGGCCGCCATCAGCACCACCGAGCCGACCAGCAGCGCGACGGTGAGCGGCGCGCCCCAGCCGTCATCGGCGGCCTTGGTGAACCCGTACACCAGGCCGAGCAGGCCGAGGGTGATCGTCGTCGCGCCCGGGATGTCGTAGCTGGCCTTGCCCTCGGCGCGGCTCTCGCGCACGACCGTCACCGCGGCGACGGCGGTGATCACCGCGATCGGGACGTTGACGAACAGGCACCAGCGCCAGGAGGTGTACTCGGTGAGCAGGCCGCCGACGATCAGGCCGATCGCGGCGCCGCCGCCGGAGATGCCGCCGTAGACGCCGAACGCGCGGGCGCGCTCCTTGCCGTCGGTGAACGTCACCGTGATGAGTGAGAGCGCGGCCGGCGCGAGCACCGCCGCGCAGGCGCCCTGCAGCGCCCGGGCGGCGAACAGCATCGCTGCGTTCGGGGCGAACCCGCCGAGCGCGGAGGCTGCGGCGAAGCCGAACAGGCCCCAGATGAAGGCCCGCTTGCGCCCGGCGAAGTCGGCGATCCGCCCGCCGAGCAGCAGCAGGCCGCCGAAGGCCAGAGTGTAGGCGGTCATCACCCACTGCCGGTTGGCGGTGGAGATGTCCAGCGCGGCCTGGGCGTGTGGAAGGGCGAGTGTCACGATCGAGCCGTCGAGCACGACCATGAGCTGGGCGACGGCGATGACGCCGAGCGCGAGCCAGCGCCGCGGGTCCGGCTCGGCGCCCGCCCCGTGAGCCGGTGTCCCGGCGCCTGCCGCGGCCGCGGTGACCGTCGACGCGGGTGTCGCGGGCTGGGCCGGGATCACCGGTACGGCGGGCCCCTGGTCGCCGCCGTCACCCGAAGGTGTGACATCGGTGGTTGTGGTCACTGTGTCTCCGTGTCTTGAGGGCCGGCGGCCGTTCTCTCAAGGATCACACTGCCTGGAATGCCGCCGTGGGCGTCGATGGTTGGCAGTGGTCGGATGCGGGCGCCGGGTCACGGCCGTCGAGAGCCGGCAAGTCGGGCCGGCAGTAGTTCACCTCCAAATAGTACGGCATCAAACTGGGTTGGCATCAAACTATCGTGATCAACTACACTCGCCCCATGAAGGCCCGCACCCAAGGCGTCGCCGCGGGCACGCGTGCCGACGACGTCCTCGCCGCCGCCGACGACGTCCCGGACACGAGCGCCGCCGCCAGTCCTGGCCCGGCCCTCCGGTACGACACGCCGGAGCCGGCGGACGTGACGGACTTCTGTGCCGTCCCGCAGGGCGCGGTGCCAAAGGATGGACCGGACCCGGTCGACGAACTCATCGGTGGCTGGCGCCGGGAACGCCCGGACATCGACGGCGACACCCTGAACGCCCTCGGCTGCTTCGCCCGGATGAAGTGGCTGACCAAGAACCTCGCCAGCCTGGCCGAGCAGGTCATCCGCCGGCACGGCCTGAACACGGGCGAGTTCGAGGTGCTCGCGACCCTGCGCCAGTCCGGGCCGCGGTGCACTCTCATCCCGTCGCAGCTGTCCTCTCGGCTGATGCTGTCCCGCGCCGGCATGACCAACCGGCTGGACCGGCTGGAGGCGGCCGGCCTGATCGAGCGGGCCCTCGACCCCACCGACCGGCGCAGCTTCCAGATCCGGCTCACCAGCAAGGGCCGCGCTGTCATCGACACCGCGATCACCGAGCATGCCAGGATCATCAGCAGTTTCAGCGCGACCCTGAGCGCCGAGCAGCGTGCCGGCCTCGACGACGCGCTGCGTACGCTGCTGCGCGCCCTGCCCTGACGCGGTCCATATCCCCGTGGGCACAGCCACGGCGTCAAACGCACAGCCACGGCGTCAAAATGCACAGCCACGGCGTCAAAATCGCGCTAGCGACGCGCCGCTGGAAGGTGGGCGAGCTGGTCCGAGAACGCCGCGATCTCGTCGAGGGAGTACGACAGGTGGACCCTCGTCGTCGAGGCGGGGCGCTTGGCCAGCGACAGGCCCGGGCGCCACTCGCTGGCCGGGCGGATCGGGCGCGGGGCGAAGCCGCCGCCGCAGTTCGGGCACACGTCGCGCAGCGTGCCGACGCAGTCGGCGCAGAACGTGCACTCGTAGGTACAGATCATTGCGTCCGCAGCGTCGGGTGGCAGGTCCTTGTCGCAGTACTCGCAGTTCGGGCGCAGTTCGAGGGCCATCAGCCGATTCTTGCCGGTGCATCGCTCGCCGACGAAACACCGCGACCGTCGCGATCCCGACTGTCCGCCGGCCACCGCGGCCGCGACGCTGGAGACATGCCGTCCTCACCAGCACCGCTACCGTCCTCACCACCACCGGCACCACCACCGCCACCGTCGGCACCGCCGTCGACGCCGCTGCGCGTCGACATCGTCGTGTTCGACGGGGTCGACGAGCTGGACGTCATCGGCCCGATGGAGGTCTTTCGCCACGCCGAGCGCCGAGGCTGCCGGTTGACCACCCGGCTCGTGACCCGCGTGCCCGTCGACGAGGTGACCGGGAGCTTCGGCCTCCGGTTCCGGCCCGACGCCGTGCTCGAGCCCGGCTGCGACGTCTTGGTGGTCCCGGGCGGAAACTGGGTCGCCCGCGCCGAGACCGGCGCCTGGGGCGAGGTCCGTCGGGGCGACCTGCTCCCCGCGCTGCGGGCCGTAGCCGAACAGGCGTCCGTCACGGCGGCCGTCTGCACGGGCGCCCTCGTCCTCGCCGCCGCCGGCCTCGTCGGCTCCCGCCCCGCCGCCACGCACCACAACGCTCGGGCGGACCTGGCCGGTTACGGCGCCACCGTCGTCGACGCCAGGGTCGTCGACGACGGTGACCTGGTGACCGCCGGCGGCGTCACCAGCGGCATCGACCTGGCCCTCTGGCTCGTCGAACGCCTCTTCGGCACCACCTACGCCGACGCCATCGCGGACGGCATCGAACACCACCGCGTCCGAGGAGTGACGGCGGAACAGCTCTTGGCCCCAGCTTCGCCGGTCCCGGAGGCTCCCGCGCAGTGCTCGTAGTTCTCCGGTGGCCGCCGCCCGCAGTGACCAGCTGTCCCGATCGCGACCGGGACGCTTCCTTCCCGTCTGGGAGACCGCGGCCGGCGCGCCCCGACCGGCCGAGCGGCGTCGAGCGTCACCTCCCGACGCGATGACCACCTCATCCAGGTGCCGAACGTCCGATGGTTCGAGGCGGATGCTCGCTGGTTCGGCCGGCCGTTCTTCGCCTACGACCGGCTCAGGTGGAACAAACTCGGGTGGAACAAACCAGTGGCCTGATGTCCGCGCCGCTAGATAGCGTCCACCGCCGTGGGCGGACCGGCGACCTTCGAGGACCTCGTCGCGGAAGGCGCGGCTGTTCCGGTCGAGGGGTGGGACTTCTCGTGGTTCGCCGGAAGGGCCACCGAGGAACGGCCGCCGTGGGGCTATGCCGCGACCGTGGCCCGGCGGCTCGGCGTGGTCGGCTCCGTCCTCGACGTGCAGACCGGCGGCGGTGAGGTCTACGGCTGGGCGCTGCGCCACGCCGGGAGGATGCCGCCGAGGCTCGCCGCCACGGAGTCCTGGCTGCCGAACCTGCGGATAGCGCGGGCCACGCTCGGCCCGCTCGGTGGCCGCGTCGTCGCGGCCATCGACGACGGCGGTCTGCCCTTCGCCGCCGGCGCGTTCGACCTCGTCGTGAGCCGGCACCCGGTGGTCACCGGGTGGGAGGAGATCGCCCGGGTGCTGCGGCCCGGCGGCAGCTATCTCTCCCAGCAGATCGGCGCCGGTTCGAACCGTGAGCTCATCGACTTCTTGATGGGCCCCCAGCCGGTCAACGAGGTTCGCAGCGTCAGGCGAGCCGTCCAAGCGGCCGAGGCGGCCGGGCTGGTCGTGGTCGACCTGCGCGAGGCGGCCCTGCGCGTCGAGTTCCACGACGTCGGCGCGGTCGTCCACTTCCTGCGCAAGGTCCTCTGGACGGTGCCGGGCTTCACCGTGGACGCGTACCGGGACCGGCTGGCCGCGCTCCACGAGCAGATCAGCCGGGACGGCCTCTTCGTCGCCCACGCCCAGCGGTTCTTCATCGAGGCACGCCGACCGGCCTGAGCAAGACCTCACCGCCCACGCCCCCGGCGGTGGCCGGTCAGCCGCCCAGGGCTCTCTCCGTCTTGCCACCCGGGAAGTGATGGTAGGTGGAGCCCCGGGGCGCGCCGGTGGCCGCGAGGATCTCCGCGAACGACGTCCCCTCCATGCCTTTCTCGGCGAGCAGGCGGGCGGCGCCAGCCACCATCCGAGCTCGCACATCGCCCTTCGCCACGCCCAGCCTCCAAAAAACTATGCAGTACGCGTCCAGGCCCTCACCCCCGTCGGCGTCCTCGACCGTGACAAGCAGCTCGCGGCCGTCCGCCGACTGACGGACGTCGTCGCCGACGCGGCCGGCGGCCCAGGCCTGGCGCGCCGCACCTGGGCCCTGCTGACCGAGTCGCCGGACGGCGGCTGGGGCGTCGGCGGCCACGCCAGCACCAGCGCGGAGCTCGCCGCACTGGCCGGTCGGCAACCCACCCCGCCCATGACTCGGCAACTCGACCCCGTGGCGTCCAGCTCACCCCTGCGACGCCTCACCGTCGTCATCACGCCGGAGGAAGTCCTCGAAGGTAGGGCGGCGGTCCCTCCGACGTGACCACAGCGGCACGGCCACCAGCAAGACCGGGGTCAGCGCGAGCCTGAACGCACGACGAAGCAGGCGGCGCGTCGCCACGAACGCTTCCCTGAACGCCTGCCAAGGGTGCGCGAGCGCCGCGAACGCCACCAGCAACGCGGCGCCGCCACCGCCGATCCCCGAGAAGTCGTCGGGATCGTCGCGTTCCGCTGCCGCCCGCCCGGTCACCGCACGCCCCCGGTCGCGGCGCGCCTTCTGGTCACAGCGCGCCCTCTGGTCACAGCGCGCCCTCTGGTCACGCCGCACTGTCAAGACAGGCGGCCGGCGCTCGAGCCGGAAGCCGACCCCGCGGCCCAGAACGCGCGCCGCACCTTGGACGTGCCATCGATCCCACCGCCCAACCGTCGACTCGCCCGGCCCGCAGCCCGCGTGCCGCGCCCCGGCAGCCATGCCCAGCGCGACGCAGCCCAGCGCGACGCACGGACTGCCTCCGACCATGAGCACAACGCACTGCCCATCACCGAATCGAACCACAGCGATCCGGACCAGGCCCGCCGCTCAGGCGGCGCCTCGTATTTCCGGTGAGGCCCCGCCCCGTCTGGCCTCGCACCCGTCTGGCCACGTTCGCCGTCGCCGTCTGGCCACGTCCGCCGTCTGACTTCGCCCGTCGCCTGACGTCGCCCGCCGTCTGGCCACGTTCGACACCTGGCCGCGTTCCGCGGAACGCGGAGATCTCGCGCCGTCGGTCCGGACGCCTCCGAGCCCAGACGAGGGCCGACCAGCCCTACGCAGGATGCCCACGGTCCGCCGAGCTCGGCGGCCTGCAACGCCCGCCGCCCGCCGCACGCCGCACGCCGCACCAACGGCGGCCTTCGTCCTCGACCTCGACAAGCCGCTCGACTGAGCATCTCGGCCTACTGGGCGGTCTTCGTGCGAGACCGTCAGCCTCCCGACTAGTCAAGCGATCTTCGCGTTCCGTGGAACGCGAAGATCGCAAACGTCACGCGGCGGGCCTGCCGCAGTGTGAGGCGCCTGGCGCATGGCGGACCCTACGGTGCGGCAGGGCCTACGGTGCGGCAGGGCCCACGGTGCGGCAAGGCCTACGGTGCGGCGTACCGACTGGGGCAGCGGAGCGGACTACTCGGTCAGACGGTCAGGTGGCGACGGCCGATCGGCGGCGATCGCGAATGGCCCAGGTCAACGGCCCAGGTCGGCCCCGGAAGCAGCAGTCGCGCGGCCGCCCGAAATTGTCGGAGGCGAGTGAGAGCCTCGTCATGTAGTTGATCCAGCCCTTGGTCCCGGGAGTCTTGATGGCCATCCTCACGATCGATCCGACGATCAGCCCGGCCGTGTCCGGCGCGGCCGTGTCTGACGCGGCCGTGCCTGAAGCGGTGGTGTCTGAAGCGGCCGTGTCGTCCAGCCCGAGAACCGCCGACGGCCTGAGCGGCTGTGCCGTGGACGTGGAGTCGGTGCCGCTGGAGGTACTGGAGAGGGAGATCTGTGGCTGGGCAGGGCGGATCGCGGCGGCGACGTGCCGAATGTTGCTGGCGCTCGCGGCGTTCGACCGGCGAGGTGGCTGGTCCGGCCTGGGCATGGGGTCGTGCGCGCACTGGCTGGCGTGGCGGTGCGGGCTGAACGTGCGGACGGCCCAGGAGCAGGTCGCCGTCGCGCATGCGCTGGAGGAGCTGCCGGCGGTGCGGGCGGCCTTCGCGGCGGGGCGGCTGTCGTACTCGAAGGTACGTGCGGTGGCCCGCGTCGCCGAGGCCGAAACGGAACAGACGTGGCTGACGCATGCCCTGCACTGCACAGCGGCGCAGCTGGAGCGTCTGGCGGCGCGGTACCACCAGCTGACCGCCGACCCGGCGGCGCAGGGGGCGTCGCGCGCGGTGAACTGGAGCGTCCGTTCCGACGGGTTGTTTCGCTTGTCGGCGGTGCTGACAGCGCAGGAAGGTGCCCGGTTCGCGGCGGCGATCGACGCGGCACGCGCGAGCCTCGACGACGTCTCCGTGCCGGCCGACGGCGAGCCGGCGTCGGCGGACCGCGGGGTGATCGCCGCGGTGCGCGACCGCCGCGCCGACGCCGACGCGTTGGTGGTGCTCGCGGATGGGTTCCTGAACGGACCGGCGCCCGGCCTGCTCGACCCAGCTCACACACTGACCGTGCACATCGACGCCGGCACGCTTCTGGCCGCGAGCGACAGGCCTGGTGAGGCCGAGCTCGCCGGCGATCCAGGTGTAGGTCGCGGGGCCACCTCAGCCGGGGAAGACAGCGGCGGCACCGCGACCGACGAGGACGAGTCGACAAGAACCGGCTGGCCGATGGACGCCTTGTCGACGGCGACCGGGACCGACCCGATCGGCCGGCTGGCGCGTGGGCTGCTGCGCTGCGACGCCGGACCCGGAATCGGACTCCCCCAGGCGACGCTGGCACAGCTGGGCTGCGACGCGCTCATACGGGCGCTTGCGCGTGATGAGACGGGCAATCCCCTGGCGCTGGGCCGTCGTCGCCGGGTGCCGACCCAACGGCTTCGGGAGGCGGTCTACACCCGAGACCAGGGAACCTGCCGCTATCCAGGCTGCGCGCACACCCGCTGGCTGCACATCCACCACCTGCGCGCATGGCTAGTCGACGCGGGCGAGACCAGTCTGGAAAACCTGACTCTGGTCTGCACACGCCACCATCAGCTGATCCATGACGAGGGGATTCGTCTGCGCCGACGGGCCGACGGCATCGTCGTCGCCGTCCTGCCCGACGGATTCGTCGTGGAACCGGCACCCGCCCTCGACCCCGGTGCGCAGCCCGCCGACGCGCTCGCCGCCGCGACCAGGCATGTCGCACCAGACGCCCTGCGCACCCGCGACGGCGGCCGGCTCAGCTGGGACGACTCCCTCTATGTCCTGCTCCAACACCGCCGGCCGGCGGCTCAGGCTGGCTTGCCTGCGACGACGATGCCGTTCTCGTAGGCGAGCACCACGGCCTGGACGCGGTCGCGCAGGCAGAGTTTGGCGAGGATGGCGCCGACGTGGCTCTTCACCGTCGCCTCGGTCGCCACCAGGCGCCCGGCGATCTCGGTGTTCGACAGGCCGCGGGCGATCAGTACCAGCACCTCGCGCTCGCGTGGCGTCAGCTCGTCGAGCAGGCCGGGGGGCGTCGGCGGCCGGGCGCGCGCGGCGAAGGTCTCGATCAGTCGGCGGGTGACGGACGGGGACAGCAGCGCGTCGCCGGCGTGCAGGACTCGGATCGCGTCGACCAGGCGCTCGCAGGAGGCGTCCTTCAGGAGAAAGCCGGCCGCTCCGGCGCGCAGGGCGCCGAACACGTACTCGTCCAGGTCGATGCCAGCAGGCCCGCCGCCACTCCGGTCGCCTCGCCGACGCTCAGATCGGGCCCGGGCTGTCGAGCCAGCAGCGGCAGTCCCAACCCGAGCGACACCCCCACCATCAGCAGTCCGACAACCAGGCCCGCGACCGCATAGGCGCAGGCCCGCCCAAGCAGCAGCCGTGCCCGGGACACGCCTGCGGCCAGCGCGGCGGGGCGGCAGTACGGTGCCGAAACTCGCCGGCCGCGCCGACGGCTCGGAGCAGGAGCAGCAGGAGCGGCATGCCGGAGAGGGCCTCCTCCTTCTCGCCCAGGTCGTCGAGCGTGCCCGAGGCGAGTGCGATGATCACGACGTTGGCGGCCGTGAGCGCCACCGACGCAGCCGCGAAGGCCGGCGCCGTGCGCGTGCTCAGAATTTTGATCAGCTCACCGCGAACCAGCCGGCTGATGCGCCCTCCGCTCCGGTCAGGGTAAGGAAATTTCCTCCAGCGACGAGCCACCCGCGGTGAGCGAGCCGATCGGGCCCTGATGCGCGACGCGTCCCCGGTGGATGACGATGACGTCGTCGACCAGCCGCTCCGCCTCGGTCAGCGAATGACTGGACAGCAGGACGGTGCGGCCCGCGTCCGCGCGCTCTCGCAGCAGGGTCAGCAGCCACCGGATCCCGTGGGGGTCGAGCCCGTTCGTCGGCTCGTCGAGCACCAGGACCTCCGGGTCGGCCAGCAGCGCCGCGGCGAGCCCGAGCCGCTGCCGCATGCCGAGCGAATACCTCCCGACCCGGCGACGGTCGTCCCGGTCAAGGCCGACCTGCTCGAGCACCTCGCGGACCCGGCTTTGAGGTAGCCCGGCCATGGCCGCCAGCGAGCGCAGGTGCGCGCGGGCGCTTCTGCCCGGGTGGGCGCCACATGGCTCGAGGAACGCGCCCAGCCGACGTGGGTCGCCGGCAGGCGCCACTATGCCGTCCAACAGCACCTGTCCGGCGTCTGCCCGCGCCAGCCCGCTGATCACCTTGAGGGCCGTCGTCCTGCCGGCACCGTTGTACCCGAAGAAGCCGGTGATGGCACCACGCCGGATGTCGAAGGGCACGTCCTCGATCGCGGCACGCCTGCCGTAGCGCTTCGTCAGCCCCTCGACGGCGATCGCGGTGGTGCCAGTGGCCGCAGCGGCCGCAGTGGCGGCGGGGGGCGGCGCCTTCGCCGTTCGTGAAATTCCCATGACGGGAAGAATCCGGCCGGCCGATCTCGCGGTCATCGGCGCGCGGACCAGTCTGCGAACTCGACCACGGTCGTAGGCAAGGCTGGTTGGCATCTACCCAGCGACGGAGATGAAGACGAAGACGAAGACGAAGACGAAGACGAACCAATCTACACATATGTAGCAGTACGGAGGACTGGCCGCTTGCTGGATGGGAAGACTGGATGGGAAGAGAAGCAACACGATTGCCCACCGGACGACGTGAACGACAGATGACTCCAACAACAGCCGACGTCACCGACACATGACGTCAACGACACACGACGTCAACGACAAGGAGCCCAGCCCCATGCGGCGACACCTCGACGATGGCCGGACCCGGTCGGACCTGGCACCCCCCGAGCAGCCTCGCCGCGGCCCGGCCACCGGCGGCCCGACTCGGCAGCCGCCACCGGCCAGCCGCGCCCCCGCTCACCCCCGGGCAGGCTCCCGAAACGTTGGCAGGCGGGAGGACGACCGGCTGCTCGCGATGATCGACGGCGCCCCCGACTACGACTACGTCGCCCATACGGCGACGCTGCGCGGGATCGTCCGGCAACGCCTCGTCACCAGGGCGCTGCGCGCCTATCTGCCGCCCGCGCCCGCCCGAGTCGTCGACATCGGCGGTGGAACCGGCGTCCAGGCCCTCGCGCTGGCCAGGCTCGGCTATGAGGTCACCGTGTGCGAGCCCGACCGTCGCATGATGGCCGAGGCCGTCCGCGCCGTCGCCGCCGCACCTCGGGACGCCCGGGACCGGATCCGGCTCATCCAGGGCGACGGGCTTGACGCGCCCCAGCTGGCGGGCGATGGCTTCGACGCCACCCTCTGCCACGGCGTGATCATGTTCGTGCCGGAACCCGAGGCGCTCCTGCGTGTCCTGGTGCAGGTGACCCGGCCCGGCGGCACGATCTCGGTGGTCGGCAAGAACGGTCCGGCACTGGCGCTGCGCGCGGGCCTGCAGGGTCGCTGGCAGGACGTGCTGACACAGCTCTCCGACGGGGACCATGCCGGCGAGGTGGCCGAGGGCGCGGCACGGGTCGTCCTCGGGCCGGCTCCGCCGAACCGCGGCGACGACCCCTCCCACGTCCGGGCAGTGCTCGCCGCCGAGGGCGCCGAGCCCCTCGCCTGGTACGGAATCCGGACTTTCACCGACCATCTGGCCGACGAGCCCGCCGACGTCGACGTCGACAAGGTCGTCGACGCCGAGTGGGCCGCGGGCTCCCGGGATCCCTACCGGCAGGTGGCACGACTCGTCCACCTGATTCACCGCCGCCGGCCCTGATACGAAAGTGGTAGACCAGTCGTCGGCCGGGCGACACGTCTTTATCAGCATCGTGACAATGCCGCTCCGGACGCGCGAGAAAGCTTTACGGTCGGCGTTGTGGAGCAGCCTAAAGTCATCGTCGTCACGGGGGCGAGCGGCGGGATCGGTGCCGCGGCGGCGCGCGAGCTGGCGCGCCGGGGACATCGACTGGCGCTGGTCGGACTGACCTTGGCAGAGACCGAACCGCTCGCCGCCGAGCTCGGAGCGGCCGCCTACGCGGCGGATTTCTCCTCGTTCGCGCAGGTAGGCGAGCTCGCCCGGCGGCTACTCGCCGACCTGCCGCGCATCGACGTCCTGGTGAACAACGCCGGGATGATGAGCGGGACGCGGCGAACGGTCACCGAGGACGGCCACGAGTGGACCCTCCAGGTCAACTATCTCTCGCCATTCCTGTTGACCAACCTGCTCGGCCCGTGCCTGGCCGAGTGGGACGGCCGGGTGGTCGTCACGGCGAGCCTGATGAGCAACAGCCGGCTCGCCCGCTTCGATCCCGAACGGCTGGGTGAGGCCGGCCGCTATCGCGCGCTCGACGCCTACGCCGCCTCCAAGCTGGCGAACATCGCGTTCGTCGCCGAGCTGTCGGCGCGGCAGCGCGCGGTCCGGGCGGTGTCGTTCCATCCGGGCATCGTGCGGACCAACTTCGGCGCCGAGGGCCCGCTGTTCGTCCGCACGTTCATGCGCTCGCCGTACCGCCGGTTCCTGCGCTCGCCCGAGTGGGCCGCCGACACGCTGGTGTGGCTCGCCACCGTCGACGGCGAGCGGCTCGTCGACGGTGCCTACTACTTCGACCGCCGCCCGGCGCGGCCGAACCCGCTCGTCTACGACGCCCGGTTCCGGCGGGCCCTGTGGCGGCGCACGGTCGAGCTGATCGACGCGCCGGCGCTGGACGCCCCGGCCCCGGCCCCGGCCACCGCGATGGTGGCCGGCACGATGCCGGTCGGTGCCATGCCGGTCGGTGTCATGCCAGCTGGCGCCATACCGGTCGGCGCGATGCCGGCCGACGCCGGTCTGCTGGACGTCGCCGCCGTGCGGGCGGCGCTCGCGGCCCTGCGGCCGCGGACCGGTGAGCCAGCCGAAGCCCTCACCCTCGACGCCGCCTGAGGCCAGGAGCGAGCAAGAACGAGAACGAGGGCTGCCCGACGGCGGATGCGTCAGGCGGCGGCGGGGTGCTTGGCCGCGTAGCGGCGGGGTGCTTGGCCGCGTAGCGGCGGGGTGCTTGGCCGCGTAGCGGCGGGGTGCTTGGCCGCGTAGCGGCGGGGTGCTTGGCCGCGTAGCGGC
>Ga0068859_100000351_pt1 | contig 45794 bp, 34 predicted proteins | sample KBSSwiS22_FD_66585 | JGI IMG/M metagenome (GOLD analysis project Ga0068859, IMG submission 66585) | Switchgrass rhizosphere microbial communities from Kellogg Biological Station, Michigan, USA - KBS Switchgrass S2-2 | ecosystem: Host-associated > Plants > Roots > Rhizosphere > Soil ... | reverse complement strand
GTGAGGATGTCGCCCTGCAGCTTGTTGGTGTCCTGGTATTCGTCCACCAGCACGTGATCGAAGTGGGCACCGACATGTTGAGCCAACCGCGGCTCTGACATCATGACGTGCCAGTAGAGGAGCAGATCGTCGTAGTCGAGTATGGCTGCTCGCTGCTTCTGCTCGACGTACGCCCTGTAGAGGCGGGTCAGATCCGCTTCCCACTGCGCACACCAGGGATACTGCTGCTCGAGGGTCTCCTTGAGCGAGCGCTGTGTGTTCACGCGGTAGGAGTAGATCTGGAGGCAGGTTTCCTTGCGCGGGAAGCGTTGCTCCTTCGCGGCCAGCCCCAACTCCTGGCGCAGACTGTCCATCAGGTCCGCGGAATCCGCCCGGTCCATCACACTGAACTGCGGATCGAGCTTCAGGTGCTTGGCGTAATGACGCAGCAGCCGGTTGCCCACGGAATGAAATGTGCCCGTCCAGCTCAAACGCTGGGTGATGGTCTGACTGACCCCACCCAGAGCCTCGTTGAGCGCCTTCTTCGCGATCTCGTAAGCGCGCCGGCGCATCTCCACCGCCGCTCGCCGCGTAAAAGTGAGCATCAGGATCCGAGCGGGATCCACCCCATGGATCACCAGGTGCGCAACCCGATGTGCGAGCGTATCCGTCTTGCCGGTACCGGCCCCGGCAATGATCAGCAGGGGACCGGACCGGAACCCTTTGTTATCGGGCAGCGGCTCGCCAAAGGTCACCGCCTTGCGTTGCGGTCCGTTCAACTTCTCGAGATGTGACGTGGTCGGCATGGTGCGGCCCGAATATACGAAGCGTCCGGCTGCCTGTCACTGCGCACAGTCACGCCTTTCCAAAAAAACTGAACGGCGCGGAGCGCCACCAGCACTGCGTACCTGGCAAAAGGTGAGACGCATGCGTCGAACCCTTTTGCCAGCGGCCGACGTAGTCGGGCTCCGCCCGGCCAGTGCCGGGCCAAATAAATCAGCGCAGCACGTTACCGTCCGCATCCAGTACTTTCACCTCACCCAGGCTGAGCTTGCGCACGGGCGCCTCGATCACGGCCACATCGCCGACGATGATCCAAGTGAAGGCATCCGGGTGAATGAGCTTGCCCGCCGCGGCCGCGAGATCGGCGGCACTCAAGGAATCCACCTTGCCGACGAACTCGTTCAGATAGTTGTCGGGCAATCCATAGGTCAGGATATCGGCGTAGGAGCTGGCGACCTCGCGCGCGGTCTCGTTGCTGCCGGGAAGGGTCAACACCAGGGCGTCCTTTGCGGCCTTGATTTCCACGCCCGTGGGCTGCCGTGCGCCGACGAGGCCGCGTAACTCCTTCACCGTCTCAGCCAACGACTCGGCGGTCTTGTCAGTCTGCACCATTGCGCTGACCACGAACGGTCGCTGCCCCTTGGCGCTGATGAGATTCGTTCCCGCACCGTAGGACCAGTGCTTGTCCTGGCGCAGGTTCATATTCAGCCGCGAGATGAAGCTGCCACCGAGCACCGTGTTCACCGTCTCGAAGGCGATGTCGTCGGGATCCGAGCGTGGCGGCGCAACCTCGACCCCGAACACGAGTGACTGTTCCGCGCCAGTGCGGTTCACCAGGAAGATCCGCGGTTTCGCAGGCATTGGCACACTGCCCAGCTGCTTCGCCCCCAGCGGTTCGGCTGGCGCGTGCCATCCAGCCAGGCGCTGCTCGAGCAGCGGCGCGATCTGCCGCAGCGTCGTGTCACCCACAATCAGCAGCGTCGAATTGTCCGGCCGCACCCAGCGGTGATAGAACGCGCGCAGCTCATCGACGGTCATGGATTGCACGCTCTGCTCGGAACCGATTCCGGAGAACGGGTTGGAGTACGCATGCCCCTCGCCATAGACAAGCTTCGGGAACAAGCGGGATGCGATGCCTTGCGGCTGCGACTTCTGTTGCTGAATCGCGGCGACCGACTGCGCCTTGAGGCGCTGCAGCTCTTTTTCGGGGAATGTTGGATTGAGCAGGATGTCACTGAACAGCTCGAGTGAGCCCGCGAGTTGCCCGCTGATGGAATTGAGAGAGATGTAGGAGGTGTCCAGGCTCGAGCCGGCGTTGACCTCGGCACCGAGCTCTTCCGCGCGGGCGGCGATCTGCAACGCAGTGCGCGTTTTCGTCCCGTTGCTGATCATTGCGAGGGTGAGATTCGAAGTCCCCGGCTTCGCGAGACTGTCGGCGGCGTGTCCGGCATCGACAATCATGCTGAGCTGAATGACCGGCACCTCGTGGCGCTCGGCAAGCACCACCTTCAAACCATTGGAAAGAGTTGCGCGCTGCAGGGGCGGGAGCGTCAAGGGCGCCGCACTGCCGACTTCCGGGAGCTTGCTGCGGTCAGCGCCGCTTGCCGCTGCGTGATATTCAGGGAATGGCTGTACGTTGAGTACAAAGACGCCATCGGATAACCATCCGCGGGCGGCATTCTGGACATCGGCGGCCGTTGCATCGCGAAGCCAGTGCAACGTCGTCTTGTAGAAGTCCGGTGATCCACCGTAGAGCTGACTCTCCCCGAGGATGGCGGCCTTGCCACCGGAGCCGTCTATCCGCTCGACCGAGCGAACGAATGATGCATAGGTCGCCGTCTTGATCCTGCTTAGCTCCTCTTTGGTAGGACCTGTCTTCAGGAAGCGGCTGACTTCCTCATCCAACGCTTTTTCCACGACAGCCGGGTCGCCGCCCGGCTTGACCGTGGCAACCAGTTGCAACTGGGACCCGATTTCAAAGGGTCCGATGCCCGCGCTCACGCTCGTGGCCACCTGGTCAGTGTAGACGAGGCGTTTGTACAGACGGCTGTTCTTGCCACCGGCCAGAACTTCACTCGCTATCTGCAGCAGCGTGAAATCGCGAGTGTTGTAGCCCGGGATGTTCCAGGTCTTGTAGATCCGTGACTGCGGCACACGGTCCTGCAGGCTCGCGCGCTTCTCGCCGCTCATCTTGGCAACCCATGCCTCGTTGCGCTTCAGCACGGGTCCTGGGCCGATATCCCCGAAGTAGTGCTCGACCTTCGTGCGCACCTCTTGCGGCTGCACGTCACCCGCAATTACCAACACCGCGTTGGCGGCTCCGTAGTATGTCCGGAACCAGTTTTTGACATCCTCCAGGGAGGCCGCGCTGAGATCCTCCATCGACCCGATGGTGGTCCACGAGTACGGATGACCAGCCGGATAAGTGCTCGCCGCGATCAGTTCATCAACCTTGCCGTAAGGACGGTTCTGTCCTTGCCGCTTTTCGTTCTGCACGACGCCCCGCTGCTCGTCGAGTTTTCCCTGGTCGATGGCCCCCAGCAGATGCCCCATGCGGTCGGATTCGAGCCACAGCGCGGTATCGAGCGCATTGACAGGCACGTTCTCGAAGTACGTGGTGCGATCGAGCCACGTGTTGCCGTTCATCTTCGTGGCACCAGCGCTGATCAGTGGCCGGAAGAACTCGTCGTGATGGTTCTCAGTATTCGTGAACATCAGGTGTTCAAACAGGTGCGCGAAGCCTGTACGGCCCGGACGCTCGTCCTTGCTGCCCACGTGATACCAGATGTCCACAGCGACGATCGGCGCCTTGTGATCCTCATGCACGATCAGCGTAAGACCATTCGGCAGAACGTATTTCTGATATGGAATCTCGAGGTCGGCCTGCATATCGGCCTGAGCGTGGGCGACCGCGCCCGCAGCACCGGCCTGTGCGGACATCCACAACGCCACCAGCAAAGTCAGAATAGTGTTTCGCATGACGCAAAGCCTACACGATACGTAAGGCGCTCTCCCGGCAAATCGAGGAACGAATCGCAAGCCGCGACCGGCTCCAGCTGCCCGGCATCCTTGTGACCTGCATGCCGGGCCGGATCATCTGCCCGGCGGAGCAATCTCGAGCGACGCTCTTCCTCATTGGCACTACATAACACCTGGACAATCGTCGGTGCGACCGGCGGCAGCGCGGCGAGCAGCGGCGCTTCGTGCTCGCCGCTGCGGAAGTTGCCTTCGAGGATCAGGCTGTCACCGAGCGCCAGCAGGTCCCGTGTGATCGAGAACATGACAGCGAACGAAATGTTACTCAGCACACGGGAAGGCACGGCCGATCCCAACACGTCCAGCAAGGGTTCCTTGATCGTATCCTTGCAAATGAGGGGCAGCCCGTGACGTTTCGCCAGGTCCCGCGCGAGCGTGGTCTTGCCCGTACCGGGCAAGCCAGTAATGATGATTACGCGAAACTTGCGCATACTCGGCGTGTATGAAACCTGAAAACCAGACTGTTCACTTTCGCGGTCGAGTCATCAAGGTCACCACGGATGACGTCGTCCTTCCCAATGGCCATCGAGAGAAGCTCGAGGTCGTTCACCACCCGGGCGGCGCTGCGGTCCTCGCCCTCGATTCGCAGGGGCGGGTGTGCCTCCTGCGGCAGTACCGATACGTGGCCGGCGGCTGGATATGGGAGCTGCCGGCCGGCAAACTCGAGCCCAACGAGCCGCCGCTGGAGACCGCGAAACGCGAGCTGATCGAAGAGGCCGGGGTCAGCGCTAATCACTGGGAGAGCCTGGGCACCGCCCTGAGCTCGCCGGGGGTGTTCGGCGAGGTCCTGCATCTTTTCCATGCCACGCAGCTGCAGCCGCAGACGACTGCCCATGAACACTCTGAAATCATCGAAATTCACTGGTTCCCGTTTGCTCAGGCGTACGAATGGGCGATGAACGGCGAGATCCGCGATGCCAAGACAATCATTGCGCTGGCCCGGGCATTTGCGCTTGCTGCAGCGCGTAGGCCATCAGGTGCGAATAATCCGTGACGGAACTCTTGGAATCCGTTTTGACCCGCCGAGTATCGTGTTCATACCGGGTGTAACCGGCTATGCAATTAAACGTAATCCATGGCAGATCCAAAGCATCGCTCTACGCGCCCCACCGGGGCCGAACCCAAGGATGGACGCAGGCGCCTGAGCAGGGTCGTTCACGATCACAAAGGCACCGCCATTGTGGAATGGTACGACGCTCCGGGCGACTATGACCGCCCCGTGCTCGAAATCGAGGGCGCGAGGACAGCGCCAAAGCGCGGCTTGAGTACGGGCTCGTTGGAGATTGAGAGCGCAGAAACGCACGATCCGTACATGCGAGGTGCGGAAGGGGACCGCAAGCGCACGCCCGGCCAACGCACAGACCTTCGCAAGCTGTCTGCGTGGATCAAGATGATGCGGTCACTGGAGGAAGCGAAGAAGCGGCGGGACGAGGACGACGAAGACTGACGCCACCCGCGCCGCGCCTACGCCGTGCGCTGAATGTGCGCGAGCTTGCGAGCGTTCGTCAGCCGATAGAACCGTCGCAGTTCCGCCAGCACTTCCACCTGTGACCGTCCCTGCGCGTCGCGCAGCGACTGCTCGAGCCGCGTGCAGAACTTCTGTGCGTAGCGACTCGCCTCGCGGTACAAATTCTCCCGGCCGCCCGCCAGGCGCGAATCAATTCGCGTCCGTTCGAATAACAAACGCAGCAACTCGGCTGGAAACCGATCCGGGAACTGGCGGCGCATGAGCCAGTAGCTGCCCACGTACTTGTCCACCTCCGCCTGCATCTCCAACTCCAGAAGTGACACGGGCTTGTCGTGGCCCGCATTCCAGGCGAGGTATAGGAAATGGCTGACACCCTCGAGCGCCGTCCAATAATCCGCCACATTCCCATCGTGCAGCCGTTCCATCGGATCCGCGCGATCGAGCCGCTGCAGCAGTTCCGGATCGAGGTACAGCGACATCGCGATCTCGCCGGTACCACCCTCTTCCGGCTGGGCGACAATGAGCTCTTCGTCGGTGGGTCCACTGCCGCGCGCGGCAGCGGGCAGGCGATCCCGGTCAGTGACCAGGAAGTCGTACACGTCGTGAGAGATGCTCACGTCATAGATGCCGCCGATCAGATCCTGGAGGCGTTTCAGGATCATGGGGTCAGTGTGCGAACGCCGTTGCGCTCGCGAAGGTCGATGCGCCCGACGCCGTCGGATCCACGCCGAGGCGCTTGAGAATGTCGTAACTGCGGCGGCTGCCGGTTTTCAGCCAGATCTCGTACAGCCTCAGAATGTCCTTGTCCGAATGGGTGTGCGAAGTCTCGCTCACCTCATTCAGCGCATCCACCATCGGTTGAAACTTCTCGGCGAGCTCGCCGAATACATTACCCAGCACCCGGCTTCTTCCCCGTGACAGGGTTTCGGCCAGCGTCGCGTAGGCACGCCCGCCCATGGCAATGTGATAGTCGATGTCGATCAGCTTGCGCGCGAAGCTCTGCGCAAAGAAGCCGGCAATGAAGAGCGAGACGTCTCCGAGCCGCTGCAAGGAGCGATTGCGGTCCGCGGCCGAGGGCGCTTCCAGGGCTTCGGACAGCATGACCACGAGGGGTTTGAGGCGAGTACCTTCCGAGGTCTGCTCGTACAGCGCCTCCGAGCGGGAGAACAGCGTGAGCAGGTTCACGACGTAGTGTTCCGTCTGATCTTCAACCGCCAACTGCTGTTTCTCCAGAGCTCCGTGCAGCTCGTCTTTGAAGAACTCGCGCAGATTGGCAACCGGTACTACACGGGTCGAGGGGTGATCGCTTGGCATACAGCAACGGCCTCCTGACTTTCGCTCTCTCTACTAATAGAACGGCAGAGGGTGCTCAAAGTTCACTCACCTGCCGCCGTTGATTCCGTGATCCATTCCACCAAATTCGCTCACCCCGCGCACGTGCAAAAAGTCATACGCCATTGTAGGAATTTCCAAACCTTGGCAGCGCAGCGGTTAGACTGCTAACAATGAAGGCCAACAGGGTTCCGGTGAGAGACCGGGCCAGGAGAAGCAGGTGGTCGCAGCTTCGCGAATCGGCGCGCGGGCGGGTTTTCTGGGATTTTCTGGCTATCAGTGGCTCGTGATTGCCGCCGCCTGGGCGGGCTGGGGATTCGACGTCTTCGACGCCCTCCTTTTCAACTTCGTCGCGCCAAACTGCGTGCCCGTGCTACTCGGCCTTCAACCCGGGACGCCCGGTGCTCACGAGGCGACAGTCTTCTGGATTGGTGCCATTACCTCAATTTTGCTGGTAGGTTGGGCTACCGGCGGCGTGTTGTTCGGGTGGCTCGCCGATCGGATCGGACGCAAGCAGGCGCTGTTTGCAACGATTGCGGTATACGCCGCCGGTACCGGACTGTGCGCAGCCGCGACCGATATCTGGCAACTCATCGCGTTTCGCACTTTGGCGAGCCTCGGCATCGGGGGTGAGTGGGGAATTGGCGCCGCTCTTGTCGCCGAGACAGTGCCGGACAACAGGCGCGTAGAAGCAGGCGTCATTTTGCAGAGTTCCTCGCCCCTCGGCATCGTCCTGGCGAGTACTGCAAATTACCTGATTGCCGGCGTGTGGTTCGCCTCGACGCCCCAGACTTCGTGGCGGTACGTGTTCCTCGCTGGTCTGGCACCCGTAATTCTCGCGTTGCTCATCAGGATATTTGTACGAGAAAGCACGCAGTGGATGACCGCAGCTAGGCGGGAAAACCCTCCGTCGCCACGCGAATTGTTCAGCGCAGATACCCTGAAGCTGACAATCAGTGGTGTTGCGGTAGCAGTTACGGCTGTCGTCAGTTGGTGGGCATGCAACGCTTTCGTACCCCTGCTCGGCAGTACACTGGCAGGCGAGCACGCCGCGCAGCTGGGCCTGTCCGCGGATGCCACCCGGCTTCTGGCTGAAACGTGGAAAGCGCGCGCCTCCAATGCCTTCAACTTCGGCGGTCTTTTGGGCGCATTCGCTGCCATTCCCCTCAGTCGAACGCTCGGCCGCCGGTCTATGTACGTCGCCTATTTCCTGTATTCCGCACTGATGCTGTTTGTGACGTTCGGTCTGGATCTCGCGCCGTCAACACGGTTGGCGATGCTCTTTTTTGTCGGTGCCGGCGTGTATGGCGTATTCGGCACGTTTCCGTTTTACCTCCCGGAGCTGTTCCCGGCCCGCCTGCGCGCCACCGGCTCGGGTTTCTGCTACAACATCGGCCGCCTGCTCGCGGCAGGCGGTCCGCTGTTCGTCGGCATGGTCTCCGCGCGCGCCGGCGGCTCCAGCGCCGTTCTGAGCGATACGCTGCTCTGGGTCGGCGTGATTCCGCTGGTTGCCGCGCTCACCGCGAAGTACTTCATCGTTGAGACGCGTAACCGGCCGTTGCAGTGAGGTCAGTCAATGGCCTGGTACCCGCCAGCGGCAGGAATGACAGCGACTGAGTGCCGGCAACTGTGTAAATCAGCTCGAAAGGCTGTTTGTCGTTGCTCGAACCAATATCGGCGCGCAGTGGCGCCGCCAGCACCGGGATGGGAAAGCCACGCCAGGGCTCTCTTGTTGAATGGTGACTTCCACGTCCAGGTCCACTGATTCCGGGAGCACGTACCAGTCGCGCGTTTGGGTACGGCCATTGTCGAGAGTCGTTGTCACTGGAATCGCGAGAATGGGCCCGGCCAACATCTGCCGCCCACCCCAGCCGCGCGCCACGGCGGCAATTGCCTGTTCGCGCAGGGCAGTACGCTCACTCACCAAGCCGTGCAGCCACGCCAATGGAATCAGGAGCAACAGCGCCACTGCAACGATTGCGAGCCCCTTCTTGACTGCCGGATTCAAGTTCCACTCCCACTGCACTATTGATTGATTGCGCCCAGGATGGCCACTGGGCGTGGCAATCCCGTGGGAGGGTTGTGGCAAATTATGGCGGCGGCTAAGACGTCACTGCGACCCGGGTCAAATGGCGTTGGCCGGCGGCTCAAGCCTTCAGTTGCACGGCCAGTTCGATACAGTCGCTGACGTCAATGTCCGCGGGACGCACGGCCGCAGGCCATGTCTGGCCCGTTCGATTCATCCACGCAGTCGCCAAGCCGGCAGTGCGGGCGGCTTCGACATCCAGCAGCGGATCGTCACCGACATAAATGACTTGCTGCGGCTCGAGTCGCAGGTCGGCGACCAAGCGCTCGAAACAGCGTCGATCGGGCTTGGCGGCCCCGACGCCGCGGGCGTTCAACGACACACTGAACAAGTCAGCCATCCCGATGCGGGCCAAGTCCGCATTGCCGTTGCTCAGCGTCGCAAGCGCGTAGCGGTCGCGCAGTCTGTGCAGCCCGGGGCGCACATCGGCAAACAGGTCAAGCTGGTTGCGCGCAGCGATGAAGATCTCGAATGCGTGGTCCGCGATGCTCTCGTCGTAACCGCACTCGCGCGCATGCTCCGCCAGTGAAGCAATTCGCAGATACGTAAAATCGTGCGCATTGTGCGGCTCCCGGGCCGCAAGCTGCATCCGGGCAGCACGCATATCGTCCAGCGAGAGCTTCTCGGGAATGCGAGGGCAATTGTCCCGCAGCCATTGCAGCCACTGTTCCTCAGCTCGGGCGAGCACAGGATCGACGTCCCACAGGGTATTATCCAGATCAAACGCAACGGCACGGACAGTGTCCGAAAGGCCCACCATATGTCTGAATTTCACCTCGTGATCGGCAACAAGAACTTCTCCTCCTGGTCATTGCGGCCCTGGCTACTGATGACGCACCTGGGAGTGAAGTTCGGGGAAACCATCCTACCCCTCGACACTCCGAAGTTTAAAGACGAAATCGCGAAGTACAGCTCCGCTGGCCGGGTGCCGGTACTGCTGCACGGCGCACTGGCCATCTGGGACTCCCTCGCCATCTGTGAATACATCGCAGAGGTCACGGGACGGGGGTGGCCTGCGGACCGCACGGCACGCGCCGTGGCGCGCTCAGTGTCCGCCGAGATGCATTCGGGCTTTGCGAACCTCCGCGCGGAGTGGCCAATGAATGCGACGGCTCGGAACCGGCGCACGGCCATGACTCCCGGACTCGAAGCCGACATAGAGCGCATCGAGGAGATCTGGAATGACTGCCGGTCGCGATTCGGCAAGAGCGGGGGTCCCTGGTTGTTCGGTGAGTATTCGATAGCCGATGCCATGTACGCTCCCGTCGTGCTTCGTTTCAACACCTACGGCGCGCCTCTCACCGAGACCGCTCGCTGGTACGTCGCTGCGGCCCTCGAAGATCCTAACCTGCAGAAATGGTTGGTCGCCGCCAAGAGCGAAACGTGGACGGTGACGGGATATGATGTGGGCTTGGTTAAATGATGCGCATCGCTGCCGCAGTGCCTGCCCTGCTTCTGTCGGGCTTGGCTTCACAAGTCTCGTTTGCGCGGGCCACTGCGACCGCGCCCGTGCCGCCCGCGGCCCACTCCGCCCCCGCCCAGATGCGACCCCTCACCGCTGACGACCTCGTCAGGTTAAAGCGCCTTACGGATCCTCAGGTTTCACCAGACGGCCGCTACGTCGCCTTCGTGCTGCGCGAGACGGACATGGAAGCAAATCGGGGCCGCACCGATGTATGGCTGCTGGACCTGACGCAGAAGAATGCAACACCGCGCCGGCTGACGCAGAACGAAGCAAACGACTCGAGCCCGCGTTGGGCACCCGACAGCCGCACGATCTATTTCCTATCGACCCGCGCCGGTCAATCACAGGTGTGGCGATTGTCTCTGGCGGGAGGTGAAGCAGTCCGCGTAACGGACTATCCCCTTGATGTTGGCGCGCTCAAGGTTTCGCCAAAGGGCGATCGCATCGCCATCACCATGGAGGTGTTTCCTGACTGCGGCGATTTGCGTTGCACCCAGGACAAGCTTGCAGCGCTTGACAAGAATAAGGCGACCGGGCGGGTCTACGACCGTCTGTTCATTCGACACTGGGACACCTGGAGCAACGGCACGCGCTCGCACCTGTTTGTTGCGCGCATCAGCGCCGACGGCAAGGCAGACACACCACTCGATGTTTCCAGGTCCCTCGACGCCGATATTCCTTCCAAACCAAATGGCGGTGATGAGGAGTTTGAGTTCAGTCCCGATGGCGCCACCATCGTCTTTTCGGCGCGCATAGCGGGCCGTACAGAGCCGTGGTCAACCAACTTTGACCTGTACCAGTCTCCCGTGGACCATGTAGCGCAGCCCAAGAACCTGACAGCCGCGAATCAGGCCTGGGACACGCAGCCCGTGTTCCTGAAGAACGGCGACCTTGCCTGGCTCGCCATGGACAGACCTGGTTTCGAGGCTGACCGCTTTCACGTGATGTTGCGGGATGCGAAGACTGGCGTGGCGCGGGCGCTCACTCAATCCTGGGACCGCTCCGTGGGCCGCCTCGGTGTAACCGCCGATGGCCGCAGGTTGTTGGCGACAGCCGAGGATGTAGGACAGGTGGCACTATTCTGGATCGACGTTGCCAATGGCACGCCCCACAAGATCGTGGACACCGGGCACGTCAGCAGCTTTGCCGCGGCCGCCGAATCGGTCGTGTTCGCGTGGGAGAATCTGGGTGCGCCCGCCGACCTGTTTGCCGTGTCCGAAAGCCGCGGCACGCCACGCCAGCTGACGAAGGTCAACCAGGAACTGCTCGGCCGCCGCATCCTGAGCGAGTTCGAACAATTCAACTTCAAGGGCGCGAATGACGAGACGGTGTATGGCTACGTGATGAAGCCCCACGGTTTCGAGCCAGGCAGGCATTACCCCATCGCTTTCCTCGTCCACGGCGGGCCGGAGGGTAGTTTCGGGAACTACTGGACCTACCGCTGGAATGCTCAGACATTCGCGGCCAGCGGTTACGCCGTGGTCATGGTCGACTTCCACGGCTCCCACGGTTACGGGCAGGCCTTCACGGATGCGATCAAACATGACTGGGGCGGCAAGCCACTCGTTGACCTGCAGAAGGGCCTGGAGGCAGCCAGCACCCGCTATTCCTGGCTGGACAGTGAGCGGGCCTGTGCCCTGGGCGGCTCCTACGGCGGGTACATGATGAACTGGATCGAAGGCAACTGGCCCGACCGCTTCCGCTGCCTCGTCAACCACGACGGCATCTTCGACAACCGCATGATGTACTACTCCACCGAAGAGTTGTGGTTCGCGGAGTGGGAGAACGGCGGCCCGCAGTATGAGAACCCGCAGGGCTACGAGCAATTCAACCCGGTCAACTTCGTGTCAAAGTGGCGCACCCCGATGTTGGTCGTGCACGGCGAACAGGATTTCCGCGTCCCCTACGACCAGGGGATCGGCGCGTTCACCGCCCTGCAACGGCGTGGAATCGAGAGCCGGTTGTTATTGTTTCCCCACGAGAATCACTGGGTGTTGCAACCTGCCGATTCGGTACAGTGGTATCAGAACGTGCTCGGCTGGCTGGATGCTCACCTTAAGAAATAGTGGACCCGCGCGAATCGCCGGTCACCGGTGGCGATCAGCTCACTGCTCAGTGCCGTGTGATTTGCGGAACCTGTAGAACGGCTCGTCCTGGCGGCCTTGCGCCAGGTGACCCGGCTTGTCAAAGGCAAGCTCCGCGGTCGCGTATTCCACCGGCCCCAACTCGGCGCGGGATTGAATCTGCGTGATGATTCCGGCACCGCCGGCACGCCCGTGGCAGGTCTTGGGGTCATTGCTGCCGACGAAACGTCCTTCGGACGGAGCACTGCGCTTCCAGCGCAGGCTGCAGCCCTTGGTCGAGTGTACGTCCTGCGTCATCAGGCCTTTGAACAGATCGGGATTGAGCTGGCCATTGCGCCAGCGGTTCGGCTCGCTGAGAGTGTAGTCGGTCTGCACGATATCCTTCTTGAGCACACCGAACATCACCACCTTCTGACCGAGAACCCGCTTCGGATCGCCGGCAATACTCTCCTGCACGTAGAAGACGTTCTCACCGATCATGATGGCCTCGATCGGAACGATGTCGAGCGCGAGCGCCTCGTGCGGCGGCTGCACGCCGTGCGCAATGTCAGCCTCTACCTGGGCGGTATTGTCGTAGTGGCCGGGAAACATCACTACCAGCTCCTGCAGAGCGACATCGGGCTTCTCGGTGGTGCTCGCGCACCCGGCCAGGGTAAGGCACGCCACCGCAGCCGCTGCCGCGGCCGCATTGGTCAGATATCCGGACAATCCCTTGGAAGTCATTAGGTGTTATCCATAGTAGGCTCGCCATTCTGCCCGATAGGAAGTTCCCAGCCCCATGATTTTCTCGAGCAGCTCCTCATAACTTACTCCGGCCGCGCGGGCGGATTCTGCGAAATCCTCCGCAGCTTCAAGGTTGGGGTTGGCGTTCGCTTCGAGCACATACACCTGGCCGTCCGGCCTGACGCGGAAGTCCATCCGCGCATAACCTGACAGCCCCAACGCCCGATAGATCCGGCGCGAGAGCTTATCGAGAGTGGCGAGCACGGCAGGCGGCAGGTCTTCGGCAGCCCGCGTCGTGATGCCGTACTTGGCCTGGTAGCGCTTGTCCCACTTCACCTTGCGAGTCGCTATGGCCGGCAGCGATTCGGGCATGGAACCGAACACCATCTCCCAGACGGGCAGGCGCGTCAGCCGGTCGTTGCCCATCACGCCTACATACAACTCGCGGCCCTCGATGAATTCTTCGACGAGCGCATCCGAGCCGACCTGGCTGTGCACGAATTCGATCCGCTCCTTCAACTTCGCGAGGTCATCGACGACCGATGCCTGGGCGATGCCGAGCGAGGCGTCCTCGACCGTGGATTTCACGAACAGCGGAAACTGCAACTTGCGTGGCACGTGAATCCGCGCCCCACGCGCAAAGACCGCAAACTGCGGTGTTGGAATCCTATGGAACGTCAGCAGCTGCTTGCACAGCGACTTGTCACGCGACAGCAGCAGGCCGCGGGGATTGCAGCCGGTGTACGGCTGGCGCATCAGCTCGAGAAACGCTACTACGTGTTGATCGTAGGTGACGATGCCGTTGAATTCTTCGAGCAGGTTGAAAACCACATCGGGTTTCCAGTCGGCAATCGCGCTGCGCAGCTCCGTGAGACTGTCGAGGACGCCCATGCTGCGGACATCGTGGCCGCCTTTGCGCAGTGTCGTCGTGACGTCGTATTCAGTGCGCCACTCTTCAATTTCCTTGTCAGTGTGACCTTCGAGATTTTCCGGCGGCACCAGGCTCTCGTGCATGACCACGAGCGTGCGCATTTTTTTCATAGCGGGAGGTGCGGAGTCTCGCCTTGAGAATACAAGCGTACGAGCCGTTCGAGCATCCAACGGGAATGCCGGATGGCATCACGCCGGTTGCATTGTACGAACAACTGCAGGGACTCGCTGCGTTCGATCAACATGCGCAGGATCTGGTGGACACTATAACGCTCCATCCCGAGTTCGCGGGCGACGGCATTGACAAGTGGGTTTTTATGAGCGCGCAACAAGGTGGAAGCACGGGCAGCCCCGCGCCGCGGCTTTTGCGCACTGAAGATTCTTTTCAGCAATTCATCCGTCAGGCCGCGACGAATCTGGTTGTTGCGGGCGAGTCTGCGGCGGTAGTGCTCGGCCAGTGTACGCGTGTTGAGGTCGATGGGCTCGATTCGTGACTTGTTGCGCACGGGAGCGGGTTGGCCCCGCACGCTCGCAACCAACTCTTCGACGACGCTCAGCTTGTGGAAGGCGGGCCAATTGGCGTAACTGCGCCGCCAATCGGAATTGGGCTTCAGCCACACCGCGAAGGTTTCCGCGAAATCCTCGGTGGGATGGGCCTGTGCATACCATTCGCCAAGATGATGCACATATCTCCTGCTGCCGGGACGCGCCTTGTACCGATTCGGGTACTGCAGAGAGGCCGGGCCGAAGACCTCCCGCCAACGCTTCCGACGCCGCAATCGGTAGGCGTTGTCGACCGCGTGCCCCGCCTCATGGCGAAGGATGCGCATGAACCACCGCGCATTGCCACCCTCAACCTCACGCATGATATGCCGCTCGAGCTTCTCGAGCCGTGGGTGTGCAAGGTAGAACGGCACGGCAATTCCAGGCACGCCGTCAGGTGAGAACCATTCTTCTGATAGCCAGACGTGAGGACGCACCTGAATGCCTCGTCCTTCGAGCTCTGTATAGAGGCGGTCGACCCTGCGCTTCAGTGGCGAGCGCTCTAGCGACAACTTCAGATCGCAAAACCGCAGCGACAGGAGCTCTTCATCGGATAGCCGCGTCCACGGGAGCGCCTTTCGGCGCTTTCCGGCATTAGAAGAGCGCCTGGCGGAGGCGGCGCGGCTGCGGGCGGCCTGTGCCAACGGAAGTTTTCCTGCTGGTTGTTCTGGTCGGGCGAGCACGGGAAATTACCAAAGTGCTTGCGCCCTGTCTTCGGGCAATAGCTCTTCGTGCTTCGGGCCCATCCTTAGGCGTGCCGAGTGCGCACGGCGAGGCTCGACTGTTCAGCCGCTCAGGCGCTTAGGCTGACCAGCCCATGCGCCAGCAGCCGATCGGCGTAACCTTCTATCAAGTCCTTTTGCATCAGGCCATTGCGCCATGATGGTGGAATCGCACTCATGCCGTAGTGTGCACCGGCGAGCTGCCCGCAGACCGACGCGACTACGTCCGAGTTACCACCAACATTTGCGGCACGCAGCACTGCATCACGAAAATTATCTGTCGAGCCGAATGCCCAGAACGCAGCGGCAAGTGCCCCGGCTGCGGTATTGCTCGTGTGCTCAGCCGCCTCGGTGATCAAAGTGACGTCCGCGAGAATGCGAGCCTTCGGCTGACCGGACAATGCGGCGTTCAGTGCGCGCCCGAGCTGGCGGCAAGCATCGAGCACCGCGGGTGCCTGGCAGGTGGTTCGTGAGGAGTCGGCAGCCTGTTGCAGAGTCGTCTCCAGAGACGCCAGGTAGTAGAGGGCGATCGGAGCGATCCGGGAGAGCGGCTCCGGATCGAGCTGCTCCGGGTCGAATGACCCTGGGAATACGACCCGTCGCCACTTCGCCAGGGCAAGGGAGCGCGCCGTATTTGCAGTAATCCCAAGGCACTGGCCAGTGCAAGACAGGTAACCGTCCTGCTGCCAGCGCCCGTACCTCTGTATCTGATCGCGAGGATCGAACCCGTCGCACTCGAGCAGGCTCTCCGCCAGGCAAAGCGCCATGGCTGTGTCGTCCGACCAAGCACCGCGAGGCAAATCAAACGGCCCGCCACCGATCATGTCCCCCACGGGCGCGAATGATCCTGGCCGACGGAATTGAGTCGCGGCCGCGACAGCGTCCCCCACCGCGAGACCGAATAGCGTGCCTACGAAACGTTCACGTAGCGCGCGCGCGGCCGCCAAGGTACCTGTATCCAACAGTGGGTCTGGATCGCCCGAAGTCTCCGCAGGGCCAGGGACCGCTGGCTGGGCGGGGTGAGCGACATGTGCCGGGATGTCCTGCGGTCTGACGATTGCCGGTGAGACTGGCATGACGATCGTGGCCGGTGAGGCGACTCGTGTGACGGTCGTCGTCGGGCCGGCCTTGGCGTCAAGGACGACCGCTGCGGCCGGCGCGACGGTGTTGGCCGGTGGGGCGGCTGGCGTGACGGTGTTGGCTGGCAAGTTGCCTGGTGTGCGGGTCGTCGGCTGGACGGGCTGGGCATCACGGTCGGACACCGGAATCGCTCCGGAAGCCTGGCTCGGGGCAGCCGTCTGGCCGCCCGCCAAAGCTTGTCTCACCGCCGAGAATTCATCCGCCTCTCCAGGCGGACTGACGACGGTCGGCAGAATCGGACCAGAGGTAGAACTCGGGCCAGGTGCCTGGCTGTTCCCCAAAGCCTCTCGCACCGCGAAGAATTCATCGTCCTCGGGCGCCAAACTCGGTTCGCGCCGCGGTGTGCCTGTGGAGACCTGGCCCGGCGCTGATGCCTGGCCAACGCCCGCAACATGTCTTGGCGCCGGCGGCTGGTCGGCCGCGGAAGCGTGCCTTGACGCAGGCGCCCGAACGGCCCCGGTCCCCTGCCCCGGTGCAACCGCTTGACCGGTCCCGGCACCCTGCCTGGATGCGGCCGCCTGACCGGCCAAGGCACCCTGCCTCGGCGCGGCCGCTTGGTTGGCCTCTACACCCCTCGGCGCGGGCGCCCCGGGGGGCACGCCATCAGCAGGGCCCAACCTCCGGCTGGACCCCTCTGGAAACTCGCTCGGCCTGGACTGCTGGCCAGCCTGACCAGCAGGGGTGACCGGCGACGCGCGTCCTGTGTGAACCTTGCCAGCTCCCCTTCGGGAGCCATGGTGGCTCCCCGCCTCTGCATCCGTCGCTCGCGCCTGCTGCGAGGCCTTGTCTCGTTCCGCAGCCTCGCGCGCCCTTACCGCGGTCGCAGTCCGGCCGCCACCATTGGGAAAATTCGCCCCCGCGCCCTGGTTGGCCGATGCGCCCTGGTGAGCCAATGCGCCCCGCGCCTGCGCGGCCGCGGCGGCTAGCCCTCCGCCGGCCACATGGCTTGCACCCGGAGTCCTTCCACCTGCGCGTCCCTTGCCTGCCGCAAGATTTTGCATGGCCGCCCGTGCCTGGCCCGCGCCGGTGGCTTGGCGCGCAGCCCGCGACTGAACATCCGCGACAGCGAGCGCTCCCGACCGGGTACCCACGGCCGACATCGGGCCGACACTCGACACCGCAGAGGCGAGCGGATTCATCTCGAATCCGCCATTCTTCAAGCTCGGCTTCCACTCGCGGACGTAGCTCGCCTGCGCCTCGGTTTCCGGGACGAATGCCCAACTCTTCGATCGCTTGCTCTGCTGCCACAGCCGATTGAGCTCATCGAGGGCACCGTCACCTGACAACCCGCGCTCGACCAACAGACAGCCAACCACAGTCCCCGTGCGGCCTATGCCGGCACGACAGTGCACATAGACAGGGCGCCCGGCACGCATCGCGTCGCCAACATACTCGAGTATCTCGGCCATCTGCTCGCGCGAGCCGGGCAGGCCGTGATCTTTGATCGCCTTACGCGTGTATTCGACGTAGAACGGCAGATGGGTGTCGTACCGCGGCAGCTCCGTCGGCTTGGTCAGATCGACAAAACATTCGATGCCGGCGGCCAACAGCTTTTTCAGCCGGTCCTTGGTCTTGTCGCGCGTGGGCCCGCCCGGATGCTCGCCCGCCAGCAACAGCCCGGGAACCACCCAGTAGCAATGTCGCAAGGGCAGGTGTGGCGGTGCGGCTGTAGGCTCGCTCATACCGGCAACCGGGTCCGTGTCAGGCTGAAACAGTCAGTGAGTCGAGCCGGCCCGCAAGCGCAACTTCTTCGCGTTCCGTCATGTGCGGCACGCGCCGTGCATCCAGGCCGGCAAAATCAAACTTGCGCGTGTCGGCCAGGTGCTCGAGCTCGACGTTGCGCAGCGACGAAAAAATGGCCTCCGTGCGCCCAGGAAACTCGCGCTCCCAGTCGGCCAACATCTTCTTGATGGCGACCCGCTGCATATTGTCCTGGGACCCGCACAACTTGCAGGGAATGATGGGAAAGCCGCGGCCGCGCGCGTAGCGCTCGATGTCGCGCTCGGCAACGTAAGCCAACGGCCGGATGACGATGTGACGGCCATCTTCTGACAGGAGCTTCGGCGCCATGGCCTTCAGGCGGCCACCGAAGAACAGGTTGAGAAACAAGGTCTCCACGATGTCGTCGCGGTGGTGACCGAGCGCAACTTTGGTGATGCCATTCTCTGCCGCGAAGCGATACAGCGCGCCGCGCCGCAGCCGCGAGCACAGCCCGCACATGGTGCGCCCCTCGGGAATCACCCGTTTGACGACGCTATAGGTGTCCTGCTCGATGACCCGATATTCGACACCGAGATCCTCGAGATACGCCGGCAACACGTGCGCGGGGAAGTCCGGCTGCTTCTGATCCAGGTTGACGGCGATCAGGTCAAAGTGAACCGGGGCGCTGCGCTTCAAGGACAGCAGGATGTCGAGCAGTGTGTACGAGTCTTTTCCTCCTGACACGCACACCATGACACGATCGCCGGCGCCGATCATGCCGAAGTCCTCGATCGCCTTGCCTACCCGCCCGCGTAGGTGGGCCTGCAGCTTGTGAAAGGTCCGGGAAAGTTTCGCGTCCGCGTCGGCAGCAGTCATAGCAACGATCTTACCAGCCGCCGACCGGGGTTTTCAGGCTGCGGCGACGCTTTGTGCACTCTCCTCCAGGTACTTGGACTCAACATAACGTATAAACGAGACTGCGGACAGAGGCTTACCCGTGGCGCCCTTGAGCAGCTCCTGCACCGGCACCTTGGCACCCAACCCGTGAACGTGGGTCCGCAGCCAACCCAGCAACCCCGAGTACTCGCCCTTCGCCAGCTGTTCATCCAGCTCGGGAACATCCGTGCGCAGCGTTTCGTAGAGCTGCGCGGCGATCACGGCCCCCAACGCATAGGATGGGAAATAACCAAACGATCCAACCGCCCAATGGATGTCCTGTAGACAACCATCGGCATCGTTGGCCGGCCGAATTCCCAACCGTTGCTCCATGCCTGCGTTCCACGCTTCGGGCAGATCACGCACCGCGAGTTCACCGCTCAACAACTGCTTCTCCAACTCGTAGCGCAACATGATGTGCAGCGGGTAAGTCAGCTCGTCGGCGTCCACGCGGATCAGCCCGCGCTTCACCCTTGTCAGGTGCGCATAGACGTTCTCGAGTTCCCACTCGGGGCCACTCACGCCGAAATGTTTCGCCAGCAGCGGCTGGATAGACCGCACGAAGGGGCGGCTCCTGCACAGGATCATCTCGATCAGCAGCGACTGGCTCTCGCCGAGGGCCATTCCACGGTCGCGGCCAACAGGCTGATCACGCCAATCCTGTGGCAACCCGAGGTCGTACAACGCATGGCCTGTTTCGTGAAGTGCGCCGAGCAGGCCAGAGAATGGATCGTTGGGATCCAGGCGCGTCGTGACACGGATGTCGCCCGGAACGCCTTCGGTGAACGGATGCTCGCTCTCATCGAGACGGCCCCGATCGAACGGGAAGCCCATGGATTTCATGACTTCCAGGATCAGCGCCTTCTGCTTGCCCGGCGGGAATTTGCCCGTCAGGGGCGGCAGCACGCGGGTTTCCTGCAATGCGATCGCTTCGCGAATCAGTGACGGCAGACGGCGCGAGAGCGCTTTGAACATCGCGTCGATGTCCGCGGTCGTGATGCCCGGGCTGAATTCATCGACCAGTGCATCGTAGGGGGCGAGGTTCAGCGCCTGCCCGAGCAAGGCGGCTTTGTCACGGACGAGGTGAACGACTTCCTCGAGATGGGGCGCGAATAATTCGAACTTGCCTTGCTGACGCGCTTCCAGCCAGCGGGCTTCGGCGCGCGCGGCAGCTTTCGTCAAGCGTGAGATCAGTGCGACAGGAGTGGCGATGGCGTGGTCGCGTTGCCTGCGCATCTCGCGAAGGTTTGCGACCTGCCAGTCGATGAGGCCCTGGCTATTGGCCTGGGCTCGGTCGAGAAGGCGGGTGATGCGCGGCGCCGTGAGCAGAGCGTGATGCTCGGTCTCGAGCGCCGCGAGCTGTTCACCTCGAACGTCGGCGCTGCCACGCGGCATCATCACCGCAGCATCCCATCGCAACAGCGAGAGGGCGCCGCGGAAGGCATAAAGCCGTTTGAACTCCTGTTCGAGTTGCTTATACGGTGAGGCTGACATTGGTTTGATACTCGGATTCGGATCGCGACCAGCCTAGGCGGGCCCGCTGAATTGCGGTCCGCGAGCTGCACGACGGGGAGTAGTTTACCAGCGGGCCACGGCCAAGCTTGGGGTGCCCGAGTACTTATTCAGCAGAATCAATTACTTAGATGTGCAGGACAGTGATTGACACGCTGCCGGGGGCTCCCACTTTTCATTACATATTCTGGGCCATGGCCGGTAGGGATTTCCACGCCAGCATGGCCCGTTTCCGGTCCTCTCCCCAGTGATACCGACCGAGACTCCCGTCTTTCCGCAACACGGTGTGGCACGGAATCAGCCACGCGACGGGATTCGCACCAACCGCGTTGCCGACAGCGCGCGTGGCCGTGCGACGCCCGACGGCATCAGCGACTTCTGTATAGGTCGTCATTCCGCGCCCTCCCAAATCGATGAGCGCCTGCCACACTTTCAATTGGAAGTTTGTGCCGCTGACGCTCACTTTGAGAGCCGATTTGCCTTCCCCCTGCCAAATCTGACGCGCTATGGAGAGTGCATGAGCGTCGTCCTGCTCCAGGGTGGCGTCCGGCCACTGCTCTTGGAGCGCTCTCACGCCGGACTTTTCTTTTCCGGCCTCGACGAACGCGAGATGACAGACACCGCGCAAGGTCGTCGCCAGGAGCGCACGTCCGAAGGGCGTGTCGGTGAATCCATACCGAATCACCGTACCGCGTCCGAGTAACTTCAGTTCCCCCGGGGTCATCGCATCCAGCGTCACGATGAGATCGTGCAGCCGGCCGGGACCAGACAGTCCGACCGAATAAGCGGCGTCGAGCACCGATGGTTGCGTGAACAGGGCGCCCTTAGCCGCATTACCCGTCACGAACGCCAGGTACTGTTTGGGCGTGACCCCCGCCCAGCGCCGAAATAAGCGATTGAAATGAAACTCGGACAAGCCGGCATGCGCCGCGACGTCCGCCAGGCGCGGCTGCTCCCGGAATTTGTCCTCGATGTAGCGGATCGCACGTGCGATGCGCGCGAAGTCCCGGCCATCTACGAATTTGCCGTTGCCGTTTGCCATGGTGGACATGATATGGAGTCGGTCGCTGCAGGATCGACCCGAATCTTGCGGGACGTCCGCTACACTTGCTCCCGCATGCAAAAGCAAGCTTGGACCTGGACAACGCGGCATCTCCCCCAACCCGCGCGCATGGCACGGTGGGGCCACTTCGGCACGCCCGTGCTGATCTTCCCGACGGCCGGTGGCGACTTCGAAGAAATCGAGCGCTTCCAGTTGATCGCTGCGCTCGGCGGGCTCATTGACGGAGGCCGCATCAAGGCCTACTCCATCGATGGAGTTGCTGTGCACGCCTGGCTGTCCGTCACCACGCCGGGGCAGGACTGTGCACGCATGCAGGATCGATACGACTCCTTTTTATATGAGGACGTACTACAGCGTATCCGGGAGGATTGCCAAGACGATCGCATCGAACCCGTTCTGGCCGGCGCATCGCTCGGAGCATTCGCCGCCGTAAGCGGCATCTGCCGGCATCCGGATTCCTTTCGCGCCGCGATTGGTGTCAGCGGGGTCTACGAGCTTGCCCACAAGTACGGGTCTCAAGACGGCGCTGCATTCTCTGCGCTCGCCTGCCTGGAGACTTTGAAGGGACCCCGCCTCGAGCAGCTGCGCCGCCGCTCGATCGCACTGGGTAGCGGCACTGGAGACTACGAAAATCCTGCCGATTCCAAGCGCATGGCCGATGCCTGCAGCGCCAAAGGGATTCCCTGTCGATTGAGTGTCTGGGGACCGGAGCGCGGCCACAGCTGGTCCACTTGGCGCGACATGCTGCCCGGTCTGATCGCCGAGCAGCTTGCGAACCCGTCCGCGGGACTCGGCCAGCCCAAGGGGCCCGTCTGACCGCGGCTCTCCTAGCGGCGGTGATCCGGTTGCCAGGACAGCATCAAATCGGGCCACCTCGCAACAGTAACGCCGACAGCTATGGACGCAATGAGCAGCAACATCACCACCAGCCCGATCAGAAAGCGGCGCAGTGCCGAAACCCGCCCCCTTCGTTCGATGGTCAAAAGTCACCTCCGGGTGCTTTGGCCGACATCATAAACCGGTAATCTCACAATGACCCTGACCGTCTGTCTCATGGCATCTGAGGCCGCCCCCCTGTCGAAGACCGGGGGCCTGGCCGACGTATCCTCGGCACTGACCAAATACCTGCACGCCGCCGGGCACGATGTCAGGCTGTTCACCCCGCTGTACTCATCGATCGATCGCGGCAAATTTCCGCTGCGCCCGGTGGAGGGTCTGCAGAACATGGACGTCGTGGTGGGGCCGCACCGCTATGTCATGTCAGTCATGACGACACCGATGCCGGGCTCGGCTGCATCCATTTACCTGCTCGACTGCCCTGCCCTCTATGCACGCGCGACCCTGTACACCGCGGAGCCGGATGAGCACCTGCGCTTTCTCGCCTTCACCCGCGCGGTGTTCGTGTGTTGCCAGCGAATGCAATGGTCGCCCCAGATTCTGCATTGCAACGACTGGCACACGGCGTTCGCGCCACTATTCCTGAAAGCCGCGTACGACTGGGACAGATCGTTCGCCGGCACCCGCTCGGTGCTCACCATTCACAACATCGGTTACCAGGGGGTGTTCAGCTCGACAGCGATCGAGGACCTGGCCCTTGGGCCCAAAAACTACATGTTGCATCAGGATGACCTGCGCACCGGACGTATCAACCCGCTGCGCCACGGAATCATGTACGCCGATGCGATTACGACCGTGAGCCCAACCCACGCGCGGGAGATTTCCACCGATCAGTATGGAATGGGGTTGCAGGACACTTTGCGCGCGCGTGGCAGCGCGCTGAGTGGAATCCTGAATGGCGTTGACTACGACGAGTGGGACCCGAGGCACGACCGTTACCTGCCCAAGCACTTCGATCCTGACACCCTGCAGGTGAAAGCACAGCTCAAACAGCAGCTGCTGCAGCGGCTCAACCTCGAGATTGCCCCCACCACGGCGCTGGCCGGCATCGTCAGCCGCCTCGCCTCGCAGAAGGGCATCGACCTGATGTTTGAATCGCTGCCGCAGATACTCGAATGGCGTGAGCTCGGATTCGTCGCCCTGGGCAGCGGGGACGTGCAGTACGAGAAATTCCTCGCCGAGCTGCAACAGAAATTCCCCGGACGGGTCGTTTTCCGGCGCGGTTACGATGATGAGCTCGCACATTGGATCGAAGCCGCCTGCGACATGTTCCTGATGCCATCGCTCTATGAGCCTTGTGGCCTGAACCAGATGTACAGCCTGCGCTACGGCACCGTGCCCATTGTTCGCAAGACGGGCGGACTGGCGGATTCCGTCGAGAACTACGATCCGGTCACCGGGCACGGAACCGGGATCGTCTTCAATGATTTCGATTCGGAAGGACTCGAATGGGGCCTCAATACTGCCCTGGACTTCTATGCCGAGCCGCAACTGTGGGCACAGATGGTCCGCAACGGCATGCAGCGGGACTTCTCGTGGCAGCGGCAGGGTGGCCTGTACGTCGATCTATATAAAAGACTGATTGCGTGACCCACGCCGGCCGCAACTCGTTGGCCATCGCCTGGATTGAAAGTCCAGTGGGCTTGTTGCGCGCCGGCGCCTCCGCGACCGCCCTCCAACTGCTGGAATTCGTCACAGCTGATTCAACTCAGACTCAATCCGGTGTCCACACTCCCTTACTCGATCAGACCCGGCGCGAGCTTGCCGAGTACTTCGCCGGCACGCGGCAGCGCTTCGAGGTCCCGCTGAGCTTTCCCGGAACGCCGTTCCAGGAGCGGGTCTGGACCGTGTTATGCGGCATCGGCTACGGCGAGCGAATCTCGTATCTCGAGGAGTCGCGGCGCGTAGGCGATGAGAAAGCGATTCGCGCGGTCGCGCAGGCAAACGGGCAAAATCCAATCGCGATCATTGTCCCGTGCCACCGGGTGATCAACTCGGACGGTAAGCTGGGTGGCTACGGCGGCGGCCTGCTCCGCAAGCAGTTCCTGCTAGACCTGGAGCGAGGCGACCGGCTGCTGTAGCTGCGTGCCGCGCCCGCTCGGTTGCGCGCCCACCATACGGATGTTCTGCACTCATTTGCCGGCCCGCACCTGTTATACAGCGCAGCCGTCCAACATCTTGCTGGAAACTCCCTCGGGTGTTGCGCGTTTACATTGTTCACGCAGCGGGCGGTGTCGCCAATCGCCGAACGTTGGCGTGATCCGGCGGCATCTGCAATCCTAGGTGTTTAATTCGCAGCAGGCAGTCTATGACCCGAAAACTCGCTCACGGCACTTGCTGGCTGGTCATTGCGGCCTTCTTTACTGCCTGCGGCGGTAGTGGTGGCGGCGATCCGGCATCGGTCACCCCTCCGGCCGCGACCGCCCCCATGATCACGACTCAACCCACCAACGTTGCAGTGACCGTCGGCAAAGCTGCAACATTTACAGTTGTCGCCTCAGGGACAGACCCACTGACATACCAATGGCAGAAGGGCGGGACAGCGATTGCGGGCGCGACAGCCGCCAGCTACACGACGCCCGCCACGAAGGTTACTGATGACGGCGCAATGTTCGCCGTCGTCGTCACGAACTCCGCGGGCAGCGCGACGAGTAACAACGCGAAATTGAGTGTTGCCGCGATGTCCGGCGGCGGACCGTCGGCCTCCGACGTCGTCACTCACAAATACGACGTAGCCCGCACTGGCCAGTACCTCGTCGAGACGACTCTAACGCCAGCGAATGTCAACTCGAGCTCCTTCGGCTTGCTGCGGCACTTGAAGGTGGACGGCAAGGTAGACGCTCAGCCGCTTTATCTGTCGCAACTGACGATCGGCATCACCGCGCACAACGTCGTCTTCGTGGCTACGGAGCACGGCTCCGTTTACGCATTCGACGCCGACTCGGGCGACGTTCTCTGGCAGAAATCGATGCTCGGTTCCGGTGAGAAACCCAGCGGTGAGCAAGGGTGCAGCCAGGTCACTCCCGAGATCGGCGTAACATCCACACCCGTGATCGACCGGACTGCCGGACCCAACGGCACGATCTACGTCGTTGCGATGTCATTCGACAGCTCATCGAAATACCACCAGCGGCTTCATGCGCTGGACGTAACCACGGGCGCAGAACTGCTCAACGGCCCGACCGAGATCACGGCCACCTATCCCATTCCAAACGCGGCCGGCACGACGACATTCGACCCGGGGCAGTACGAAGAACGGGCAGCCCTATTGCTTACTAACGGCCTGATCTATACCTCGTGGACCTCTCACTGTGACAGTGCTCCCTACGGTGGTTGGATTATCGCGTTCAAGCAGACCGACCTCACTCGCGCTTCCGTCCTGAATGTGGCGCCGAACAGCGGAGCTTCGCAAAGCGGAGGCAACGGCTTCAGCATCAACGGCCCCGCCATTTGGATGAGCGGCGCGGGTCCGGGCGCAGACGCCGCGGGAAATGTCTATCTGCTCACAGGCAACGGCCGCTTCGAAACAACTCTGGATGCCAAAGGATTTCCGAACCAGGGCGACTACGGCAACTCCTTCGTAAAGATCGCCAATTCCAATGGAACACTGGGCGTTGCCGACTACTTCAGTATGTCGAACACGGTGGCCGAGTCGATGGCCGACCAGGACCTGGGCTCAGGTGGCCAGTTGCTCCTGCCTGACATGACGGATAGCACCAACACCGTCAAGCACCTCGTGGTGGGCGCCGGCAAGGACGCAATCATCTACGTCCTCGACCGCGACAACATGGGTAAGTTCGACTCGGCGAAAAACAACATCTGGCAACAGCTCAACAGCGCCCTGGGTGGCCAGATCCGCTCCTCGCCCGCCTATTTCAATGGCAATCTGTACTATGGCCCGTGGAACAGCACCCTGAAGGCATTCAGCATTACCAACGCAAAACTCTCGACGGCCGCGACATCACAGTCGGCGGCGACGTTCGGTTACCCCGGAGCGTCGCCCGTCGTCTCAGCCAACGGTACGACGAACGCCATTGTCTGGGTGGACGATAACAGCAACGTGGCACTCACGGCGCTTCGTGCCTACGACGCGGCGAACCTTGCGCGCGAGCTGTACAACAGCAACCAGGCGACCGGCAGCCGCGACCAGTTCGGCGCCGGCAACAAGTTCATCACCCCAACGGTGGCCGAGGGCAAAGTCTTCGTGGGAACCAACAGCGAGGTGGCGGTATTCGGCCTGCTGCACTAGTTCGAGGCCAGGGGGTGGCCGGGGGTGAAAGAGTCAGGCCACCCTGCCCCCGCCTACTGCCACTTGAACGTGCCCTGCTCGTTGAACGAAATCGAGCGCAGCAACCCGACCGAGAGCGCAATCTTACCCTTGATCCGGTAGTCCACCTGGTTGTTGCCCGAGCCGAGCACCTTGATCAGCACGCTCGCCATGTTGGCCGACACGCTCATATCAAACTCGGCCTCGCCGAGTGCCGGCACGACGAAACTCTCCCCTGACATCCCGTGCGCCAGCTCCTGGTCATCCACATCGAGCTCGTACGAAAGTCCTTTGACAGGCAACTCACGATCATTGGGATTCTCTACCCGCATCCGCAGCTTGAGCTCCTGATGCCACAGGTCGCTCTTGAGCATCTGGATACTCACGACCGACAGCTTCGGCTTCTCGAGCTTCGGCACGAACAGCGAGCACGCGGGCAGTGCCAGCGCGGCGACAGCTACGACTATCCATTTCACGGGAGGCCATCTCATGGGCGGATAGTAACAAAGCCCAAGCGCGTCGCTGACCGGATACGGTCCGTACTTTTACGCGCGTCTCAATTTCAAGCGCGGCCGTAGACTTTGTTCAAAAGACGACATTCGCGGGCCAGCTCCGCAGTCAGCACGCCTGGAGGCAGCCGCCAGCTCCAGTTCCCCACGGCCGTTCCCGGAGTATTCAACCGCGCCTCCGACCCCAACCGCAGCAGGTCCTGCACCGGAATGACCGCGAGACGGCCAACCGATCCCAGGGTTGCGCGGATCAACGCGTCGGGCATCGATGCAGGAGTCAGGCGCAGGAAATACTCCACGCGCCGCAACGACTCACCATCCAGACTCGCATACCACCCCAGAGTCGTATCGTTGTCGTGAGTACCGGTGTACACCACACAGTCAGGCTCGTGCATGTGAGGCAGGTGGGGATTGTCACCGGTGCCGCCGAAGGCGAACTGGAGCACCTTCATGCCCGGCATCCGGAACTCCTTGCGTAGCGCTTCCACGTCTTCCGTGATGACGCCGAGATCCTCCGCAACAATCGGCAGATCCCCCAACTCACGTTGCAACAGGGTCATCAACTCCTTGCCGGGCGTCGGCCGCCACTCGCCGCCGCGAGCATTGGGAGCGCCAGCCGGCACGGCCCAGTGCGCAGCCAGAGCGCGAAAGTGATCGATGCGCAGGACATCGACACGCTCGAGTTGTTGCACCACCCGGGCACGCCACAGCGCGAAGCCGTCATCCTGAATCGCCTTCCAGTCATATAGCGGGTTGCCCCACAACTGACCGTCGGCCGAGAAGTAGTCCGGTGGCACGCCCGCGACGGCTGTTGGCCTGCCGACCGCATCCAACTGAAACTTCGAGCGGTACACCCACGTCTCAGCCGAATCGGGGGCCACATAAAACGGCAGATCACCGAGCAACCTGACTCCGCGTGACAGGGCATGCTGGCGCAGGCGGCGCCACTGCCATGCAAACGCAAACTGCTCGGTCTTGACCCGCTGTATCTCGGAGGCCAGCTCCAGGCTCACACGCGCCATCGCGGCGGGCTCGCGATCACGCACATCCGCGGGCCAAAGCCACCACGGCTGCCACTGATGAACGGCGCTCAGTGCCTCGAATAATGCATAGTCGGGCAGCCACTGAGCGGATGCCGCCAGGAACGGCTGGTAGTCAGGAGAGTGGCTGTCAGGAAGCTCCTCGGGATCTATGAACGCGTACCGGCCAGCAAAGTCGGAGCGTACCCAATACGGTGAGCCGTCGGAGCCCGTCGGCCCTACCGGCAAGATCTGCCAAACACTGAAGCCGCCCTCGGCCAACCAATCAACGAACGCCCGTCCGCCTCGCCCGAGAGCCGCATCGAGCGAGCCAAGGTGCAACAGGACACCCGCGCGTCGCTGGTCGAAAACTGGCAAGCGCATCAGGCGTTCGCGCGACGCATGACTCCTCCATGCTCCGGCGCGCCTCGGCCGATGGAAATCGGCTGTGAGAGGGTCTCAGGTGGAGCAAGGCCCAGGAGCCGGTAGAGATTCACAAGTTGGCGTCGATACAAGCGGTCGAACTGCGTCACGGCGTCCTGTGGGTTGTAATCGCCAAACCACCAGAACCAGTCGGAAGCTTCGCACAAGGCAAGCTGCCGCTCGGCAGCCGCCTTCTGCTGCAGCCCGAGCCCACCGATACGCATCACCCGGTCGAAAGCCAGCTTGGCCTCGCACAACAGGTCCCATGCCCGGTTCTTTTCCGGATCGCCCATCCACGTAGCGAGAGTGCCATGCACCCAACTGCCCGCCATCACATGCGTCAGCGGCGCCGGCTTGATGCCGCGCCCAAGGCATTCCGACAGTGTGGTCAATTCGAGCAAGGGATGACTGGCCAGGCCTGCGTACAAGGCACGCAGGAAGTAATAGCCGTTGAAGGGATAATGTTCCCACGCATTCTCGCCGTCGAGCGCAATCACGACAGCGTGATTGGGCGACGAATCCCCATGAGCGGATCTGTAGCGCTGCGCCAACTGGGCAACCTCGTTCACGAGATGATTCGCCGCATCATCGCCATGCCAGGTTGCGTAGGTGAAGCCAATGAGGTCCGACAGCGCATCGTCGCGAAAAAAAGCGCTCATCGAGGTCCCGGGCAACTGATACGGCCGGTTGTACGCCAGCGGGTCAGCTGCCGCCTGGGCGTTCGTCAGCGACAGACTGCCGCGCAGCACATTTGTGCTGCTGGCAGCCCATTTGAACCCCGCACGATCGAGCAGCTCGAGCGTACCGCGACTGATCGCGCCCTCTGAAGGCCAGCAACCCGCCGGCCGTACGCCGAAGGCACGCGTGAAAACGCGCAAGCCCTCCTCCACGTGCCAGGCTGCCCGCTCCGCGCCGCCGGCATAGCCTACGTGCTGCGGCAGCGGCATCGTCGGAACCGCTTCGCGCGCGGATTGGAAATCCAACAACAACGGCACGATCGGATGACCGTACGGAGTGACTGACAGTTCACACTGTCCGCGTTCCGCGAGACGTCGATAGCGCGGCACCACCGCGCTGACCTGCTCGGCAACCAGCGCAAGCAACTGGCGCCGCTGTGCTTCGGTAAATCCGCGTCCCTGAGTAGTCAGCGCGGTCGCGACAGGATCGGCGCGCCGGACGGTCTCACCCAGCCACGCGAGGTGATACCAGACCGCAAGATCGTGAATGAGTTGGTTGGAGGCGTACGCGATACGCTCAGGTGTCGCCAGCGTCTCCGCGATAGTGGCAAGCTCGAGGTAAGGCCCGAAGCGCTCTATCATCTGCTTGCGCTGCGCGCGCAGACAGGCCCGCATGAGCTCCAGCCGCTCCGCGGGATCTCGCGGTACCGGGTCCGGGCCCAACAACGCCAGCACCGGGTCCGGCAGCGCAGAGCCGGTCTGCAGGTGATCGGTCACCCGCTGCGCAATCTCCTCGAGCTGCTCGATGAGGACGGGCGTGAAATTGACCACCGCACGCGCGCCCGGTATGGCCTCCAGGTGCGCGGCCATGTCAGTGTAATCTTTGAGGGCATGCAGATACGTCCAGGGCAAAACGTATTGGCCCGTCAGGGCGTCGCGATATTGCGGCTGATGCATGTGCCACAACAGCACAACCGGTAGCCGGGACTGGACTGTCATTGTTGCTGCGTCTGCAGGCTGCGCAGCATATCTGCCGTCACGAGCACCACACCCTTCTCGGTCACATGAAATCGCCGCGTATCTTCCTTCCGATCGACGCCTATTCGCATACCGTTGGGAATCTCGCAGCCTTCATCGATGATGGCTCCCTCGATGACACAGGAAGAGCCGATCTCGACATGCGGCAATATCACTGACCGGTTGATACTGGAGCGCTCGTCGATCCGCACATCGGAGAACAGCAACGATGAGCGGACGACCGCGCCGGAGATGATGCAACCACCCGACACTACGGAATTGATCGCCGTGCCCCGGCGGCCTTCCTCGTCCAGGACGAACTTCGCCGGCGGCTGCTGCACCTGGTAAGTCCAGATGGGCCAATCCTGGTCGTAGATGTTCAGCTCAGGTTTGACGTGTACCAGCTCGAGGTTGGCGTCATAGTACGCATCGATCGTTCCGACGTCGCGCCAGTAACTCTGTGCACGCGTCTTCACGTCCTGAAACGGGTAGGCAAACACCTGCAGATTGTTGGTGATGGCCTTCGGCAGGATGTCCTTGCCGAAGTCGTGTGCCGAGACTTTGTCGGCTGCATCTTCGATCAGCAGCTTCTCGAGCAGCCGGGTGTTGAATACGTAAATACCCATCGAGGCGAGGATTGAATCCGGCCGCCCCGGCAAAGTGTCAGGAACTTTCGGCTTCTCCGAGAACCGGGTGACCCGGTTCCACTCTGTGGCCGTGAGTACGCCGAAGTGGATGGAGTCACTGGCAGGCACTTCCACCACGCCGACCGTAATGTCCGCGCCCTTTTCAACGTGGTAGGCGATCATCGGACCGTAGTCCATTTTGTAGATATGGTCGCCGGCGAGCACCAGCACGTGCTTGGGTCGGTGGGACAGAATCAGCTCCATGTTCTGATATACGGCATCAGAAGTACCTTGATACCAGCTCGGGCCGATCTGCTGCTGCGCCGGAATCACCTCGACGAACTCGCCGAACTCACCGCGCAGATAGCTCCAGCCTCGCTGCACATGCTGAATCAGTGACTGGGCCTTGTACTGGGTGAGGATCGAGATCTGCCGGATGCCCGAATTCACGCAGTTCGACAGCACAAAATCCACGATGCGGAATTTGCCGCCGAAGGGCGTTGCGGGCTTGGCCCGATGGGCCGTCAGATCCTTCAGCCGCTCGCCTCGGCCACCGGCCATGATCACTGCCAACGTGCCACCCGTCAGGCGGCTCACGTAGCGTCCGGAAGAAGCTCGTGCGGGCTGTCTGGGCATCGAAGCTATTCTTTGTTGGGGTGGGGCGCGCGGGTACTAAACCTGATCAATTGTACCCGCGCAAGGTGCATGTTCGGGAAATCAGAGCCATTTCATCAACCCGAGCTCATAAGGATGAGACAGGAGCTCATGCGACGGGTAAATACGTACCTCGGTGGCAAACTGCCCGCACTCTTTCGGAGCGATATCGAGCGCGAACACAGCCGCGCCGTCGGAATCCTCACCGGTCGGTGCGAATGCGGCCCGCCAGATCCCGTCAGGCTCACCATGACCGTAAGCGGACAGCGGGGGAGAGCTCAGATCGGCTTCCGGCAGCAACCGGCGTGCAACGAACTCCACACGTACGTCTGACGGCTGCATGCCATTCAAGCCTGCGGCCACCTTCAGCCGCAACGTGTCGCCGCGGTGGACATCGGGAGCTGCATCAACCAGCAGCCGCAAGCTGACCTTGGGCCAGGCTTGCCGCACGCGCTGCTTCCACTCGGCCAGCTGCCGCGCGCCGGCGAATCCATCGGCCGCCAATTTGCGGTACTGCCGCGCGGCCGGTTGGTACAAACCCTGGGTGTAATCGAACAGCACGCGGTCCATGTTGAATCGGGGAATCACCGTGCTCATGGCGCGCTTGCTGCGCCTCACCCATTCGCCGGACAGACCGCTGTCCTTGCGATCGTAATACAGAGGCACGACTTCCTCTTCGAGCGTGTCATAGATCATCTCCGCCTCGAGTGCGTCGCGCCGCTCGGGGTCCTGAGCATTGGCGGGCGGGATTCCCCAACCGTTGTCCTGCATCCAGGCTTCGGCCCACCAGCCATCCAGAATGCTCAAGTTCAGTTTGCCGTTGATGGCCGCCTTGATGCCGGAAGTCCCACTGGCCTCCAGCGGCGCAATCGGGTTGTTGAGCCAGACATCCACGCCCGACACCAGCCACCGGGCCAACTGCAGGTCGTAGTCCTCGAGAAAGATAATGTGTCCGAGGAAATCCGGCGACGTCATGAGCTGGCGCACTTCGCGCAGCACTTGTTTGGCAGGCTCGTCGGCCGGGTGAGCCTTGCCGGCATACAGCAGAACGACGGGTCGGTCGGGGTTGCGTAGAATTCTCGCCAGCCGCGCGCGGTCCCGAAGCAGCAGCGTCGCCCGTTTATAGGTAGCAAAGCGCCGCGCAAACCCGATCGTCAGAATATCGGGCCGAGTGGGATCGAGGTAGCGCGTTACGTGCCGCAGCTGCGCCGGACTCATCCCTTTGCGGGCATATTCGCGCTGCAGCCGTTCGCGCACGCTGGCCAGCATTCGTGATTTGACTGCCTGCGAGACCGTCCAATAACGCTCGTCGGGCACTCGTTCGAGCGCATTCCAGAACCCCACATCCCGCAGCCGGTCCCGCCAGTCACGGCCAATTTCCTGGTCGAAGAAATCCGCCCACGTCTGGTGCAGGAAGGTGGGCACATGAACCCCGTTGGTCACGAAGCCGACCGGGTTTTCCTCCGGACGGATCTCCGGCCACTGGTCGGCCACCAGCCGCGAGCTGACGACTGCGTGGATGCGGCTGACCGCATTCACTCGCCGCGTGCCATTCAGGGCCAGGCGCGTCATGTTGAACAGGCCGCCGACCGAAGGGGAGCGTCCGAGGTCGAGGAAGCGCTCCACCGTGATACCGAGCTCGCGGATGAAATCACCGAAGTGGGAAATCATCAGGTCATGCGAGAACGCATCGTGGCCAGCAGCAACCGGTGTGTGGGTCGTAAATACACAATCGGCGGCAACGGCTTCGAGCGCAGCGGCAAAAGGCAGCCCCTCCCCCAGCCGCTCGCGCAACAGCTCCAGAATCAGAAACGCGGCGTGCCCCTCGTTCAAGTGCCACACGCCGGGGACAATCCCGAGCGCCCGCAGGGCGCGCGTGCCCCCAATGCCCAGAATGATTTCCTGGCGGATGCGGGTGGACTCATCGCCCCCGTAGAGCCGATGAGTGATGTCACGATCCGAAGGCGCATTCTCCGGACAGTTGGTATCGAGCAGATACACAGGGACCCGCCCTACCTGTGCTTTCCAAAGTCGGGACACCACGTCGCGGCCAGCAATCCTCACAGTGACCTGAATCCACTCGCCGTTGTCTCTCCGCGCCGGCTCAACGGGCAGGTCGCGTGGGTCGCGCTCGCTGTATTCCGCGTGTTGGTTACCGTCGTTGTCGACGGTCTGAGTGAAGTAACCCTGTTCGTACAGGAGTCCAACGGCCACGAAATTCGCGTGCGCGTCGCTGGCGGATTTGCAGTAGTCACCGGCAAGCACACCGAGGCCACCGGAATAAATCTGGAAGCTTTCGTGGAAGCCGTACTCGGCACAGAAATACGCAACCAGCGGAGCGTCGGGCGACGGTGACGAGCCCGACAGGTAGGCATCCAGTGTCAGGAGAGCCTGGTTGTAACGGGCCCGGTAAACGGGATCCTGCGCGGCCCGATCGAGGGTGTCCTGGTTGATGCACCGAAGCATGAGCCGGGGGTTGCCACCGGTCTGTTTCCATAGCTCGGAATCCAGGTCCTCGAACAGGGCCCGGGCGGGGCGATGCCAACTGAAGAACAGGTTGCCGGTCAGCTCGGGCAAGCGGCTCAAGCTCTCCGGAATGACCGGGGTGACCTCAAGTAACGGGTTTCTCATCAATTTTCCGCGCAAGTCAGCAAAGTCGCGCAGTCTACCATCTGAGATTTTGACAAATGGGGGCGCCCGGCTAGGGCCGCCCGGGTAGGGGCGCCCGGCTAGGGGCGACGCGGTGAGCCGTGCTGTAGGGTCGACAGTATTAGTTGCTGTCCGCTACTAGTAAGTCCACAGTACCCCCATGGACGACCACGCACGCAAATTCCAGAAAGACCTCAACGCCGGCCTGGTCGCCCTCGTCCTGCTCGCCGTTCTCGATCAGACCTCGGAGGACCTCTATGGCTACGAAATTGCGAAACGGCTGCAGAAGGCGAACGAGGGCGAGGCTCTCTTCAAGGAAGGCACCGTTTATCCCGTCCTCCGCGCTCTCAGTGCTAACGGGCTGCTGACCAGCCGCATTGTCCCCTCGTATGCCGGGCCGCCCCGGCGCTACTACCGCATCACCGACGAAGGCCGGGCAGTTCTCAAGGACTGGAGCGGTATCTGGCGTCAGACCCGCAACTTCGTAGACCGCTTCATTGAAGGAGTAGAGAGATGACCCGCGCCGCCCCCAGGTCCATAGAGGACTATCTCAAGCAGCTCCGCGAAGCCCTGAAAGACGCAGACCCGGCACTGATCCAGGATGCTCTCTATGACGCCGAGGAATACCTCCGTGCCGAGGTCGCATCGCATCCCGAAAAGTCGGAAGCCGATGTTCTCGAGCTGATCGCAAGCACGTACGGTGCACCTGAAGAAGTCGCGGCCGCCTACAAGGACACTGAAGCTAAGGTGTCCGCGGCACTGCGCCCCGTGCAGCCAAAGAGCGCCCAGTCGCCGAGTGCCATACGACGGTTTTTCGGCATCTACTCAGATCCACGCGCCTACACGTCACTGTTTTATATGCTGTTGACGCTTGCAACCGGGATCGTCTATTTCGTCTTCGTTGTCACTGGCCTGTCGCTGTCAGCCGGCCTGGCAGTGTTGATCGTCGGTTTCCCGTTCTTTCTTGCTTTCATCGGCATCGCTCGGGTGATCGCGCTGGGCGAGGGACGTCTCCTCGAGGCGGTCACTGGCGAGCGTATGCCTCGACGCCCCGTGCATCCTGGCGCACCGACCGGAATCTGGTCGCGCATCATCGATATGCTCAAAGACCCGCGCACCTGGACAACTCTGGCGTATTTGCTGCTGATGCTTCCGCTGGGAATTTTTTACTTCACCATTGCAGTGACGGGAATAGCAGTGGCCGGCGCATTGGTTGTGGCGCCGCTCGCCACGCTTGCGGACCGATTCGGCTGGCTGCCTATGGAGGTAAGCACCATTCAGATGCATCCCGCCTGGCTCGCTTCGCCCTTGGGAGGGGTCTTTACGGTGGCGCTGGGCGTTGTGATTCTGACTGCGGTCATGCACGGCGTACGCGGACTCGGTCGTGCCCAAGTGGCGCTCGCTCGCGGTCTGCTCGTCAGGCCGGGGGCATAACAGCCCACCGTCCAAGTTAAACTTCCACGATGCGTCTATTGAATTGGTCACTTATCGCTTTGATGGCAGGGATGCCGGCATGGTCCGGCAGTGTCAGTTCTCCCGAGGTGCAAGCGGCGCCAGGACTCTCGACGCCTCTGAAGAAATCTCAGGGCTGCCTCTCAGCCGGGAACGGCTACCTGCGCGCCAAAATCCGCGGCTCCATGAAGCTGGACGTCGATCTGCACGACTCAGAGCTGGAATGCGATGGCGGTGCGCGCCCTGATGGGAGCGGGATCCGTGTCAGTTTTGCTGGACCATTACGCTCGGATGGTCGACGTATACGCGTGGTATTTGGCATCGTCGGGGCTACTGAAGGTTCTGCAGGCCGCGCGCTCCCGACGAACATGACGGTAATCTTCGAAGGCGAGCAGCGTCTGTTTGCCACACGCGGCGATGACAAGTGTACTGCCGACGAACTGAGCCAGGAGCGCGTCGGCGCCTTGGGTGGCCCCGTCCGTTCCTATCGTATCGTTGCGCGCGGCTTCTGCATCGCTCCGATCAACGCACTCAGCGGATCGGAAAAAATCCTCATCAACAGTTTCGACTTCGCCGGAAATGTCACGTTCGAGGATGCCACGCGCTGAATTCAACATTCAGCTCAGCTTGAATCCTGCTCGTCTCGGCGCGGATCTGTCTCGCTTCGCAGTGGCTCTGTAGAAATCACGCCAAAGTGGCACTGGACTCAGGTCCGCTCCTGCCATTTCCTTGTGCCTTGCGTTGTCCCCCCGCTACACACGCATGACGGCCAGATGTTGGATTGCTGTCACGTTCGAGTCGTGGCGCGCGCGAATCGCTGAATCGCCTGTATCAAGGGGTCCACGTTCCCACGGGAACCTGAGAAAACTTATGTTGCTTTTGTGCTAAATCTTTTTGTCGCGCGCACAACTCTCGTTAACATCGCGCGCCCAGACACGGAGGATTATTTCGATGAGTCATTCCACTACGCGGCGGCTGCTAACGCTCGCCGCCGCGCTCTCGCTCACACCCACAATCCCGCTGTTCGCGCAGACACCGGCTGCCGCGCCTGCGGAAGCGCCACCGGTTGAAGAAGTGATTGTCACCGGCTCGCGCATTCCGCAACCGAACCTCACCAGCACGAGCCCCATCCAGGTAGTGACGTCGCAGGAAATCAAGCAGCAGGGCTATACGGATGTCATCGATCTGCTGAACACGCTGCCGCAGAACTTCCAGGGCGCGGCCACCGACTTCTCCAACAACACCAACCCACTGATCTCGGCCGGCGGCCTCTCGACCGCCGATCTGCGCGGGCTCGGGCCACAGCGCACACTGGTACTCGTGGACGGGCGGAGGCTCGGACCCGGCGACCCTAACACGCTGAATCCGAACCCCGCCCCGGACCTCGATCAGATTCCGGTCTCGCTCATCGACCGGGTTGACGTCGTCACCGGCGGCGCCTCCGCGGTGTACGGCTCGGACGCCATCGCGGGCGTCATCAACTTCATCATGAAGAAGAACTTCGAGGGCATCCAGGTCGATGGTCAGTGGGGCGTAGACCAGCACAGCAACCACAACGACTACATGCAGAATCTCGCGAAACAGGGTGGCTTCCCGACGAACACCTCGAGTGTGCACGACGGGCAATCCAAGATGTTCTCACTGGTTGCCGGCACGAATGTTGCCGATGGTAAGGGCAATATCACCGCGTACCTGGAGTACCGGCACGCCAACCCCATCTACGCGCCGTCGCGCGACTTCGCTGCGTGTGAGCTCGCGAACAACGCCGACGCCGACGGCAATCTGCTGCCGAATCACTGCATCGGCACCAGGAATTCCAATCATTTCGGGGTGGGAGACAATGTGTACTCGGTGGTGGGCAACCAATTGCTGCCCTACCCCCAGGCCGGCTCATCGCCACCGCCGCAATTCAACTCGAACCAGTTCATCACCCTGTCGCGCGAGGATCAGCGCTACAACGCCGGCTTCATGTCGCATATCACCATCAACGAGCACGTGCGGCCGTATATGGACTTCGGCTTCATGAGCGATAAGAGCACGACCTTTACCGCGCCCTCAGGACTCTTCTATCCGGCGGGCAACACTGTCACGGCCTCGATACCCGGTGTGGGCGGGCAGAACCTCGTCAACTGCTCGAACCCCCTGCTGAGCGCGCAGGAGGTGGGCATTCTCTGCGGCGACCCTGCAAATGTGGTCAACGGCAGTGCGGTGGTGGATATCGGCCGCCGCAACATCGAGGGCGGCCCGCGCAGTGCGTTCTTCGAGCACACCAACTACCGCGCCGTCGCCGGAGTGAATGGCGACATCGTTCAGGGCTGGACCTATGATGCGTATGGTCAGTACTACTACACGACTCTGTTCAACTCGAACGGCGGGTACCTGGACTACGCGAAGATCACCAACGCCCTGCAGGTAACGACCGACGCGACGGGCAAGCCGGTCTGCATCAGCGGCCCACCCTGCGTTCCCTATAACATCTGGACAGAAGGCGGGGTGACAGCTGATCAGCTTGCTTACCTGACTTCGCCCGGCACCGGCTTCGGCTCGGTCACGGAGCGGATCATTCACGCCGATGTGACGGGTGATCTTGGCCAGTACAACGTGAAGTCACCGCTTGCCACCGACGCTGTCGGTGTCAACTTCGGCTTCGAGCACCGGTCTGACTTCCTTGCCTGGGACCCGGATGAAGGCGAGCTTGCGGGCAACCTGGCCGGCTTCAGCGGTGCGGTCGTACCGATCCATTCCGGCTACAACGTCTCGGAAGGCTTCCTGGAGGCCCGTACTCCGATCGCGCAGAATCTACCCGGGATCAAGGAGTTGAATCTCAATGCCGGCTACCGGTATTCGAAATACTCGACGGCGGGCCACACGAACGCCTACAAGTTCGAGGTCCAATACGCCCCAATGGACGATGTCCGGTTCCGCGGCTCCTTCGAGCGCGCCATCCGTGCGCCCAACCTGATTGAGTTGTTCACACCACCCGCGTACGGCCAACAGGGCTTCCTGGGCCTGGACCCGTGTGCCGGCGCCAACCCGACAGCCCCACTCGATCAATGCCTGCACACCGGAGTCACAGCTGCGCAGTACGGCCATATTCCACAATGCGTGTCGCTGCAGTGCGGCCAGATTACCGGCGGCAATCTCGCTCTGAAGCCCGAAGTGGCCAACACCTACACAATCGGCCTGACAGTGACGCCGACGATGCTTCCCGGCTTCACCGGCAGCGTCGACTTCTTCAACATCGACCTGAAGAACCAGATCAACACCGTGCCCGGGGCCTACCTGTTCAACCAGTGTCTGGCTACCGGCGACCCCACGTTCTGCAGCCAGGTGGTGCGCAATCACATCAATGGCGCGCTGACCGGGGCCACGGTGGCGGGCGGCGGCTACATCGTGCAGACCTCGCAGAATATCGCCCAAGTCGTCTTCAGGGGTATCGACGTCCAGGCTGGCTACAGGCATGCGCTTCCGGGCAGCTGGGGATCGCTCGCTACGACCTTCAACGGCTCGTACCTGTTGAAGTCGCTGACGACTCCGGCGCCTGGGCAGCATACGTTTGATTGCGCCGGACTGTTCGGGCCCAACTGCAGCACCACGATCAATCCGAAATGGCGGCACAACATGCGGCTGAACTGGGAAACGCCGTTCAAGGCCATCTTCTCGGTGCAATGGCGCTTCATCGGCAAGGTCGGGGTGGACAACAACGACTCCGACCCGAGCCTGGCCAACAGCTCACAGGGGCAATACGACCCGTACAACAGGCAGCTTCCTAACATGAGTTATATCGACCTGTCGGCGATCTACTCCATTACGGAAGGCATCTCGGTCCGTGCGGGCGTCAACAATGTCCTGGATAAGGATCCGCCGTTGACGACAGCCTCCTACGTGGGCGGCGCGGGTTCGGCGAATGCCTATCCCAGCTACGACCTGGTGGGACGCCAGGCCTTCATCGGCTTCACAGCGAAGTTCTAACGCCGCAGCAATTGGGCGGCTCTCACGGGAGAGCCGCCCCATCTTTGATAAAGTGTGCACATGTGGCGCACTCTCTCGCCTATTGCGTTGCTCCTGTTTGCGACAGGAGCCAGCCCACTCCGGGCAGACACCGCAGCCGAATCCGCCGCTGCCGCCGATCACGTGGTTACCAACGGCACTGATGCGATTGCACCGGCGCGGCCGCAGCCGCCTCCGTCAGATGCCGACTACGCTATTCCAACCCGCATCGATCGCATCGGGCGGATCATCGTGCCGGTGTCTGTGAATTGCCGGGGTCCGTTCCCGTTTGTCCTGGATACCGGCGCAAGCGGCACGGTGTTATCGCCTCACCTGGTTGAGGTACTCGGCTTACTGGTCGATCCGGCTCAAACAGTACTGATGAAGGGCGTGACAGGCTCAGCCTCCGTTCCCACCGCGCCCATCGATCGACTCGAGACTGGTGACATTGTGCTGGAGGCACAGCGTCTTGCGGTGGCCGATGCCGCCTTCGCCACAATTGATGGGGTTCTGGGAGCCGACGGATTCACGAACAAGGTCGTATTGGTTGATTTCATGCACGACCGTGTCAGCGTCCTGGACGCTCGTACGCATCGCCCATCCCCACAGCTCGCACGGATCCCCGCGAAGATGCAATTCGGACGGCTTCTCATGGTCGACGCACTGGTCGGCACGCACAAGATCAAGGCGGTCGTGGACACCGGTGCTCAACGCACACTCGGTAATCTCGCGCTGTATGCCAAGCTCGGATTGCGGCCAACCGAGAGCTACAGGGACTCCACGACCGAGGTATTTGGCGCGACGGATTCCAGGCAGACCGGAGAACGGCATCTGGTGCAGCAGATCATCATGGACCCCCTGCGCATCACCAATCTCACGGTGACCTTCGGCAACTTCTACATCTTCAAGATCTGGAACCTGGAGTCGCAGCCCGCGCTGTTGATCGGTATGGACATGATCGGAACCCTCGACACTTTCGGGGTCGACTATTTGCGGCGCGAAGTGCAGATGAAGGTAGCGGCCCCTGGAAGCACGGCCAGACGTGCGGCGCTACAGCGTCGGCGGCGGGAAGCGGCTAATGCCCTTCCGCTGGAGTGCCAGCCCGCGACCACGCACTAACGCACTCGCCGCACGCGAAAACCAACGTCCTGTGTCGATAGCCAGAACGACCCCAACGCGGCCCGGCGAATGCGGATGTCGTCGCCCGGCTTCAGTGTCACATGCGATCCCACTTCCACCTGTTCCCAGACCTGCCCGTTGTCCAAGGTGACCACCGCCTCGCCGCGCAGCTTGTAGGACACCGCGGTGACATGGCCCGCCAACTTCTCGAGCTGCGGTGGTTGCCCTGTGCCGTGCTCCTTGCGCTCCAACTCCGCATTCAGCCCAAACCGTTCCTCCGCTGACAAGGCACCGGGTACGGCTGGCGAATCCGGTCGGCTGGAGGGAGGCGCAGTCTGCCGAAACTGCTTGTCGTAGCAGCTGAGCCGGCGAGCATCGTCCTGTTCCGCGCCGCACGCGCGCATGTTCCCGATCACCTCCTGCATCCCATCCTGGGCGTATGTCGGCGGCGGGCACCAAAGTCCGCAAGCAACAACCCAAAACACCCTCGAGCGTAATCCCATGACACCTTCCTGCATTGGCTGATCACTTCATCCCTAGATACCGCCCGAGCACATAGACGTCCTGGGTTCGAAAGTCGATTCTGAACGCGCTCACCGATCCGAGAACATCCATTCCGACTATGAGCGCGGGCTTATCGTTCATTTGCCAAACGTCAAAGATGTGGAATTGGCCGTACACCAGACTCACGTCCGCGATCCGGACGTCTCCCAAGGAGATCATGGGCGAGCCCCGCATTTCGCCGCGCACCACGTCGCTGGTAGATCCATAGACGTCGGTGGGTTCGGACGGCGGTTCTTCCCGCCCGCGCCAGTGGGTCAGAGCATCTCGCAGGGCAAGGTTGCCCAAGGAGCGCTGCGCCCCGGTATCGATAACGGCTACCGCACGGACGCCACCCACCCTCGCGTTGACGACGATGAGGCCACTCTTGAGCTTCTTCGCCGGTACCCGAACGTAACCCCGTGGAGGGCGGGTGGCCGAGCGGAAAACGGCAACCTGGTTCTGCTCGAAATCGACCGAAAGGCAGGCTACGTCCAGGCCGGCCACCCCGAGAATACCGTCCTGACCAGCCATCATGGGTGCCCAGACCACCGGCAGCCTCAGGGGCCCGGCTTTCAGATCTCCCGCGCGCAGGCTGCTTATGACCACTGATGGTGCATCGGCCGTACCAGTGACCCCGTTTACGATGATCGTTGTGTCGCTATCAGTCTGCAAACCGAGGGTCTGGACCAGGGTCGGCGAGACCGTGGAATGGCTTGCCCCCGTGTCGACAACGAACCGGAAAGGGCCCTGCCCATCAATCATCACCGGGGCCACGATCCGGCCGATGTGATCCCGGGTCGTAGGAGCGGCAAACAACCGCGTTTCATCGGTTAGGGGGCCATCTTGCGCTGCAGCAGACTGCGCCAGCGCGGCACCCTGTGTCAGCGCCACAACGAGTAACAACCCCGCAAGAAGCCGGATTCCAGCCTTTACAGCCATAGCTTTATGTCACCGCGCCGCCATACGGCCGGTTGCACAATCGCAACGCATGTTTCCAAACTCTGCTCCCTTTTGGGACAACACCCGACGACGAGGCGGATGAGCCCTTCTTTCCAGTGCCTTATGACAGTGCCGCAGGCCGCCGTCCCTGTTGTTTTTTCTCCAAAAAATTACCCGACCCTTGTGCATCGCGGTAGTATCGGCAGCACGCGCCTTGGGACCGTCCCCAGCGGGACCAAGTGTCGCAAAAAACAGTAGAGCAAATGCTGGTGGGTTCGGCAGCGGACCCATCTGTATCAATTTGTCCAACGGTTCGACCGTTTGCAGGAGGATCAATGTCCAATTCCAATAACCGGGTCAACCACGCTGTGCGCCGCGCGCTGTTTTTCAGCGCGCTCGCCACATCCGTGGGCGCGCCAGTCATGGCGCAGGACCAGGCCCAACAAGGCGCAGCACCAGCCGTCACGGAGGTGGTCGTTACAGGATCACGCATCCAGTCGCCTAACCTCGTTTCCATCAGCCCTGTCAGCACCGTCTCTGCCAGTGACATCCAGGCAACCGGTCTGACCAGGGCCGAGGACATTCTCAACAACTTGCCGATGGTGTTCGCAGCCCAGAACTCGACCGTATCCAACGGCGCCGACGGCACTGCAACAATCAACCTTCGCGGGTTGGGTCCGCAGCGCTCGGTTGTCCTGGTGAACGGCCGCCGCCTGGGGCCTGGCTTTGGCGACGGACGTAACTTCTCGGACATCAACCAGATCCCCGCAGCTCTGATCGACCGGATCGACATCGAGACGGGCGGCGCCTCGGCCGTGTACGGTGCGGACGCGGTGGCGGGCGTCGTGAACTTCGTCCTCAACACGAAGTTCCAGGGCGTACGAATCGATGCCGACTACAACTTCTTCCAGCATCACAACGGCAACACGGGTGCACAGTCGTACGTCAAGGCACATAACTATCCACTGCCCGACTCGAGCGTCAACACCGGCTTCGGCAAGAGCGTCTCGATACTGATGGGCTCGAACTTTGCGGACGACAGAGGCAATGCGACGTTCTATGCGACGTTCGACAAAGCTAATGCCACCCTGCAGTCCAAATTCGACTATTCCTCGTGCTCACTGGCTGCGAACAGCAAAGGCGGCCTCTCCTGCGGTGGCTCGGGCACGACCGCGAAGAACGGAGCTGGCGGCTACTTCCTGGCGTACGGCGTGGATGGCAAGCCCCTGTTCAGCAGCACGGTCGACGGTTTGACGGGTCAATTCCGGGACTTTGACGCCAACAATGACCGTTATAACTTCGGCCCGCTGAACTTCTACCAACGGCCGAACGAGCGCTGGACGGCCGGTACGTTCCTGACACTTGACGTCAACTCGCACGCGACCGTTTACGGCGAGGCGATGTTCAGCCGTAACACGTCGGAGGCGCAGATCGCGGCAAGCGGCGATTTCACGCTGCTCTCCTTCATCCCCTGCAGCGATCCGCTGCTGACCGCCCAGGAACACGACGTCATCTGTTCGAAGGCGAACATCGCGGCACAGACCCCGACCAAGGGACCCAACGCGGGTATCGCGCCGACTGGCATCAACATGTACATTGGCCGCCGCAACGTCGAAGGCGGTGGACGTGTTGCAACCTTCAGCAACCAATCGTTCCGCACGCTCGTCGGTGTCAGGGGCGATATCAACGACGCCTTCAAATACGATGCCTACGCTCAGCGCGGCTCGGTGGACAGCAGCAACGGCAACGTGAATTACTTCAGCAACGCGAACATCCAGAACGCGCTGACCGTCGTGCCGGATCCGACTACGGGCGCCCCGGTCTGCCAATCCGTTCTCAATGGCACCGACACAGCCTGCGTTCCCTGGAACATCTGGGTACCGAACGGTGTCACGAAGGAGGCACTCAATTACCTGCAGGTTCCGCTCCTCATCGAAGCCACCACGACCGAGCAGGTGGTCTCCGGTTCGATAACGGGCGACTTGGGCAAATACGGCGTCAAGGTGCCGAGCAACGAGGAAGGCCTGAAGGTCAACCTCGGCGCCGAGTGGCGTTCCGAATCGGCGAACTTCCTGCCGGACCTGCTCAGCCAGCAGGGCAATGCGGCGGGCTCCGGTGGTCCGACGACTCCCGTCCACGGCAACTACCATGTGAAGGAGTTGTTCTCGGAAGTCCGTGTACCGATCCTGGACAAGGCTCCGTTCGCCGACTCGATGTCGTTCGAAGGCGGCTACCGGTGGTCGGACTACAGCCTGGGCTTCAAGACCAACACGTATAAGCTGGGACTCGAGTGGGCGCCGATCCAGGACATCCGCGCGCGCGCCAGCTACCAGCGTGCGGTCCGCGCTCCGAACATTCTCGAGCTGTATACCCCGGCAGCCGTCGTGCTGGACGGCTCGCAGGACCCCTGCGCCGGCCCAACTCCGGTGGCGAGCGCCGCACAGTGCGCTCTCACGGGAGTCAGTGCAGCGCAATACGGCAACATCGCTGCCAGCCCCGCCGGCCAATACAACGGCAACCTGGGCGGAAATACGAAGCTGCACCCCGAGAAGTCGGATACGTATTCGGCAGGCGTCGTGTTTCAGCCGTCATTCATCGAGCACCTGATGATTTCGGTGGACTACTTCAACATCAAAGTCCAGGACACCATCGGGGCCATCGGCGCGGACACGATCATCAACAACTGTCTTGCAACGGGTGACCCGGTGTATTGCACCGCGGTCCGCCGTGATCAAAACGGCACGCTGTTCCGTACTCCCCAAGGGTACATCGACGACACGAACGTGAACTTCGGTTCGCTTTCGACGAAGGGTATCGACTTCAAGTCGACGTACCGCATCGGGCTGACGTCGTTGGGCTCCGTGAATCTGGACCTGGAAGGCACGAAGCTCATCGCACTCAGCACGCAGCCGTTGACCAATGGGCCGACGTATAACTGCGTTGGATTCTTCGGCACCACTTGCGGCGCCTCGAATCCATCGTGGCGACACACCTTTACCACGACGTGGTCCACGCCGTGGGACGCACTGGATGTCACCTTCCGTTGGCGCTTCATCGGCAGCGTGGACTCGCAGCTGACCAGCTCCGACCCGCAGTTGACTGGTAAGTCGTTGCCGTTGACGTCACACATCGGGACGTACAACTACCTCGACCTGACCGCTCGCTTCGCGGTTTACAAGGGCGTCAGTCTGCAGCTCGGTGTCAACAACATCGCCGACAAAGATCCGCCGATCCTGAACTCCAGTGGCGGTGGTTACGCCTCGAACTGCCCGACGATCACCCCGAACGGCAGCTCGTGCAACGGTAATACCTGGCCGGGAACCTACGATGCGATGGGACGCTTCCTGTTTGCCCGTGTGACGGCGCAGTTCTAAGCGAAGATAAAGGTTAGGAAAACCTTCATACGGCGGGCTACGGAGCCCGCCGTTTTTTTTGACCAGGACGCGCGGCAAGCCCCGTCCTTCAGGTCGGGGAAGGATAGCGCCGACAGCGAAGCTGTCGTGAATGTCA
>Ga0068859_100000350_pt1 | contig 45801 bp, 50 predicted proteins | sample KBSSwiS22_FD_66585 | JGI IMG/M metagenome (GOLD analysis project Ga0068859, IMG submission 66585) | Switchgrass rhizosphere microbial communities from Kellogg Biological Station, Michigan, USA - KBS Switchgrass S2-2 | ecosystem: Host-associated > Plants > Roots > Rhizosphere > Soil ... | reverse complement strand
CGCAGCCGCTCGTCCATCTTGTAACACTCCCGCCACGGCATTTGGGTCCCCCCAAATGCCGGAAAGTGTTACCTATGTGCCCGGAATGAAGTGTTACCCATGTGCCCGAAAGCACACTGCACCCTGCAGCAGTGCCGCCGGCGCGCAGGATTGCGCGCGCTTTGGCTGCTGCGGCCGGATCGCCGCCGAGTCCCTGCTCGATCTGTTCGCGGTATAGCTCCGCAGCGCGCGGCAACATTGACAGGACCCTCGCGTTCTCGCGTTCAGCCGGCCGCGCGTCGAGCAATTCGCGGCGCTTGGCCTCCGCGGTCGATACCAACCTGCAATTCGTCAGCCGTGAGGTCCGAGTCGCCGGCTTTCAGACGCTCGCGCAATCGGGCGATTCGAGCATCAAACACCTCGAGCTCGCGCGGCAAAGTCGCAACTCGTGCGGCGATCTGCCTTGTTCGCTCGGCATACGCCGCGCGCATTTCTTCGGCCATCCGCTCTACCCGCTGCGGCGCCAGAAGATCACGACGAACCCCACCCAGAATGACCCGCTCGATGGCATCCCGGCGGACGCGAATATGATTCGCGCACGCACCCCCGTTCCAGTGACCGCTGCAGGCGTCTTGGGCCGCCGACGCCGCTTGTGCTTGCCGCTGTCGGGATCACGTACAAACTGAGAGACATTCCACCGAAGTCTGCCGCAGTACAGTGGGTTCTTCAGAATCACGCGAACCGCCGAACCCATCCAGCCTTTGCAACGTCGTGTCTTGCGCTTCCAGGTCGACCCCGGACTCGGAATGCCGTGAGCGTTCACGCTGGATATAACTTCGTCGTGCCCGATGGGCGCGAACGAGAGTGCCGAGTTTTCCCCAACGGACCCAATGGCGCCGCTATAACGGCTACTGAAAGTCATCGAGGCGGACATTCGCGCCCAACGTTTGACAGGACGAGGGCAGTGGACCTTTTAGCAATCCCGGGGCAGCCATGCCCCGTGAAATCCTGCGGGAATTCGTCTGGGCAACCGTACTGTCGCGATCGGATCACTTTCGATATCCCGGCCCTCAAGGATTACCAAATCACTGGTATCGGTTGCATGGCGATAGACGCAGACGAGCAGCCACCCAACGTCTTCGCTGGAAGCAGTGGGGCGCGACACGAATATCGGCTCGCTATTTTGGTCACCTTCGGGAACCCTATATCGCTGCTTCGCACCGCCCTCAAGGTCGTAGCGAACAACACCGCGAATCTCCGTGTTTGTTGGCTGCTCCGCAGCGTAGAGATACCGATAGGGACGACCTGTTCTGCCTTCGTTGATGCGTGGCAGCTCGATGCCGACGTCATCAAGCTGTCTTTCAGTAACTGTTCCCTTGTCAAGATCAATTAAGTAGCGCCACAGGACACCGAGGGGGCTGTCCTCGAAGCCTGCTCCACTGGAAGCGAGACGGAAGTACTCTGGGTATCGGACTACATCCAGAACGATAGTCGATTCATCTGCGTCGTACGCATTCGCCACATGCTGGATGAAGCATGGCGTTACGTCGAACCAGCGCATTTCGCCGCCGTGACGAGGAATGACGCCGAGCTGTGATTTTCGATCGTCGTGCCAGCGCAATGGCATGCGATAACCACGGGATAGCATCGAGAAATCGTACGTGACGCTAAGGTCAAGCAAGATACTGTAGGTGGCGGTGATCGCCATGTCGTGCATCATGGACGGAGACGGCATTTCGATTTCAACGTCGGCGCTTTGCGTTCCTTCCGAATCCGTCACCCCATAGCGCAACCACGGCCTTTCCCAGTGAGCCCGGAATGTCATCAGTTCGCCTGTCTGCGGATCAACTTTGGGATGGGCGGTCACGCCTCGTGCCAGTCCCATGTGACGACGGGTTGCTCCGAGGAAATCGAGTTCAGCCGTCATGGCGAGGGGAACGCCTCCTTCAGCCAGCGCCAATATTTCGCCAGCATGTTGGAGCACATTGACATTCGGGTTCGTATCGAGAAGAGAGAGTGCGATATCCGGAGCGTGCACACGCGCCCATCGCTGTGTGCGAGCCCAGCGGTTGCGATAGCCCGTTACACGCCCCTCCTGAAATGAGATTCCATGCAGCATCGCGTCTTCCGGCCACCAGGACAACACATCGGTCCCTTCGAAATGACCACGCAATGGGTTTGGGCCATTGCGCACCAATACACCGTTAAGATCCCGTGGGACTGTTCCTGTGACGGGTAGATCAACGAGGTCAATTTCATCGGCGACGGGTGCTGTTGCACCCGTGTTTAAGTCGATAGCGGTCACGTTTGTATCCTTTGGATCAGGGTGTCAACGGGGAGGCGTGGTGGTCATCCCCGAAAGCGAGCGCGATTGCGTGGTCGCGCACGTCATCGGGCCACGCGGCAACCAGTTCACGTAAGCGTGGCTGATCGTTCGCAAAGAGCGCGCGCGTGGCTTCTTCAAAACCGGGCATGTCTCCTGCCATGGCCGACATGAAATGGTAGGCACGCTCCTGCGCTTTACAGCATCTGTCTTTCTCCCCATGCGTTCGTCTCGCTTCTTCGACCAGTTTGCGCAGCGCTACGGAGGCACCACCGGGTTGTGTTGCCAGCCATTCCCAGTGGCGTGGCAGTAGGGTTACCTCGCGGGGTACCACGCCTAGCTTTGGACGCCCACGGCCGCGGGGCTCGCTAACACCAACGTTCTCGCCGACCGAGTCGGGAACGGGTTGAAGGGGACGCCCAGATCGTGCCGCCGCAGCACGCTGGTTGGTTGCCGTCGATTTAGCCAAGCGGGCCAGCATTTCTTCGTCTGAACCTCTCGTATCGATGTCGACCGAGCGTCCAGAGGTGTCATCGAAGATCAAGACAGGGCCGGCGGCGCCGCTTTCGATGGCCTGTTTGACTACTACGGCGACCGTTTGCAGCGGACCCGACGCAAGGCGCCGATGACCGCGGAAGGCCGTGTAGAAATTGGGGGGCGGGTCAGTCATCGCATTGGCCTGGAAGCTAGCCATCGGCACTTTATACCCGGATATAAATAGCCGTCAATAATATCCGGGTGTTAATCAGTACACGGGGCGCGCTCGATTCCTCGATTCAACCACAAGCCACTGATTTTGCGGATAAATGGCGCCCGATTGCTCATGATAAAGTCCATTGGTTGGGCGCTTACGAAAAGAGGTTTATGAGCGTAGTACTCGGTTTAAAGCTGGCGTTGGTTCCGTCGCTGATCGGCGGAGTCACTCTCGTTGGACGTCGCTGGGGGCCGTCTGTCGCAGGTTGGCTATCGGCGTTTCCTGTTGTTTCAGCACCCATTCTATTTTTTATAGCCCTTGAGCAAGGGTCGTCCTTTGCTGCAAATGCTGCTGCCGCAACCCTTTCTGCGGTGCTGGCCATCCTTGTTTTTGGCATCAGCTACGCTTGGGCAGCTACGCGCTTTTCATGGGGCATCAGCCTGGTTGCAGGCTTCGCCACGTATCTTGTGGCGGTTATCTGCTTAAGTCTTTGGGCGCCAACGCTGTTTGTGGCCGCTGCGGCAGTATTCAGCGCCCTGCTTGTTGCACCGATGCTTTTCCCCGTCCTAGCAATTTCTGCCACGACCTCATCGGCGCGAGCCAATGACATCTATTTACGCATGGTGGCAGGAGCAGTCTTGGTGCTTCTCGTCACGCATTTTTCGTCGCGTCTGGGACCGCAGGTCAGCGGAGTGTTCGCCATGTTCCCCGTCATGTCGTCGGTGCTGGTAGTCTTTTCGCATCGTCATTCTGGCGCTGGGTTCGCTGTTAGCCTGCTGCGCGGCATGGTGCTTGGCTACTACGCGTTTGGCATCTTCTGCTTGGTCTTGTCGTTGGCCTTGCCACCCTTGGGCATTGCCCTTGCGTTTGTCGCTTCGCTGGCGTGTGCTGTTCTTATTCAAGCCGCATCACGCATCTACCTGCGGCGCACCCAACAAGGCGCTCCAAGCCGGCAATCAACGGCACGTTGACCCGAGTTACCGCACACGAATTCGTAAGCGGACTGCAGGAACATGACAAATCGCTTCATCCCGACCAAGAAATCAATTGTCTATTCCGGGGACATGGCGACGTACATGGTCGCTCCCGTCTTGCAAGGCGTTTCCTTAGCGAGGGCACGCGCAGGATCAGATTGCGACCGTACATCCGGACTTTAACGAGGCCGTTATCGGCTTCTGTTCCTGAAGGAATTTGCCGGCCGGGAGCCAATCGGTTTAGCGAGCTCGAAGCTCCTGTTACCCACCGGGCTTACCGGTTGGTCGAGGCCATGAGCGCTTGAAATTCGCCTGGGACGGTCGAGACTCGATTCTGTCAGTCATTCTCCATCTTGCGATCTCTTCCTACCCCGACTCCAGGTGCCCCCCTGAGACATCGCTTTTGTCGAACACTTCCTCGACGCTGAGGCCGAAGGCATCGGCGATTCTGAACGCAAGCGGCAGCGAGGGATCGAACCGGCCGTTCTCGACGGCATTGATCGAATTGCGCGAGACGCGCACGCGGCCGGCCAGTTCGGCCTGGCTCCAGTCTTTCTCTGCGCGCAGCACGCGGATGCGGTTTTTCATGGCGGAGTCCGGATGAACGTCATGATTGTTCCGGCGCTCCCATGCGCCGCTCCCAAATCACGGCGGCGATGATGATGCAAACCATCTGTATGAGGGCGACCAAGGCGAGACCAAAGAAGAGCGCAACCTGCACGGAGGTGCGATTAGACCTGTCCGGCGACCCGGTACTCAGCATGCTTGCGAGGTCGATCAGCAAGTTCGTCACCGGCGGCAGCAGTAGCAGCAGTGACGTGGCATACAGTCCCCAAACCCAACCGCGGGAGTTGGCGAATTCCTGATGCGCGATCTGCACCTCGTCCAGACGCCGCTGCACCCTGCGCGCGAGGATACTGGTGTAGCCCATCACGAAGATCGACATGGCGGCGGTCAGAACCGTGACGAACGAAGCGTTCTGCGGTTTCAACCAGTGGAGCGCGGCAATGAATCCGCCGACGACGATGACGATCGGCGAAATCCACAGCGCGCGCCGGCCAAACTTTCCGGCAACCCTTTTTGTCATGAGAGTCTTCCTTTGCGTGAGGCATGCGGACCAACGATGCGTAAGAGAATATGCAAGGCATACTTCCCAAAACGCACAGTAAACTTGTCATATTTAGCCGAAATTGACAAGTATTCTTTGCAAAGAACATGAAGGAGGTGACGCGCGGAAGGATTGCAGGACCCGGCCGTGGGAGGGGCCGGTAAATTCGCCGAGAGCCGTCATCGCACTCGAACGGGCACCGAGACCGCAGGAGCAGCGTGTAGGGCCTCACCCCGACCATGTAAAAACAAAGACTTACCCGATCCTGCCCTCGGGAGCTGGTGCAAGTCTGGAAAGAAGAAGCCGCCGGTCAGGGGCGTCGGTTTCGCAGTGGACGCGAGGCCATCCGTTGGCTCGAGACCTGATCATCCTGCCGCGCTTCAAGCGCGACTACCGGACCGCTCGCAAACATCCCGACTTTGAGGGCGAAACGCTCGAATACGTCTTCGACGTGATGATCTCCGGCGGCTGCCGGAAGCATTTCGGGAACATCGTCTCAATAAACGCAGTGCCAACTGGGCTGGCTTCGCCGAGTGTCATCTTGGCGCAGATCTTCTGCTCATCTACCGAGTGCGTCGCGACAGCGTAAAACGACGCTGCCGAACATAACACTCAATGCTACGTTCGCGACTTATCCGGTCTAAGACCATGGCGAGTCACCTGTCCGGTTCGCATCGCCAACGGCTTCAGCTCGGATAATTGGAGAACAGAAAGTCGCTGAAGTTGTATTGATTCCAGCCTCTTCCGACAACAACGATTACATTCTCGTACTCTTCTCCCTTAACGCCGTGTTTAGTTGCAAAAGGAGTTGGCTCGTTCAACCCGTTCTGGCAATCGTGGGCGGTGAGACTTCTTTAGAAGATCCAGCAACTCGAACATTCGGCGGTCTACATTGACGGCTTGGGGAAGTGGCCGCATTCTGTTCAACAAGTCAACGAACAGAACGGAAGTTGGCCTCCTTCGTGGAGTGTGCAGCTCGTCTGAATGCAAAAATTGAGCGAAATAGTTGCGAATTAAAAATGTCGTGCTAGGCTTGACATTGTGTAGCGGCATTGTGTCGCGCACCTATCGAAGCGAAACTGAAATGCGCTCTATCCACGGAACAGCCCTACTAGAAACGCCGCGCGGGTCCCATCGCGCCGCGTACGGCTGCCCGTCGATTGCGGGTAGTGAGTCGCCGTCGGTCGCGAAAAATTATCGCGATCGAGGGACCCAACCGATTCGGTAACTGCCTTTAGGCTCCCAGGCCCGAAGGCGCAAGCCGGACGGGCACCCGCAGGGAGCCAAGCCACCTGAGATCTCTCTCAGAGACGGCGAAACCACCCAAACAGTGTCTGTCCGCGAGGTCAAGCCCTCGATGGGCTCGTGCGCGTTGCGCACGAACTCCTGCGCCGCGAGTTCGGCACAGAACGTTGTTTAATAATCAGAAACGGATCAAGGGACTCTCACCCTTGCGTCGCGGTCTGCACTGGCGTCACCAGCTGCAAGGCACACCTGCGCGTCCAACACGCGCGGTGGGCTGACCGTAAGCGATGAGGGTGAGAGTCCCGGGGTCGCAGGAACCTTGAAGCACGTGAACGCGTGAGGGTCTTGTTCGCTCTGAATTTTGTTCAGTCAACCAATTGGACGTTATTCGAAACGCACTGCCGATGCGCTCGGCGCCACCGGGTCGATCGGAGCGTCCACGCGAACCGCAGCAAGACAAGTCACACTCGGTGCCGACAACTCAACACGTCAGGTCACTAACAAGGCCTCTCGCTCACGCTTGACACAAGACTCTTGCTTTTGCTCGCCGAGCGTACTAACTTACTCCGGCCATGAATACGCGCTCCAGACATCCAATTTATCGCAAATCCCAACTATCGGGGATGGCGGGCTTTTGCCCGACACTCGATAGTTTAGCGACCTGACCAGCGCGTGCCCCCGGTGCACGCCGGGGGCATAGACCAAGCGGGACCAGCCCGCACTCTCACACCCCGAAACCAACCACCGGAATTGTTTAACAATTCGGGACGATCATGAGCGGGTTTGGCCGATTGGCTAGGCTCGTGGCTTCCACCCACGCCAAGAGGGTTCGATTCCCTCATCCCGCTCCAGTTTTGCCGTCTAGCATCAAGGCGATGCGCCACGCTGTTAACGTGTCAGAGTCTGGTTCGATTCCAGAGGCGGCAGCCATTTCAAAGCCTCTACACCTGGGGTGGAACCGGACTGTCGATCCGGTGAGCGACGAGTTCGAATCTCGTTGGAGGCGCCAAAACAGACCCTCGTGCGGGCTCCTGCACGACGTGACCGCTACCACAGGGGTACGTGTAGCCGAGCGGCGCTCGATGCAAATATCGAGCATGGAGCATGTATTTACCCGAGCCGTTGGGACGGTGGCGAGTCCTACACACTTGCTGGAGTCGGTTCAATCCCGACATCGGGTACCAGTCAATGGGTTGTGCAAATAAGGAGCGGTGGCCGCTCGTCTGGCTGTAAACCAGATCCCTCTGGGCACGAGGTTCGATTCCATCCACGACCCACCATTTTTACCTCCATAACTCAACAGGCTAGAGCTACGCCTCTTAAGCGTTAGGGTCGAGGTTCGAGTCCTCGTGGAGGTACCAGACTTGGGCTTGTGCTGCGGGCAGCGAGCCTCCCTTGCAAGGAGGCTTCGAGGATTCGACTTCCTACAGGTCCACCAACTTGATCGTGAATGCAAAGCGGTCCGAGCAGTTCGGTTCTCAACCGAAGCCTAGCGAGTTCGAGCCTCGCCACGATCACCACTTCGAAGGTGAATGCAAAGCGCCTCGCGCAGGCTGGTTTTCACCCAGCGCCTAACGGGTTGGAGTCCCGTCACCTTCTCCATATGTGCCCGAGTGGACAAATAGGCAAAGTCGCCTCGCTCAGACCGAGGAGTCTGTGGGTTCGAATCCCACCTTGGGTACCAGAAATGTGGTCGAAGCCGAAGCAGCCGAGGCCGCGCACTGTGAATGCGCTGTTAGGTGGTGCAAGCCCACCCGATCACTCCACATCACGCCGCGGCTCGAATAGCGAGGCGCGCGCTTGCAAAGCGCACTCATGCTGGTGCAACTCCAGTCGGCGTGTCCACATTCAGGATGTAAGTCAGCAGTCAGACGGCCGAGCTTGGAACTCGGAGGCCGGTGGTGCAAATCCACCCATCCTGACCAGTTAATGCTCCATAGCACAGTGGTCAGTGCTTTCGGCTGATAACCGAAAGGTCTACGTTCGATTCGTAGTGGAGCAACCAATACGCGGGTGTCGCATAGTGGCCATTGCGCAACGTTGCCAACGTTGATCCCATGGGTTCGAGTCCCATCATCCGCTCCACTACAGCCTTGCCGTCGGACACGGAGTCGGGCCTTCTAAACCCACACTTGCCGGTTCGAATCCGGCCGAGGCTGCCAAATGATACCGAGGCCGGTCGGACGGTGCAGGACCTCCTAAGTCTGTGTGCGAGAGTTCGAATCTCTCCCTCGGTGCCAACTTCTGCGCGCCTAGCCCAACGGCAGAGGCGGCGGCTTTAAACCCCGCACAGTCAGGGTTCGAATCCCTGGGCGCGTACCAACTTTCTATGCCCACCTGGTGCAATGGCAGACGCGCCGCACTCAAAACGCGGATGTTCTCGGTTCGAGTCCGAGGGTGGGTACCAACAAGCCCGCGTGGTGAAAAAGCAGACGCGCAGCGTTGAGAACGCTGTGGCCGAAAGGCCGTGCTGGTGCAAGTCCAGCCGTGGGCACCATTCATGCCTCGATAGCTGAGATAGCTCAAGCGCCCGCCTGAAGAGCGGGAGACGAAGGTGCGAGCACTTCTCGGGGCACCAGTTTTATAGCGGAGTAAGCGAAGGTAGTTTCGCGCCGGTCTCATAAGCCGAAAAAGGTGAGTGCAAGTCTCACCTCCGCTACCAGATTCATCGCGTTAGCACAGTGGCCCAATGCGGTCGGCTCATAACCGACGGATCAGTGGTTCGAATCCACTACGCGCTACCATTCATACCCTCGGCGATGGACGCAGGCGGTGCTACGAACGCCGCCTTTATTGGTTCGACTCCAATCGAGGGTGCCAATCACACACCCTGGCCGGTGGACGGAGCAAGCCCTCCGAAGGCATGCCGCGAGCGTTCGAATCGCTCCCAGGGTGCCATTCATTGCCTTCCAAGTTCTGGCAGCGGAACGCGTCCTTGGTAAGGACGAGGTGCGAGGTGCAATTCCTCGGGTCGGCACCACTTACGCCCGATAACGATTGGTAGATGATCCCCCGGCCTGTACCCGGGAAAACGGGGTGCAAATCCTCCGCTCGGGCTCCAACTTCGCCCTTCAAGCTGAGACAGCGCAGCAACCGCCTCGTAAGCGGAAGATGGGTCGTGCAACTCGACCGTGGGGCACCAAACACGCTTCCGTAGCTCACATGCGTCAAGAGCATCTGGCTTTTACCCAGTCGGTCGCAGGCTCGCAATCTGCCGGGGGCACCATCTTGGAGAGTTAGCGGGCAGGTCACTGGCCTCTGCCTCGAAACCAGGCGATGCCCTCGCGGGCATGTGTTTCGACTGCACCGCCTTCCGCCATTTCGGGTTGGGCGCTGGGCGCGGGTCGGTCTCCAAAACCGACCTTGCAGGGTTCGATTCCTTGACGGCCCGCCATATTTCTTCAGGTGTGGGTTGCTGGTATCCCAGCGTCGCTCTGAACGATGCCCACGTACGTTCGATTCGTACCGCCTGAGCCAACATGATCACCGGTGGGTTGCCGGCATCCCGGCTTGGCTTTGAACCAAGCACACGTAGGTTCGACTCCTACACGGTGAACCAAATGAGTCGTCCCGTCTTCGCGTTCGGTCCACGCGGCGGCGCGAGTTGATGGTTCGCAATATGGACGTTCCGATCTGGCGGCGACGCTGTCGTCAGCCGATGAAAGGTTGCAGCAGCGCAAACTGCCGCCTGCGTTTCATCGATGCCGTCGAGCGAAGCGCCATCAGCTCAAATGCCTTGACCGCCGGACACTTCGATCCCCTGCGCGTTCAACCAGCGGCAGCCCTCCGACAGCAGGCCAGCGATCCTCGGCCCGATGTCCTCTGGCAGCCCGGCGCGGCCGAGCGTCGCCCCTTCATCGAGAACTCGGCGGTAACTACCTTACGCTGGATCCGCATTGGATCTGCGGGCGATCAAGCGCGCCATGCAAGGGCCGCCTGCGTCGGGAGCCACGCTCTGTTGGAGTCACCGCGACCTACCAACCCAGCGCCTGCTCCATGGCGGCGATTTCGCCCGTGGATTCCTGCAGCAACTGCCAACAGGCAGCGGGCCGGAGCTGCAGACGTTGCGCCGCTCCCAGTCCCTGGAGCTGAAGATCGATCTCCTCCGGGTGCTCCTTGAGCCGAACCAGCAGGCAGGCGATGGTGAGCACGTCGCTCAGATCAGCAGCCCCTGCGTGATCCCGGTCGAGGTCTTCGCATTCGTTGACCGCGATAACGACTTCCTCCGGCATCTGCCACTTCTCCAGAAGCGCCTTGGCAATGTTCGAATGCCAATCACGAACGATGGAGGAGTACGTCGTTGGATCGGCCAGCAGTTCCTGGTGCTGGCGTGCCCGACTCAGGATGTACAGCTTACCGACCCCGTGCAACAGGCCGGCGAGCAAGGCCGTATCTGCATTGGCTCCGCCCAGCCTGCGAGCGATTACGTACGCCACGGCTGCGACGGCTGTGCTCGATTGCCATAGCTCTTCGAGTTGCTTCTCAAGGCCCTTCAGCGCCTCTGACTTTCTCAATTGCCATACTGCGAATGCAATAGCTGCGCTGCGCACCATGTTGAGGCCCAATCGGGCGACTGCCGTCCGCAGGTCGGTAACGGGCCTGCCGCTGAAACTGATTGCCGCCGAATTGGCAATATGTACAAGGCGCGCCGCAAGTGCAGGCTCGGCGCTCAGAACACGGACGACCTTCTCAGGCTTTACATCTTCGTCTGCGAGCACCTGGCGGACACGGATCGCAATGTCCGGGAAGCTGGGTAAGTCGAAAGTCCCGGTCGACAGTTCCCGGCCCAGGAACTGCACGAAGCGAAATGCGGCGGTGCCCGTGCTATCCCCGGGAGGAGTCCCATCGTGGAGAGTTGTAGGGTCGCATCCAGCAGGTGTTGTGGTCATTTCCATCTCCGTAGCCTGCAAGGCTATCAGGCCAAGGCGCCGCTTACTCGTGACGGTACTCCCAACCTGGAACATCGGGCGACCTACGCAAGGTCGATCGGCGGGGCGCGGAGCACGGTATCTCGGCCCGGCATGAGCAGCTTTCACTTCTCAAAGCGCTCAAAACAGATCAAAGTGAATGCTCCACAGCTACGGAACGGCCGAGTGACAGTTTCAAGTTGCTCCTGGAACGCACGGCCCAGTCAGACGCATTGCTCTGAATGGCGAATTGACCGAGGCACCTGGAGCGCCGTCGCCATCGCGTTGCTATTGTCGATCGCAGGCTCCGCCATGGCGGATCCACGGGATACCGCCGCCCCTTCCGGCACGCGACAAGCAAATCGCCCTGATTTCAAGGCGGTCGAGTCCCCGCCACAGATCACAATTCAGGCCAACGTCTTCGACAAGCGTGTGCGAGCTTTCATTTCGAAGGTCAGCGGCGTACCTGTCTGGTCGAACGATGACCCGGTGGCTCTTTGGCATACGCCGATTTGCCCTCTAGTTGAGGGATTGCGGCGCCAGGATGGCGAGTTTGTATTCGATCGCCTCACCTACGCACTGGCGTCGCTGGGCATCCCTCGAGGCGCAATCGGTTGTCGGCCCAATTTCTATGTCGTCGCTACGACACAACCTGAAGCAGTCTTGAAAGCGTGGTCGCACCACGACACCTTGATGTTTGGTGATGCGGCAGGCTCGGAACGCTTCATCCAAACACCCCGACCCGTCCGCATCTGGTACAACTCTGCGTTGGTGGGCTCCGATGGCAATGGGGCGGTCCCGTTGAGCACTTTTGGCGGCGGTACGCTCGGCGGCTTCGATGGAGCTCCGACGTTCACGGGTCACGGCGGGTCCTGGCGGTTCGAATTCCCTGTGGTTCCCAACTTGTTATCCGTCATTGCGGTGATCGACCTTACACAGGTGATGGGCCTGGACTGGCGCCAGGTCACCGACTATGTCGTCATGGCGGGACTGACCAAAGTTGACCTTGACGCAAAGCTGGGCGGCGCCCCAACCATCCTGCGTCTGTTCACCAGCTCTGCAGACGCCCGGCCTCAAGGCCTAAGCGACTGGGACAGAGCTTTCCTTACGGAGTTGTACAGGACTTCCCAAGTCTCCCGACACCAACGCTTGGAAGTTGCAAAGGCTATGCTCCGGGATATCACGCTACCGATGAATGAGCGAAGATAGCTGAATGTCTACACGCGTGGCGACAACTACCGGCGCGGTCAGCCGTGCGCTGCGGGAAGCCATCGTGACGATGCTGGCCACTCTGGCCACGCTGTTCTGTGCCCTGGAGATCGATCCGGAACCCGCTCCTGCCGTACTCGCGGTCGTGTTGTGCCTATCGTTTTCGCGCAGCCATCTCGACCGGGATCTTCCCGGCCGCCTGGAAGCAGCGGTCGCGCTGCCTCTGGTGGGCCTTATTGCCGTCGGTGTCGGGACGCTGCTGCATCGAGTCCCGTGGATGGGTGCGGCCGCCTTCGTCGCAGGGATGTTTGTATCCATTTGGCTGCGCAGATTCGGACCGATGGCGCGGCGCGCCGGCTCCCTTATCGCGCTGCCGTTCGTGGCGATCTTGACTACGCCGTACGTGCCGACAAGACACACCAACCACGTTATGGCCATACTGGTACCGGTGATCGTAGCGCTGCTGGCGCTGATGTGGGTGGCGGTCTTCCAGACACTTGCGCGCCGCCTTCACATCCTGCCGCCCCTACGGCAGCCGGTCGCTCAAACAGCCGCGCCGGCGCCTGAAAGTTCGATGCGCCCAGTGGCATCCACCCGGATGGCTATCCAGATGGCCGTTGGCCTCACCGCCTCATTCCTGATCGGCCATGTCTTCTTCGCCGAACATTGGGAGTGGATCGTACTGACCGCATTCATCGTCAACAGTGGTAACCGCGGAAGACTGGATGTCGCGTACAAAAGCGCGCTGCGTGTGGTAGGCGCCGCAACCGGCACGTTGGCCGCCCTCGCATTGACCCTTCACCTCGGATCTCACGATACGGCCACGGTCGTGTTGATCCTTGCCGCCGTATTTTTCGCCGTGTGGCTGCGACCGCTCGGCTACGCGTGGTGGGCGCTGTTCGTTACCATCGCACTCGCGCTGCTGCAAGGCTTCGAGGGCTCGTCTGCGCAGCACATTCTCTTGGTGCGTCTTGAGGAAATCGTGATAGGCGCGATCATCGGCGTCGCCTCCGCATGGTTCGTCTACCCGGTGCAATCGACCGCGGTGCTACGGCGGCGTATCGCCGATGCACTCCGCACGCTATCGGACGCGCTCGATCCGTTGACTCCGGCGCGAGCTCCCGACGAGTTCGTGGCAGCGGTCGCCGAGGTGGAAAAGGTGGCTCCGGCGTTCAGGGCGAGCCGCCTTGCAACACGGCGATTCCGCCCACTGCAGCCCGCAGACTGGGTGGATACATTAGTCGCCTGCCGCGAGCCAGCGGTCGCACTGATAGATAAGGGCGAGGCACCGAGCCTGGTGCGCAAGGCAGTCGGCGCTGCGCGCAAAGCCATACGCGAGCCGGGGGAGCTTCTTGCGGCTTTGCGAGGCTTGCATCGTTCGTTAACGGGGTAACGAGAGGTCTCAACTGATCCTGCAGAACATCTGCAAAGGCCCCCGCGGTCATTTGGCAATAAGGACGGCGGCAGTATCAAGCACAGCACAGTACTCACCGTCGAGGTTGGCGAGCGACATGGAATGGACTTCATCCGCGGTCCGCAGGCGGCCGTGAAAGTCCCGACGCGCGAACGTAAAACACGCGTCCGCTACCAGGTACGTCTGAAATCCGAGGTTTCCTGCCATCCGGACTGTCGCTTCAACTGAATTGTTTGTGCTCACTCCGGCGACGACGAGCGTCTGAATCCCGGACGCCGCCAGATGGCTCTCAAGGTTTGTGCCAATGAAAGCGCTGTTCGTTCGTTTCGCAATAATGGTCTCACCCGCCTGGGGTGCAACCTCGTCTTTGAATTCGTTCCCATCCTGTCCCGGCCGGTAAGCGGAGGCCGGAAAAGTCGAGTCGTGACGGACGTGAATAATCGATCGGCCGTCCCACCGCCAGGCAGCGAGAAGCCGGCCGATATTCTGTTCAGCATCTGGGTTATTCCGCGGCCCTTCGACGGCGTGATACTCCGCATCGATCGCCCTCTGCACGTCGACGATCAACAGGGCGGCACTAGTAAACTTCAGCGCCATTGCAATTCTCGATCAACCGGGCGAATGGACGCATGATATCGCGGGAATGCCATAGATCGAAAAACAACGGAGCGTAAGGCGCCAGTCATCGAAACTGCCTTGGCATGCTCGCAACCGTAGCACCGGTATCTGCCACTTGACAGGTGCAGACCGGCGCCGCTACGTTGCACCAGTATCCTGGCATAAACTGGTGCAGTGAGGCCCCATGTACGTAAGCCGCGAGACCCCCGAGGAGACTGACCGGCGCCTGCGGCGTGTAGCCGCGGCAACCGACATTGAGGTGCTCGAAGGCGAGTGGTGGTTTGAAGAATTTCCGCTTGAACGGCTCGCCGAGCGTGTTCGACTCGACGCCATTGCGCTCGTACGCGACAGCGACGGCTGGAGTCAGCTCGTGCCAGCGCGGACCGATGATCGTCCCACTGAGCGCTTTCGCCTATGGTGCTGCCACTTCCCGACAGATCTCGACAATAGCGGCTTTGTCGGCTGGCTCGCGACGCGGATCAAGCGCAAGACCGGTAGTGGCATTCTCGTCGTCTGTGGCCAAAACAGCGCGCGCGGCGGAATCTACGACTACGCCGGCTGCCCTGCAGGTGTGGCCGATACCGTGCTCGGGGAAATTCGCGCCTTGATCGCGGATGGCCAGTCCGTGCCCCCGCAGCAGCGCTGTGGGGAATCGTTGGATGGGCGGCAAATGCGTGCGGTTGCGACCGCGGACGGCGGCGAAGTCAGTGTGGAAACGCTCTTCACCTTCGCGCAGGTCGGAAACACCGTGTCCGCGCAGTACGCCGGTGGCACTGTGCGGCTGGGTCACCTCGTCGGCACACTCGCGGGGGGAGAACTCAGTTTTCGCTACGCCCAGGTCGATCATGCAGGCCGTGTGGATGGCGGCCGGTCGGTCTGTGATGTCAGCTTGCTCCCGGACGGCCGTGTCCAGATACGCGAGCACTTCCAATGGGAATCCCGCGACGGGTCGGGCACGAACGTTCTCCAGGAGATCAAGGGCTGATGCGGGCGATTCGCTGCGCTCGCCCTCCGGGGGCTGCCCCCGGTCTCGGACACAGCATCTGTTCCAAACCTACCGCTCAGATACTCAACACGGCACATGGCATGCGACGCAGATCTTGTTTCCTTCGGTGTCTCGAAAATAGGCACCGTAGTAGTGCTGATGGTACCCGGGCCTCAATCCAGGTGGCCCTTCTGCACGCCCACCGTTTGCGAGGGCAACGGCGTAAGCCTTGTCTACGATGTCACGGCGACTCGCGAGAAAGGCCGTCATCTGGCCGTTTCCTACGGCATGCGCGCGTCACGGGGCTAACCGCACCCAATCTATGGCTTCGAGCACATAGGGAGCAAACAAGAAATCTCGGATCTTGACGATCCGGCCTTCCGACCAGCCGATCAGGACAAAATGCGCAGGTCTTGCCATTGGACCCGTGCTGTCGAAGACCAGCATGGCCGGCAATCCTTCAACGGCGCCGAGGGCGAACCGCCATTTCGTCACTTCCGCATAGCGCGTGAAATAGGGGGCGATCTTGTCGCGCCCTTCCAGTTGGAGCCGGTTCACCAGATCGAGCTTCACGTCATCGGCGAGCATGGCGCGGATTGCATCGAATTCGCCATTTCGAAACAGTTGGACGTAGGCGGTGATCTTCTGCCGGTCCGAATCGGAAATCAGTGGCAACCGGGTGTCTTCTGGCGCCTGCGCGAGTCGCCGCAGCGCCGCGCGCCCGCGCTGAAGCGCCGATTTGGCGGCCGTCGCAGAGCACTCGGCGATGCCTGCAATCTCGTCGACGGAATGACCCAGAACATCCTTAAGGATCACCGCGCAGCGCTGAAGTTGAGGCAGCCGCAGAAACGTCTGAAAGCTGATCGCAACGATATCCGCCTCGGGTATGGGCACCGCTTCGAGATGTTCGCTGAGCGGAACGACCGTGTTCCGGAACCTATCGCGTACGAAATCGAGGCTCGTGTTGTGCGCGATACGGAATAGCCAGCCCTCGAGATTATCAACCTCGGCGCCCTGGGCTCGCGCGTGAAGGGCTTTCACGAGGGTATCCTGCAATACATCCTCGCCATTGATCGCCGATCCCGTCATGCGCGCGCAGTAGCGGTGAAGGCGTGGTCGCAACGCTTTCAGTCGATCCTCGAATTCATCGGTGTTCATGTTTCGAGACCTACCGCATCTCCTCACTCTGTTCCGCCGAATGCTGGACATAAATGTTCGTGAGAATTCTTGACAGGGCGACCGGCTGCGACAGGAATGGCGAGTGGCTGCTTTCCAATGTGTGGGTAATAGTTTTACCGCCGATGGTACTGTCAACTGTCGCAACCATGTGGTCCTGACCCGTCAACGGAATCGCGCGATCCAGCGTGCAGCGGATGTAATGGCGCGGCACCGTGCCAAATCTCGCAGATGTAATTTCCGACGGGGCTAAGGCGCCGGCATTGGATTCGTCGCAATGAAGTAGCGATGTCATACGCGCGATATCAGACTCCGGTACGTCAGCATAAAACGACGCTTTGAGCAGCGATCTGTAACCTTCGTCGATTGATCCAGGGTGGATCCTTGTTGCGCCGATGGCGACGGGATCGCCCACGAACAGCCCGGGCGACAGGGCCGAGGACATGGACTCATGCTGAAGTACATCGAGCAACGTCATGCCGCTCGGCACCATGAACCCGGCAATATATACGACCGCACGAAGCAGATTTGGAACCTTCTCGGCGACCGCCGAAATCGTCATCCCGCCGGCCGAGTGCCCGACCAGGATGACTTTGCCGTCGCCGAGTGACGCAGCTTCTTTCACCAGTGCGACCACCGCTTGCGTCCGCTCCTCCTGTGTAACGCCGGCCATGGGGGACGGCTCGCCGCCGAACGCAACGGGGTCGAACGGGCGGCGACTGAGCGACAGCGGTGCGATCGCATTCGCCCCCGCACCGGGAAGGTCGAGGGTCAACGCCGCGAAGCCGTTGGTTTCAAGTATAGGTGCGACTCTGTCCCACGCTGAATGGTTGTGCCAACCGCCGTGGACCAGGACAAAAGCTGCTTTGGATTTCGACACTGATATCTTCTTTCGTTCTATTTTACGGTCTGGGCGATCTGTACAGCCCGCAGTGAACCGGTTCAAACTTCCCTGTTGTCGAAAAGGAACATTTGCACGCCCGAGTCATCAGGTGCATAAAGTTGGCGATCCGCCGCAGCCGCTCGGCCCTCGGGGCTTGCGAACGCCTTTTTGATCGCATTCAGATCGTCAAAATGCAGTGTCCCGATCAGATGAACATCAGACGGTCCGGTTATTACCGTGATAGGTCCGTTGCTGAGCTCGTATTTCCTGAGACCCGGAATTTTCTTGGCTAGAGGTATGTGCGTGTCGAAATAATGCTTTTCGAACGCTCTCACGTCTGCCGGCCTCTTGTAGATAACGACCATTTTGGCCATTGCGGTTCTCCTGTTTCAGACGGATTTGACGTAGGCGACGTCACATTCCATGCGTTCAGCCTTTGCGAGCGCCAGCAGCTGCTGGATGTACGGCGCGAAGCGCGGATCCTTACGAAAGGCCGCAATCTCGTCCGCGCTTTTCCATTGCGAGTAGTTGATCGCCCGGCTGCCGTCCCTGGCCGTCAGCACGCTCGACGACACGAAACCGGGCATCTTGCTGAAGAATGCTTCCGTGCCGTCGCGGAGGAGTTCGAGCAGGCTTGGCAGCTTAGCCGGCTCGACCGTGAATACATTGACCAGCGTGATCACTTGGTCGTCAGCGCGAATAGTGGCTTGCATGGCAGGACTCCTGATCTGGCTTTGAGCGATGGTCGAGGTAAGGGCGACACCGGTCGCGGCGACGCTAGCGGCGACCAAGCTCCGTCGCGACAGGGAAAATTCCGGTTCGAACATGACTTGTATTCCTTGTGTGTCCGTTGTCCGTATCCCAAGACGACCGGGCCAGGGCGTTTGAACCGGCTCTCGGAAAATTTTCTTGAGCGGCGCCGTCAACCGTAGACGGCGTTGCGGATGGCCGGCACAAAGGCGCCGAATCCACCCTCGAGTGCAGTGTTGGTGAGCGCGATCACAGTGAGCTGCCGCTCGGGATCGACGAAGTAGCTATGCCCGTAGGCGCTGGTAAACGCCCACGTTCCCGCCGACTGCGGGGTCTTCGCCGTCGCTGGGTTTTCCAGCGTAGTGCAGCCATAGCCGAATCCCCAGCCCGGCAGCCCTGAGACCGGCAGTGCGCCGATCCGATTAGCGGTCATCCGACTTGCGGTCCCGGGCTTCAAGATTGGTCGCCCGCCGGTGCGCAGGGCCTCGAGGAAGCGGACCAGATCCTCGGTGCTGCCGACCATGCCGGCGCCGCCCGACGGAAACTGGGTAGGATCGAACACCCGTGACGGCGAGAAGCGCACGAGGCCGAGCCCCCGGAATGACACCAGCTCAGGCTCGCCCATGCGGATCGGTGCCGGCTGGGCGTCGGCATAGGGTACCGCCAGGCGCGTCGGGTCAGTCACCGAAAAGCCGGTGTCCGCCATGCCGAGCGGCGCGGTGACCAGTCGCCGCACCGCATCCGGCAGCGGCTCGCCGGCCGCCCGAGCGATCACCGCTCCAAGCACGTCCGAGGCGATCGAATAGCGCCAGCGCGTGCCCGGCGCCTCAGCTAGCCCGGCGGCAACGATGCGGCGCAGTTCCTCATCGAGGCCAAGGCCCGACAGATCGAGGCCGTCGGAGACCCCGGCCTGGTGGTAAGGACCGTCCTCCGGCTCAAAGAATCCATAGGACAATCCCGCCGTGTGCGTCAGCAGATGGTGGACAGTCAGGACCGGCATCTGCCCGTCGCGGGTTTTCGGCGTGAAGTTCGGCAGCCATTGAGAGACCGGATCGGTGACCGCGAGCCGCCTCTGATCGACGAGCGCCAGCGCCGCGGCCGACACGATCGTCTTCGACAGCGAGGCCAGGCGGAACAGTGCGTCCGCTCGCATCGCCCTGCCAGCCTCGCGATCCGCATAGCCGACGGCGCGCCGGTAGGCGACGTCGCCGGAGCGGACCACCGTGACCACAGTCCCGACGATCTTGCGGTCGGCAAGCGCCCGATCGATGGTTTCGTCGAGCCGGGCGGCAAGCGCGGCGTCGCGCGCCAGGGCTCGGGTTGGCACCAAGGTCATGAGGGCGGCCGCGCCAGCCAGACCGGTGGCTATCGCGCGCCGGCGCGACAGCGATGTTGTAATGACGGACATGAGGGCTCCCCGACTGCGTCGCGCGGGGGCCCGATGCCCGAGGGCGCACAGATCGAATCTCAAGACGATCGAGCGGAGCCGGACGGACCGGTCGTGAGCAGTTTTTTTTCGGACGGACCCGCGTCTGCAGACCTAAGTGAATGCGACGTTGTTGCTCAGTACTGCCTCGGCGGACCGACGTACACTTGCGTCAGCGCAGCCGTTGTCCTCGCTCGCCAGGTCGCAAGACCTCGCGAGCGACGTCGATGAATGCACGCAGCTTCAGCAATTCGCGGGCCGCCCGAGGGAAGTACAAGAACAGCCCGGGTTCTTCGATGCTCGTCTTGGGCAGCAGCCATTTGAGCCTGCGCTCGCGGATGTCGGCGCGCACGAGTGGCTCGAAGAGGTAAGCGATCCCAACTCCGGCGAGGGCGAGATCCCGCGCGAGTATGGACTCCGTGACACGCGCCGTGCCGCCGACTTGCACCGACACATCGCGCCCCTTGTCGCTAAACTCCCACCGGTAAGTCGCGCCGGTCGATACCAGGCGATAGCCGATACAGTTGTGATGCTGCAAGTCCGCCAGAGCCCGCGGCTCTCCTTGCGCGTCGAGGTAGGACGGTGAGGCGACCATGATGGACTTGAACGGCGGCGTCAGGCGGACGGCGACCATGTCCTCCGCGATCGTCTCGCCGAGGCGCACGCCCGCGTCGAATCCGCCGGCCACGATGTCCACGAGAGCGTCATCTTGCGTGATCTCGATCGTGAGATCGGGATGTCGCCCGGTCATCGCCGCGACGACCGGGGTGATCGCGATGGCTAGCGCGACGCGGGGCGTATTCAGCCGCAGGACGCCGGTTACTCGCCCTTTGTCAGCAGCGATCTGTTCGCTTGCATCGCCGATCGCCGCCAACGCCGGCGTGATCGCCGCGAGAAAACGCTCGCCGGTCTCGGTGAGCGCAACGCTGCGCGTAGTCCGCGCGAATAGAGGGGCTCCGAGCGCATCTTCCACGGCACGCACGGCGTGACTGACAGCCGACGGACTCATGTTGAGCCGGGACGCAGCGGCGGCGAAGCCTCCATAGCGCGCAACTGCGACAGCAACGGGCAAATGCGCGAGCAGCTCTCGATTCATTCGTGCACCAGATCGCATGAATCATTCTGATTGAACGATCTTATCAATGAGCCCCAGCTATGAAAATCTGAGCTCCACAGATCGAGGAGACCTCACATGTCGGAACGAGAGACTTCCAAGCACCCTCTGACGGGAAAAGCCGCATTGGTCATCGGCGGATCGCGCGGCATCGGACGAGCCGTCGTCGAACGCTTCGCAGCCGATGGTGCGTCGGTCGCTTTCAGCTACGTACAACGCGAGCGAGACGCCACGGCGCTCGCGCAGACGATTGCAGTCCGGGGCGGCAGGGCCGTGCCCATTCGCGCTGACCTCGGCAACACTGCGGACATCCGCGGCCTGTTCGATGCTGCAGAGAAAGCTCTCGGCGGGCTCGACATCGTAGTGGCGAACGCAGCCGTTGCGGTCGTAAAGCCGATGGTTGATCTCACAGAAGCGGATTTCGATCGCGTCTTCGCGATCAATGCCAAAGGTATTTTCGTCGCGCTCCAGGAGGCTGCACGGCGAGTGCGTCCCGGCGGCCGCATCATCGCGACATCCACCGGCGGTACTCAAATGCTGATGACGCAGACCTCTCTTTATCTCGGTAGCAAGGGCGCAGTCGAGCAATTCGTGCGAGTGCTGGCTCGCGAGCTCGGCGAGCGCAGCATCACAGTCAACACCGTTTCGCCAGGCTACACAGACACTGAGCTCCTTCCGGAGCGAGACCGCGCGGTCGCTGCCGCCGCATCGCCCTTCAACCGCATCGGTCAACCAGACGATGTCGCCGAGGCGTTTGCATTTCTCGCGGCGGACTCGGGCCGGTGGATCACCGGGCAAAACATTGCCGCGGGAGGTGGCGTCTTCTGAGCTTCGATTTGCGGGGTGTCGCGGAGCGAGGAATTCGGCGAAATACGGGTAGAGTTCTGGCCAGGCGTCCTGCCAGTTCGGTCTGGCCGGAGGCGATTGAGCGTCTCGCGATAACGTCAATAGCTGATCGGCGCAGGTGCTCGGTCATGTCGAGGGTACGGAATCACCAGGGCGAAACTCAGGAGCGACAGCAACAACACCGCTCCTGCGACGGGTGTGGCGGAAGAGCCGCTCATGAATGGCGCGACGAGCTGCGTACCCGCGGCTCCGCACAGCAGGATTCCGAGTACCAGCATGGCCGAGGCTCTCCCCATCTGCACGATCGGAACATCGAGGGCCTCGCTGAACCCTGGTGGACCCCGCACGGCCAGAGCGGCGCAGAAACCGCACCAGAATATTGCCACGAGCACAAAGTTGAGATCTGTAAGGAGGCTCGCTACCAACAGGCCTCCGCATAGTCCCAACTGCGCTGCAGCTCCAAGCTGCACCGCGCGGGATGGTCCCAGGCGCCCACTTATGCGAGCGGACTGGCTCGCCGTGAGGAAGAATCCTGAGACTCCGATGATCTGCAGTAGCGCGAACGCGGAGGCTCCAAGTCCCAACGCATTGACCAGAAGCTGAGGAGCACTGGCGACAAATGTGAGTAAAGCCCCCACCGTCACTGCATGCGAAACGGCCAGGCGACGGTATTTGCGATTCGAGAGGACGTTGCGGTAGCCGGCTGCGACCGAGCGGTCCATTCCGGGCAGCTCGTGTGGTGTGGCGCGAACGGCGAACGGGAACACCGCCAACGTTAGCACCGCAAGTATCCAGAAGAGGCCTCGCCAGTCCGTGTAGGTCAGCAGTGTCGCGCCCAGCACGGGGCCGGCAGCCGGGATGACCGACTCCACCATCGAGATAGCCGCGATCCCGCGCACCGCATCGGATCCTGACAGAGTAGCGCGGACGACGCTCGGAGCGATGACGGTCGCAACCCCTGCTGCAATGCCTTGCAGGAGTCGCATACCTGAGAGCACGCCGATATTGGCTGCCAGTGCACAGCCGATACTTGCCAACACCAGTAGCCCAACGCCGGCTCGAACACAACGACGCGGCCCGACCCGCGTCAGAACCTCGCCCCACAACAGCTGCGATGCGGCGAGCCCCAGGAGAAACACCGCAATCGTCCCTTGCGATTGTGTGACGGATACGTTCAGTGCGCGTTGGAGAGTCGGCACAGCTGGCAAGTACAGGTCCATCGCCAACATGCTCGTGCACGTGATGGTGGCCAGCGGGAGAATGATGCGAATCGATCTTTTTGGAACGTCAGTCATGATTGTCGATACTATCGGAATGACCTCCGAAGTGCCGATGTTGCGCCTAGATGCGCACGGCGGAAAAGCTGAGCGCGCCGTCATCGCTGAATCCCTGGAGCCGTGCGCGATCCTCCAGAAGAGAACGGCCAGGTGCTCAACATGATGTGCGACATAGTCAAACGTGACCACATCGAAGCTCTCGTTGGGGAACGGCAGGGCTTCTGCCCGACCCGCGCGTCCGTCCAAACCTCGGCTGCGGCACGTAGCGATGGCATTGTCGTCAAGCACCAGGCCGGTGCACTGCCCCGCCCTTCGAGGCAACCGGTGCCGCAGCCCACGTCGAGCAGTTTGCCGGGCGAACTCGCCAGAACCTGCTCGAGCAATTCGCGTTTGTAGCGTTGTTGTGGACGTGGCTGCTCCTCGGCGCTCGCCTACTCGAGCGCGCCAGCGCTGCAACCACGGCCGGCGTCCGTGTACCGGTGTCAAATAAATTTGATATATAGTCAAAAATACTAGACACTCTGGCTCACCAATTTCTCGCGCGAGGACTGTCGGATGACCTTCAAGGAAATTAGCACCGGTCTGTCAGTGGTCGTCCTGATTGGGGTTTACGGCTATTACTTCGCACATGTCGGTGCGCACGAAGCCGGCGGTACGATCGGCCTCTTGTCGAAGACCGTGCTTCTCGTCGTCGTGCTCGAGGTCGCTCTGCATGCCGCGCTAGCTATCTGCCATCGCCCGGAGCGGCCGGATGAGCGGGACCGTCTCATCTCTGCGAAGGGCTTTCGCAATGCCTACTTCGTGATGGTCGCGGGTGCCCTGTGTGCGATCGTGCAGGTGCTGGCGCCGGAGGTGTTGCGGGGTGTGCCTTTCATTGGCGGGTTGCCGCCGGAGATCGCGGCCGCGCACGTCCTCGTCCTGACACTCATCGGGGCGACACTCTTCAACGACGTGTCGGTCCTTGCCTACTACCGCGTTGGCGTGTGAATGAAGGCGCATTCAATTAGAAACAACATTCGGCGGTTGCGGTTCGATCATAGTGAGATGACACAAAGCGAACTCGCCGATCGAATCGGGGTCACGCGCCAGACTGTCAACGCGATCGAACAGGGAAAATATTCCCCGTCGCTCGAGGTCGCATTTCGGATCGCCGCCGTTTTCCGGACGCCAATTGAAACGGTCTTTCAATACACGTCTGGCAAGAAGTGAATCAGTGCACTGTGACGCCCGGGTCTGGGGATGATCGCGCGTAATCCTTTGTTGTTGATTGCCACCGGGCGATTGTAGATGCGGCGAGACTATCGATTGCTGTTTGGAGCCCTGGCCGCAGCCCTTCTTGGCTTCGGCACAATCGCATTGGCGTTGACTATTCCGGGCTACAGCCACATTCGCCAGACCGTCAGTGAGATTGGAGAAGTAGGCTCGCCAGCCAGAATTCCCTTTGCCATCCTGTTGTCCTGCGTTGCGGTCTGCATCGTGATTTTCGCCTCGGGTGTTCGCGATATTTTGCTTAGAGCAGGTCGCTCCCCACTCGCTGCTTATGCGATAGGATTTATGGCGTTGTCGAGCGCGGGCGTGGGCGTATTCGCCTACCCGAATCCGCTTCACAATATTTTTGGCCTTTCCGAATTGGTCGGCTACCAGGCGTCATTGATCCTGGCGCTGACATGCCGACGCGACCCCCGGGCGGGCACTCTCGTCACCTACTCCTGGGCGATGACTGGGCTCCTATGGGCCGCAATCGCTCTGAATCTGAGCTCCTTCGACAGGCATGGGACGGTTTGGGCTCACGTACGACCCGCCTATGGACTCGTACAAAGAGTCCTCTTTGTCGTGTGGTTTGGCTGGTGCACCGGGATCGGCGTCTTGCTATTTCGACGAAGTGAAGGATTGGATCGGATGACATGAGCCCACGATAGCGCGCGAGGGCCGCTGCCCGATCGCAAAATCAAGACACCAGCGGTCCGTCGGGTACCGTGTCGACCTTCGCACACATCGAGACCGGCACGGCACCACCCGGGCGCCGCGGCTGGCAACAGCATCATTCTCGGCCATCGACTTCCAGCGAGCTCAATTAAACTGGCACGCGTGAGAGCGGCCTACTTGATCTTCTTCACGAGGCGATCTGTCGCTCCCATCTCGCGGTAAATGTAGTGCGTTACCCGGCCGCTCGAGTCCCTCACGAAGACGATCCTGGAAGAATCGCCTGTCGCCGCTTCGCCTTTGGTGAAAAACGTCGTTGCGTTCTCGGGTAACAACTCGCTGGCATCAGACCCGGAGAATCGCTCCAGCAGTTGGTCTCCCTTGCGCTCGATCTTCGATATCAATTCTGGAGCCCATTCGTACTCGCCGACGTAATCATCGAGGATAGCGGGATCGATGGTCGTCGCGACCGGCTCGGGTGGAATCAAACCATCGGCAACAGCCAGCAGCAGCCAGTGCCCTTGCTGTCGCACCAGCGTTTCGATTTGCCACTTGTGGACAGAAGTTGTCTGCTCGCCAATCTTCGTGAACTGCATGGCGTGATAAGCCGCAACGGCGGTCTCTCCGCGAACGCGGACCTTGATGTCCTGCAAGGGTCCGTACCAATATTTGACTTCACGCGGCCACGACTTGTGCGTTCTGATCCATGCCTGTTTGGAACCGCTGTCGCCCTCGAGGGGAGCGAGCATTTCGTCTGTGACGAAGCGAGACCAGGCATCGACGTCGTTTCGAGCGGTGGCATCCAATCGCCTGCGGATAGCAGTGACCACTTCCTCCTCTGTGGTGTGCGCGGCTGTTGCTGCAGTCTTCTCGGCGTGAGTTGTCTGAGTGAAAGCGACGCTCGGGATAGCCGAAGCGATGCAGATTGCCAATATGAATCGATACATCCGTGCACCCTCCTGCCCTTAGGTGGCAAGTCGCGGCCTGCATAAGCTGGTACGTCCACACTGTAGCGCCTCGGCGCGAACATTCCACCGGAGGCTGCCGCATGAGTAGGTCCCGAGGGCTACGAGCAGCTCAGTTATTCCTCAGCGGGTATCAGATCGTCGATGGCGTCTTCGGCGGCCACGTAGACATAGGCATTGCGGCCCGACGACAGGGTGACGGCGATGCGGCGATAGTCCGCGACCTCATACGCATCGGCTTTGGCGACATCCTCTGGTTCGACTGCGAGCGCCGAGCCCATCACCGACGCGCCGCCTGCGGGAGAGCGCCTAAGAATCGGATGTTCGTCGCGGCCGCTCTTGGCGATGACGTCCGGATCTACGATCCGTACACGATCCAGAACAAACCCCGGCAACTCGTCCGGCAGAGACGGAATCCTTCGGCCGAAGACGGCTTCCTGAACCGCCGGGTCCTGAAGGGTGCCGTAGGAAAAAATGTATTGGACTGAGTCGCTCATTCGACCTCGTTAATCAGTGTCATGCCGAGCGCGAGGAGGATAGCTCCTCCCATGGACATGTTCATTGCGCGTTCCGCGCTCGCCGTAAGCTGGATCCGTCCGAGTGCTACACCCACCAGAACCCACGCGAGATCAACCACCGTCGTCACGATGATGCACACAACTCCCTTCAACACGCTATCCCGCCAGCCGTAGGCCGGATCGACGATTGCGAACGAACCAAACAGGGAGGCGAAGGCAAGATAGGCTTTGGGATTGGCAGCGCCCAGTGCGAAGCCGCCAGCGAGCGTGAGTCCGCGACCGCGCTCATCCGCGCCACTGGGTCCGCGTAGGGGAGATGTTGCAATCGACCACGCCAGCCACACTAGATAGCCTGTCGAGGCGATCGTCAGCCCGAAACGCACGCCCGGAACCGCGCCGATCACTGCTGAAAGCCCTGTGGCGCTGAGCGTCATCGCCAGAGCCAGTCCGGCCTGCATCGCCAGAAAAAAAGGAAGCGCGCCTGTCGCGCCGAGCGTGCGTCCCGCTACCATCAAGGCGGCGATACCCGGGCCTGGCGATCCAAGCAACGCCGCCGAGGCGACGATAAAGGCTAAAGGCTCACTGTTCATTTCGCCGGCAGATTGGCATTCAGCGCGTTTCACGGTCTTGTAAATTCTTAGCGCCGGACCCGACCCCTTACCCATCGATAAGGTACTCATGACACCTCCCGAGTTCAGCAAATTGTGGCGAGTGACTGCGTTGCCGGGCGTCAGCTTCTTCAAGGCGAGCTTCCTGCACCACGCATTCAGCAAACATGCGCACGAGGAGTACGCCATAGGTGCAAGTGAAAGCGGGATCGAAACCTTCCACTGCCGCGGCGGCCGGCATTGGGCGACACCGGGCTCATTGATCCTCGTAAACCCGGCAGACTTGCACGATGGCCGCCCGGTCGGCGATGGCTACAGCTATCGAATGATCTACGTTGCGCCAGAAGTATTCGAGAAGGCAGTCCGTGAAGACAGTGGCTCTCAGCATGCCGCGGCCCCACTGTTTCGATCACCCATGACTCGCGACGAGCAGCTTGCCGCGGTGGTGCGCGCCTTCAGCCGCCGTGCTGAGTGCCACGAAGAGCTTGATCAACTGGCGCTTGAAGCTGGGTTGCTGCAGCTCCTACGGGGATTGCTCGATCGGCAAGGCAGCCGTAAGGCAGAGGACGCTCGTCCCGGTCGCAGCAGCGGAGTGATTCGCACAGCTTGCCGGTACCTCGAAGAAAACTTCGCATCCAATCCGACGCTGACTGACCTTTCTGAGCATTGCCGTGTCAGCCGTTTCGCTTTGATGCGCCTGTTCTCGCGACACATCGGCATGCCGCCGCACACCTACATGACGCAGGTACGTCTGCGCGTTGCACGCCGGTTGTTGTTGAAAGGTGAACCGGCCGCGTCAGTAGCGGCGGCAGTCGGCTATGTCGACCAGAGTCATCTCACCAAACGCTTTCGAGCTGCGTTTGGCGTAACTCCCGGGCAGTTCGCAGCGGCTCTTGCGTAGCTTGTGGTCGCCGACTGACGGTTGACCGGGCGGCAGCCTCGGCCCGCGGTCATTGGCTGCGCCTAAAACCTGTCGTCGGGCAGCGGCCGACCGACCAAGGTGGATCGGCCGGTGACACCGGGCGCAAATGTCCAGCCGAGTCGGAAACTGTCCCGGTCTGGGACCAGTACAGTACGAAGCGCTGCGCGTGCGGCGCGCCGGTTGGCCATCGGCTGTACCTGCTACCTTGCGAGCTGGCCGGGCAGTCGACTGCCAATGTTGAACGTCGGGTGCCGGAGAATATCGAAGCCTGGGTCGTCGAGGCAGTTCATGGCTTCTGCGCGGCGTTCGCCTCACTAACTATTCTGAGACGGAGTATCTGGTGCCTGGCTACCGATTTGAGACTGTAGATGTGTTCACCGATCGTCGCTTCGGCGGCAACCCGCTCGCGGTGTTTCCCGATGCTCGCGGACTGTCCAGCATCGAGATGCAACAACTTGCGTTCGAGTTAAATTTGAGCGAGACGACCTTTGTGCTGCCGCCCGAGAATTCAGCTCATAGTGCGCGTGTCCGTATCTTCAATCGGACCACAGAGATGCCGTTTGCCGGCCATCCCAGCATCGGCACTGCATATGTGCTTGCAAAGCAGAACGCTCCCGTCCCCCGGGAACTTCGCCTTGAAATGCCGGCTGGCATTGTGGCCGTCGAATTAGCGGCTGATGAGAAAGGCGAAATAGTTGGCGGCAGGATTACCGCGCCCCAGCCGCTGACCCTGGCTGGGGAAATTCCTATAGAAACCGTCGCGGCCTGCGCCGGCATCATGCCGACGGATGTCGTCATCGGAACGCATGCCCCGCTGGTGGCCTCCGTCGGCAATCCCTATGTGATTGCAGAAGTGACAGGCGAGGCCTTGGGCCGGTGCGCTCCCGAGATACGAGCCTTCAGGCAGGCGGTCGATGCGCGGCCCGCGATGGCTGGGCGATTTTCCCTCCATCTCTATGCGCGGGACGGAGACACTATTCGCGCGCGAATGTTCGCGCCACTGGCCGGCACCAACGAGGATCCCGCCACTGGCAGCGCAAACGCTCCGCTTGCCGCGTTGTTGCTTTCAAGGCTGGAGGTGAATCGCGCGCAGTTTACGGTCCGCCAAGGCGTGGAAATGGGGCGACCAAGCTTGCTCGAAGTCACGGCCTACCGTTCCGAGGACGGAATTCGGGCTACCGTGGCGGGTCGTTGCGTTCCAGTATTCAAAGGGGAAATTCAGGATGTGGGTGCTCGATGACGAACCCCGCCACAAGAGCCAGAAAAAGGGTCACCTGTCGGTGACGTGAGCTCTACCCTCGTGCTCTACGCTTGGTCGCGCGTTGGATGGCTCTTGGCTCAGGTTCATCATTGTGCATCTTCGAGGAGAGCTGACCCGCTCCAAGGCCGTTACCCGCGACAGGGAAATCGACCGCCGGCAACGGTCGGTGCGCAATCTTCTCCGCTTCCGAGCGCGAAAGTCCCAACGCCTCCAATGCCATCGTGGCCGTGCGTTCCGGCAATCGCTCGAGATTCGAGCCCAACTCCTTGAGGGTCGCAGACTGCTGCCCGTGCGCAGATCCCAACTGCAAGCCAACGGAAATTGCGCCCAGGCTTGTGCCACCCACCGCAACGAAGCTCATCAAGGGATCGGCGACGTTCAGGCGCTTCGCGGCAATTCCTTTTCGAATATCGCGCACGAGCCGGCCACCAAGCCCGTGGTCTACGGACCGCGGCGAGAAGCCCTCGCGCACCAGAAACTGTCCCCAGACGGGCTCGCGCAGGGCACGCATGACCGTGTAGCGCGTTGAGACCGCGATGAGCTCCGCCGGGTCGGCAATCTCGCCAGTAACGCGTTCCATCGCATCGGCGAAGTCTTTGAATACCCACTCCAGCACCGCCGCGTAGATCGCTTCCTTCGAGTCAAAGTGGTTGTAGAACGAGCCGAAGCCCACATCCGCAGCTTCGGTGATCTCATTGATCGCGACACCCTCCATGCCCCTCTCTGCCATCAGCTTGAGGGCCGCCATCAACAAACGAGAGCGGGTTTCGCGCCTGCGTCGAGCACCTCGCGGCTCACGCTCCGTCCCGGCGGGCGCGGGGCGTGTGACCGGTGAAGACTTTGCGGGGCGGCGAGACCTGGAATTCGGCATCGGTAAATCCGGCAGCTGCGATGCGCCCATGGTAGCTCTATGCATCATGATTGACAAAGAAATCATGCTTGAGTGAAGCATTCAACTATTTTATGAAAACGCTATTCCTTGACGGACGATCTGAGGCTGCAATTTCTGATCGTGACAAGTGCGTCGTTGGCTTTCTCCGGCGCCCGAAGGATACCCTCCCCTCCTGAGCCTCCAGTGAGATGAGCCGCAAAGGCGCCGTTTCGCCGGGTGGGCAACTGTTGGCCGACCTACCCGCTCCCGGGAATGGCGTGTTGGTCGGACGCCGATTCCTGCAGCTCACAGTTGCCGCGAGCGAATTTTCCGGCTCCATGCAGGCGCGCCATATGCATCAGCGAGTCCACGAATAACGCCAACACCGATTCAGCATCCTCGGACGTCATGTCTCCGGGACTGGATAGCATATTCAACTTCACCCCTTCAAATAGGCTATTGAAACCCATCGCCACAGCCGTCGAGGTCAACGGTGGCGCGATTCCGAGGCGTCCATAGAAGTATTCAATCAACTTGGCGACTTCGGCACGCCTCTCGAGGAGTAAGCCGTCGAGTTTCGCTCGGAACCTCCGATCCCGGGCCGCGAGGATGCGCGCCTCGGTCCAGTTCATGAACGACTCGTTGGTCCGGTACATCTGGCCGAGGATTTCGCGCAGCCGCTCGCGGATCTGCTCGAGCTGCAACGAATCATCGCGCAGCGCACGCAGCTGCGCAGTCGTCGGCTCGCGATCCCGGCGCAGCAACTCGATGAACAGATCACCCTTGCCGCTGAAATTCGAATACAACGCGCCGCGCGTGTAGCCAGCCTCCTCCGCTATGTCCTCAAGGGTCGTATCGCTCAAGCCTCTCCTGGCGATGAGTTTGCAGGCGGCGTCGAGCAAACGCTGCGTAGTCCGATCGCGGCTGTCTTCTCTGGTCAAGCGTTTACGACTCATGTGATTAGATTATCAGTCTTGATTATCTATTGCAATTGATACTTTTATCAGATACGATGATGTACATGAATACCAGACCGAACTTTGCGGAGAATTCGATGAACCAGCGGAATGCTTGCTTTGTGCCGGTGGTGCGGGCCGCGTGCGCCGTCGCCGCTGCAGTTGCCGCGGCACTCGCCCTCGCCGCTTGCGCGACCCCTGTTGCGAAACCATCCGTCGATGTGCCGAATCATTTCGCCGCGTCCGCCTCGTCAGGGAACGAACCGGCGACCCCGTCCGAGCGCCAGCCCGCTACGCCCTCAGAAAGCCAGACCGCCACGCCGCTGGAAGGCAAGGCTGTGACGCCAGCGGAAGGAGAACGCGAGGCGGCTTGGTGGGAACGCTTCGGCGACCCGGTGCTGTCCGATCTCATTCGCCGCGCGGCCTACGAGAACCGTGATGTGAAGATCGCCGCGGAGCGCGTGCGTGCCGCACGAGCCGGACAGACCATCAGTCGCTCCTGGTTACTGCCTAGCCTAGGCCTTGTCGGCGGTGCCGTTGACCAGCGGACCGGCTACGGCGCGCCTATTAACAACACGATTCCTGACGTGAAGGCCGCTGGCGGAGGCGCCGATGTCTCGTGGGAAGTCGATCTCAGCGGTCGCTTGCGGGCTGGAGCAGCGGCTGCTGCGGCTGACACCCGGGCCGCAGAACATGGTTTGCAGGGCGTACGTCTTTTGGCACTGACCGACGTCGCCAGCAACTACTTCATGCTGGTGGGAGCCCTCCGCCAGCTGGAGAACGTCCGCGCCATTTCAAAAGCGCAAGACGAGACGGTTCGCCTCGTTTCGGCGCGTGAGCGCGCAGGTCTTGCTACACCGTTCGACGTCGAACGAGCGCAAGCAGCCGCTTCGAGCGCTCACGCCGCGATCCCGCCACTCGAGACACTCGCCGCGGTTTCCAGACACCGAATTGCCGTCCTGGTGGGGGATCAAGCCTTCAATGCCACGAGCATCACACCATGGGACGGCGACATCGCCGTGCCCCTTTCGCAACCAGGACAACCCGCTTCGCTCTTGCAGCGAAGGCCGGACCTCCTGGCGGCCCAAGCACAGCTCGATGCCGCCAATGCCCGCCGTCAACAGGCTAAAGCGGAGTGGTTCCCGCGACTTTTGTTGAGCGCGGTATTCGGGCGGGGCACAGTGGATGCAAACGCAATGGCCCTCGGCCCCGCGCGCTTCAGTAACGCGGCCGCGCTGCTCGCGATGCCCGTTCTCAACGCCGGGCGAACACAGGCGATCAACGACATCGCCAAGAGCGGGCAGTCCGAAGCCGTCCTTCACTACGAAGACGCGATCGTACGCGCTCTCGAGGATGTCGAGAACGCACTCACCACGCTGCAAGATGAACGTGAACGCGCGCAACTTCTACAGAGTTCAGCCCAGTCCGCTGACTCTGCGTACGGTCACGCGCAGTCGCTTTACTCCCGCGGGCAGATCGATCTGCTGCCGTTGCTAGATGCGGAACGTACGCGCCTGGCAGTTCGGGTGAGTGCTAACGACAGCAACACCCAACTGCTCCTGGACAGCGTGCAGCTCTACAAAGCGCTCGGGGGCGGCTGGCAAGTGTTCGAATCGAAGCCGGCATCTGCTGCAGCCGCCGCCACGCAGCGCCCTAATTCATAACCCCATTCATCCGAAAGAGGAATTTGTCGTGAAAACGTCTCTCACCGCGGCCGTTCTTGCAGGGCCCATCGTACTAGCGCTATCCGCGTGCTCACAGAACAAACCCAATACCGAGGTGCTGCGGCCTGTCCGCGCTGTCGAAGTGCGATATGGCAACGCGACCGAAACTGACCGCTATGCAGGCACCGTACGGGCGCGCCATGAAGTGGATCAAGCCTTCCGAGTCGGGGGCAAAGTAATGCAGCGCCTGATCGAAGTTGGCCAGACGGTGCACGAGGGCGACGTGCTCGCGGTGCTCGACGACACCGATTACCGGCTCGCAGAGGAAGCTGCACGGAACCAGTTGATCGCCGCCAAGGCGCAAGCAGCGCAGGCTGAGTCAGATCGGAAGAGGCTCGAATCGCTGAAGACCGACGGCTCGGTGAGCGCCTCTGATGACGAACATGCGCAAAGCGGAGCAGTCAGGTCACAGGCCTCCGCCGATGCAGAAACCCGCCAGCTCGAGCTCGCGCGTAATCGACTCAGATACACGGTCCTGCGCGCATCTCAGAGCGGCGTCGTGACCGCTGTGCGATTCGAGGTTGGGCAGGTGGTCGCCGAGGGTCAAGCAGTCGTTTCGATCTCAAACGAGAACGAACCTGAGATCGTGGTCGATGTGCCGGAAGATAACCTTGCCGCGTTCAAAACGGCCACTTTCAGAGCATCACTTGCCAGCGCGCCCGCTGAAAAATTCGATGTCGCTCTTCGCGAGCTTGCGCCTCAGGCAGCACAACAAACGCGAACATACCGCGCTCGACTGAAGCCAGTCGTTGCACGTGAACTGCCATTGGGCGCAACAGCATCAGTCATTGTGGAACACCCGCTCGGGGACTCATCAACTGCGGAGATTCCGGCCAGCTCGCTTACGCAGAGCAACGGCCAGCCGGCAGTGTGGGTCGTGCATCGTACCAAGACAGAGCCGGCGGGCACCGTCGAACTGACACGCGTGGCCGTGCGCGGTTATCGCAATGACCAGGTGCTCATCGTTGGCCCCGCCGCAGGTGAGCTCGTCGTCACCGCCGGTGTGCAGAAGATGGCGCCCGGATTGCACGTCGCACTCGCCGTCGCTCCTCCTAACGCGACAGTCGCAGCCAGAACAGCCAACACCCAGGTAGCCGAGGCCGCCCCATGAAATCATTCAACCTGTCAGAGTGGGCCCTGAACCACCGGCCCATCGTTCAGTTTCTGCTGGTCATCATTGCCATAGGTGGCGTGTTCAGCCTCACGCAGCTCGGGCAGCTCGAAGACCCGAACTTCTCCGTGCCATCCATGACGGCCATGGTGATGTGGCCGGGAGCCACGGCAAAGCAGATCCAGGACGAAGTCCTCAACCGGATGGAGAAGAAATTCGAGCAGCTCGATCACTTCGAGAAAGTGGTGACCTACGCGCGGCAGGGGTACGGCGCCATGACTATTACCGTCGTCGGTGGCACGCCCAAGGAGGCTCAACGCGAAGCCTGGTACCAGGCACGCAAGAAGTTCAACGACATCAAGCTCGAGCTTCCCGACGGCGTCGTCGGCCCGATTTTCAACGACGAGTTCGGTGATGTGTATGGATTACTGTACGCCGTCAAGGGTGATGGCATCGGACACGCTGAGGTTTCGGACATCACTGAAGACATCAAACGCCGACTGCTGAAGGTACCGATGGTCAATAAAGTCGACATCTTCGGCAAGCAAGAACAGCGCGTGTACGTCGAATTCTCCCACGAGCGTCTGGCTGCGCTGGGTATCACTCCTCAAGCGATCGTCGACAGCTTGAAGAACCAGAACAGCATGGTGCCGGGCGGCTCGATCGACACGCACGGCGACCGGGTACTCGTGCGCGTCAGCGGCCAGTTCACAAGCGAAGACGACATTCGCAACGTGCCCGTCGAAGCCAACGGCCGGCTGATCAAGCTGGGTGATTTCGCAACCGTTACGCGCGGTTTTGAGGATCCGTCAATATTTACGGTGCGTCATAACGGCCAACAGGTGCTGATGCTCGGCATCGCCATGACCAAAGACGGCAACATCGTGACTCTGGGCAAGGCCCTCGACGAGACCATCGCAAAACTCCAGCACGAGCTGCCTTATGGTGTGGAACTCGAGCGCGTGGCCGATCAACCAGGCGTCGTCAAGGATGCGATCTGGGAATTCGAGCGCTCGCTTCTCGAGGCCCTCATTATCGTACTCGCAGTGAGCTTTGTGAGCCTCGGCTGGCGTACCGGACTGGTCGTGGCTACATCGGTGCCGCTGGTGCTCGGGGCGGTGGCTGTCGTGATGTTCGCGATGGGCTGGAATCTCGAGCGCGTCTCTCTTGGTTCGCTCATCATCGCGCTCGGACTCCTGGTGGACGATGCGATCATTTCGGTAGAGATGATGGTCGTCAAAATGGAGTCGGGCTGGGATCGAGTCAAAGCAGCCGCATTTTCCTACTCTGCGACTGCGATGCCACGCTTGACGGGTGCCCTCATCACGGTCGCTGGCTTCATGCCGATTGGTTTTTCCAAATCGACGTCCGGCGAGTACGCGGGTGGGATTTTCTGGATCGTTGGCATCGCGGTGCTCTTCTCGTGGCTCGTATCGGGACTCTTCACACCCTATCTGGCTGTGAAGCTGCTGCCGAAGAATTTCGGCCAACATCATTCAGGCGCCGACCAGTACGACACGCCCTTCTATCGCAAGCTTCGCCACTGCATCGAGTTCGTGCTCGAGCGCCGTTGGTGGGTGATCAGCGCCACCGCCGTCGCACTCGTGCTCGCCTTCTTCGGCATGAGATTCGTGCCCCAACAATTCTTCCCGAATAGCGACCGCCCAGAGCTGGTCGTCGAGCTGCGGATGAAAGAAGGTGCTTCATTCGCTGCGACAACCGAGCAAGTGAAGAAAATGGAGCGGGTGCTTACGAAGGAGCCGGGTGTCAAATCCTACACCGCGTACACGGGCGCAGGGTCCCCGCGGTTCTACCTCGCGCTCTCGCCGGAGTTGCCAAACCCCGGCTACGCAGCCTTCATCGTCATGACAAAGGATCTCAAAGCCCGCGAAAAGGTGCGCTCACGGCTGATGGCGACAGTCGACAAAGACTTCCCTGAAACCTGGGTGCGGGTCACACGACTGGAAATGGGACCACCGGTTGGTTTCCCGGTTCAGTTCCGCGTGGTGGGTCCGGATACTCAGCAGGTCCGCGCGATCGCGCGTGAAGTGGAGCACGTCGTAGCTTCCAGCCCTCAGGTTCGCGACGTTCAGCTCGACTGGAATGACCCGGTTCGCACGCTGAAAGTGGATGTCGATCAGGACAAGGCGCGTGCGTTGGGGCTCACACCGGCAGACGTGTCAGTGGTAACGCAGACTATCATGAACGGCGCAACAGTGTCTCAAATGCGCGAGCACGAAAACCTCATCGATATCGTGGCACGCGCTGTCCCAGAAGAACGCCTTGATCTCGATACCGTGAAAGACGTCAACATCTTTACACGCCATGGCACAGTCGTGCCTCTGTCGCAGGTCGCGCGCGTGAGCTATGAGCTCGAGGATCCTGTGCTCTGGCGCCGTAACCGCGACATGGCTCTCACGGTGCGCGCCGATGTGAAGGATGGCGAGCAAGGCGTATCCGTCACTCAGGCCATCATCCCGAAGCTGATGGATATCAAGGCAAAGTTGCCTTCTGGCTATCGCATCGACGTCGGTGGCGCCGTTGAGGAGAGTGACAAAGCCAACAGTGCACTCATGGCCGTGGCGCCGGTCATGTTGGTCACGATTCTGCTCATCCTCATGCTGCAGCTGCAGAACTTCTCGCGCATGTGGATGGTCTTCCTCACCGCGCCGCTTGGACTGATCGGGGTCGTGGGCGCATTGCTGCTGTTTCATGCGCCACTCGGCTTTGTGGCGATCCTGGGCATCATCGCGCTCGGCGGGATGATCATGCGCAACGCGGTCATCCTGATCGATCAGGTGCAGACGGAGATCGCTGAAGGCCATGACGCATGGACCGCTGTAGTACTGGCGGCCGTTCATCGTACGCGCCCGGTGCTCCTGACTGCCGCCGCCACTGTGCTTGCCATGATCCCGCTTTCGCGAAGTGTGTTCTGGGGCCCGATGGCGATCGCGATCATGGGTGGACTCACCATTGCGACGGTGCTCACGATCTTCTTTGTGCCGGCACTGTATGCCGCGTGGTTCAGGGTCGGACGTAGTGTTGCACCGGCTCTGACTCCTGCGCCGACGGCGGCCTGACGGAGTGCAGGTGTTGCGATGATGAAATTGTCCACTCTGTGTCTAGTCTGTCTGTTCGTCCTGGCTGGCTGTACGCTTCCTCGGCGAGAAGCTCCGACCGCATTTTTCGACAGCGCGACTCCGGTCGGATTTCCGTCAAACGTGCGTTATTACAGCGCGGACTGGCGGAAACTCGGTCCACGTGCATCGGAGAAACTGCAACGCGTTCGCAGCGCTTCTCCAGATGGCACCATTAATGTGCTGGCTCTTTCAGGCGGCGGTGCAGCGGGGGCGTTCGGCGCGGGAGCATTGGTAGGTCTGAGTCGTCGCGGCGAGCGCCCCGAGTTTCAAGTAGTCACTGGTGTCAGCACGGGTGCCCTGATTGCTCCTTTCGCTTTCCTCGGACCCGACTGGGACCAGCAACTCACCGCGGCCTACTCAGGCGGGAGCACACAGCACCTGCTGCGTGCGCGTTGGCTCGTTGGCCTGTTTCTTCCTGGCCTGTACGACAGCCGACCTCTGGCCGATCTGGTGGATCACTTCGTGACCCTGGATCTTCTTCATGCTGTTGCTCGCGAAGCTTCCCGCGGCCGATTGCTCGAAGTGGCAACCACAGACCTCGACAAGGAGGAGACCGTGGTGTGGGACATGGGGGCAATTGCAGCCTGCGGCGACGAATCAGCACGTCAGCTGTTTCGAGACGTCCTACTGGCTTCCGCGAGCGTTCCGGGTGCGTTCCGGCCGGTGCTCATACATGTAAAGGAGGCTGGCGGCATCCATGATGAGATGCATGTGGACGGCGCAACGACCGTCCCCTTCCTTGGCGCACCGGAGAGCGTCTTCTTCACATCGCTCGATCTGGCCGGTCTAAAGCGGGGCAAAATCTTCGTTCTGGTCAACGGCCAATTGGCAATCGCACCCCGCACGACCAAGTTCAGCACTGTTCCGGTTCTCGCGAAAAGCTTCGCGGCAGCAACGAGACACATGACGCGCGTCGAGCTCGCAACCACCGCGGGCTTTGCTCAACTGCACGGCATGGAGCTGCAGTTCACGGCGGTGCCTGCGGACTATCCTCAAGTCAGCGCGCTCGACTTCCGTCCCGCAACGATGCGATCTCTCTTCCAGTACGGGGCCACGTGCGCTGAGCAGGGCCGCTTGTGGACAACAGTCGATCAGGGCATCGCACGAGCCGACAAAACCGTTGCCGAGTGGCAGCAGATCCCACTTCGGTCGAACCAGCAGCAGCCTACCGCATGTCCACTCGATGAGTCGGCGATTCCACCCGATCAACCCATCCAGCAAGCCAGCCTGACTGAAGCCCCGTAGTGAGCATTGCGGGCTCGAAAACCTCACCCGCAATTTATTGCATCAACATCATCGCCATGAACCCAGTTCGCATCGATACTCCAACCTCCTTGTCGCTGCGCGACCGTAGCATTGCCATCATCGCTGCGGCCGTCGTCCTGGCCCTGCTCTATGTTGGTCGCGACGTGCTGATTCCACTGGTGGTCGCGATAATGCTCAGCCTGCTGCTGACGCTACTGGTGCGAGCGCTGAGGCGCGTCGGTTTGGCGCGACCGCCTTCCGTGTTTTTAGCCGTTCTGGCATTGACGGTAACGTGTCTGGCGGGTGCGCTGGTGCTCGGAACGCAGGTGTTGCGGACTGCCCAGAGCATCCCTCAGTACCAAGCGACCGTACAACGTAAACTGCAGGTCGTTGATGCAGTCACGGAGGGAAGGCTGACACTCCTCACCAGCCAGGCTGCCCATTTAATCAAAGCTCACGACGCGACCGAGGCTATCAACGAACTTGCCGCTCCGGCCGGTCAGACGTCGGAAGTCGGCCCGCCGCAAGCAGCGCTATCGCAGCCAGACCAACGGGCCGCCCGGCCATTCCGGTTCATTGGGAAACTTGTTTCATCCGCCTGGGCATCAGCTCAAGCCATTGGCATCGTGCTGCTGGTACTCATCTTCGTGTTGCTCGAGCATGAATCGTTACGCGACCGCTTCATTCGGCTCGTTGGCGCCGCGGACATACGCATGGCCACTCTTGCGCTCAATGACGGCGCCGAGCGGCTGTCGCGGTTCTTCGTCTCACAGTTCCTCGTTAATCTGTCTTTCGGGCTGGTCATCTGGTTGAGCTTGAGCATTCTACAGGTGCCCCAGGCAATGCTCTTTGGAGCTCTTGCGGGCGTAATGCGCTTCGTGCCGTATGTGGGAGTGGGGACCGCGGCCCTGCTTTCAACTGCGCTGGCATTTGCCATCGCGCCCGGGTGGTCACTGGCGGCGGCCACGCTCGGCGTCTTCGTCCTGCTGGATGTGATCGTGGGACAGCTGGTCGAACCGCATCTTTACGGCCACGCGACGGGATTGTCACCGCTCGCGGTGGTGATCGCAGCGATCTTCTGGAGCTCGCTCTGGGGCCCGGTCGGTCTCATCCTCTCAACTCCTCTAACCTTGTGCCTGGTGGTGGCAGGACGCCATATCAAGGCATTGGGGATTCTGGAGCTCCTCTTGAGTGACTCCCAGCCATTGACTCTGCCCCAGAAGTTTTACCAACGCTCCCTGTCAGGAGATCCGCACGAGATCATCAACGATGCGCAAGCATTCCTGAAACGGAATTCCCTCACTTCCTACTGTGATCGTGTCCTGATTCCCGCTTTGCACCTTGCGCATGTGGACGTCGAGGGGGGCGCGACCAGCGAGGAGCAGCTAGCAAAAATCCGGCGCGTTGTTGTCGACGTGGTTTCGGCGCTCAGCAGCGATGGATTCAGACTTCCGAAGCGGCGTTATGGCAGCTCGGTACTCGACGAGACCAACGTGGGACACTGGTTGCGTCAGCAGCGCGAACAAGTGAGCGGACGATGGCAGGGACCCCTCGGAGTGGCTCCCGGCTCCGTAGTCTTGTGCCTGGGCCTGGCCTCACCCGTGGATGATCTCGTCGCCGAATTGTTCGCACGAGTGTTGCTCAACCAGAAGTTGGACGCTCGACACTTTTCACCCGCAGAATTGGATGCCGGGCTACCAGAGGGCGCGGACCCAGACGGTGTTTCGCTCGTCTACTTGGTGAGCGCCTTCCCCGGAGTGGAACGCGAGCGCGCAGACTCCCTCGAGAATCTAGTTCGGGCGACATTCCCCTACGCCCATGTCATCAGGGTATTTTGTCCGGGAGTTGCAGCTTCACCCTATATGGGAGGCACGGTTGACAATAATGCCCTGTTGGCGCGTTCCCTGACGCAAGCCATGGAGATGTACGCCGTCTCAGTGCAGACGCCGGTGGTCATTGCCCCGACGGCCATTCTCACATGACAATTCGGAACTGGGTGGTCTGAGACGGTCCCAACCCCTGGAATCCTTCGCCGGCTCGCTCGATCCAATGTGCGCATAGAGACTGCAGGAACGGCGTGTAGCACGTAGCGACCAGCGTACATGGAATGCTGCTAGCGTCCAGTCACCACACACCGGATACTGGGAGCGATCAATCTGCCTCGCCCTTGTCGACTTCGCTCAAATACGCTGCAACCTCGGCACAACCACTCTAGTGATTTCCACTCCAGGTCATCGGAATCGATCTATCACGACCAACCCCGTCGTATCGTAGTTACCCATAGCTTCAAAGACCTCTGTGACCTCATCGAGGCTGACTCTCTGCCGAACGACCTTGCTCGGTTGCAACGTTCCCGCCTCGCACATCGCCAGCATGTTACCGAAGCGCTGACCTTGCATGCCGAAGGCGCCAAACAGCCTAAGTTCGTTCAGCAGGATGATGTCGATCGGCAGCGGCACGTAGCCGGCTTCTTTCCGCGTAGTGTGTCCGAGCTGGACGTGACGGCCCAGTTTCCGAAGCGACAGGACCGAGTTTCGGCAAGTATCTGCGATGCCGAGGGCATCGATTGATACTTGTGCACCTCCGCGGGTGAGCGACTTGATGCCTTCCACCGGATCGGCGGCCTTCGCGTCAATGACGTGCTCAGCGCCAAGTTCACGCGCGACGGCAAGCGCTGTCTGCGACACGTCGACTGCGATGACCCTGGCGCCGACAGCCGCGGCAATCTGCACCGCTGACAGGCCCATGCCACCACAGCCATGGACAACGACCCACTCGCCGGCACGCACCTCGGCCTGATCGACGATCCCGTGAAATGCGGCCATGTAGCGGCAGGCCATACCGGCCGATTCCACGAAGGACAGGGAGTCGGGTAACCGGACCAGATTGACGTCCGCATGGCGAACCGCAACGTATTCGGCAAAAGCCCCCCAATAAGATACGCCCGGCACCAGCCTGGCACCGGAATCGCAAACGTGCTGGTTCCCACCGCGGCACCATTCACAGGTGCCTTCGCCGGGATTCATCGGAAAGATCGCCCGATCACCCTTCTGCCAGCCTGTAACCTCACGACCCACCTCTTCGATGACACCGCTGAATTCGTGGCCCAGCACGAAGGGCGGTTGGATCGCCAGGCCGCGCCAGCTCCAATCATTGGTCCACAGATGCCAATCGGTCCTGCAGATGCCGTTCGCGCCGACGCGCACGATCGCGCCATCAGGCGGACAGCTTGGATCGGGTATGTCGCGCACGACGAGCGGCTGGTTGAGAGCCTCGACAACGGCTGCACGCATGGGGTCCTCCAAGTATTATTTGTCGATTGACAAATAATAGAAACTTGCGAAGTTGGACGTCAAGTATATTATTTGCTGCTCGACAAATAATTGGGGATGCACATGGTCGGAAGGCCACGGGAATTTGCTCGGGACGAGGCACTCCTGAAGGCGCGCGACCTGTTTTGGAAGCGCGGCTACGAGGGGGTGTCGATGGCGGATCTCGTGGCGGAGCTGGGCATCGCCTCGGCGCGAATCTACGCCGCCTTCGGGTCGAAGGAGGCCCTGTTCCGCGAGGCGATCGCGAATTACGAAGCCAACGAAGGTGGTTTCGCGGACCGTGCGCTCCAGGAGGAGGCGAGCGTACGGCGCGCGATCGAACGCATGCTGCGCAGTGCGGTCGAGACATATACCAGACCCGGCAAGCCAAAGGGCTGCATGGTCGTATCAGCAGCGACGAATTGCTCGAGCACAAACGATGCGGTACTAACTTGGCTCGCAACGCACCGTCGAGAGCGCACGGCGTCAATTATCGAGCGTCTCAGGCAGGCTGTTAACATTGGCGAGCTGCCTGCGGATACTGGTGTCGAGGCGTTAGGGGACTACTATGCAGCCTTGCTGCACGGCCTGTCGGTCCAGGCACGCGATGGCATTCCGAAGAAACGTCTTCTCGCGCTGATTCCCGTTGCCGTACGAATGTTGGATAGCGGTCAATGAGGCGACGACGACGCGGCCAATCAATCTGCGAGCCGCGCAAAGTCCGCCGACCAACGGACGCTCACGACCAATGCGTGGCAGCCTGCAGCAGTCGATCTCTGACGAAGGCGTTGCGCGGCTGCTGAAGCGCGAGACGGTTCGAGGCGAGCAGGATGTCGTTAGCGGGCGGCTCCGGTGCGGTATGAATCAGCACGAGCGAGCCCGACTGCAACTGGGATTCGCACAGGTACGTCGGCAGAACCGTGATACCTGCGCCGGCGACGCAAGCTTGTATCAGCGCGCGCAAATCTGGGATCACCTGTACAGCTTCCAACGGGGGCTCGGCGCGGAAGACTTGTCGGAAGTACCGGCGCACGAGGGGCAGATCCGGTGCGTAGGCGAGCCAGGGAAGGCCTGCAAGTGCGGTGGCGCCTCGACGCGACACGACCGCTGCGGGAGCAGCAAGCGCCCACCTTGGTGCACCTACCAGCACAAATGTCTCGCGAAAGAGGAAGTGATAGCCGACCGTCTTGCGGGAAATCCGCACCGTCGAGATCGCTAGATCAAGGTCCGCGGCATCGAGGCGCGCGATGACTTCCTGCGCCACACCGAAGAACAGATCGACGCGGATGCCGATTTCGGGCAGTCCGCTCAAGACCGGCAGCACTTTCTCGGTGAGAAATTCAACCGGGCCACCGAGGCGCAACGTGCCAGCAAGGCTCTCCTCGCGCATCGTCGCGGCGGCGAGTGCATGCTCGAGTCCATCCAAGTGCGTGCCCACCAAGCGCGCCAGGGAATGCGCGGCGGAAGTCGGTTCAATGCCACGCCCGAGGCGGCGGAAGAGTTGGCGCTGTAGGTACGCTTCGAGCGCCTTGATGTGGCCCGACGCCGCAGGCTGCGTGACCGCGAGTTGGCTTGCGGCCTTCGTCACTGTGCCACTGCGGTAGACGGCCAGAAAAGTCTTCAGATGTGCCAGGTGATTCATAAGAAATATTATCGGTTGATGCACATCATATGATTTTTCGGATGCAACTCAAGGCTCTATAAAGAGGCCGCGCTTCCATCCGCCTCTTATCCAGGAGTTGTTCCATGTCCGACTCGCAGACTGTCGCCGACTACGCCGCTTTACTGCATCTCGAGGGGACGCCGATCGCCCCGCGCATAAGCACCCCGTTGCTGTTGGCTCAACCCGAGAATGCGGAGCTGCGCGAGCTCTTGACCAGGACTCCGAGAGAGCGCCGCCTGTACGCGGGGAAACGTGTGGCTGTCGTTTCGACGGACGGAGTCGAGGAGGTCGAGCTGACCGCGACACTTCAGTACCTCCGCGACCGCGGCGCTACAGTGCATCTGCTGGCGCCAGGCAAGCCCGAGCACCTGGCGAGGTTCGGTGTGCAGATCCCTGCAATTCGCGACACTCACATTCTCACGATCCGCTACATGGATTTCGGCGGTTGGATCGCCTTCGATCGCAAGGTCGAGGAAGCGACAGCGGCCGACTACGACGCAGCCATCGTCCCCGGCGGCGCGTGGAATCCGGATACGCTACGCGCCAACCCTCACGCGCTCGCCTTCCTGAAGGCAATGGCCAAGGCAGGCAAGCCGACGGCGGCAATCTGTCACGGACCCTGGGTGTTGATCGACGCTGGCCTTCTGCGTAACAAGCGCGCGACCTGCTGGTGGTCGATGCAGAAAGACCTCACAGGCGCGGGCGCCACCTTCGTTGATGAGGCTGCGGTCGTGGATGGCAACATCATCACCGCGCGTTGTCCGGGCGACATTCCGGCGTTCCTGACCGCGGTCGGTGCACAACTCGTCGGCCGAGACGTCAAGGGCCTCTAGTTCGCGAGCAGGACGTGCAAGTCGCAAATCACCTCACTCCCACGCGGACGGGCACTGCAGGACATCGCAAATCGGATGGCTCGCCACCACTGAGTAGTTGTCGGATCTCCGCTTGTTTGTTCAAATCCCATGTAATCAAAGGACGCGCGATCGTGCGCATGAGCTACCCCTATGAAACGCATTATGTATATCGAATGCAAGGACGGCAGGCTGGATGGGTCGGGCCGAATCGGTTGGGTCGAACTCTCGCGCACCGCCCGGTCCTACGTTTACAACGGGAAGCGTTTCAACAAGACGAAATCCGGCTACAAGTACAATTGCATCGAGGAAGAGACTGGCGTCACCTATTGGATATCGGGGCCGAAGAAGAGGGGCGGAGACAGGCTATATGGCGGGGTCGTCGAGATCGACGAAGATGCTCGGGTTGAGTATTGGACAAAAATTCGACGATTACCGGAATCAGTTGAATTGAAGCAAACTTTGTAACAATTGTCCTGCACGAACGGGTTACCTTCCGTGCAAAGCGCGTGAAGTCGAATTGCCTTCCGAATAGGCGTCCCTCAACAGGTCTCAATTGCACGGACACAACGGACAAATCCGCAATGGCGACGCACGTTAGAAAGCCCGACTGGACCCGGGTAGTGGCAAGGCTCAAGCGCCGCGCGGCGGCTGGAGATACAGCGTCCATCACGGAGTCGCCAGTGCGGGCCTTGAAGCCCTCAATACACCCTTGTCGCTGACGGTTGCACAAGAAATCGTGGCGGTGGAAGCCGGCTTCAAGGACTGGGCGGCGCTCAGAGTCTCAGCGACAACCGCCAAGCGGACGTCGAAACGGATCGAAGGCGCGCCAAAGTTCCTGAGCGCCGTTCCGATTCTGTTTGTCCGCGACGTAAAAAAGGCCGCAGCCTTTTACGCAGAAAGGCTCGGCTTCCAAGTGGACTTTCTCCATGGGAATCCACCTTTCTATGGCTCCGTGTCGCGCGATCACACATGCCTTCATTTGCGGTTCGTGCACGACGAGCCCAACTTTGCAGCATTGGCCGCACGTGAAGAGTCACTCATTCTTGCGGCCATAGAAGTCCGGAATGTGAAGACGCTTTTTGAAGAGTACGAACGGCGAGGCGTAGAGTTTTCTCAGCGGCTCATCAGACAAGCATGGGGCGGCATCGATTTTCATGTGCGCGATGTCGATGGCAACGTCATATCCTTTGTGCAATATCGTCAGCCAGAAAGCCCGTCCGAGTGAATTGATTCAGTGAGACGGTCCCAGCCCCTGGAATCCTTCTGGCTCGATGAGCTGCCTCGATCTTACGGTGAGCTGCCAAAAATGGCCCGACAGCGCGTGCTAACTTCGCCTTGGGCTACCCAGCTGAGGACTTCATGTGTTTCAAGCCAGAGCGGCTGTAGGGATCACAGCTGCAATCATCCTCACATTTACACTCGGAACCGCGATTGCAGCCGCGACCGCTGCTCCCGAAGTATTCGCTCCAGGGATCATTTCTGGACCTGAGCACGATTCGGCACCGGCCTTCACACCGGACGGCAGAACGGTCTACTTCAGCCGCAGCGATGGGGATCGCTCGACGCTTCTGGTCTCCCATCTGCGTCGAGCCCGTTGGACAGAGCCGCAGACCGCGGAGTTCTCCGGCACCTGGAGCGACATGGAGCCGGCAATGTCACCGGACGGCCGCTTTATCGTCTTCGTCTCCAATCGTCCCGTGGAGGAAGGCGGCAAGCCGCTCGACGGCTATTTCAACGGCAAAGCATATCCAGCTCGTGGCGGCAATCTCTGGCGCGTGAACGCCCAGGGCTCGGGATGGAG
>Ga0068859_100000349_pt1 | contig 45803 bp, 40 predicted proteins | sample KBSSwiS22_FD_66585 | JGI IMG/M metagenome (GOLD analysis project Ga0068859, IMG submission 66585) | Switchgrass rhizosphere microbial communities from Kellogg Biological Station, Michigan, USA - KBS Switchgrass S2-2 | ecosystem: Host-associated > Plants > Roots > Rhizosphere > Soil ... | reverse complement strand
TCTTCGCTCAAGGTCACAGGCAAGGTTCGTGAAGATTCGCGCGCTCCGAGCGGCTTCGAAATGGATCTCACGCATGTGGAAGCCGTGCAGGTAGTTCCCAAGGAAGATCCATTTCCCATTACACCAAAGGAACACGGCATTGAGTTCCTGATGGATTACCGGCACCTGTGGATCCGGTCCACCCGACAGCGGGCCATTTTGAAAATCCGGCACGAAATCGTTAAAGCCGTTCGCGATTTCTTTGACGACAACGGTTTCACGCTGTGCGACGCTCCAATCCTGACGCCGGCGGCGTGCGAAGGCACAACGACACTGTTCGAAGTCGGGTACTTTGAGGACAAGGCGTATCTGACACAGTCCGGACAGCTCTATAGCGAAGCGACCGCAGCAGCGCTGGGCAAGGTTTATACGTTCGGGCCGACATTCCGGGCGGAAAAGTCCAAAACCCGCAGGCATCTCACCGAGTTCTGGATGGTGGAACCCGAAGTCGCCTACGCCACGGTTGACGACATGATGGACCTTGCCGAGAAAATGCTCTGCTTCGTCGTGCAGCGTGTCCTTGAAAAGAGGCAGCCGGAACTGAAGGCGCTGGAGCGCGACATTTCAAAGCTTGAAAGGATCAAACCCCCGTTTCCAAGAATCAGCTACGACGATGCTGTGGCGATGCTTCAGAAAACCGGCTCGGAAATACAGTGGGGAGGAGACTTCGGCGGCGGCGATGAGACCATAATCTCACAGCAGTTCGAAACGCCTGTCATGGTTCACCGATACCCCACCGCGATCAAGGCCTTCTACATGGAACCGGACCCGCAACGGGCGGACGTCGCGCTTTGCGTGGACGTTCTCGCACCGGAGGGCTACGGCGAGATCATTGGCGGTGGCCAGCGCATGTCGAGCTATGGCTTGCTTGTGCAAAGGCTCAACGAGCATGAACTTCCGCGCGAAGCGTTCGAGTGGTATCTCGACCTGCGGAAATACGGCTCCGTGCCCCACGCCGGCTTCGGCATGGGCATTGAGCGGGCAGTGACCTGGATTTGCGGCCTGGAGCACGTTCGCGAAACCATTCCCTTTCCGCGAATGCTGTATCGACTCAAACCGTGAGGACAACATGTCGAAGATTTCCATCATCGGCGTTCCCATGGACCTCGGCGCGGATCGACGCGGCGTGGACATGGGGCCGTCCGCACTGCGCTACGCGGACCTGAATGAGCACCTCATCGAACTCGGTCACGAGGTCGAAGATCTCGGAGATCTCGACGTCATCATCCCTGAAACGCAGCACTACGGCGACCCCCAGGCGAAATATCTCAAGGAAATCGCGGACGCCTGCAAACAACTGGCTAACATTACCCTGGATGTCTATGAGAGAGGCCGTACGCCCCTGGTTCTTGGGGGTGATCACTCGATTGCGGTAGGCACCGTTTCCGGGATGGCGGAAGGATTTCGCCGGACGCACATGAATCTTGGCCTCCTGTGGTTTGATGCGCACGCCGACATGAATACTCCTCAAACCTCGCCAAGCGGCAACGTTCATGGAATGCCGATGGCTTCAATCCTTGGCTATGGCCCTGCGGATCTCGTCGAAATCTTCGGCTTCTCGCCCAAGTTGCCGCGGGACCGTGTTGTCATGATCGGAATTCGTGAAGTGGACCGTGAGGAGCGCGAACTGGTCAAGCGCTCTGGCGTCCGCGTCTTCACCATGAAGGAGATCGACCGGCGAGGGATTGGCTCTGTGATGGATGAAGCCCTGGGGATTGTCATGCGGGGAACCGACGGATTCTCGGTCACGCTCGACGCAGACTTTCTCGATCCCTACGATTCACCCGGAGTAGCAACGCCTGTGCGCGGCGGAGCCAGTTACCGGGAAGCGCATCTCGCCATGGAGATGATCGCAGACACGAAGAAAATGGCATCCTTCGAGATTACCGAGATCAATCCGATCCTCGACGTGCACAACAAGACCGCTCAGTTTGGAATGGAGCTGATCCAGTCGGCTTTCGGAAAGCAGATTCTATAGGCCGGCATTACGCCGCTTTGCCATGAGCCTTCCCGCCCTCGGCAGCCATCGCGATGGCGGCCGGTATCAACGCCAGATAACACAGCGCTCCGATAATCATTGTTGCGGTGATTCCCCACGCGATACTGATTCCCACGGCCAGGGAGGACGCCAGCACGCCGCTGGCACCGTTGACTCCCCAGAACCAGGGAGTCGGCTTGCCATCCACCCGTCTTACAAGCCGCATGCCTGTCGGAAATCCCCACCCCATCAGCATCCCTCCAGGAGCGATGACGAGTACAGACCACAAGGCACGCATCGGAACCAGTCGGCGGCGCGCCTCGCAATCCAGTCGTCATGGGTTCTCCCCTCCAGGAACATTGCGGTCACTTCAATCAGCACCGGCCCACAAGGAGTTCATCTTCTGCAGGTAATGGCTCGGGCTACGGCCTGCGATACAAAGCGAGCATGCAAGATATGCAGACGTCCACCAATCAGAGGTTGAATGCTATAACTTCGGAATTCTTCGAGCAATGGCTCCTTCCGGCAGGTACGGAAGGTTGTTCAGAAGGATACCCAGGACCGCACCCCGTTTCGGGATGATGCTTTCAGAGTTCATGACAGGCCTACTGCTGCCCTTCGATGGTGTGTTGGAACAGCCGAAAAATGACGAATTCTGCCGGTTTCAGAGCCGCAACGCCGATCTCGCAAATCAACCGCCCGTTAAGGATGTCATCCTGAGTCATGGTGGTTCGGTCGCACCGGACAAAGTATGCCTCGTCGTCAGTACGACCCAGCAACGCCCCGGCCCGCCATTGGCTGCCCAGAAATTGCCCGATTGTGCCTCTCACTCGAGCCCATAGCTTGTCGTCATTCGGCTCGAAGACCACCCACTGTGTTCCCTCGTATATCGAGCGCTCCAGGAAGGCGAAGAGACGGCGCACGTTAACGTATTTCCACTCGCCGTCAGATGACAGCGTTCGTGCGCCCCACACTCGAATGCCACGGCCTGTAAAGCTGCGTATGACGTTAACTCCGCGAAGATTAAGTACCCTCTGAAGGTCGTCGGTGACGTTGAATCGAAGATCCAGAGCACCACGGAGAGTTTCATTAGCCGGAGCAATGAAAACGCCGCGCTCGAGGTCCGTTCGCGCATAGACGCCGAGAACATGCCCGCCCGGTGGAATTGCAGTGCGGGTTCCGGCCTGAAGGTCAGGAACGACAATCCACGGAGTGTAGAAGCCGGCCCATGCACTGTCCTTGATTGAAGTCCGGGGATCCAGGCCCGCGGGTTCAGTGTCGGACGAATCGATTACCGCGAAACGAAATCGCAGACGCTCGCAGTGATCAATGATCTTCTTAACAATTGCAACTTCGTGGTCCGGCGGGTGGGGCGCATAGACGAGGGCAGTATCGCGGAAGGCATCCAGTTCGAGTGCAGACAGACCCTGTACGTCGGATCGCCATACGTCTTTGCTGCCAACGTAGTCTTCATCGTTGAGGGGATCCGAACTATCTTCACCGCCCTGATCCAGGAACTCGCCATTGACATCATTGTTGGGAGGTTTGCTCATGCTGCCGAGGGCTGTGCGCTCAATGAGCGCAAGCGTAGGTACCGGCAGCCCGGTCACGCTGTCGAGCAGAACTTTTTCAAAGAAATTCGGCGCATCAGGGTCCACGGAGAGATTGTCAAAGTCCTCAACGTGCTGAGGTCGTGGCAAACGCTGATTGTTTTTGGGATCGAACGGATCGTAGGGCCGAAAACTTGCATCAACCGAAGCCCAGTAAGCAGCTCTCAACCGAAAGCCGGTTGTCCCGTCAGCGGCTACGGTCGATCCATCCTGAATACGGATCCAGATGCGCCTTCCCCAGGCTCCCGGCCCTGCGGCTCGAATTGTGAAATCGCCAAATGTTTTTTGCGCAGTGGTGGCGCCTTTACCAACCACTCGAGCAATGTAGAGACGATTGCCGCCATTCTCGAAGAAGCCATTAACCGCGTACGGCATATATCGCTGATCGCGGAAGACGCTGCCGTAAATGCGGCTGTATTCCTTATAGCTGTTGACGAGTCGCGGCCACACAGGCCCGCGCTCGGTTTCACCAACGAAAGCCGCAATGCTTGTGGGAACACCCTCGATAGGACGGGGGCCGCGCTGGATCTCTTCGATGTAAACTCCAGGCACTCGATATTGCGGCATCGCAGCCCTCCATTCGTTTTTCGGCCCAGATTTGCTGAAGTCCGTCAAGGATAGCGGAAATCGCTTCCATCGAGGTTCTTTCCGTGGCACCGTTAAGGTCCCACCGCAAGGGGTACGTCACGTTAGGAGGAATCTCAGTCACTTGCAGTCCGTTCCACCGGTCGCCGTTCGACCAGTCCCGGCGACAATAGATCGAGCGTCGCTGCTCGTCCTGGGCGCAGCGGCTTTTATGGCTCAGGCGGATGCGCGAGTCATCGATGCCCTGCTGCACGTCGTCGCAGTAGATTTCCATACCGTCCCGGCGCAGGCATCGATTGTCATCTCCGCCTATGCTCTTCCCTACGGTTTGTTCCAATTGCTTTACGGACCAATTGGGGATCGGATCGGCAAGTTACGTGTCATGACGTTCTGCCTGGCATTCTTCTCTATCGGAACCTTTGCGTGTGGTCTTGTATCAAGCTTGCCTGCCTTCGCCGTGCTCCGGTTCTTGACGGGCGCCGCGGCAGCCGCAGTGGTGCCAATGTCGCTGGGCTACATTGGCGACAAGTTCGCTTACGAGACACGGCAGATCGCGCTTGGCCGGTTTATGAGCGCTCTTATGATGGGACAGATCATCGGATCGTCGCTCGGCGGCGTGTTCGGCGATTATCTCGGCTGGCGCAACGTGTTCTTCGCGTTCGGCGCTGTCGCACTTGTGGTAACGGTGATGCTGGCACGCGAAGCGAATCGCTTTCCGGAAATCAGGCAAGCAGGCCGAAGGTTCACGTCATCAATGTTCACGGTGCCGGTCGGTGGCGTCGTCCTCTTTGTCGGTATGCTCGGGTTTGCTTCCCGGTTTGTTGACGGTCTTTTTCTGGCCGCAGGTTCGTTTCTCCTCATCCTCGCACTCGCGACGCAGTACGGATACCTGCTGAAACGGCCTCACGCGCGGGTGATTCTGGGAACGGTTTTCTCGGAGGGCTTCTTCGTATTCGGCGGCCTCGGCTACCTTGCCTCATCGCTTACAGACCGTTTCGGGGTTGCGTACAGTACTGCCGGGTTGATGCTCGCCGGGTTTGGAATCGGGGGACTCGTTTACAGCGTGTCGGTAAAGAAGCTCTTCAAGCGGATCGGCGATCTCGGGATTCTTCTGCTGGGTGGCATCCTTCTCGGCACGGCGTTCATTGCCATCGGTCTCATGCCCAACTGGCAGAGTTTTATCCCTCTGGTGGTCCTGCTCGGAATGGGTTTCTACACGATGCATGGAACTCTCCAGACTCGCGCAACGGAGATGGCGCCGGAAGCGCGAGGCGCTGCGATATCGCTCTTCGCCTTTGCGTTTTTCATGGGGCAGTCTGCGGGACCGCTTGCCCTGGGCCGGATCCTGGAGTACCGCGGGTACTCGGCCGTTTTTGTGACCGCAGGCACGGGATTGCTCATCCTGGTCGTGCTGGCGCGCGCTCTGTTTCAGTCGCTGGCTCGCCTGAAGAACCAGTAACGCGTGACAACCAGTTTGAACCTGTAAGAAGTAGCAGGTCGATCCCATGAAAATCACAGACTGTTCTTGTTGATGGGCGACGCGACGTATGGTGCAATAGGCTATGCGTCAACGAGGTTCAATCGCACTGCGGGCTGTCCTCGTGTTCTTAGCCGCAATATCCCCGCTTGTTTATGCAAGCCCTGCGAATGCCCAGCCCAGACGGCTCGAGTTACCCAGCGACACCTCTGATCGTGCGCGTACCGCTAACGAAGGTGATTCCGAAACCAAGTTCTTCGATCAACTCCGGTCATTGTTTGGCAGATTTCGCGATGGCGACCTTGATCGTGCGTTTGAATCGGCGCAGCCCATTCAATGCTCTGAACTTGTCAGTGACAACGGCGAATGGCGTCCCGTCGCATTCTTCAATGAAGATCGTCGCCTCGGTGATTGGTACCACAGCAACCTCGAAGAGGTGAAGCGGGAGCTCTCGCAATACATCTTTTCGGGCTCATGCGGTACGGATAAGAGCAGCATCCGGCTGGTCACAAAGTTCCCGGTCATGGACAGCATCAAGCGCTATAACTCCGGCAGAATTCCCTTCGAGAAAATTGACCAGAACGTCAATCCAGCTGTGGTCGCCTACTTTGAGCCCCGTTCTCAGATCTACACGTTTGAGTTGCCTTACCTCTATCTGGATCGGGAGAAGAGTAGCAGCCAGACGGTCTACAGCCTCATCGCGCAGCGTCTCGAAGACCGCCCGGCGAGAGAGGTCACGAACCATTGGGAATGTAAGTCCGTGCGCGCCCTTGATGTGACGTTCCAATTTCTGATCTGCCAGACATGGACGTTGCCCAGTGATGCCGGTGCCAGGAAGCAGTCCAAACCATCGTTTGGGTCTTCGGCTTATTTCATTTTGTCGGACGGGAAGGAAGCGTCAACGAGCGTGAAACTTTCCTTCGGGAATGGCGAGGAGAAACCTGCGACACCTCCAACTACAGACGCACCAACAGCCGCAGATAATCCGATCAGCGCAAATACGCCTCCACCCGCGGATAACACCACGCGGACGGCACCTCAACCTCGCACGGCGGCTCCACCTTCTGCGCCGAAAGAATCCGAGGTGTCTGGTGGATGGGAATTGCCTGGGACGTCCTCCAGAGTCGTCACGCTAAAGGAAAGCGAGTTTCGCCTTGTCTTCAGCCCACAGACCTGGGCGAATAAGATTGGGTCAGCGCAAATCCTGGTGGATCAAAAACTGGTCAATGCCGACCCCGCAAAGGCTCCTGCCTCCGACTACTGCGCCTGGCAGCCCGCGTCGGCGGCTTTGGTATCCCGAGTTCTGGGCAAGGAGCCCGATAAAGAAGTGGCGTACACGCTGAATGCGACCAATGGCGACAGCCGGTCGCCGGCGACCCTTACCTGGGAAATGAAGACGTTCACTGGATCCCGCCTCGGCAGCCTCAAGTGTTTCTTTCCGCGTGCAGAAGCCGCAGTAGAGATCCCTTTCAGCCGCTGGGTTGACGTGGTGGGGGCCCATTTGACGATCGAAGTTCGACCCTGACCCGCAGTGACAATGTGACAACGCTGTGACAATGCTTGTGCCAGTGCGGAGCGCTAGATCCTCCTTCCATCTTCTCGTGTCACTCCGTGTAGAATGACTTCCCTATGAATTCTGCGTCTGCTCGTTTCCTCGTTGTGTGTCTGCTGCTTGGTTTTGCTTTTTCGGTTTCAGTCGCACAGGTCGCGCAGTCTCCTGGGCCGCTGCCAGGCATGCCACCCGTTCAAAATCCAAATAACATCTATGCGGCAGCTGATGCCGGAATGCTCGGTCCCGATGTGAAGGACCTTCCTGAACGCGTCTACGTCCCAAACCTGAAGTCGAGCGACGTCTACGTGATCGATCCGGCAACCTTTCAGGTCGTTGACAAATACAAGGTCGGCGGAAATCCTCAGCACATCATTCCCTCCTGGGACATGAAGACTCTGTGGGTCGCCGGAAGCGCCGAGCGCAATCTTTCCGGGATGCTTATTCCGATTGATCCCAAAACAGGCAAGCCCGGCGAAACAATAAAAGTGCAAGACGCCTACAACATGTATTTCACGCCGGATGGGACGTCTGCAGTTGTCGTTGCCGAGGCTTACAAGCGTCTGGAATTCCGCGATCCGCACACAATGAAACTGCAGTATCACATTCAGACTCCCGGCTGCTCCGGCGTCAACCACGCCGATTTTTCGGCGGATGGAACGTACGCGATTTTCACCTGCGAATTTTCTGGAGGCGGTCTCGCCAAGATCGATCTGGCCCAGAAGAAGGTTGCCGGTTACCTCAAGCTGTCCCGCCCTGGAGTCGCTGCCACGCACAGCATGCCCCAGGACATTCGTATTTCACCGGATGGCGGAGTGTTTTTTGTCGCGGATATGGAGGCCGATGGTGTCTTCGTCATCGACGCCCAGACATTCAAGCAAATCGGATTCATCCCGACAGCGCGCGGGTCGCACGGGTTGTATCCCAGCCGCGACGGCAAGAAATTGTACGTAACGAATCGCGGGACCCATATGGGCGAAACAAAACCGCGCGGGATGGGCAGCATTTCCGTCATTGATTTTGCGACCCGCACCGTGGAGAAAAACTGGCCGATACCCGGCGGAGGCAGTCCCGACATGGGTAATGTGAGCGCAGACGGAAAAACGCTCTGGGTCTCAGGCCGCTTCGATAGCATGGTTTATGCGATCGATACCACCACCGGTGCAGTGAAGACGATTCCCGTGGGAACTGAACCTCACGGCCTGACCATCTGGCCACAACCGGGACGATATTCGCTCGGTCATACCGGCATTTTCCGATAAACCCCGGCCGCTGCGGCGTTATGGCAGTGAAATGATTGGCAGCGTGGCGGCCTGAACCTGACCTTCGTCGATGTGGATGGTCGTGCCGCGCTCTTCATTCAATCGCAGGAATGTCGAATCAATCCAGGTCCCGTTTTCGATGTTCTCCCAAGCGAAAACTCTGTAGTCGCCAGGACGCAGGCCCTGCAACTGGAAGCGCCCCTGATTGTCTGTTCCGGTTACCTTGTACATGTCCGTGCGATACAGCCGATCCGGTGGATTGTTGGCAAACAAAGTGACGTAGGCGCCGGCAATGGGCAAGCGAGCTTCATTCAGCACCAGTCCGTCAAGTGCCCCCGGATTGGCTCCAATGACAATATCGAGCGGCGCGTCGGGCTGACGCTCCAGGCGAAGCCCTCCATTCAGGACATCGACATCACCCATCTTCATCGACTTCACATAGGCGCCTTGCCATGCCGCCAGAGCGTTAACGGGATTCGCTCCCTGAAGCGGCTGCAAGAGAGGATTCAGATAAACGTGATAGCTGCCTGGCGCGATATTCCGAAGAACCGGCGGACTTCCGGCAGTCGCAGGCATTGAGGGCGCACCCAGCAACGTCGGATTACGCCACAGCGTCGGTATGAGGTTCGCAACGTTGGGCATGTTCTTGGGTGGCGTGCCTTCGAGAGTGATGTTGACTGGAATGTCGATGCCGGAGGAAATCGGCAATGACAGGCCATCGACGTCGCCATTACGCACTTCAACGGGTGTACGGACAGTCAGTCCATCCATGAAGAGATAGGCGACGTACCCGCCGGTAATCACTTTTGGAAAATCGAACTGACCAGTTTCTCCATTAGCCTGTGTCCCGTACTGTGTACCGTTAGGAGAGGTTGGCGTGAGACGGATCTGCGTCTGTGCGCCACGCGCGCCGCCCCCACCCGGCACCGGGGGAACCGGCGCATTTCCTCCGCGTGCTGCGGGCGTCGGCGGAGGAGGAAGATTCGTTACAGTGCCACGGACGTGGAACGTTCGAACAGGCGAGAGATTGATGTCCGCGCCTCTGTATTCCTCACCGCGCTTCAATTCGATCGCAATCGCCTTGTCGCTCTCGAGCGTAGATGGGAAGTAGATCGGCGTGTAGGTCTCGTTGTCTTCGAGACCATTACCCAGGGGACGGCTGGTGACCGGTCGAGAAACCGAACGGGTTCCGTTTGCGAGGCCGGCTGCGGCATCCGGATCGATGATCAGTTGAGAGGCCTGTCCTGCGGGCGAGTAGTCCACGAAGGTAGCGCTGATGTAATAGCGTCCCGGCATCAGCCAGATCAGACGAAATTCCCCCAGATCGTTCGCGACGACTTCCTGAACAACACGAAGCTGCCGCTGGTTCTCCTGGATCCAGGGCTTCATCGCCCGAACACGAGCACCTGCGAGCGGCCGGCCGTCGCGTCCAATGATGCGTCCGGAGATGACCCCGCCGGGGGTCATCACCAATGGAACGTCCCGAAGCTGTAGTCCCGAACTGACAGTCAGCGACTGTCCCGGACCATCCACCCATCGTTGTCCGAATTCAGCATTCCAATATCCGTCGCGACGCGAAAGCAGGCGATAGGTGCCTGGCGGGATGTTTGGAAAATAGAAACGTCCGTCCGACTCTGTAGTGGTCGTGAGACTTCCTGGAGCTCCGACGCGGACGAGTTCCACCGAAGCTTTCGACAGAACTTCATTTGTCCCCACGCGCACAACTGTGCCCTCAATGCCGGCGGTCGCGGTGGAGTCCTGCTGGCCCGGAGCGCCGTGCGACAGCAGAGTCAGAAGGACGATGGCAAAGATCTTCTTCATTGGCGTCGACTCGCTGGAATGATTTGCAGATCGGCGCTGCTCTGGTTTCCGTCGCGGATCTCGACCGATGTCGCTCGACCTTCGAGGGGACGCAGGAAATCCGAACTCTGCCACGCGTCAACCGGCGCTTCCTCGAACGCGAATGCCTTATAGGTCGCGGCGGGAATCCCCTGCATCGAAAACCTTCCGGAAACATCCGTGCTCGCAGTTCGGTACAGATCGCGGCGCTGGCGATTGGCGCCATCAGGAACGAGAACAACAGTAACGTTGGGCACGGGTTCTCGCCGCTCATTCATGGCGTTTCCATTGAACCTGCCGCCTGCTCCGACGATTACTTCAATCGGACCCGGGGCTGTGCCCTCAATTCGCACGCGACTCTTCAACAAGTCTTCATTCCCGAGGCGCGCCGACTTTACATACATGTTCTGGAGAGGCTGCGGAATCGTTGCTGTGCCCCACTGAAAAGGAGCAATCAACGGTGGCACATAAATACGGTACTCGCCGGGTCCAACGTTCTGAAGGCTGAATGTTCCATCGGCCTGAATCATTCCGCGAATCGTTGCATTCGGAACGCCCACTACGTCGGGCTCCCGAACGAGACTGACGCCGAGTCCTCGCTGTGGATTCGCGGTTGCTGCCGCGCCCTCAATCACGACCCTCCCCGGAATCGTCACGCCCTGCACCAACTGCAATTGCACGTTGTCCACGGAGCCGCCGCTGACATCTACGGAGAAATTTGCGGTCAACGGAATGCGTTGGGCAGCCGGATTCCCTGCTCCACCCGGTGGCGGTGCGGCGTTGGACACTCCCGGCGCATTCGGCGGTGGAGGCGCGGAAGGATCCGCAATGGACATGTTGCCAAGCAGGACATAGCTTCCGGGAACGACTCCCGCGATATCAAAGTTACCCTTTTGATCCACCGTGGCGGTCGGCATGACCACTGTTGCGGACCATTTCTTTGGCGCCAAACGCAACTGGGCGCCCGCCGCCGCCTCACCGGTAACCTGGTTTCGGGCTGTTCCGCGGATGTGGTACGAACGAACTCTGCCGGCGGACAGCACAATATCAACGCCGCTGGTTGTGCTCCCGGGCTGAACCTGGATTGATTGAGCACGCTCGCTGTCGGTTTCGCTGGGATAGTAGACAGTGACGAAGGCCTCCTCCACCGTCTCACCGTTTGGCGTGATCCGCGGCATGATGACAGGAGCAATCACATCTTCCCGATGCCCACCCGTTCCCGGTGGTGGCTGCACGGACACGACACTTCGCCCCTTCGTATTTTCCGGAATAACGGCGACGTAGTAAGCGGCCGGCGGCAGCCAGAAGAAGCGATACTCGCCAAGATCATTGGTCTGAGCGACCTGAAGGATGTAAAGACGACGCTGACCTTCTTCGTTAAAGGGCTCCATGACCTGCACTCGCGCATGGGCCATGGGCTCACCGTCCGCATCGCGCACACGGCCTGCAATACCGCCGGTGGGAGCCATGGACAGTTGAATGCCCGTTACGCGCTGCCCGTCCGCAATCGGAATGGTTGCGCCACGGCCCAGCACACCGCGCTGCATGTATTCCGCAGGTGTGTACTGTCCGCCCGGAACGGTGGCGACGATGCACCACCCACCGGCATGAAGGTTCTGGAACTCGAATTTTCCGTTGCCGTCCGTGGTGGCAGTGACAACTTCCGGCGGGCTCGCGAAGGAGTTGCAGTCCGCACGGCGCAATTCAATGGAGGCGGCCGGAATCGGTTGCCCCGATCCCAACACGACGACCATTCCTGTCAGAGATGCCGTGCCCGGCGGCAACTGGGGGCGTTGTTGTCCGCCCTGAACAGGCTGGGCAGGCCCAGCTTGCGGGCCTGCGCCTGCGCGGCCTCCCTGGGCCGCGATGAGGCTAAGGGCGGCAAGCACCATTACGGCGATCGCTAAGAGTGTCCTCATGGATGTGGCTACCGGACTCTAATGGAACTCTGAAAAAATGTGCTACAAAATTCGCCTCCGCAGAATTCGAGGCTGACTCACGCTAGCAGCATCTGCCCTGTGAGTACTTCATCTTGAAACGATGTTCGGTGAAACGCTTCCACTCGGACGGGGAGTGTTGCACCCCACAGTGCTTAAGATGCCGCGCATAGGCATTCTGGTCCGCGATCTCGCGCAGAATTCCGAGGATTATCGCTCCGACCCGCCGAAGTGTTTTCATGCCTCCTCCTGACTGAGCGTCGAAGGCACAAACGGCGTCTCGGTGACGCGCACCTCTGCGCCACCGAAAAGAATCTTCGTCCACGTACGGATGGAATCAATGATGATCGCCGTAACCATGATGACAAAGAGTCCACAGATAACCGCATCGAGCTGGTTATTGAAGATCTGTGCCTGGGTCGCAACCACCCGGGCCGCCGGAATGGTGCCCGCCGCCAACTGAGCTTTGAGGGCATTCGCCTGCGCGAGAAACCCGAGCGCGGGCAATGGTGAAAAAATCTTCTGATAGCTCGCACTGTAGGTAACGGCCACGAGCCAGGCCAGGGGAATCCCTGTCACCCAGATGTATTTCGCGCGGTGCATCTTGATCAGGATCGTAGTCGCCACGGCAAGAGCAATCGCCGCCAATAATTGATTGCCGATGCCGAAGAGCGGCCACAGCGAATTGATACCGCCTAATGGATCGCGGACACCTTGAATTAAGAAATAGCCCCAGGCGATCGCTATTCCCGCGCTGGTGCCGATGATGCCGGGCATCCAGTCCGTGCGTCCCAGAGGCGGGTGAATACTCCCCAACAAACCCTGAAGCATGAATCTGCCGACCCTTGTGCCGGCATCGAGGATTGTCAGGATAAAGAGGGCTTCAAACATGATCGCAAAGTGGTACCAGAAGCCGACAAACCGATCGACGCCTCCGATGCGCGAAAAGACACTGGCCATGCCGAGCGCCAGCGAAGGGGCTCCGCCGGTTCGGTGCATGAGCGTCGCTTCGCCCACCTGTTTGGCCAGGACGTCCATCTGCTCCACTGTTACCGGATAACCCCAATTCGTGATCGTAGCAACGGCCGCGTCCGGTGTGCCGCCCACCACACCTGCGGGCGAGTTCACTGCGAAAAACACACCGGGCTGCAGAGCACAGGCCGCAATCAACGCCATGATTCCCACGTAACTTTCGAGGGCCATCGAACCATAGCCTACGGGCCGCGCGTGACCCTCACGGGAGAGAAGCTTCGGTGTTGTTCCCGATGAAATCAGGGCGTGAAATCCGCTGACCGCGCTGCAGGCAATCGTGATGAAGCAGAATGGAAATATCTTTCCCGCAAAAATTGGTCCGGTTCCATCGATGAACCGGGTCAGTGCAGGTAACTGAAGTTCCGGCCGGATCAGCACGATTCCAAGGCCCAGCATGAGCACGACCCCGAGCTTGACGAACGTGCTCAGGTAGTCGCGCGGCGCGAGGAGCAACCACACCGGCAAGGCGCTTGCCGCAAAACCGTAAATGATGATGCCGATGGCGAGGGTCATGGCGCTGTAGTTGAACAGGGGCGCCAGCGATGCATTCTGTGAAACCGCCTGTCCGCCGAAGATGCTCAGCAACACCAGTACGAAGCCGATGATCGAAACTTCGAGGACTCTGCCCGGCCGCCAATATCGAAGGTAGAGCCCCATAAAGACGGCAATAGGCATTGTCGCGAGGATCGTGAACGTTCCCCAGGGGCTGCTGCTCAGGGCATTGACGACAACGAGAGCGACAACGGCAAGGAGAATGATCATGATCAGCAATACGGTGAGGAGTGCCGTAAATCCTCCGATGGGCCCGATCTCATCGCGCGCCATTTCCCCCAGCGATTTGCCGTTGCGCCGCATCGAAGCAAAGAGAATGCAGAAGTCCTGCACGCAACCGCCGAGCACTGCGCCGAAAACAATCCAAAGCGTTCCTGGCAGGTAACCGAATTGAGCGGCAAGCGTGGGCCCCACGAGCGGCCCCGGTCCCGCGATCGCGGCGAAGTGATGCCCGAAAACGATCCACTTGTTCGTTGGCTCGAAATCGTGTCCGTTTCGCAATCGCTCTGCAGGAGTTGCCCGCCTGTCGTCCAGTACCATTACCTTGGTCGCGATGAACTTTGCATAGAACCGATAGCCGATGGCATAGACGCAAACCGCCGCCGCCACGATCCAGATGCTGTTTACCGGCTCATCTCGTTTCAGCGCGACAACGCTGAGGGCAAGGGCGCCCAGAAGTGAGGCGGCAATCCAGGTTCCGTAGGCAAAAAGTTTTTTCATGAGATTTTCTGTACCGTTCGTTGGTTTTGTAGTGCGGATTCTAACACTCCGCACAAGTCAGCCGACACCTGCATGGGATTCGAGCAACACGGGATGGATCCCCTGAATTCCGTCAACGTCACCAGAACTCCGTTCCGGAACTGAATTTCTTTATATACTGAGCGCGCCAACAGGAGGTCAGAGAGTCGTGAAAATCGAGGATTCGTCCAAGGGAAGCCGGAGGGTTCAGTTTATGACCCCCATCGTTTTGCTGGCATGCGTTCTTCTGTTCACGGGCCTGTCGATTCGCGCCGGCCAACAGAAGGTCGAAATGCAGAATGGAATTCCGGTCGCGCCGCAGGGGCTAGCGGGAAAGGCGTTGCCGACACAACCCGTGGAGTTCAACACCGGAGAGGGTCAGAAGATTCGAGTAAAGGTCCACGCCAAAGGACTCACGAATCCATGGAGCATTGCGTTTCTACCCGACGGCGCGATGCTCGTCACTGAAAGAACGGGTCAGTTAAGGGTTATCCGAAACGGCACCCTGGACCCGAAACCGGTGGCGGGCGCTCCGACAGCGTACTGGGCAGGAGAATCCGGCTTGCCAGGCGCCGTGCATGGATACATGGACCTCGCGCTTCATCCTCAGTTTGCCCAGAATAAATGGGTCTATCTCTCGTATACGAAGCCGCTAGACGCAAATCGCCGCACGCTTGCCGTTGCGCGAGGCAAGTGGGACGGAAACAGCCTTACTGAGGTCAAAGACGTTTTTGTGGCTGACGCGGCCAGCACATCGCGCATCGCCTTCGGTAAGGACGGCATGCTTTACGTCACAACTGTGGCCACTGCCAACAACGGCGAGGATGCGCAAAATATCAACTCACAGTCCGGCAAGGTTCTGCGCTTCAAGGATGACGGAAGTATCCCGCCGGATAATCCATTCGTGGGACGGGCAGGAGCCAAACCGGAAGTCTACACGCTGGGACATCGCAGTTCTCTGGGACTCGCGGTTCACCCGACAACAGGTGAGATGTGGCTCAATGAGAACGGTCCCAACGGCGGCGACGAGATCAATATTCTGAAGCCGGGGAAAAATTACGGATGGCCTTTGCTGAGTTTCGGCCGCAGCTATCAGGGGCCCTGGCAATCTCAGCAATTCGCACGTGACGGATTTGAACCTCCTCTCGCCTATTGGATGCCCTCGATCGCCGTTTCAGGAATGACGTTCTATACCGGAGACCAATTCCCGAAGTGGAAAGGCGATGTCTTTGTGGGATCGCTGCGAACTGGCGAAATACCTGGAACGGGCCACGTGGAACGCATTCTGTTCAATGAAAAGATGGAAGAACTGCGACGAGAGTCGCTGCTCGTTGATCTGCGTCAGCGTATCCGCGATATACGTCAGGGCCCCGACGGTTTGCTATACGTGCTCACTGACGAGAAGGCAGGCGCGGTTCTGAAGATTGAACCGGTGAAGTAGTAGAGCAACCTGATCCGGCCACGTTCAATTATCAACAGACAATTGAACCTGGCCGGATGCAGGAGTCCACTCCCCTCAGTTCCACTTCAAAATCTCAAACAGATTCGAGTAATCATCTGTCCACGCCTGCACGCTGGCGAGGTAGGGCACCTGGAACCAGTTTCGCGCCTGGGCAAGATCGTTCAGCGTTTCTTTCTTCAACGCGAGAATCACGTAGGACGATCGAGCCTTACCCGGCTCCCTGTCATCGTCGTCATTTCGATAGAGCGCCGGGATGCCCGCGTCAAATGCCAACGCCGTGACCAGTTCACGAATCCGCAGATACCGATTGGACACGTGGAACAGAATCGCGCCATCCGGCTTGAGCTTCCTTCGATACATCGAAAGAGCCTCACCGGAAAGCAGGTGCGCTGGGATCGCATCAGAGTTGAATGCATCGAGAATCAGAAGATCGAATTCCCCGTCCGGTGCCTGCTGGAGAGACAGGCGTCCATCTCCGAGGACCACATTGCAGCGATCTCCGCATCTCGGAAGGAATGAGAAGAATTCTGTCGCAATGAACTCCACCTGAGGGTCGATCTCGAAGAAGGTGATCCGCCGGTTAGGTTGCGTATAAGACGCAATTGTGCCCGACCCGAGACCGACAACACCGATATGCTGATCCGGGCGATCCTTGAGCATTCTCATGACATCCCCGAACGGTCCGCTCGGCATGTAGTACGAGAGTGGTTTTCCCGACCGGGCCGGATCGACTCCCTCGAGACCGTGCATCGTGTCGCCATGAAGCAGCTTCAACTCGCTGCGGCTTTGATCGAATACCACCTGCTTCACCCCGAAAAAGTTGCGTGCAACGTAACGTTGCTGCGCCGGCTTGAGTGCGGGGACGAGAAATGCGGTGAACGTCACAAGAATTACGGCGAGACCCCCAGCGAAGAGCCAGCGCCTCCTGTGAAATGCTATTCCCGTGATCGCGATCGCCAGATAGATGCTGACGGGCACAATGCCCTGCGACAGTGGTTCCTTGTTCCATCTCGACACTCCAAATGCCACTGCAGCCAATGCAACCACCGGAACCAAAAACAACAGATCCCATCTGCTTCGGCGGGCGTCCTGCGGCTGTCTGAAAAACGCCAGAGCAGCAACAAGCAATGGATACTCCAGGACGGTACTGAAAAGCCGCGGCGCCAGCACTGCTGCGAAAACTCCGCCCAGCGCACCGCCGAGAGCGATCCAGGCGTAGTACTCGGTGAGATGTTCTGTAGCGGGCCGGAGTCGAGCCAGCGAGGCATGGCACAGCAACCCTCCGACGAACAGCAGGATCAGATGAGCCGACAGCAGACCGAGGTAGAGCGCCGTATTGCGGACTGGCCCGGCAGCAAAGATTGGAGTCAGGACGAGCAGAATCACCGGCGCCACAGAGGAGATTTGATCGGCTGAAACGCGCACCCGCTGTCCAAAGGCGAGGATGAATGTCAGAAGATAGACAGCCAGCGGCAGCGTCCACAGGAGAGGAACGGGCGAAAGATTCACCGAAACGTGCGTTGTGACAGCCAGCATCAGCGCCGAGGGTACAAATGAAGCGGCCAGCCACCAGATTTTTGCAGTGGCAGTTGGCCGCAGCACGGACTCTTCCGCTTCGCTTCGCGTCTCCAGCTTCCAGAACTCCGATATGGCTATGAGTACAAAGATGACTAGTACCACATATCCAGCCAGCCACGACAAGCTCTGCGCAGAAACCCCGAGTCGCGGCTCAAACACGAACGGATACAGCAACAGGGCGAGGAGGCTGCCCGCATTGCTCGCGGCGTAAAGGAAGTAAGGATCGCGCGCCGCGGGATCCTTCGTTCTCGAGAACCAGCTTTGAAGCAGCGGCGCTGTCGCAGAGACGACAAAGAACGGCAGGGCTACGCCGCGAATCAATTGCACGAGCTCCCATACGACGGGAGAAGAGCCGACGGCCGGAGCGCTTCCGCTAAAGCGAATAGGCAGCGTGAGGAACACCGACGCCAGCAGAATCATGTGAACCACAAGCTGCTGCCTGTGCCCAAGCCTTCTGAGGAGGTGCACGTAAAGATAACCGGCCAGAAGCATGACCTGAAAGAACAGCAAACAGGTCGTCCATACCGATCCGGCGCCGCCAAGAGAGGGCAACACCATCTTGCCGACCATCGGCTGACAGCAGAACAGAAGGAATGCGCTGAGGAACAGTGTGACCGCGAGGTGGCGGGTCAGTGTCACCGAAAGTGTCCTTTCATACTCTCACCGGCTGCAAACTCCCCTCCTGAGCCGAGGAGGGGAAGCTGCGCGCTCAAGATAAGGTTGCGCAGCATCCTCTCCCGCGCAGACGGTGGTGCTGTTCTAGCAAATCGATTTCTGACCACCACGCCGCCCCAGCCCTCTTCTCTTGATGCCACTCCTCCTCGGCTGAGGAGGGGAATTTTCACGCGATCGCACGAAGCTGCCGATAAACCTCTTCGACCTGCTGTCGCGTCTTTCCGATATCTCCGGAGTTGTCGATAACGAAGTCGGCGACCTTGATCTTTTCTTCCAATGGCATCTGTGACGCAATGCGGGTTTCGATCTGCTGAGGAGTCAACCCGGAACGCTCTCGAAGACGTTCGCGCTGAATCTTCGGCGAGCATGTGACAACGATGACCTTGTCGTAGTTCTTGTAGGTTCCGACTTCAACGATCAGCGCGGCTTCAACAATGCCGATCGCGTGGGAATCTTCAGCAGCAGCCTGTGCGAGAAACTCTGACTGCCGCTGGTTGATGGCAGGATGGACGATGCTGTTGAGTTTTTGCCGCAGCTCGGTATTCTCAAAAACAAGCTCGCCAAGGATCTTGCGGTCAATGGTGCCGTCCGAGGCAACAACGCGAGGACCGAAAGCTTCCGCGACAGCCGCATTCACAGGGCTGCCTGCTTCAAAGAGTTGACGGGTGATGCGGTCGGAATCGATAACTCTGCATCCCAGTTCGCCAAGCATGCGGCCCACCGTGCTCTTGCCGGAAGCAATCCCACCAGTAAGGCCGACGCGAAGCATCAGATTCCTCGGCGCATGCGGGCGGCGACCAGCGTGTTCTTCATGAGAGTGGCGATCGTCATGGGGCCTACGCCCCCCGGAACGGGTGTCAGCATCGACGCGACTTCTTTGACACTGCGTTCATCGACGTCCCCGGCCCAGACGTAACTCCGCTTTTCGAATTCCTGCCAGCGCGCCTGGTCGCTGCCGAACAGCCGCTCAACAGTCGCGCGGTCGGAAACTCTGTTGGTACCGACATCCATCACGACGGCGCCGGGCTTGACCATGTCACCGGTGACCAGTGCAGTTTTTCCGATAGCGGCGACGATGATGTCGGCCTGACGAACAATTTCGGCAAGATTGCGAGTCTTCGAATGGCAGATTGTGACCGTAGCATTGGCATGCATCAAAAGAACTGCCTGTGGCTTACCCACATCATCACTGCGGCCCAGAACGACCGCGTGTTTGCCCTCCGGATTGACCCCGGATCGTTTGAGCAAAGTCATCACGCCGAACGGCGTGCAGGCTACGAGCGCTTCATGTCCCAGAAGCAGCGATCCCAGATTGGAGGAATGGAATCCGTCAACGTCCTTGCGGGGGTCCACGCTTTCGAGAACGGCATGCTTGTTCACATGCTTCGGGAGTGGAAGCTGTATGAGAATTCCATCGATCGTGTCGTCTTCGTTGAGTTTTCGGACCTGATCCATCAGTTCGGCAGTCTGGATCGAGCCTGGAAGAACGATCTTGCGGCTGTTGATCCCGAGCTTTTCGCAGGTCCTTGCCTTCATATTTACGTAGGAGGACGAGGCGGCGTCATCTCCAACCAGAATGACCGACAGTCCCGGCCGGATGCCCCGCTGCTGAAGTTGCTTTACTTCTGCTGCGACCTCGGTCTTTATGTCTTCCGCGATTTTAGTTCCGTCAATAAAAGTAGCTGTCATGTTCTTTCCTCAAATGCGCGTTCATCATACACTGACAGCGGATGCTCGCATCGCTACTGCTAATGCTCATGCTCGCTGAAACACCATTTGGTTCCAGTGTGGATCGCGCGCTTAATTCCGCTCAAAACCGTGACTGGCAGGACGCGATGACCGCGCTGGATAAAGCGTGGACGGACGACCCGGCGGCGTTCGAAGCCAACAACCTCTATTATCTGCGGGGAAAGGTCGCAACGGAACAGCAGGATTGGGGCCGCGCCCTCGAAGACTTTACGCGGATCGACCCGAAGAATCCTCTTCGACCGTTTGCTCTCTGGCATGGCGCTGAGGCCGCCCTGAAATTGGGCGCGGGTGTGACCGCGGAGCGATTCATCGATGAGCTTCCATCGGACTTCCCCCAGGACATCAAGCTGCGGATACTCCGGGACGCCTCACCCGAGCTTGCGTTGCGGGTGCTCACCACGATGACAACTCGCGAAGCCCGTCTTCAGCGCGCTCTGCTTGTGGGTGACACTGCCGCGCTATGGGTCCTTGTTCGCGAGCGCAACTCCGACGATGTCGCCCTTCAGACCGCGCGAAAACTCCTTCCGCTCGCGGCGACGTCCGAGGAACTGAAAGTTCTCGCCGCAACCTTTCTTACGCATCGCCAGTTCGCCGATGCCTCAGCGGCTTACAAGACGCTCTCCCAGGATTCTCAATACGCTGCGGAATCGCAGTATCAGCTCGCGCGCATGCGCTTTCTGAGCCAGGACTACGCGGGCGCGGCCGATGGCTATCGCGCCGTTGCCGCCGCCTTTCCCGGAACCGACTGGGAGCGCGATGCGGAATATCAGGTCGCCAATTCGCTGTGGCGCCTTCGCAACTATTCGGAAGCAGAAAAAGCCTATCTGCACTACATCGATCACTTTCAGAACAAGGGCCAGTCCGAGTCCGTGACGCGTGATCTCGTTGACGTCTATCGCGCGCTTGGCCAGTTCGACAAAGCCATCGCCCTGATCGATCGCTCCCTTCCGAAAAGGCAGTCCGCAGCCACGCGGCAGGTATTGCTCTTTACGAAGGCGAAGATCTTCTACAGCCAGGAAAAGTACACGAGCGCTCTGCAAGTCATTCGGCAACTCAAGGGCGCCAACCTGATATCCACTCCTGGAGGAACCTCGTCTGAAGAGCTTGTCTACTTCGAAGGACTTGCCCTTGCCAGGACAGGCAACACGACTGCGGCAAATGCGGCATGGAAGAGACTTGCCGCAAAGCCGACGACCTATTACGGACAGCTCGCGGCACAGAAACTGGGCGCTGCACCGGCTGTTCCCACCGCCGCTCCATGCGGGACCGGTCTTGAACGGACCCGGGAGGGTGCCGTCACTCGCCTTGCGGGCCGGCGGCGACCTGTCTTAACTGAAGACAAAGGACGCGCCGACGCGCTGAGTGAATTGATTTTCCTTCAGCTGTGGGACGAAGCATCTCTGGCGATGGATACGGTCAAGAAGCCGGAGTCGGCACTGGCGGCAGATCTGGCGTACGTCAGTGGACGCTACAATCGCGCTATCACCTATGCCGGCAAGCTTCCGCCTTCCAATCCCAGCGCGGAATCGCTCCTTTACCCCGCCGGCTTTCAAACGCTGATCTGTCAAACCGCTTCGGATCGCGGCGTCGATCCCTTGTGGCTGCACGCCATCATCTGGCAGGAGAGTAAGTACAATCCCGCGGCTCATTCGACAGCCTCGGCACGGGGCCTGATGCAGTTCATTCCCGACACAGCGGAAGCCATCGCCGGGCCTGTCGGAATAGCTGGCATGACGCTGGATCGGCTATATGAGCCTGAAGTGAGTATCCAGCTCGGGGCCTACTACTGGGCCGAGCTGCTGACCGAATTCAAGAGCCCTGAACTCGCCCTCGCCGCCTACAACGGAGGCCCGGAGAATGTGCGCCGCTGGAGAGACAAATGGCCGGGAGGAAGTGACGGCGTCCTGTTCGTCTCCGACATCGGATTCACGGAGACAAAGCGGTACGTTCAGGCGGTGTTCGGTGCGAGAGCTGCGTACGGGAGAACCAACTGAGACAGGAACGCGTCTTTTTCGGGATCTTGTTCGCGGTCGTGGCTATTCTCGGTATCGCGATCGCCCTGCCGTTCATGACGTATATTGTGCTGGCAGGCATCCTCACCTACTTCCTTTTCCCCACTTATCATTTCATTAATCAGCGGACGCGCCGCCCGGGTCTGAGTTCAGGCCTTTGCATCGCGCTGGCGCTGCTGGTCATGATTCTGCCGACGGTCTACCTGGTTTCAGAGTTGGCGGCGCAGGTTTCCGGTGCGTACAGTACCCTGCCGACCGACAGCCTGGATCAGGTCGGCAACTATCTGGGCGATTACCTGAACAGCCTCACCAATGGTCGCGTGGATTTTCAGGAGATTCTGAGTGCGGCGAAGGACCAGGTCAGACAATCAATCGTCGGGCTGGCGCCAAACATTCTCGGCTCAGTCTCCGAGTTGCTGATCGGTCTCTTCATCATGTTCTTCGTGATGTTCTATGGATTTCGCGAAGGCCAGGGATTCATCACATACCTGAAGGCACTCATTCCCCTTGAAAGCAGCCTGAAGGATTCGCTCTTCCAGCAGATGCGGACAGTCACACAGGCAGTCTTGTATGGACAGGTTTTAACGGCAATCATTCAAGGTGGTTTGGGCGGCGTCGGGCTGCTGATCGTCGGCGTCCCCAACGCGCTCTTCTGGGGAGCCATCATGATGATCACCGCTTTTCTCCCCGTGCTCGGCACGCCTTTGATCTGGGTGCCGGCCGCAGTCGGACTGATTCTCGACGGCAAAGCCACCCGAGGCATTCTGCTTCTCATCTACGGCGCGACAATCGTGATGAACATCGACAACTTCCTGCGGCCAAAGCTGGTGAGCGGGCGTACGAATGTGCATCCGGTACTCATCCTGATCGGCGTGCTCGGTGGCCTGAAAGTCTTCGGGTTTATCGGAATGCTGATGGGGCCGTTGATTCTGGCAATCCTCGTCGCACTCATCAAATTCTACGAACAGAATTACATGCGTCGGCCTCGCCCCCAGAACGTCGCGTAAGGGTTCTTCCGGAGAATCCTTAGAGTCATCACGGCCGCCAGGTGGATTTCTGAAAATCTGCCGGCCCGTTCTGCGCGTAGATTGAATCCAGCGCAATATCGAGCCAGCGCGCGTGCGGTAGTTCCTTCAGTTCAGCGCGCGAGATGTAGCGGACGTCGAGGATCTCTTCGGCGTCGGCACGCAACTGCCCGCCGGTGATGCGTCCTCTGAAGATGACGCCGACGTATGATGCACGATCCCCGTTGACGTAATCCACAACGAGTTCCCTGCCGCCATAGACGCCGAGGATACCGGTCAGTTCAACAAGCAAGCCCGTCTCCTCCCAGACTTCGCGGATGGCGGCATCTGCGGGGATCTCTTCAGGTTCGATCAACCCTCCCGGCATGACCCAAACCTTGCGGTCGGAATGCAGCCCCATGAGGACGCGTCCCTGCTCGTCGTAGATGGCAACGGCTGCGGACGGCAACACTAGTAAATCATTCCCAATTTTTTTGCGTAATTCTCGCAGGTGACCGGATAGTGGCATCGAAGGATTGTACCGAGAGTTCCGGTGACGTTGACCGAATTCCTTGGTAACAGAGGAATTCGGTCAACGTCACCGGAACTCAATTCGGAAGGCGGTAGGCGACCGAGATCACGCGCTATCGCGCCACGCAGGGTGTGGGATTCCAGCCGTTTGCGTCGGGGAGTTTCTTGAAATCCGTGGTCTGCACGAGCGGCCGCGTGAAGTAAACCGGATCGTCGATTTTTGTCGTCAGGCTGATCCACGCATCGCCGTTGGGCAACGTGTTCAGGTCGAAAAACTCCGTGATGGTGGTCCTGTCACTGTACGGAGCGCCATTCTTTCGTACATAGCCGGGCTTCAATTGAGTTGTCGTGACTTTCAGACTACCGCCGCGTGGCGGGGCCGCGCCACCTCGAGCACCACCACCGCCCCCTCGTTGTGCCGGAGCCATTTCCCATTCCGCGACGGAATAGCCTTGCCAGCTTGGCTGAGTGTTCGCCGGTGCAGGTGCGCCAAAATGCAGAAGTCTTGTTTGCGTTCCCGTGTCAATATCCACCTTGAGCGTGGTGTCATTCTCCCAGGTGATGTGCAGCCGTACCGGAAGACGCATGATGTTGCCCGCGCCATAGGCCTTGCACTGCTCGCCGGCAGCCTCGTCTTTCGCGGGATCCCACGTCTGACCGACCCGTCGTCCTTCATTATTCAAGGTGAGCGTTTCGAAAATGCCCTTATCGGGTGTGACCATGCGAAATTCCCAGTCCTCGCTGATCACGGAGACCCAGTAGCCGGTGAGATCGATCGGAGCATTCTGGCGGGCATTAGGCGCTGCCCCGCCGCGGCCGCCACGCTGCGCATAGCCTGGGACGATGGCCAGGAGCATGAGGGTCGCGACGAGAATGGACAGCGGTAGACCGAAAATCCTATTCGACAATTTCACCACTCCTGGTGCCCCAGCTGAATCCATCTGAAGGCCGAGTCAGGTTTACCATCAGCAGCTTGAATTCGCCGGGAACTCGAGAAGGACGTCCGACGATGATGATCGCATCGCCGACCTTCAGCGATTCCTGCGTGATACCCCGGTTGCTCAGCTGCGAGGTTCCCGCCCATTCAACCGACCAGCGTTGGGCTACGCCCTTGGCATCGGGCGCCTGGATCGTCACGTAAGAATGTGGATTCTTGTACTGGAAAGTGATCAGCTTTCCTTCGAGCTTCACTTCCTTGCCGACATCATAAGTTGCGGCATAGGAATGGTGGGCATACGCGGCAGCAGCCGTCAGTAACATCGCAGCAACGACGAAAAGAAGTAGTCTGCGCATTATTTCTTCTCCTTGAGACTCTTATAAACAGCTTCGATAAACATCGCGGTAGTCCAGGAACCTGTATCGGAACCATAGCGCCCATCAAAGTCCATCGTCGGACGAGCGGCCTTGACCTGTTCGACCGTCATCCCTTTATCGATGAGGTCCTGCACACGGTCGCGAATAATCGAAAGCATGTTCCTGTAGGACGCGACGTCAGCGGTATCAGATAGCCTTCCGCGACCGGGAATGATCCACGTGCCGCCCTGCGACCGATATTCTGCAACGGACAAATCCAGAATGTGGTTCAGGCCTTTAATGACGCCCTGAATCGTGCCGCCCTTCTCGAGATCAATAGAAGGATAACTCACGGTCGAGAAGATGTTGCCTGCGGCGATCACTTCGGAGTGACGGAAAAACACGATGCTGTCGCCATCGGTGTTGGCGGACGGCTCGTGATAGACGATCACGGCTTCGCCGTTGAAATACTCGGGAAGCTTGTGGAACTCATCGAAGTAAGTATCCGTCGGCTGTGCAGCCGCCGGAGCGGCCGGGCCGTTTGGACCTGCGGCGCTCATCCGGAACAAAACATTTTCATGCGCGATGATTTGAGCCGTGCGTCCGGGGTTCGATACGGCCGCACCGAATCCTCCCCCTCGCGGAAAATAACCTGAACTCGCGATCTTCTGATTCCCACCGATGTTTTCAGGCGCCGCGCTCGTGTTGATGATGTAGCGCAACGGCTTTGCCGGCGCGGGCGAACTGATGGTGTTGTTAATGAACGGACTGGACCATCCCACCGTGCCCCTGCAGTTCACGCCGAAACACTGATTCGGGCCAGGCGGCTGATTGATCAGCTGACGCACCGCCGCGAGGATCTTGTCGGACATCACCGGAGTGCCGGTGTTGACCATCAGGACGCCTTCACTCCCGACCGATACGGTGATATTGGTTCCGTCGGCAATCACCATATAGATGTTGCCCTGCACCGGAAGCACATGGACGTCCCCGTCCTTCGGACCCTGATCCGCGATTGCCTTGCTGAGATTTACCGCTGATTTCGATCCGGGAACCTTGAGATCCGCCAGCTTGATCGAGCCGCTGAGCGTTGCCTTGTATTCCGGATAGATCGTTTTGATGCCGCCGCGGGTGGGTTCCTCAGGAATCCATTTCTCATTCTTGAGCCATTCGGTCAGCCCCGTGTTCTGTCCTGGCAGAAAGTGAGGCACCCAATGCCGGTCGTTGCCGCCATTCTCGCCAAGACTGGAGGCATTGCACGTTTCCCAATTCGTGGTCGCGTTGATTTCAACCTGGTAGGTCGTTGACTGAATGAAGGGCTCATCCTGATAGACGGGATCATCAATCACCGTGACGGCCGTGAGGAGTTCCCCGTGGCGTGTGATGAAGTCCGTCATCATATACATGTCGCTGGTTTGAGGACCAGCGCGGCGCAGGTATCCGTCCTTTAGATGAGTGGTCGTAACCTTCAGGGTATTGCCCACCCACTCGCCGGTGGAGAACCCGGTCCACGTATGCGGCGCCCAGGCCGGCGGATGCGGTCGTCCATCCATATAGATGGGCCAGTCGAGCCCGCGCATGAACTGGATGTGATAAGCGATGATGTCGCGCGTCAGCGGATCTTCCTCTTTAAGAATGCGAACGCCGCCGAGGCCACGCCACTGGTGCGGCGCGGAGTGGGGTCTGCACTGGTATTCCGGAGTTCCCCAGAGCGATTCCGCCGAAGTATCCGCGCGCATCCTGCCGGCATCGTTGAATGGAATGCCGAGGTAGTACCCCAGGGTCGGCTGGCCCTGGCCGCCGATCTGTCCCGGATCTTCGTTGCTCTGCAGGACAAACTCTCCAGCAATGTCCGGGGGAGTTGCGGGGCGTGCGGGTTGCGCAAATGCCGAAGCGCTTATCAGCATGACCGACAAAAGGAAAACGAGCCGGTAAATCATCCGAATTCGACGGGTTTGATCCATTATTCCGCCTCTAAATAAGTCCAATTCTGCTAGTGGCGTAACGTAGCACTGGCACCCGGTTAAGTCAACGCGGCACGGGACTTGATAGATCGCGCCACGCTGAGCTTTTCCGTCACTGGCCGGGGCGGCTTTAATGGTATCGCTCCGTCTGCTGGCACCACTTTGCCTCTGCGGTCAATTACACGGCTAAGATCAAGGGCAACGAAATGACGGTGACTCGAGAATCCGTAGCCCCTACTGAGGGTGAACGTGATCGCGGTCTCCGCGCGATCACGTTCACCCTGAAGAAAGAATGAGGCCGCCAAACGCATGAAGCTACAGTCAGCGCCAGGACGATCCTAATTTGAAGTCTGGTAAAGCACGTGCTAGTGTCGGCGAATGAAATCCAGCAACCTGCTGTGCATTCTCGCGGCATCACTGTACCTGGTCGCAATGGCAACAATAGGATTAGCCGGCTGTGTCGGTCCGATGATTTCGCTCGGCGTATCCGAGGGCTCGGCGGGTGGCAACGTCTATATCTCGGGCGTCTACTTCACCGACGGCTGTCACGATGTGTGTATTAACGGAGTCTGCCCACCTACGTTTCCAGCAAAGGGAATCAAGATTCTGTTTGTTCAGGGGAACAACACGACGGTGATAGCGCGAGTAGACGCCAACGACAGGTTTGAGTTCACGATCCCCGCCAACATTCCGGCAACAGCAGCATCGGGAGAGGCATTCCTTGTCGCGGAAACCCTATACGAGAACCGGCTTTTCCGGACTAAGCCCGTTTCCTTCAAGGTTAAGTAGCAGAACGGGACTTTACCCGACGTTGTCGCCCACGTACCGCCCGGAGTGGCCGAGTGTTCCTCATTTCAAACGAGGGCACTACAACGGGACTGCACCCCCGGTTTTATGATGTAATTTGGCGAGCAGAATCGGGGAGGAACCAATGAAGTTGATAGCACTCATTCTGGCGCTGATCGCAGTGCCGCAAGTCAAACCTCAGGAGAAGGCAAAAGTGCCCGACGTACTGAACTTCACAATGAACAGTCTGGATGGAAAGCCGGTGGACCTATCGAAGTATCAGGGCAACGTTGTCCTGATGGTCAATGTCGCCAGCGAATGTGGATATACGTATCAATATGAAGGATTGCAGGAGCTGCATAAGAAGTACGCCGCACGCGGCCTGCGCATTCTCGGGTTTCCATCCAATGATTTCGGCGCACAGGAGCCGGGCACAAACTCTCAGATCGCGGACTTCTGCAAGAAGAACTACGGCGTCGAGTTCGACATGTTTTCGAAGATCACGGTGCTGGGCAGCGGCCAGGCTCCTCTGTACAAGACGCTGACGTCTACGCCGGGATTTACGGGAAACATCTCCTGGAACTTTGAGAAGTTCCTCATCGGCCGCGACGGCAAGATCATTGGGCGGTACAAGTCGCCTGTGGAACCGATGTCCGCGGAGATGACAAAGGCGGTCGAAGCTGCGCTGGGAAAATGAGGTTGTGGTGACGTAGGTTGTGGTGACGTTGACCGAATTCGCGCGGCGCGCTCGGCAAGTTCGGTCAACGTCACCATAACCTGCGTTACGCCATGGCAAAGATCCCCAAAGTTCTTCACGAACACATCAATACCGCGTTCCCCGTGAACGTTTGCCTTGTTGCCACCGTGCTGCCGAACGGATTCCCCCAGGTCACGCCTCGCGGCAGCACCATGGTGTTCGATGACGAGCATCTGGCAACCTGGGAGCGCAGCAAGGGTTCTACGAGCACCACCATCCACGATGGAGCGAAAGTCACAGTCTTCTTCAGAAAGCCGCAGCTGAGAGAAACCGGCCTGCTTCCCAAAGGCGGGATTGCACGCTTCTACGGCACCGCGACGGTCCACAAATCCGGCACCATTTACGAAGAGATCTGGAATCGCCTGATCCAGCCAGAGAAAGACCGCGATCCTGAAAAGACTGGCTTCGGAGTGCTGATCAAGATTGAACGCGCTGAAGACCTGGGCGGCACGCCGCTTGCGGGAAGTGAGTAGCCTAACGATTACTCCAGGCGCACTTCCGCTCGAGCCCACCCCGCGCGCTCGTGACGAGCAATGAGCTTCGCGACATGTGGCCCTGACGACGCCGATGTCGAAGGCAAGCGCACCGTCCATTCCACCTTTGCGCGGTCGAGCGTAGAGTCCGAGTCTGGCATGGCGCCTTTGTAGGCGCGTCCCTCCAGCTGTCCCGGCTCCTCACGAGACTTTCCTGTCTCGAGCACGGCGCCCGCCGGCAGTTCGATTTCGCACACGACACCTCGAATCTTTTTCTCCAGTGCCTTCTTGGTGATGTAAGTGGGCAGCCAGCCCGTATTCTGAACGACCAGGCGAACCCTGTAGGTGCGCTCACTGAGAGGCTTCGTGCTCACCTCAAGGATTTCCAGCCGCGGCGAGATCAGGCAGTGCCACAGCAGCCAGCGAGGGAACTTTGCAATCTCGCGCGCCAAAAACTGCGGAGGCGGATTGCGCCATGCGTAAAGGTCGTCCCATCCGCCAAGTTCCACCGGGCCGAGTTGCGGATGATTGAAGGAATACCAATCGATGTAGCCCTTACCTTCCAGTGTGGTGTCACTCCAATGCAGCACTTTGAGATCGTCCTCAACCGGGTGCTCACGAAACCAGTCCATGAACTTGAAGTCTTTGATTCCGGCTTCGCGCAGCGGACTCCAGACTTCGACGGTCCAGGCAAATACGCCGTTATGGTCGTACATCCATGAATCGAAGGAACCCGTGATCACTTCTTTGGGGTGATAGCGGAAATCGTGAAACACTGCAACGTTCGGATAGCCGGTGATGGCTGTGCCTTCGGCGCCGATCCTTTGGTAGGTCCAGAGATCCTCGGCGGGAAATTCCTTATCGTCACGATCATCGTAAGGACGCAGGAGCACGCCGCTGAACGTGTGAAACGCCACAGCTCCGGTGATGTTCGGGTGATCGGCGATAAACGCCATGACGTTTCGCGTCTCCGGTTCTGACGCGGGGAACGGTCCGGCCCCCTGCTGCTCGTGTTGCTGCCGCCAGTTGATTGGAAAGTTTCGATTGAGATCGAGCCCTTCTTTGTACGGTTGGGTGTGGATCGTCACGCCGTCATAGTTCTCCACGCGTCCTTCGGGAAGCAACCGGTAGTAGACGCCGCCCGCTTCGGCCGGGTCGCGCCGAACCAGCAGCCTCGGATCGTCGGCATGCGGCTTCCATGCTCCGTTCGGATCCGGGATACGCATCGCCAGAATCCGGCCGTCGCCGTCGATATCTTCAACGTGCAGCCCTTCGATCGCTTCTTCGTCATAAGGGTAGGGACGCGTCGAAGAGCGGATCAACTTCGGCTTGGCAGCCAGTGCCCACTCTGCGCCGTCGGGATTGATGCGCGGGCAGATGTAAAAAGCGCGCGTATCGAGGCAGCGCATGGTATCCGCGTCGGAACCATAACCTTCAATGAGTGTCCACAGGAAGAACAGGCATGCAGAGGAAGCCGCCAACTCGGTCGCATGGATGTTGCCATCTATCCACAGGGCAGGCTTCTCTCGCGCCGGTCCCGTGGCCAGATTCGTCACCGTCGCAAGCCACACATCGCGTCCCTCAAAACTCTTGCCGATGCTCTCGAGCATGAGCAGGTGAGGATGCGCTTCAGCGTATTCCTTCAGAAGCCGCGTCAGTTCGTCATAGCGAAGGTAGGTATTCCATTCCACGGTGAAAGAGGGGTGGAGCTTAGCATGCAACGTCGTTAAGCGACTAGCGACGCGGATGAGCCGGCCCAAGGAGAAAAGAGAATCCGGCGAAGAGCAATTATTAGCGGATATGGGTCAGGGGGTCAGTGGGTTGTTTGACAAGTACATTTGACATGGGACGTTTGACGTTTGACAGTGAGGAGTGTCAAACGTCCCGTGTCCCATGTCAAATGTACTTGTCCCACCTGCTCCGCAGCATTGCCTCCTCTGCCGCGGCCACGTATGATCTTCCCTTCAAATCGAGGTGATTGATGCGTTGGATAAAACCGTCTATCGGGATCGGCCTGCTCGCCCTGTGCATGACGGCGGCACTTAGCGGCCAACAAAGAGGCGGAGCGCGCGGTGGCGGTGTGCCGGCGGCTCCAGGAGCTCAGGCGAATCGAGGAGGCGGTGGCCGGCAGGCGCCGACAAGTTTCCCCGCACAGCAGCGCGCCATTGACACGGCACTCGCCGCACGCGGCAACACGCTCTATGGAACACATTGCAGGACCTGTCATGGCGCGGATCTTCGCGGCGGCGAACGCGGTGGGACCAACCTGCTCCGTTCCGCACTTGTCCTCAATGACCAGGCCGGCGAGTTAATCTTCCCGGTCGTTCGCGACGGGCTCAACAATACCGGGATGCCTCCGATGCCCCCAATGTCTGTCTCGCAGGACGATTCGAAAGCCATAGCGGAATACATCCACAGCATCGCCGCTACGGCGCAGAGGCAGGGAGGACCGCCTCCCGGACCTCCACTCAACCTGAACGTCATGGTCGGCGATGCCGCAGCGGGTAAGGCCTACTTCGATTCGAAATGCAGTTCGTGTCACTCCGCGACGGGCGATCTCAAGGGCATCGGCGGCCGAATCACCAATCCCAGAGACCTTCAGAACAACTGGATTGGCGGCGGCGGAGGACGCGGCGGGAACGCGTCTCAGGTAACAGCCACCGTGACGCTTCAAAACGGGCAGAAGGTGGAAGGACAGCTCAATCGGATTGACGACTTTATCGTCATCCTCACGCTCGCCGATGGAAGCACGCCGTCATTCCGCCGCACAGGAGACGTGCCGAAAGTCGAGATCCGCGATCCTCGAGAAGCGCATCGAAATCTTCTGCCCGTGTACACGGACAAGGATATTCACAACGTGACCGCCTATCTGGTGACCCTGAAATGAAACGGCTCAAACTTTCGCTCACGGCGTTGCTGCTTCTTCTCCCGACACTCCTGATCAGTCAGAGTGCAGGCGGAGTGGATCCCGCGTCGTTGCTGAAACCGCTCGCCGATTCATGGCCAACTTACTCGGGCGACTACACCGGCAGGCGATACAGCACTCTCAAGCAGATCGATCGCAACACGGTCAGGAACCTTACTCTGGGCTGGATCGGCAGAGTGAATCCTGCACTCGGTGGCGGAACAATTGTCGGCGGCGAAGGTCCCGAGGAATGGGCTCCCGGCAATGTTTCCGTGCGGGGTGCCGTCCTGATGGTAGACGGCATTCTCTATCCAACCGCACCCGATCACGTCTGGGCCATTGACGCGCGCGACGGGCGTCAGCTCTGGCATTACTACTGGAAAACGCGTGGCGGAACGCACATCGGCAATCGGGGCGTCGGCATCTGGCGCAACTACCTGTTCTTCGAAACACCCGATAACTATCTCGTCTCGCTGGATCTGAAGACCGGCAAAGAGCGTTGGCACGTTGAAATCGCCGATTTCGATCAGCAGTACTTCTCCACGATGGCGCCGATGATCATCGGAGACCACGTGATCGTGGGAACGGGCAATGATCTGGATTCTCCGGGATTCCTGCAGTCGTATCACCCGGAAACCGGCAAGCTGGAATGGAAGTTCTACACCGTGCCGATGAATCCAGGAGATGCGGGCCTGGAGACGTGGCCTAACCTCGATGCCGCGCGTCATGGCGGAGGGTTTTCCTGGGTTCCCGGAGTGTACGACCCCGAAACAAAGCTTTACATCTTTGGAACCGGAAACCCGACTCCGGGTTACACGGGCGCCGGCCGACCCGGCGACAACCTGTTCACGTGTTCGCTGGTCGCCGTCAACGTCGATACGGGGAAAATGGCGTGGTACTTCCAGACATCTGTGCACGACACGCACGACTGGGACTCCGCTCAAACGCCGATTCTGATTGATGCCACAATCAATGGTCAGCCGCGGAAGCTTGTTTCGACGGCGGCCCGCAATGGCTACTTCTTCACAGTCGATCGCGTCACAGGCAAAAACGTTGCCACAGCGAAGTATGGAACGTACTCGAACTGGGCAAAGGGCCTGCGGCCCGACGGAACCGTGGAACCGGATCCTTTGAAGGAAGCCATCATTCCGGGATCGCTCGTCTCTCCGGTTGAGGGCGGCGTGGCCAACTGGCCTCCGCCTGCCTACTCTCCGGATACAGGTCTCTTCTACACACGCGAAAACAACGCGTTCAACATGCTCTATCTCACCGACACGGATCCCCGCGGGTCGATGGGCCTCGCGGGAAAGCAACCATCAGGCTTTGGGAACCTCGGTTCGAGTGGAGACTTCATCACAGCAATCGATCCCAAAAACGGCAAAGTTGCGTGGCGCCGCAAGCTTTACGGAGGTGGCGGTGGCGGACTGCTCACAACGGCCGGCGGCGTCCTCTTTTCGAGCGATGGCAGCGGAAACTTCGTAGCCTACGATGCGCGAAACGGAAATCCTCTGTGGCACACAAGAATCAGCATCTCGAACGCGCCGCAGACCTATATGCTGGATGGACGTCAACATGTGTTGATCGCCGCTGGAGATACGCTGTACGACTTCTTAATGTATTAGGCTCGGAGTTACATCGTGGAATATCAAACGAAGCCTGTTGGACCGAACCAGTCGCACGTGGTCGTTATTCATTGCAGCGACCCGCGCTATCAGCCTCACTTCCAGGATTTTCTCTATTCAGGCCTGGGGCTCACTAACTATGGTTTGATTGCGATTCCGGGCGGGCCCGAACACCTCAGCCCGTCGGAGAGAAGCGATGCTTTGCGTAGCCAGGGCGCTGCATGGTTCGATTTCATGTCCAAACTGATGGCGGCGGAACGCTGCATTTTGATCGGCCATGCCGACTGCCGCTGGTATATCGCGAACCGCATCGAATCCGATGAATCCAAATTGAAGGAGCACGTGTCGCGAGATCTGATCGCTGCGCGAGAAGCAATTCAGCGCCGCTTTCCGAAGGTCAGAGTCGAACTCTATTTCGCGGAAATCGCGGGGCAACAAGCCTCGATCAACGCCGTGGCAGAGCCTGCGCTCACTTCTCAATAGCCAGCGAAACATCAACTTTGAAGGTCTCTCCGCTGGTTTTGTCCGTGGCACTGCTGAACTGCGTACTCTGTCCGTCCCCCAGATAGATCGTGCTGCCGAAAGAGACACTCCGAAACGACGGAACATTGGCAACTCGCGCGCCCTGCTCGGTCGCCTGTGCGGCAGGCAGTGCGGACCTTTCCGTTACAGTCAGCCGCAATTTGTAGCGACCATCCGGCTGCAGAGTCGCGTTGCAGTCTATCTGAGTTCCCACTTGTTGCATCGTATACGAGGGCTGGGTATTGGCTGCGGTGGAGGCATTATTGCTGGTCGTGGTGGGAGTCGTGTAGGGCGCCGGCACCGGCACTTCAACCCCAAGTCTGATGTTGCCGCTTTCATTGGGAACAAGCGACAACAGATAGGGCTGACTGCTCACCCTGTTCGTTCCCATGTAACGCGAGACCGTCACTTGCAGCTTCAGCACAACGCCCGGAGGAGTTCCCTGCGCGGTCTGACCGAACGCAACAGCCACGGACAACGACAAGACACAGACAAGTATCATCAATACGCGAAGTGACCGCTTCATTCCGCTACTCCTTCATTCGAAGCCGAGAATGAGACCAGACGGATCTCAAACTGCGGCAGGCTTGCGTCGCAACAAAACAGAAAATTGTCGTAGCGAAAAGAACTGTTGGTTTAAGCATCAGACTGTCCCATGCTTTCACAAAGCCTTCACTTCCTCAAGTCACACTCGCCTCCTGTTGGTGACTCGTGCCTTGCACGTTCGGGTGGAGTCTTTCCCTGCCATTCCTCGGTACTTCAATCTATTGACCCTGTAGCGGGGTGAAGGTTAACTCTTTTTGACAGCCCAAAACTCTTTTAAGGGCAAAGGAGCGGTTATGGTATGGAACGACCTTGAAAAAATGACCGTGCTCAAGTTGCGTGAGGAAGCTTTGAGGTTCCCGCAAATCGAGAGCGTTCACGGAAAGAGCAAGGGACAGCTGATGGAGGAACTCGCCAACGCCCTCGGCATTGAAAAGCCCCACGTTCACTTCAGCGAGAAAATCATCCACACAAAGTCTGATCTGAAACACAGAATCCACGAACTGAAGACTGAGCGGAACAAGATGATTGAGACGCATGATCACAAACGGTTGCACGAACTTCGACGGGAGATGCACGCGCTCAAGCACGCGATCCGGAAGATAGAAACGAGGGAAGCAGCCCAGGTGTAGAGTTCGAGAATCACGCTTTGTCCTGGCCGCGACTGCGGCCAGGACAGCATTCCGGAGTTCAGGGGTTCACGTGTTTGTCGATGACTTTGCGGATGTCGGCAAACACGGCGTCGGGCTTTCTGTCGCCGTTGATTTTGACGATATTGGCTTCAGGAAAGTAAGTGCTCAGGAAGTCGGTTTCGCGATGATAGTCCTTCAGGTCCTGTTCAATCTGCGCGGGGGGCTGTCCCTTAAGACGCTCGCGTACGACGGAATCGGGCATTTCCAACTTCACGACCAGCGGCTTGCCGAGTCCTTTCTCCCTGAGAACCTGCTGCAGGAAGTCGCCGTGATCCTTGGTGGCAGGATAACCGTCCAGCAGGAGTCCCTTGCTGATATCCGTTTTCTCCAGCCGTTTCCGAAACAGTCCGTTCAGCGCAGGGTCCATCCTGGGCTCGATGGCATTAATGCCTGGCGTTTTCTGCTGAGCCAGCACAGAGGGATCGTCCTTCATCAACTGCTCGCGTGTGATCACTGCGAAGCGGTATTGTTTTTGAATCATTTCCGACTGCGTGGTCTTCCCCGACGATGGCGGTCCCACCAGAATGATGATGGGCTTACTGGCTGACTGCGCTGCGGCCGTTCCAGACAATACAACCGCAAGCAGGAGGCACACCCACAGGCGTGCGGACAAACAGGTAGACTTCATACTTTTCTCTCCTTCGATCACTGAAGAGTTTTGCGCCAGGCGATCTTCACCCCGATGCTACACACTTCCTCCTGCAACAGACAACTGTCATACAAGGCAGCTTCTGCGGAGATGAAATGGCGCGGGAGGGGGGGTGGACCCGGGACAGTCGAAACGCGCGGCGTTGCGGCGTATACTCAGTAAATCGTGCTCGATGTTTTAGAAGGATTGTTTCAGCCTCCTGTTCTTACGCCCCGGAGAATGAAGCTTGCCTACGGCATCGCAGTAGGAACGGACCTGCTACAGATCTTGCTCGGCCCGATTGGATGGACTTTTGCCGACGAGATCGTGGATGTCGTCGCAGCGATTCTGATGTGGCGTCTTCTCGGATTTCACCTTCTGTTGCTGCCTACATTTGCCCTGGAGATCCTGCCGATCGTGGACATGTTTCCTACGTGGACGGGATGTGTGGCCTTCGTCGTCGCTTCTCGAAAGCGCCAGCAGGCCAGCCTGTCTTCGCCTTCGGAGCCTGGCCGAATCATTGACGTATAACTCAACGAACAGCGGGAACAACACCTCGGGGGGCGACATTGGCCGCCGGGGGCAGATAGAGGTCTGAATAATTTCTCAGCCGGCCGCTGTCCATGTCGTCGATCGCTTTGCGCATTGGGGCCGTCATGAGGGTTTGCCATGCAGTCGGTCCGCCTCGGCCACTCGGCAGAGGAATTGAACGAATGAATGTGCTGGATGCAGTCAACGGCAGTTCGCGAACGTTCTTGTAGAAATTCACGGCGCCACCGTTGAGACTGGAGCCGGCAATATTGCGAAAAAGATACGCCTCCACATTCGAAACATAGAAGACGGAAACCGAAGCGGCGTGGGCCCTCAGATACTTGCCAACCTCGCGAATTGCCTTTGGCCCCCCAAAATCGCCCACAACAGGCACGATCAGATTCCGGCTCTCCATCTCGCGAATGAATTGGAAACTCTGCTCACTCGCAAGATAGCTGCTCTCGCGGTCGTCCTCACCTGTCTCAGTCATCAGCTGTGCATAGGTCGGCATCGCGTCTGTCCGCCCTCCGGGAATCCGTCCCGTGGCGTTATAGTCGAGTTGAGGTCCAAAATCGCGGAACACCGTGTAGAGGTGTTCTATGGCCAGTATGTCTTCGCGTGTGAGTGCAAATCGATGTTGCTCGGTGAGAACAGCTTTGACTCTCCGTAGATTCGCTTGAAACGCGACCTCGTCCACTGAAGCATTTGCAAAGGCGGCAAACAGCTCTCGGGCGGTAGCAGTCGAAGAAAGCCACTGCGGTCGCGTTCTTGAAAACAAACGCGACACAAAGTCGGCACGATCGGCAGAGATTTCGAAGAGAGCCTTGTAGAACAGATGCTGCAACAGGTTTTGCCGGCGGATATCGATGATGAATGCCATCGGTGGCCGGACGGCAGTAATGTAATTGAAATTCTGTTCGGGCCCGACTCCGAGATACACGCCGTCAGATCCCGTCTTGCGCTGCAGATCTGTGATGGCAAATGAAAAGCCGCTTTCATTGGACAATGCATTTTCAGAAGGAAACGTGCCGGTTGGTTCGGAAACAGCGCTGACCAGGCTCCAGAATTCTCGGTCTGACAGTCGGGCCGGCAGCGTGTGGGCGACCCAGGCACGATGAACACCGGGCCAGAACAGCGCGCATAAGACAAGCACCAATAGACGGGTTCGACGACAAGTGGCCATCAGGGTAGAGGCAGAATAAGGGCATCGGCCTTAGAACGCCAGCTTCCGTTAGACTTTACCATTGGATTCCGCGAAGGGCTGACCTAGCATTTGCACCGTCACAGGAGGAACCACGAATGCCCCGATACGAGACCCCCGCCGCCGATGATTCCCGGATTTGGGACGTGTTTCTGTCCGGCGCATATCACGGCGCTGTCGTTGCTGCCGACGATGCCGGCATCTTCGCTGCCCTTAACGACGGACCGGCAACGATTCAGGAACTTGCCGGAAAGCTCGACCTGGACGAGCGAGCGACGGGCGTCCTGCTTCGTCTGCTTGCCGCACACGGGCTGGTTGTTTTCCGAAATGACAGCTTCGACCTGACGCTCGACGCGCGACTCTATCTCTTGAAGTCCAGCCCCTTCTACTGGGGCCCGATGCTGCATGTCGGGGTGAGCTCCTGGCATCGCGATACGCTGATGGCGAAACTGAGTCAAAAGGGCTCCGCCGATGCAGTCGGGCCGCTCGGCACTCCGAAAATATCGGGCGACGGACGATCTATCGACGATTGGGCATCGGGCAGCATTTCGCTGGAGCGGGCCCGTGATGTCGCGATGAGAATGCATTCCCACTCGCTTCCTGCAGCCGTCGGTGCCGCAAAACATTACGACTTCACGGGGATACAGAAGATTCTCGATGTGGGTGGCGGCTCCGGATGTTTCATGATTGCGATGGCGCAGGCCCTTCCTCACCTGCGTTGCACGATCATGGAGCTTCCGGCAATGTGCGAAGTTGCCAAATCCTATATCGATTCCGGAGAGGTTTCTGAACGCGTGGACACGATTGCTGTGGACATGTTTCGACAACCGTGGCCGCGCGGTTATGACGCGGTGTTCTTTTCGAACATCTGGCACGACTGGAATTTCCGAACATGCCGGTGGCTGGCCGAACGAACCTATGAAGCGCTACCGCCCGGAGGCCGCATCATGCTGCACGAGATGCTTCTCGACAACACTGGTAACGGCCAGAAAACTGCCGCCGCATTTTCAATGCTGATGCTGCTTGCCACACAGGGCCAGCAGTTCACTTCGGAGGAACTGCGCTCCATCCTTGAGGACGCTGGTTTCGCGGGGGTCGAGACAACGAGCACCCACAGCTACTACTCGATTACAACCGGATACAAACGTTAAAGAGACCCTACGGCAGCATGGCTGTGATATTCCGCTTGGGAACCTGGCCGACAGGAATCCTCGTCACTTCCTTGATCGCCTTGATATCGATTACGGAAACGGAATTCGATTGAGCGTTCGCCACATACGCAGTCTTGCTATCCGGAGTGAGCGTCACCCAGTCCGGAGACTTGCCGACTTCCACGGATCCCAACAATTTCAGATCGGGCAGTGAATACATATACACGGCGGTGTTAAGCCGGCTGCAAACTACGAGGGTTTTGCCATCGGCGGTCACAGCCAGTCCATGAGACTCGTTTCCGCCTCCCTCAAAGGGCTTCTTTCCTGGCGGCAACTCCGGCAACTTGACCCGGGTGACCTCTTTGCGAGTCGCGAAATCAACGACCGCAAATCCGTTGAACTCAGAAAGTTGTACGTACATGCGCTTCGTGGACCCGTCGGGATTGGTGTCGAATGCAATGGGACGGATGCCGAGATCGAAATCCATGACCCATGAGGTCTGTTCTGTCTTTGCATCGATTGCGGTGAGAGTCTTTCCGGCAATCGAACCAGCGATCACGTACTTCCCATCGGGCGTGACGTAGGTGTTGTGGACGGCGCCTTTCACGGGAATGCTCTTGACCCGTTGAAGCGTCAGGGTATCGATGACGTCTACCGCGCCGGGTTCCTGTCGAATCGCAACATAGACCCGTCGGCCGTCACGTCCTGCAGCGATGTTATTCGGATGTCCGCTCAAGGGGATCTTATGGGTTACCAGGAGCGTACGCGCGTCAACCACGTCGAGGGTACTATCGGCTTCATTGCTGATGTAGATCCGGTTGCCGGCAACCGCAGCGCCATGACCCGCGTCAATGCCTTTGATCTCTCCGACGATCTTGTTCGTAGCGGGATCGATAATGTGAACATTGTCGCCCGCAGCATTCGTCTGAATGATTCGGACGTGCGTGGGTGTGCTTGCCGTTCCGCTTCCCGTCGCCCCGCGCACCCACGCGGCGAGAGTCTGCCACTCCGGATTGTTCTTGGAGGCCCAGTGCCGCCCTCCGTCGTGAACGAGGTCGCCCCCTGCTTCGACAGCCAGCGGATGCAAAAGGAGGCGGCTCGCGTCGGGGTTACCTGGAATCACCTTCAGCCGCACCGTCTCAAAATTCTTCCGTGATTGCTCTTCGGTCCAGGTGGCATTTCCTGGCAGAAGCGGCTCCAGTCGCATAGTGGTTCCGACCGAATGACAGGAGACGCAACGGGCGTGGCCCTCGCGCTTGGTTGTAAAGATCGGCTGCACCTGCGTTTTGAAGAACTCGAAATCGAGCGTTGACTGTTGAGGCGAAGGTTGCTGGGCCAATACCATGAAAAGCGGGAAAAGGGCCGTGATCGACATGGAATGATTCCTCCTGTTGGAGTGGTGTGCGGCGACTAGCTTGCCACTTCCTGTTGGCCAGGACAAGGAATCGCGTAGCGGGGGTTGCTAAATTCTGGTCAAACCCGGGGGCTTTGACTACCCTACGTCAAACATTCCCTCTACGGAGGGGCGTCAACATAGCTGATTCAGGATAGAAGGGGAAAATCGGAAATTGGACGATCCGACAACTCAAAGCCGAAATTGCAAAATCTTAAATTGGACCGTCCATGCAACGCTCAAGCGAGTCCGATTTGATATTTTGCAATTTCGGCTTTGAGTTGTCGGATCGTCCAATTTCCAATTCCTTCTCTCTCATGGTTTGAACTGAGCCAACTATGTTTATTGCAGGAAGGAAGGTCCTGTGCACAATCGACTCCGCAGACCCGCTTTGATCGTAGTAGCCTTCATCTCTCTGGCGTGGGGAACAACTTCACTGGCAGGTCAGAAGCCCTCTTCAAAGCCAGCTCCCTCCAAACCCTGGACGCCTCCGAAGACATTGGGTGGCGATCCCGACCTCCAGGGAACATGGACGAGCACGACCACTACGCCTTTCGAACGCGCTCCCCAGTATGGGAACCGACTCCTTCTCACCGATGAAGAATACGCGGAAAGTCAAAGGCGTCTCGAACGCCAACTCGCGACCGACGGTGAAGAAAACCGTTCCAATGCGGGCGTCACCACGGGCCCGCCGGACCATTGGACCGAGCGCGCACGGCAGGCATCCCGCCAAACGTCACTTGTCGTTGAACCCGAGGATGGGCGAGTGCCCGTAACAGCGGCAGCGGAGGCGAAACGAGACTACGACCTCGCACACAGCACCGATGACTTCGAGTACATGAGTCCATGGGACCGCTGCATCACCCGAGGTATGCCTGGGGGAATGTTCCCGGGCGGTTACGGCAATGTTTACGAGATCGTGCAGGCACCTGGATACGTCGCGATAGTTTCGGAGATGATTCACGAGACACGCATCATTCCGCTGGATGGCCAGCCGCTATCAAAGGTCAGGCAATGGAACGGGGAGTCTCGCGGGCGCTGGGAAGGCAATACCCTCGTCGTGGAGACATCCAACTTCAACGGCAAGGGTTGGATTGCGACAAATATGGCAACCGGTCGCATCAAAGGCATTGCACAAAGCGAAGCGTTACGTGTGACGGAACGCTTTACTCGTGTGGACCCGGACACGATTCAGTACGAAATCACGATTGACGATCCCAACATCTACACAAGGCCATGGCGGGTGGCCTTTCCGTTCTCCAGGGACCCGGACGCCCGCATCTTTGAGTACGCGTGCCATGAAGGCAACTATGCGATGACGAACATCCTCAGCGGCGCGCGCGCCCAGGAAAAAGCTGCCGCGGGGGCAGGAAAGAAACAGGACTAAGAAATTCGGGAGAAATCTGGATCGCTGTTCTAGGGGTTCTTCCGAACCGCCCGTTGTTCTCCGCCGTCGCCGCGCAGGATGAGATGAGTCACCCGGCCTCGTGCGTCCCTGACGAACTCAAACCCTGTCGGTGTCGCAGTCGATTGAAATTTCGTTTCTGATTCCACGAGTAACGGAAGCTTAGGCTCGTTGAGACCCTGCACAAACAGCAAGTCTTCCGTGGCAGAGATCACGACTTCACGTCCACCCTCAATCTCATAGACGCCCGCATAGCTCGCGGCCGTCGCCGGACTCAATCGAATTCCCGGGTCACCGGTGAGATGCGGACGATCGCGCTCGTTTTCGCAGACGTCCTCCAGCAGGTCCGTGTCCGGAGCCAGCAAACGCTCCGTCTTGAACGTAAACTGGCGTGTGAACACTTTGGGATCGTCGATGGTCATCTCGAAATCCATATGACCGAAGTCGCGCCTGCGGAGACGTTCGGTAATACGGAGAGACTCAGTCTGCGGATGTCCGGCGCTGTCGAGCCAGCCCAGGTCATTGAACCCGGCGGTCGTAATGACGAGCGTGTCGCCCTCCCATCGTCCAATCGAATACCCCAGCCACGCAGGACTGGGGTCTTTGGGAAGGTCGCGGCCATCGGTATACACAGTTCGATGCGGGCTGCTCGGAGACTCATACAGCAGCACCATCATCGCAGGAGTCTGAACGATGCGCATCAGGTTGAAGAAATTATGAAACGGAATGCTCACAGGCAGACATCGCGCCAGGGGACTGTCCTTGCGGGAATCACGAACGCGCTTGAGGAAGAGCGCTTCGGCCCAGGGCTGGATGTCCTCCGACTTAAGGTCCTGCGCGATGTTGAATCGATAGAGCGGCCCGGCGCCTCGCCAGATTCCGGTGAGGTCCGGCTTGCCGTCCGCTGTGCGAGGAACCGGCGCAGACAGATCGGGTTTGCCATCAAGCAGACGCGGAGTACCCGGCGTCGGATAGTTGAGCCACTGCGATGCAGCGACGTTCGGCAACAGCGTCAGCAGTAAGACTGCAAGTGCGACGGCACAAGGCAAACGGAGACGGTTCATGGCTTTCCTCAGCCGCAGCTTATAACAAATCGTACGAAGGGCCGCCGCCACCTTCAGGTGGAATCCAGTTAATCACCTGGTAGGGATCCATGATGTCGCAGGTCTTGCAGTGAACGCAGTTCGATGCATTGATCTGAAGACGCCCATCGAGCATCTCATACACAGCAGCAGGGCAGAAGTTCTGGCACGGGTTGCCGTACTCATTCGTGCATCGAGGATGGCAGATTGACGGTTCGACCACGACGAGATGAACGGGTTGATCCTCATCATGAGCCGTGCCGGAGTTATAGACATCGGTGAGTTTGTCGAATGTCAGCTTTCCGTCGAAAGACATCGGGGGAAGCGGCGGTCTCTTTCCGCGGACAAGCCGCGAGTGCCCGGCCACGTTGCCGTAGCGATTTCGAAGACCACGCCCGCCCGTGATCATCTGAATGGCCGTATGAAACATTCCGGCAACGAACCCGCGCTCAAATCCCTGATGGAAATTTCGAACCTTCCATAACTCCTGCTTGATCCAGCTCGCTTCCACTCGCTCTTCAAACTTCCGAAGACGTGAAGCGGATACGTCGTCGGCCTGAAGCGCTTCAGCCGCTGTTTCTGCGGCGAGAATGCCGCTCTTGATCCCGAGATGAATGCCCTTCAGCCGCATGGAATTCAGAAATCCTGCCGCATCGCCGACGATCAAGCCTCCATCAAAGTAGGACTGGGGCTGCGACCAGTAACCGCCTTCGGGAATCGCCTTGGCGCCATAGGAGTGAAGAGTGCCTCCCTCGAGAAGACTGCGAATGAAAGGATGCGTCTTGAATTCCTGAAAGCGATGGTGTGGATCGACGCGGGGGTCGGGATAGTCAAGGCCGAGGACAAGCCCGATCGAAACCCGTCCGCCCTCCATGTTGTAAATGAATCCGCCGCCAAATTCTTCATTGCGCAACGGCCAGCCTATCGTGTGATACACCCAACCGGGAGCCGACTTCTGCTTCGGCACGTCCCAGACTTCCTTGACGCCGACGGCATAGACCTGCGGATTGCGGCCGGCATCGAGGCGCAGACGGCTGATAAGCTGCTTCGTCAGCGACCCACGAACACCTTCCGCGAGAATGGTGATCTTTGCGCGAATGTCGATACCAGGCTCGTAGTTCCCTTTGGGTTTGCCGTCTTTGCCGACGCCCTTGTCGCCGGTGCGAATCCCGACTAAGCGATTCCCGTCCCAGAGAGGTTCCGAACCGGCGAATCCCGTGAATACATCGACGCCGCTTTGCTCTACCTGAGAGCCCAGCCAACATACGAACTTATTCAGCGAAAGAATGTAATTCCCATGATTACGCAGAGGCGGTGGTGTGATCGGAAGAGTAAATTTACCGTTCCGGGTAAGGTAGAGCACACTGTCCTCGTCCACGGGGCGGACAAGGGGCACTCCGCGCTCTTTCCAATCGGGTATGAGTTCGTTGATGCCACGCGGATCCATCACGGCGCCGGAGAGAATATGCGCGCCGATCTCCTTTCCTTTTTCGAGAACGGCGATCGAGGCATCCTTCATCAGCTGTCGTAACCTGTAGGCCGCAGCCAACCCCGCAGGCCCACCTCCAACGATCAGCGCATCAACTTCGAGTGTGTCGCGCTCGGGCATGTAAACAGGATAAACAAAATCGGGGCATCGTGGGCGCTCATAGAGCGCCCCTACAGTCGCGCAGGCTGTAGGGGCGGTCTATGACCGCCCAGATTTCTACTGTTCGTAGCGTTTGAAGAGCAACGACGCGTTGGTGCCGCCGAAGCCGAAGGAATTTGACAGCGCGTACTCGACTTGCACGTGACGCGCTTTGTTCGGGACGTAATCCAGATCACAGTCGGGATCCGGGGTTTCGTAATTGATCGTCGGAGGAATCATTCCTCGCTGAACAACGAGAGTGGTAATACCGGCCTCGACGGCGCCGGCCGCGCCGAGCAGGTGGCCAATCATGGACTTTGTGGAACTGACGGCCAGCTTGCGCGCGTGGTCTCCGAACAGCTGTTTGATGGCGTGGGTTTCGATTTTGTCATTGGGTGGAGTCGATGTCCCGTGCGCGTTGATGTAACCCACCTGTTCGGGTTTGATACCGGCGTCGGTGATCGCGTTCAACATCACGCGATGTGCGCCATGACCGTCTTCCGGGGGAAGAGTGATATGGAAAGCGTCGCCGCTCATGCCATAACCGACGAGTTCGGCAAGGATCTTCGCGCCACGTTTCTTCGCGAATTCGAGTTCTTCGAGGACAAGCACGCCTGCGCCTTCACCGACGACAAAGCCGTCGCGGTCCTTATCGAACGGGCGTGAAGCGCGTTGCGGTTCTTCGTTTCGGGTGGACAATGCGCGCATGGCGGCAAAGCCTCCCACGCCCATCGGAGTGATCGCAGCTTCGGAGCCGCCACAGATCATGATGTCTGCGTCCCCGCGCGATATCACGCGAAACGCGTCGCCAACGGCGTGGGCGCCCGATGAACAGGCCGTGCAGGGGGCAGAGTTTGGTCCTCGAGCTCCAAAGCGAATCGACACCTGCCCGGCCGCAAGATTGATGATGCTGGACGGGATGAAGAAGGGAGAGATCTTCCGAGGGCCGCCTTCCAGTAGCGCTCGGTGTTCCCGCTCGATCACCGTGAATCCGCCGATACCGGATCCGATGAACACTCCGGCGCGCTCGGCAGCTTCCGGAGCGATAACCAGGCCGGCCTGCTTCATCGCAAAGTCCGCAGCCGCCACAGCGTAATGGATGAAGTAATCCATCTTCTTCACATCCTTCTTGTCGAACCACTTCAAAGGATCGAAGTCTTTCACTTCTGCGGCGATGCGCGTGGAATACAGGCTCGTGTCGAACCGGCTTATCGGACCGACACCGCTCCGGCCTTCCAGAAGTCCCTTCCAGGTTTCTTCTGTTCCCGTGCCCAGAGCAGTAACGAGACCGACACCGGTGACAGCAACTCGTTTCTTCTCCAACTTACAACCTCGTAAAGCTAGGACTTGGGAAGATGCGCCTCGATATAAGCAAGGGCATCCTTAACGGTGGTGATCTTCTCGGCATCCTCATCGGGAATCTCTATGCCGAATCCTTCTTCAAGGGCCATCACGAGTTCCACGGTATCGAGGGAATCGGCCCCCAGATCGTCGATGAAAGATGCGGTCGGGGTAACCTCCGACTCATCCACACCGAGTTGTTCCACGATAATCTGTTTGACCTTCTCTTCAGTCGACGAAGCCATTCAAAACCTCCTTAGTGTACGGCCCTGCTTCAG
>Ga0068859_100000347_pt1 | contig 46082 bp, 38 predicted proteins | sample KBSSwiS22_FD_66585 | JGI IMG/M metagenome (GOLD analysis project Ga0068859, IMG submission 66585) | Switchgrass rhizosphere microbial communities from Kellogg Biological Station, Michigan, USA - KBS Switchgrass S2-2 | ecosystem: Host-associated > Plants > Roots > Rhizosphere > Soil ... | reverse complement strand
GCTCGGCGACGACCACCCCGACACCCTGCGTTCGGCGAACAACCTCGCCGTTGGTCTGCGGGCGTTGGGGGATCTAGTCGGGGCCCGCGCCCTGTTCGAGGACACCCTGGCCCGTCGGCGGCGGGTGCTCGGCGACGACCACCCCGACACACAGGAGACCGCCCGGCAGCTTGCCGAGTTCGGACCGCCCTCGGTGCACCAATCGTGACCCCAGCCGGTTCGCGGCTGCTATCGCGGAGAGCAGCAGATTTTCTGCGGTAACGTCACCAGCGACCTGGCCGGACACACTCGCCGGATGGGGCCGACTCTGGGTGCTTTTCTGCGATAGGGACGGAGGCGACCGCCATGGGCGTGGTGCGGGCGCTGGCAGGGCACTCCGAGGCGCCGACCGTCGCCGAGGCGGTCGCCGCGTTTCTCTCGACGTTGGATCATCCGGAGACGGCGGGGACACGGCGCGTCTACGCGTCGACGTTGCGCCAGCTGCGCGACCATCTCGGACCCGAGGCACTGGTCGCGGTGCTTGACGAACCGGCCATGGCGAGCACGGTGGCGGGCTGGTTTGTCGAGCGGTGGGGGCCGGCGGCGCCGGCGACGTTCAACCGCAATCTGGACGCGATGCGCTCGGCGGCGGGCTACTGGCGTGACCAGGGCTGGATCGTCGGTGACCCGACCCGGGCGGTCCGCCGCCGCGGTCGCGCGCCCGACCGGACGAGGGCGCTGTCCCGCGTGGTCGTCGGGGAGCTGCTTGGTCGGGCGGACCTCGGGCTGCGGGAGCGGGTGCTGTGGCGGATGTTGTACGAGACCGCCGCCCGCGCCTCCGAGGTCTTGGCCCTCGACGCCGACGAGCTCGACCTGCGTAACCGGCGCGCCAAGGTCCGCCGTAAGGGCAACGCCGTCGACGTCATCGTCTGGCGGACCGGCACCGCACGACTGCTGCCACGGCTGTTGAAGGGGCGGATGGCGGGGCCGGTGTTCCTCACCGACCGGCGTGCCCGCCTCGCGCTCCCACCGGGAGACCTCGACTCGGGTAGTGGCCGGGCCCGGCTGTCCTACCGCCGGGCCGCGGAGCTGTTCACTGCGGCGACCGGTGGGGCGACGTTGCACCAGCTACGCCACTCGGCGCTCACACACGCCGCCGAGGACGGCGCGAACACCTCGACGCTGCTGTCCTACTCCGGGCACACCTCGGTCGCCTCGCTGGCGCGCTATGCCCGGGTGTCGCCGGAGGCGCTGGCCCGCTGGCAGGCCGGGCGCGATCCAGCGGCCCGACGCCGCTGAACCGCTTCGGGCCGGGCCCGGTCGAGCAGATCGCTCCCGAAGCGGACGGCGCGGCGGTACGGTGCTGGAGATGTAAACCGGCACGGGGGTGCGTCAGAGGAACTCAAGGACCATCTGCTCGATGACCTCCCGGTCGAGGGTGGCGTCGAAGTCCTGAAGACCTTCGGGTGTCGCCGAGTCCCGGCCCTTGGCGCCCCAACTCTGGCTCCTTCTCCACATTGTGGTCATCTTCCGATGTGGATCCTTCGTGTGACGCAGGCATTCGCTTCTCCAAGCCAGCGCTGTGTCGACCGGGCATGGCGCAGGTATGGAGCGCATCGCTATGTCCGAGGTCCTCGGTCGCGTCCTCGTCGTCGCCCTGTGCGCGGCGATCTCCCTCCTTGTCGCCCTGCTCACCGGCATCCTTGCCCGGGCCGATGGAGCCTCCCTGCCTGCGGCGGTCCAGCGCGGCGGCGCCGCGTTCGGCGGCGCGATGGGCCTGGCGGTCGTCGTACTCGTGACGGTGGGGGCGCTGTAGTGGCGCGCTTTTCAGCCCGCGCCGACATCTGATTTCCGCGCCCCTTGTCGCTTGGCCACTTCCCTGACCTGGGTCCTGGAGAGAGGTCTCCCTCGCTACGTGGGACGATCCGGTAGAAAGGCTCCAGACCCGGCGACAAAGGACGTCCGTGCCGGTCAACTTTCTCACCGACGAACCACCTGTCGCTATGGCCGGTTCAACGCGTCGCCGGACGCGGTGCAGCTGGGTGGCTTCTTCCACCTCGACGCGGACGCTCGGCGGCGGGCGATGGCCGCGCACGGCCGGCGCAACCAACTGGGCTTTGCCGTGCAGCTGGGCACCGTGCGGTTTTTGGGCACGTTCCTGCTCGACCCGACGGACGTCCCGGCCGTGGTCGTCGACTACGTCGCCGAGCAGCTCGGCCTGGACCCCGATGATCTGAACGGTTACGCGCAGCGGGAGGCCCGTTGGGGCCATCAGGCGCGGATCCGTGATGTCTACGGCTATCAGGTCTTCGGGGCGTCGCAGTGGTGGGCGCTGGCCCGCTGGCTGTACCTGCGGGCCTGGCACGCCAACGAACGGCCCAGTGTCCTGTTCGACCTGGCTACCAACCGGCTCGTCGAGGCGAAGGTGCTGCTGCCTGGCGTGACGGTGCTCGAGCGTCTGGTCGCCGGCATCCGGGAGCGCACCGCGGCTCGGCAGTACCGGTTGCTTGCCGCGGCACCCAGCCCCACGGAGCGTGCCGAGCTGGAGCAGCTGGTCGTGGTCGAGGCGGGGCGGCGGGTGTCCCGGCTGGACCGGTTGCGCCGAAGTCCGACCGACGTCAGTGGCGCCGGCGTCGTGAAGGCCCTGGACCGCTACGTCGAGATCGACGGGCTGGGCGCCGCTGGCTGGGATCTGAGCGCGGTGCCGGCGGGGCGGATCGCCGCGCTGGCACGGTTCGCGAACGCCGCCCGCGCCCAGGCGGTCGCCGAGCTCGCCGCGCCCCGTGGTCTGGCGACGCTGGTCGCGTTCGCCGCCACCATGCGCCCGGCCGCGGCCGACGAGGCGATCGAGGTGTTCGACCTCGTCGTCGGCGACCTGGTCCGCACCTCCGGCTCACGGGCCGGCCAGGCGCGGCTGCGCACGCTGAAGGACCTGGACGGGGCGGCGCTGGTGCTGCGCCGGGCGTGGCTGGCGATCGGCCTGGCCGTCGCCGACCCGGACGGCGATGTCCGCGAGGTGCTCGCCGAGCTGGACGTCGCCGCGGTGGACGCGGCGGCCGACACCGTCGGCGAGCTCGCCCGGGAACCCGGCGACACCTTCCAGGCCGAGCTGCTGGAGCGGTACGCCACGGTCCGCAGGTTCCTGCCCCGCCTCCTGTCGGTGATCGATTTCGATGCGCACGGCGGCCAGGGCCAGCGGATGCTCGAAGCGCTCGAGTTCCTCGCCGCCCTGCCGCGGCGCCGCAGCCGCACCCCACTCACTCCGGAGGCCGTGCCCGCGGGACTGCTGTCCGCCGCCTGGCACCGGCGGGTCTTCCCGGCCGGCGGCGACCAGGCCGGCGAGGTCGATACCCGGGCCTACACCGTCGCCACCGTCGAACGGCTGCGCGAGGCGCTGCGCCGCCACGAGGTGTTCGTCTCCGGCCTGCGCAAATGGGGCGACCCGACCGCAGGCCTCCTGTCCGGCGACGCCTGGGAGAAGGCCCGGCCGCAGATCTGCGCCGACCTCGGTCTGGACCCCGAGCCGGGTGTGGACGTGGACCGGTGGGCCGGCCGGCTCGACGCGGCCTACCGCAGGCTCGCCGACGGCCTGGCCGACAACCCGTCGGTGCGCATCGAGCAGCGCGAGGGCCGCGATCGGCTCGTGCTCACCGGCCTGGAGAAACTCGACGATCCCGCCTCCCTGACCGCGCTGCACGCCGGCGTCGACGCCCGGATCCCCGCCGTCGACCTCACCGAAGCGCTGCTCGAGGTGCACAGGTGGACCGGCTGCCTGGAGCACTTCACCCACGTCGGCGACGCCTCGTCGCGCCGCGAGGACATGACCATCTCGATCGCGGCGGTGCTCGCCGCGCAGGCGATGAACATCGGCCTGGCCGCCGTCGCCTCCGACACCGTCCCCGCACTCGCTTTGGACCGGCTGTTCTGGGTCGAGCAGAACTACCTGCGCGCCGCCACCCTCACGGCCGCCAATGCCGCTCTCGTCGACTACCACGCGGGCCTGCCGCTGGTCGCCGCCTGGGGCGGCGGCGAGCTCGCCTCCGCCGACGGGCTGCGGTTCGTCGTCCCGGTACGCACGATCAACGCCGGCCCGAATCCGAAGTACTTCGGCCGCGGCGCGAAGGGCGTGACCTACTACAACTTCACCTCGGACCAGTTCACCGGCTTTCACGGCATCGTCATCCCCGGCACCCCGCGCGACTGGTACTACCTGCTTGAGGGGCTCCTCGACCAGGAGACGTCGCTGCGGCCGGTCGAGATCGCCACCGACACCGCCGGCGCCTCCGAGATGGGCTTCGGGGTCTTCCGTCTGCTCGGCTGGCAGTTCTCCCCCCGCCTCGCCGACGCCGGCTCCGCCACCCTTTACCGCACCGACCCGGCCGCCCAGTACGGCCCGCTCAACAACCTGATCAAAACCCGGGTCAACACCGGGATCATCACCGACAGCTGGGACGACCTGCTGCGCGTCGCCGGCTCCCTGCTCACCGGCGCGGTCCGCCCCGCCGAGCTGTTCCGCTACCTCACCGGCGGCGGCACCCCCACCCCGATCGGCCGGGCGCTCGTCGAGCTCGGCCGCCTCGACCGCTCGACCTACCTCGCCGGCTACTACGACGACGAGTTCCTGCGCCGCCGGGTCAACACCCAGCTCAACCGGCAGGAGTCCCGTCACCAGCTCTGCCGCAAGATCTGCCACGGCCAGAAAGGCGAACTGCGCCAGCGCTACCGCGAAGGACAGGAAGACCAGCTCGGCGCCCTCGGGTTCCTGACAAACGTCTGCATCCTGTGGAACACGGTCTATACCGCCCGTGCCATTGATCAGATCCGCGCCGAAGGCCGCTCTGTCGCGGCCGCCGACATTGCCCGGCTCTCACCCCTCGGGTTCGACCACCTGCGCATGCTCGGTCGGTACAACTTCTCCCTGCCCGACGACATCCGCGACGGCCAACTCCGCCCACTGCGTACGCCTCCCCCGACCACCTGACGGACCGGCTACTCGCCGACAGCCGGCGGGACAGCCGCGAGCGTACGGCGGACATGCTCGTGCGACAGCCCGACGAACGCGCCGATCCGCCGCAGCCCCCAGCCCTCCTCCTGCGCGGCAGCCATCGCCGCCGCCAACGCGGGTGAGGTCACCTCGTCGACCGCCGCCCGCAACTCCGTCAGCGTCCGTAGCCGCAGCGCGGGTGCCAGCTCGGCTAACTCGGCGCACAGCCGCTCCACATCCGCCCGCAGGAACGCGACCTTCTCCGAACTCACCCGACCAGCCTGGCCACCACCACTAGCAGTGTCAACAAATGTGACACCAACCCCGGCTCACGGTTCCGTTCCTACTCGGCCCCGATCACCTTCTGTCCCCCAGCTCGCCGGTGAGTGGGCCCACTGCAACAAGCGGGCTTCCGAGGAGCAGTCCACCTGCGGCCCACCCAGCACCAGGTCTACCAGTGAGCAGCGGTAACGCCGCTGCACCCGGACCAGCCCGAAGGACAGCTCGATTGATCATGGACGGTAATGGCGGCACGCAGAACCTGTTTGCCGGGACAGCCTGGTACTACGCGCGATTTCGACCCGGCTACCCCCAGAGCTCATCGACGAGGTGGTGCGCCGGTTCCGTCTCGACGGCACCGGCCGGCTCCTCGACCTCGGCTGCGGCACCGGCCAGCTGGCCCTCCCGCTCGCCCGTCACGTCGGCGAGGCAGTCGGCGTTGACCCGGAAGCAGAGATGCTGCAGGAGGCAGCCGCGCAGGCCAAGGCCGCAGGCGTCACCAACGTGACCTGGACAGTGGGCCGCTCCGGCGACCTACCAGGCGCCTTCGGGCGGTTCCGGCTGGTGACGATGGGCCGCTCGTTCCACTGGATGGACCGGGATCAGGTCCTCGCCGCTCTCGCCGGCATGGTCACCGACGATGGCGGCCTGGTCATCGTCGGCGACTCCTGCCTGGTCCAGACGACTACCCCCTGGCAGCGCACGGTCGATGCGGTGCAACAGCGCTTCCTCGGGCCTGACCACAATTCCGCCCAAGCGGCGCCCGCGCAGGCCACCGAAGGCCCCGAGGCGGTCCTCGCCCGCTCCCCGTTCCGGCAGGTCGAACGCCTCAGCTACAAGTTCTCCCGGCACTGGACCATCGAACAGATCATCGGCTACCTCTACTCGACCTCGATTCCCCTGCGCCACCTCCTCGGCGACCAGCGGCCCGCCTTCGAGCGCACCCTCACAGACGCGCTGCAGGCACTCCCCGTCGCCGACCTCGTCGAAGCCGTCACAGTCGGCGCGCTCATCGCCACCAGGACATAGCCGACAAGTAGTACTCGTTCTCCCTGAGATCTTCCCGTCGGTGCGGGCGCACCCGCACCCGCCAAGTTGGGCTTGGATCCGCCAGCTATCGCTGGCGGTCACCAGCACCCATCGTCCCGAGCGAAGGCGATAGAGCAATCAGCCGAACGCGGCGCTCGCCAACTTCAGTTGCGATCCGCCATCTTCGGCTGCGAGTCACAGCGGCTGGCAGAACCGGACCGGAGCACCCGCCGATCATCATGTGATGTGCATCACATGATGATCGACATGTGGATAACCCTGTCGACAGCGCGGTGGGTAACCGGGCCGGGGCTGGGGACCATCAGGCCGCTGCCTGGGGATCGTCTGTGGGACAAGGCTGATCCCGTCGACAGGCCGGATGTCAAGGCGTTGAACGAGATGCGCGCGCAGGTATCACTGGGTGCATGGCCTTGCTGCACCGGCTCCGCCGGGACGAGACGATCACTGGGACTACGGCAGGTGAGACAGTCTCCGCTCCCCTGCCGCCCCCCGCCGCCCTGACCTCCACGACCGGCCCGGCGACCGGCCAGTACGACCGGGCCGCTGTCCGCGTGCCGGTCGCCGCTGGCAGGACCGGCGTCGTCGCCACCCCGCCCCGGCCTGCCCGTGCGCTGCCGCCGAGCGTCGCCGCCGTGGCGGCGCGGACCCGGCTGTCGGCCGAGCTGCTGGCCGCGATCCTGGAGGTCGACGCCCGCCAGCGCGCCACCCTCGACGACATCGAACGCGCCGACGCGCTCGCCGAACGGCTGCTGGCCCGCCGCGCCGACCGGCAGCGTGCCACGGCCGCCGGCCGACCCGTCCCAAGCCCGGCCGGGGCCACCCGGCCGCGCCGCCCGCGCCTGGCCGCGGACGTCCGCCTCGCCAGCTGATCGGTTCGTCGACTCCGCCCTGACAGACGCCCGGGGCAGGCCCAGACCGCTCCGGCCCCGCCGGACTGGCGCGGGCCTCGCCAGCTCCCGCACACGGGCGCCGCTGCTCATCTCCCCGAGGGCGACGGCTCGCCGCGCTCGGTTCCACCGACGTCCAATCACTCTGTGTAATCCTCGCCGCGTGTCTCGTCACTAGCCGGGACGCACGACCGCGCTGTGCTGGCCACTCGACGTCTGCTGCAGGCCAGGCGGACTCTCGGACGTCGGCAGGCCGCCCTGGCCGAGGAGCAAGAGCATGTCGAGACGTCTACCGCTGCGCCGGGCGTGCCTGCTCGCGTCGGCCGGATCCGCGGGCCGCCTGGCCTGGCTCGTGCCGGCCATGCCGGCCGTGGTCGCCCTGACCGTGCTGACGGCCGCCACCGCCCCGGCCCTGGCCGCCACGCCGCCCGTCACCGGTGAGTCCCCGCGCGCTCTCGCGGCGACGCTGGCGCCCGCGATCACGGTGGCCACGTCCGTGGCGCAGAGCTCGTTCTCCGGTGCCGGTCAGACGCTCGACTACTCCTACCTGGTGACGAACAGCGGGGACGCGCCGCTGACGAACGTCGTCGTCCACGACGCGCTCGCCGGGGTGTCGCCGGTGACCTGCACGGTCTCGGAGCTGGCCCCGGGGGGAACCACCACCTGCGCCGCCACCTACGTGACGACCCAGGCGGACGTCGACCGCGGGCGGGTCGAGAACACCGCCGTCGCGAACGGCACGCCGCCGTCCGGCCCCCCGGTGACCTCGGCGCCGGCGCACAGTTCCAGCAGTTCCACGGTCCCGCCCCCGACCGGATCGATCGGCATCGTGGGCCCGGCGGCTTCGCCCGTCTTCAGCGCTCCCTTGGCTGGTCTCCCGCCGGTGTTCCTGACTGTCCCCTTCGTCGTCACCAACACCGGTGCCGCGCCGCTGCGCGAGATCTCCATCCGGGCGACGGCGCCGCCGGGAACCCAGACCTCCTGCCCGGCGCAGGTGCTCGCCCTCGGTGAGTCCATGAACTGCACGAGCCAGACATCCACCACCCAGGCGGACGTGGACCGAGGATCGCTCTACATCACTGCCCTCGTCACCGGCCGGCTCGCCACCGGCACGTGGACGTCGGCGGCCACGTCCGTCTTCGCGCACGCCGTCCAGAACCCGAGCCTCGGGGTGAATTTTGGGCTCCAGACCCCCGCCCCCACTTTCAGCAAGGCCGGTGATCCGGTCAGCTTCACCTACCAGGGAACCCGGACCGGAAACATCACGCTGACCGACGTCATCCTGGAGTCGTCACAGGCTGCCCCGGCTGATGGCGTGCTCTGCGCCAAGACGTTTCCCCCAGCCGGCCCCGGCGGCCCGCTCAACAACAGCTACTTCTGCACGGTCAAGACCGTCGCGACCCAGGCCGACGTCGACGCCGGCTTCATCTCGAACGTGGCCCGCCTCGTCGGCACCACGCCGACGGGCGAGCTGATCACCCTGTCGCCGCAGGTCAGCACCGGGCGGCGCGTGGGTGCCGGGCCCGTCCCCCCCGCGGCTGGCGCGATCTCCCTGGCCAAGTCCGCCACGCCGGCCGAGTTCGTCGGCGCGGGCCAGCGGCTGGACTACTCCTACCTGGTGAAGAACACCGGCCCGGTCGGGCTGTCCGGCGTCCGGGTCGTGGACGCCCTGCCCGGGCTGACGCCGGTCGCCTGCCCGGCGACGGCGCTGGCCCCCGGCGCCCAGATGACCTGCACCGCCTCCTACCTCACCACCGACGCCGCCGCGAACGTCGGCCAGGTCCGCAACGACGCGTTCGCCTACGGAGCGGCGCCCGGCTCGCCGCCGGTGACCTCCGCCCCAGCGGTCACCATGACACCGGGCCGGCCCGCGCAGCAGCCCGATCCCGCCATCGCCCTCGTGACGGCGCAGGTGGACCCGAACCCCGTCCCCGCCGCACAGCAGGTCCTGCACTACTTCTACCTGATGAAGAACACCGGCAACGTCCTCCTGGTGAACGTCCGGCTCTCCGAGGCGCTGCAATCCGGGTTCGTGTCCTGCCCGAACGATTCGCTGCCGCCGGGCGGTCTGATGTCCTGCACCGCCGACTACACCCTCAAGGCTCAGGACATCGCCCGGGGCTCGGTGGACAGCGAAGCGGTGGTGACCGGACAGGCCCAGTCCGGAGTGCCGGCGATCTCGACGCCCGCCCAGACGTCCGCGACCCTGCTGCCGAGGGCGACGATCTCGCTGAGCAAGTCCACGGTCCAGACGTCGTTCACCGGCCCGGGCGAGACGATCGACCTCACCTACCGCGCGACGAACACCAGCGGCCAGCCGTTGACCAACGTGTTCGTGTACGACGCTCTGGCAGGCGTGTCGCCGGTGCACTGCGCCGCGACGAGCCTCGTCGCCGGCCAGTCGACGGCCTGCACCGCCAGCTACGTGACGACGCAGGCCGACGTCGACAAGGGCACGTTCAGCAACAGCGCGTGGGCGGCAGGCACGCCGCCGTCGGAACCGCCGGCCGTCTCCGCGCCAGCGATCGCGACGTTGTCGACGTCGGCCCTGTCGCTGGTGAAGACCGTCAACACCACGTCCTTCACCGCCGCGGGTGAGCAGCTGACCTACCTTTACATCATCGCCAACCGCGGCACGGTCTCACTCACCAACCTCGTGGTGAACGACCCGCTGCCCGGCCTGCCGGCCGTGGACTGCCCGATGACGACACTGGTTCCCGGCGCGGCGACGATCTGTACGGCGGACTACGTGACCACGCAGGCCGACGTCGACGCGGGGAAGATCGAGAACGTGGCAACCGCGAGCGCGACACCACCGTTCGGCGCCACGGTGACCTCGAAGCCTTCGACCACGTCGACGTCCCTGCGTTCCGGCACCGGACCCGTCGGCCCGGCTGGCCCGCCCGGCCCCACCGGACCAGCCGGGCCCGTCGGACCACCTGGACCGACCGGGCCCGCTGGTCCGGACGGATCTGCCGGACCGCCTGGGCCCACCGGCCCAGCCGGGCCTACCGGGCCGGCGGGTCCGACCGGCCCCACGGGCCCAGCTGGGCCGGTCGGACCCCCTGGACCCCCTGGACCCCCTGGTCCGCCCAGGCCAGGTGACCACCGAGGATGGAAGATCGACATAGGGAAGATCCGTATCTAGCCTCTATTCAGGTAGCCCGGGATGGGTGACGTCGCGGTCCGGCCAGCCGCCTGGGCGACAGACGGCTGGCCGGACCAGACCGGGGTCGGCAACGTCTGGCGAGTGGCTCCGGCCGGGCCCGGCCCAGGCGCGGTCATCCCCAGATCGCCTGGGCCGCGGCCATCCCGAGGGTGGCGGCGCCGAAGGCGGCCAGCACGCTGCCGAGCACGTTCGCGGCGGCGAGCAGCCGGGCGCCGTCCTCGGCCAGCCGCAGCGTCTCGTAGGAGAACGTCGAGTACGTGCTCAGCGCCCCGCACAGCCCGGTCCCGACCAGCAGCCCCACCCGTGACGACGCCGCACCCGCCAGCACCGCCCCGGTGACCAGGCCGAGGATCAGGCTGGCAGCGACGTTGACTGTGATCGTTCCCCAGGGGAACACGGTGTCGTGCCGGGCCTGCACCGCCCGGTCGACGAGGTACCGGGCGGGCGCGCCGACGGCCGCCCCGACGATGACCAGCAGCCAGCTCATCGGCCGGCCGCCGTCACCCGCCGGGTCAGCGTGGCCGCGGCCCAGACGGCACCCAGCGCGAGCACCACGGTCAGGCCCAGATAGGCCAGGGCCAGGCCGGCCCGCCCGCCGGCCACCAGCCGTTCGGCGTCCACCGCGTAGGTGGAGAACGTGGTGAACCCGCCCAGCACCCCGGTACCGAGAAAGGGCCGGACCAGCGGATGCACGGCCCGGACCTCGACGATCACCACCATGAGCACGCCGATCGCCGCACAGCCCGCCGTGTTCACCGCCAGGATCGTCCACGGGAACGCGCCGGACGGCGTCGGCCAGGCCAGCGACGCCCCGTAGCGGGCACACGCCCCGATCGCCCCGCCGGCGGCGATGACTGCCAGCAGCAGCGCCGGCTCCCGGCGCAGCTCACGACGCTGAGCCGGGACATGGAGATCGACGTCCGGGTCGACGACGGGCTGCGCGGCCTCCCGCGGCTGGGCACCGTCCACACCTGCCTCCCCTACCTGCACGACACCCGGCCACAGCCGAGCACGACTCGTCACAAGTAGGGACTGTTGGCGGCCTCGAGTGCCGCGGTTCGGGTACGGCGAGCCCCACCGCCGCGCGGCGACACCACCGGCCGTCGCCCGGCCCACCTTATTACCGGGCCGCCGGCTGCCACCGCCTCGGTCGGTAACCTGCCGGCGCAGACCAGGCGGCGGCCCTGCCCCGGCGTCTGGCAAGTACCGAGAGCTGTCTCTAGCCGGGCAGGCCTACGCGGGCTGCCGAGTACTCCCACAGTGCCCGGCTGAGCTCGGCGTCGCGGGCCTGCCGGCCGGTGAAGAACCGGTCCCGCACGGTGTACCGATGCAGGTAGGCGCCGTTGACGGTCTCCGGGTCGGGCCGGGTCGCGAGCGCGACCAGCGGCCGGGCACCGCCGGCGGGGGTGCGGGCGCCGACGAGGCGCAGCGGCCGGTAGAAGGTGTGCACGAACCAGGTGTCGCGGCCGAAGCTGCTCACGACGATGCCCGGGTGCACGGCCATCGCCGCCGGACTGCCGGGCGCGGTCCGGCGGGCGAGTTCGCGGGCGAACAGGATGTTCGCCAGCTTGCTGTCGAAGTAGACGCCGAACTGCTGGTAACGGCGCTGCGCACGCTGCAGGTCGGTCAGGTCGACGCGGCCGAGGAAGTTGACGAGGCTGCTGGTCACGATCACCCGCGAGCCGGGTGTCGCCGACAGCCGCGGCAGGAGCAGGTTGGTGAGCAGGAACGGCGAGAGATGGTTGACCTGGAACGTCAGCTCGTTGCCGTCCTCAGTCCGGGTCAGCGTCGGGAAGAGTCCGCCCGCGTTGTTCATGAGGACGTCGATGCGGGGGCAGACCTCGAGGATCTCGGCGGCGGCGCGGCGGACGTCGGCGAGCCGGGCGAAGTCGGCGACGATCGGCACGGCACCGGTCTCGGCGGCGACGGCGGCGGTCCGCTGCGCCGAGCGGCCGAGGATGACGAGCCGGGCGCCGAGGTCGCGCAGCTGGCGGACCGCCGCCGCGCCGATGCCCGCGCTCGCCCCGGTGATGACGACCGTCTGTCCGACCATCGACCGGCCCGCCGGCCGGCGGGCCTTGGCGCGCCGCGCGCCGACGGTCTCGTCCACGGCCCGGCGCCCGGTGTCGTGCGCTTCGGGCTGGTCCCGGTCGGCCTCTTCAGGTCCGGGATGCCCCGGCTTCACCGTCGTCTCCGGCGTCGTCTCCACCATCGTCACTCCCCGGCCACCCGCGCGCCTCGCCGGACGCACCCCAGCCGGCGGATCATCCCACGACGCAGCCCAGGTTGCCGCCGAGTCGGGGCGGGCGCGTCGAAGCCCCCGCCACTTCTACCTGAGCAGACGGGGCGGGGGGTCGGCGGACCGCTCGGATGGAGGTCAGGCGGTCAGCGGGCCGGCGGCGGGTACCGGGGCCGCGGGGGGAGTGCCGACCTGGGCGGGGATGGCGGCCGGCTCAGCGTCGGCGGCCGCCTCGGTCCGGCCGGCCGGCCTGGTGACGGGTTCGGTGGTCGGGCCGTGGCCGGCGGGGGCACCGCCGGTGGCGGTCGAGCCGCGGGCGCCGACGACGAGGTAGACGGCTATCGCCGCGGCGGCGAGGAACACGGCGCCGGCGAGGCTGGCCACGTTGAAGCCGTGCACGGTGGCGGCGGCGACCAGCCGGCCGTGGGCGTCCGCGCCGGCGGCGGCCGGGTGCGTGTCGAGGTAGCCGGAAGTGGCGGTGCCGGCGATGGTGCCCAGCAGCGCCAGGCCCAGGGAGGCGCCGATCTGCTGGGAGGTCATCACCGCGCCGCCGGCGACCCCGGCGTCGCGGCCGGCGCCGAGGGTGGCGATGCTGTTCGCCGGCATCATCACCCAGCCCATCCCGAAGCCGAGCACGAGCAGCGACGGCAGCGCACCCGCCCAGTAGGAGCTGTCGGGCCGTAGCAGGCCGATCAGCGCGAGCGCCACCGCCGCGCTGACGAGGCCCGTGACCAGCAGGCTGCGGATCGGTACCCGCACGATCAGCCGGCCGACGATCCGCGCGCCGACGATGACCCCGACGGTCAGTGGCAGGAAGGCGACGCCGGTGCGGGTCGGCGAGTAGCCGAGCACCTGCTGCAGGTAGTAGGTGTGGAAGAACATGGCGGCGAACACCGCCACGCCGAGGCTCAGTGTCGCCAGGTAGGAGCCACCGCGGCCGCGGTGCGCGACGACGCGCAGCGGCAGCAGCGGGCTCGCGGTCCGCGACTCGACGAGCACGAAAAGGACCAGCAGGACGAGCCCGGCGACCAGCGAGACGATCGTCGCCGCCGCGCCCCAGCCGTCGGTCTCGGCGCGGGAGAACCCGAAGACCAGCGCGATCAGCCCGACGGTCGCCAGCAGCGCGCCCAGGATGTCGAGCCGTTCCCGCCCGGCCCGGCCCGGCGCGCCCGCCGCCGTTGCTACCGCAGTGGGGGTGGCCGTCCGGCCGGGGATGGCGCTGACGGTGACGGCGATGGCGAGGATGGCCAGCGGGACGCAGATGTACAGGCTGTAGCGCCACGAGAAGTAGCCGGTCAGCAGGCCGCCGGCGATCAGCCCGACGCCGGAGCTGGAGCCCATCACCGTCCCGAAGATGGCGAAGGCGCGGGCGCGTTCGGCCGGGACGGTGAACGTGGTGCCCAGCACGGCCAGCGCGGCCGGGGTGAACAGTGCGCCGAAGACGCCCTGCAGGCCGCGGGCGGCCAGCAGCATCTCGGTGTTGACCGCGGCGCCTCCGACGGCCGAGGCGAGGGCGAAGCCGACGAGGCCGACGAGCAGCGCGCGGCGGCGGCCGAGCAGCTCGCCCACCCGGCCGCCGAGCAGCAGGAAGCCGCCGTACCCGAGGGCGAACATGGTGATGACCCACTGCCGGCTCGGGTCGGACATGTGCAGCGAGTCCTGGGCCGACGGCAGCGCCACATTCATGATCGTAAAATCTGCGGCGATCATGAGCTGGCCGAGTGCCGCGGCCGCCAGCGCCCGCCAGCGCCGCGGGTCGGCACCGCCGTCGTCCTGGTCGGGGCTGGTGCGCGCCGCCGCCGGTCCGGCGGGCCGCGCGGGTGACGTGTTCGTGCTCATCGTGTTCTCCACCCTGCTTCACGCCGTGGTGGGCGCTCGGTCCTGACGCCGTGGCGGGGTGCGGGAGCCCGCACCCCGGCGGCCCTATCATGGGTATGACCAACGTTGGCAGCACCAACAGTAACAAGGTTCGTGGGTCGCGCCAACGAATATTTGGCCGAGATTGGGCGGAGGTGGGCCGGGTGGGCGAGCCCCATGCCGACCGGGGTGGCGTCAAGACAGCAGGTATCGAGACGACAGGTGTCGAGACGGTGCCGGGCGGGGAACGACACTCGAGCGTGGGCACGGGCGGCGACGTAGCCGTGGCGGACGGGCTTGCCGCGTTGGGGCCGGCCAGGATCCGTGGCCTCGGCGTCTGGCTGGTGAACAAGACGGCGGTGCACGCACACCGAATTGCCTCCGACGCGTTCGCCGCCGTCGGTGGCCGCCGCTTCCACTACGCGCTGCTGGCCTCGCTGGACGAGTCCGGCCCGGCGAGCCAGGCGGCGCTGGGACGCCGCTGCGGCTTCGACCGCAGCGACGTGGCGGCCCTGGTCAACGAACTCGCCCGAGCCGGCTACATCGAGCGCACCCAGGACCCGGCCGACCGGCGCCGCAACATCATCGCGATCACCGCGGCTGGCCGGGTGCGGCTGGTGGAGTTCGACGCGGTGGCCGCCGACCTCCAGGAAACGTTCCTGGCCCCCCTGGACACCCAGGAGCGTGCCGAGTTGACGGGGCTGCTCACCCGCCTCCTCGCCCACCACACCGCGCTGCACGGCCTGCCCATCGCCCCCCACCTGGACGACTAGCTCCAGCCGGCACACCGGCCCGCTGGGCCGCCGGGCATCAGGTCCAGGTCAGTGGTTCGTGGCGGCGAGCGCGCTGCCGGTGCTCCACAGGACGGTCGCCTTCCCGGCGCAGGCCGCGGCGAGCAGGGCGCCGTCGCGGGAGAACGCCAGGTCGTTGATCTCGCCGTGTCGGGCGGTGAACGTCGTGGCCCGCTGCGGGTGCGCCGGGTCGGTCAGGTCCCACAGCAGCACCTGGCCGTCGGCGCCGCCAGTGGCCAGCCGCCGGCCGTCAGCGGTGACGGCCAGTGCGGTCACCGCCTTGCGATGCCCGGCGAGCTCGGCGACCGGTTCCGGCTGCGCCGGGCTCGTGATGTCCCACAGCCGGGCGAGCCGGTCACCTCCCGCGGTGGCCAGCAGCAGCCCGGAAGGGACGAACAGCGCCGCGTACACGGTGTCCCGATGCGCGTCCAGCGCCGCCAGCCTGGTCGGTTTGGCCGGGTCGGCCAGGTCCCACAGCAGTACGGTGTGGTCGTCGCCGCCGCTGGCCAGGCGCCGCCCGTCGGGGCTGAACGCGACCGTGCGCAGACCCTTGCGGTGGTCGGTCAGCGCGACGACGAGGCTGTCCGGCCCGGAGCGGCGGGTGTCCCACAGGGCGACGACCTTGTCCTGGCCGCCGGAGGCGAGCAGGTGCGCGTCCGGGCTCAGGTCGACCGCGCGGATGTAGTGGCGGTGGCCGCGCTGGGTGTAGACCTGCTCGGGCGCGGACGGGTCGGTGAGGTCCCACAGGGCGAGGCGCATCCCGTCGCCGGCGATGGCCAGGCGGGTGCCGTCGGCGCTGACCGCGAGCGCCCGGACCCACTCCTGGGTGAGCCGCGACCCGTAGTCGATCTCGACGAACGGCGCCGGTCGGGCCGGGTTCGCCAGGTCGTACAGCCGGACCTTGCCGTCCTGGCCGCCGCTGGCCAGCACCCCACCCGACGCGGGGAACGCGACGGCGCGTACCGGCGCGCGCTGCCCGCTGAGCTGGGCGAGCAGCGCCGGCCCGGCCGCGGGACCCGGCGCCGCGGCGGGGGCCACCGGCGTCGTCGCCGCGGCGGCGACGCCGGGTGCGGCGGCAGCGCCACCGGCGGGTGCCGCGGTGGCGACGGCTGTGCCGTCGGTGGGTGCGATGGCGAGCTGGCGGCGCAGCCACTCGCGGGCGACCGGCGGCTGCAGCCCGAACAGGTCGAATGACACGGCCCCGGCCAGCAGCGCCGGCCGGGGCAGGTCCTCGACGCGGGCCACGACCAGTTGCGCGACAGGCACCTCGCCAGGGTCACCGTCGCGGGATTCCCGGTCGGCGGCCGCCACCTCGGCCACCCCGGCGTCCTCGTCCTCGTCCTTGGCTCCGTCCTCGGCTCGCTCGGTCTGGCCGGCGTCGTCGAGGGGGGCCGCCAGCTCGCCGAGGCGCGGCGGGTGGCCCGTACGGGTGGCCGGTTCGCCGGCGTCCTCGTCGACGGCCGCGAGGTAGGCGGCGGACAGGACGACGAGGACCTGGCCGGCGTGCGCCGCCGCGGCCCGCAGCGCCGCCGCCACGGGCGCGGCGCCCGTCGCCCCGGCGGGCAGCGGATCGGCGATCGCCCGGCGGCCGGCGTCCTGCAGCTGCCAGATGAGCCAGTCGGCCCAGCCACGGTCCGCCTCGGCGAAGCTGACCGCCAGGTCCCACCGGACCGGGCCCGGCGCCGCCGAACCACCACCCGTCTCACTGTCAGTCATCACGTTGGCGAGCCTCCCACGTGGCGTTCCGGCCGTCTCAGCCGGCCCTGCGCCGCACCGGATCCGGCCGGGCTAGAGGCCGACGTGGCCGGACGGGTTGTCCCGGTCGAACAGCCGGCCGGCGCGGACGTAGCTGTCCAGGGACGTGGCGGACCGCCACCGGCCCTGCCGCATGATCGCCCGGTCGGCGACGCCGGCGCGGGCCGCGGCGGTCGCGAATCCGGAGCGCAGCGAGTGGCCGGCGAAGTCGGCCGGGTCCAGGCCGGCGGCGGCGGTGCGGCGCTGCACGATCAAAGCGACCGAGCTGGCATGCAGCCGTCCGGCGCCGACGTGGCCGTGCCGGTTGATCCCCCGGAACGCCGGGCCGTCGCGCAGGCCCGCGGCGGCAACCCACGCCTGCCAGGCCCGCACCGGACAGGTCGGCCGATAGGAGCCGTAGGCGAGGCCGACGAGCGCGCCGGCGCCTTCCTGGTCGGTCTTGGACGAGCGGACCGACAGCACCAGCCCGTCGGCGGTGACGTCGATGTCGGCGACGTCGAGGCCGACGAGCTCGGAACGGCGCAGGCAGCCGGCGAACCCGACGAGCAGCAGCGCCCGGTCACGGACCGCGGCCAGCGCCACGGCGGTGGCAGCCCCAGAACGTCGTGCCCCGCTGCCGGTCTCGGCGTCAGTCGCCCCGCTGCTGCTGTCGCTGCCTGCGCCGCCGGCACCGGCGTCGGCGGGCGGCTCGTCGATCGCAGCCAGGATGCGGGTCAGCAGTGAGGTCTCCAACGCCTCCTTGCGGGCCGGGCGGACGCCGTGGATGCGGCGGATGCCGTCCCACACGGTCGCGACCTGCGGTGCCGCCGCCGGGTTGGGGACCTGCGCGAGCTGGTGGGCGACCGAGATCGCCGCCAGCCGGCGCCGGATCGTCGACGCCTTGTAGCCGGTGTCCGCGAGCGCGGCCAGGTAGCCGGCGACGGTCAGCGCGCTTGCCGGGACCGCCGCCGGCGCCCCCGGCTGGGCGGCGCACCAGGCGCGGAAGTGCCGCAGGTCGGCGTCGTAGGCACGCCAGGTGGACGCGGCTCGCGAGGCGTGGGCGTACTGCGCCGCGCGGGCGGCCAGCGTCACCGGCAGCCGCTCGGCGTCCTGCGGCCCTGGCCCGGACCCGGGCTGGTCCGACGCGGGCACGACGGTTGCGGGCAGGAACGCCGCGTCGGCCGGCGGCCGGGAGGCGGGGGCGGGCGCCGGCTCGGGTCCGATAGGCATGGGTGAAGTCTTCTCCCGTGCCGTCCGCGTCAGCAAGAGCAGATCCGGAACAGCTGTCAGTCTGAATTGACATCACCACGAATGTCAGTTCAAATTGACAGCTGTGGACGTCGACGATCTGGTGGCGCGGGTGCGAGCCGGTGACCCGGCGCTCGGCCTGCGGGCCGTCGGCGCCCTGCACCGGCTCGCCGAGCAGGTCGAGTGCGTCGCCGTCGCCGCCGCCCGGCAGCAGGGCTGGTCCTGGGAGCAGATCGGGGACGCGCTGGGCGTGTCGCGGCAGTCCGCACACGCCAAGCACGGCCCCGCCGCCGACCAGCCGCCGTCCCACCTGACGTCGGGGCAGCGCGAGAAGGCGACGGACTCCGGCGTGGCGACGGACTCCGCGCAGGAGGTGACGACAGATGCCCCCGCCCTTCGCCTCCGGAGCCCGCGAGGTCGTAGCCGCGGCGCTGGCTGAGGCCCGGCTGCGCGGCGACCGCCGCATCGGCACCGAACACCTCCTTCTCGGCGTCCTGCGCCTGCCGGACACCGAGGCGGCGCGCGCGCTGGGGGTCGACCTGGCCACCGCGCGCGACGCCCTCGCGGCGCTCGACCACGACGCCCTCGCCGCGCTGGGCATCGTGGTCGGCGTGCCACCGGCCAGGTCGCCGGACGACGGCCCCGACCTGTGGCCTGCTGGGCAGCCTGTGCCCAGCCTCGATCCGTCGGCGCTGGTGGCCACCCCGCCCGCGGACGGCCCCACCGGTGCCGGGAGCCTGTTCGGCCACGAGCGTCGGGCGCCGACCCCGGCGCAGATCGTCCGGCTGCGCAGCTGCCTGAGCTCCGGTGCCCGCGGGGTGCTGGGCCAGGCCATCGACGCGGCGCCCACCGGCCGGCGTCGCCACGTCACGACGGAGCTGGTGCTGCTGGCCCTGCTGGCACGCCAGCCGCCGGACCCGGCCGCCGGGCTGTTCGACCGGCTGGGTGTCGACCGTGCGGCCACCCGTTCCCGGCTCGGCCAAGGCTGAGGCCGGCGGACCCGCGGGACCACGCCCGGCCCGTGGACGGCCGGTGGCCGCTGGTTGTCCGGCGGGGGAACGCGCCGAAATGCCTTTGACCGCACCCGGAGGTGAGTCCGTAGTGTCCGAACCTGCCGTCAGCGGGCCGGCCGGCCCACGGCACCCGGCCGCCACCGGCTGCCCCACCCGCGCGCGAGCGTCGTCACCGTCGGCCGCTTCGCCCGCCCTGTCGCCGAGAGGGATCGCCACCGCATGCTGATCCGACTCATGAGAGCCCATCTCGGGCCCTACCGCGCGCAGCTCACGGCCCTCGTCGTGCTCCAGCTGGCCGCGACGTTCGTCATGCTCTACCTGCCGACGCTGAACGCCGACATCATCGACAACGGTGTCGTCGTCGGCGACACCGGCTACATCGTGCGGCTCGGCGGCATCATGCTGGCCATCACGCTCGGGCAGCTGGTCTGCTCCGGTGCGGCGATGTTCTTCGCCGCCCGGACGTCGATGGCGTTCGGTCGGGACCTGCGGGCAGCCGTGTTCGACCGGGTGCAGTCGTTCTCCGCCCGCGAGGTCGCCCACTTCGGCGCCCCGTCACTGATCACCCGGGCGACCAACGACGTCCAGCAGGTGCAGATGCTGGTCCTGCTCGGCTCCTCCCTGATGGTCACGGCGCCGATCATGTGCCTCGGCGGGATCGCGCTGGCGATCCACCAGGACCCGGGCCTGTCGACCCTGCTCGTCGTCGTCGTGCCGGTGCTGGCAGTGATCATCTCGCTGATCGTCCGCCGGATGCACCCGCTGGGCCGGGCGATGCAGGAACGGCTCGACACGGTCAACCGGGTGCTGCGCGAGCAGCTGTCCGGGCTCCGGGTCATCCGGGCGTTCGTCCGCGACGACCACGAGCGGACCAGGTTCTCCGCCGCCAACGCCGAGCTCACGGACACGTCACTGCGGTTCGGCCGGCTGATGTCGCTGATGTTCCCGCTCATGCTGACGTCGGTGAACCTGTCCAGCATCGCGGTCATCTGGTTCGGCGCGCACCGCATCGACTCCGGGGCGATGCAGATCGGCGCGCTCACGGCGTTCCTCAGCTACCTGATGCAGATCCTCATGTCCGTGATGATGGCGACCTTCATGTTCATGATGATCCCGCGGGCCGAGGTGTGCGCCGAGCGGATCGACGAGGTCCTCGGCACCGAGACCACCCTGCTGCCGCCGGTGTCGCCGGTCACCGAGCTGCCCCGCCACGGCGAGCTGGAGCTGGCCGACGTCGGGTTCCGCTACCCGGGCGCCGAGGCGTCGGTGCTGCGCGGCGTCAGCCTCGTCGCCCGGCCGGGCCAGGTCACCGCGATCATCGGGTCGACCGGGTCGGGCAAGTCGACGGTGCTCAGCCTGATCCCCCGGCTGTCCGACGTCACCGAGGGCGTCGTCCTCGTCGACGGCGTCGACGTCCGCGACCTCGACCCGAAGCTGCTCGCCGCCACCGTCGCGTTCGTCCCGCAGAAGCCGTACCTGTTCACCGGCACCGTCGCGTCGAACCTGCGCTACGGCAACCCGGACGCCACCGACGACGAGCTGTGGCACGCGCTCGAGACCGCCCAGGCTCGCGGGTTCGTCGAGGCCATGCCCGACGGCCTGGCCACCCCGATCTCGCAGGGCGGCACCAACGTCTCCGGCGGGCAGCGCCAGCGGCTGGCGATCGCCCGCGCGCTCGTCCGCCGACCGGAGATCTACCTGTTCGACGACTCGTTCTCCGCACTCGACTACGCCACCGACGCGGCGCTGCGCGCGGCGCTCGCCCGGGAGACCGCGACGGCGACGGTCGTCATCGTCGCGCAGCGGGTCTCGACGATCCGTGACGCCGACCAGATCGTCGTCCTCGACTCCGGCAGTGTCGTCGGCGTCGGCACCCACCACCAGCTGATGGCCGGCAACGAGACCTATCGGGAGATCGTGCTGTCCCAGCTGACCGAACAGGAGGCCGCCGCATGAGCAGCCCCAACGGCCAGCCCGCCCCGCCCCCGGGCGGCGGACCCGGTGCCGGGGGTGCAAGCCGGGGCGGGGTGCCGACGCCGCGGCGCGCGGCCGGGCCGCCGCCGGGCGGAGGGCCGATGGCCCGGATGATGATGGGCGGCGCGGTCGAGAAGTCCGCCGACTTCAAGGCCTCGACGCGCCGCCTGCTCGGCCTGCTGCGCCCGCAGCGGTCGCTGCTCGTCCTGTCCGTGGTGCTCGCTGCCCTGTCCGTCGGGCTCAACGTCGCCGGGCCCCGGCTGCTCGGCCACGCCACCGACCTGGTGCTCACCGGCATCTTCTCGAAGAACCTGCGGGCGGACACGACCAAGGCCGAGGCGGTCGAGCACCTGCGCGCCACCGGCCACGGCACCCAGGCCGACCTGCTGAACTCACTGAACGTCAACCCGGGCCACGGGATGGACTTCCACGCGATCGGCGCGGTGCTCGGCTGGGTGCTCATCGTCTACGTGCTGTCGGGCGTCTTCGGGGTCCTGCAGGCGCGGATCACCAACGCCGCGCTGCAGCGGGTGCTGTCCCAGCTGCGCACCGACGTCCAGGACAAGATCACCCGGCTGCCGCTGCGGTACTTCGACCGGGCCCAGCGCGGCGAGGTCCTCTCCCGGGTCACCAACGACATCGACAACCTGGGGCAGAGCCTGCAGCAGAGCCTCGCGCAGCTCGTCCAGTCCGTCCTGCTCATCGTCGGCGTGCTGTCGATGATGTTCTGGATCTCCTGGCTGCTGGCACTGATCGCACTCGTCACCGTGCCGGTGTCGATGTTCGTCGCGGCCCGGGTCGGCAAGCTCGCCCAGCCGCACTTCATCAACCAGTGGCGCACCACCGGCCTGCTCGGCGCCCACGTCGAGGAGATGTACACCGGGCACATGCTGGTCCGGGCGTTCGGCCGGCAGGAGGAGGCCACGGCGGTCTTCGCCGAGCAGAACCAGAAGCTCTACGAGGCGAGCTGGCGGGCGCAGGCCCTGGCCGGGCTGATGCAGCCAGCGATGATGTTCATCGGCAACCTGAACTACGTGTTCGTCGCGGTCTTCGGCGGACTGCGGGTCGCCTCCGGTGACCTGTCGATCGGCTCGGTGCAGGCGTTCATCCAGTACTCGCGGCAGTTCTCCCAGCCGCTGACCCAGGTCGCGTCGATGGCGAACCTCGTGCAGTCCGGGGTGGCGTCGGCGGAGCGGGTGTTCGAACTGCTCGACACCGACGAGCAGGACCCAGACCCGGCGGCGCCGACGCGGCTGGCGCAGCTGAACGGCCGGGTCGCGTTCGAGCGCGTCGCGTTCCGTTACGAGCCCGGCAAGCCGCTCATCGAGGACCTGTCGCTGGTCGCCGAGCCAGGCCACACGGTCGCGATCGTCGGCCCGACCGGCGCCGGCAAGACCACGCTGATCAACCTGCTGATGCGGTTCTACGAGCCGACCAGCGGCCGGATCACTCTCGACGGCGTCGACATCGCGACGATGACCCGGGAGGACCTGCGGGCGACGACGGGCATGGTGCTGCAGGACACCTGGCTGTTCGGCGGCTCGATCGCGGACAACATCGCCTACGGCACGGACGCCCCGACCCGGGAGCAGGTCGTCGCCGCGGCGAAGGCCGCCCACGTCGACCGGTTCGTGCGCACCCTGCCCGACGGCTACGACACGGTCCTCGACGACGAGGGCTCCGGCGTGTCCGGCGGCGAGCGGCAGCTCATCACGATCGCCCGGGCATTTCTCGCCGACCCGCAGATCCTGATCCTCGACGAGGCGACCAGCTCGGTCGACACCCGCACCGAGGTGCTCATCCAGCGGGCCATGTCGCAGCTGCGGGCCGGGCGGACGGCGTTCGTCATCGCCCACCGGCTGTCGACGATCCGCGACGCCGACACGATCCTGGTGATGGAGAACGGCGCGATCGTCGAGCAGGGCGACCACGAGGAGCTGCTCGCCGCCGACGGCGCCTACGCCCGCCTCTACAAGTCCCAGTTCGCCCAGGCCGTCGCCGAGGTCTGACCGCGTGGCCGAGGTCTGACCGGCAGCAGCCTGCCGCGCGGTTCCCGCTCCAGGTGGGGAACCGCGCGGCAGGCTGCTTTTCCTGCCAGGCCCGGCTCAGTTCACCGCGTACCCGCTGAGGCCGCCGCCGCCGACCGTCGTCATGCCGCTCAGGCCGGCGACCTGGACCGGGGTCAGGCTTTTGGTGGTGGTGCCGTTGCCCAGCGCGCCACCGGCGCCTGATCCCCAGGCCCGGACGGTGCCGTCGCTGCGCACCGCATACCCCGTGTAGGCGCCGGCCGCGATGGCGGTGACCTGGGTCAGGCCGGTGACCTGGACCGGGGTCGAGCTGTTCGTCGTGGTGCCGTTACCGAGCTCGCCGTCGTAGTTGTATCCCCACGTCCAGACCGTGCCGTCGCTGCGCAGCGCATACCCCGTGTAGGCGCCGGCCGCGATGGCGATGATCTGGGTCAGGCCGGCGACCGGCACCGGGGTCAGGCTGCTCGTCGTGGTGCCATCGCCCAGCGCGCCGAAGCTGTTGGATCCCCAAGCCCAGACCGTGCCGTCCTGGCGCAGCGCATATGCCCGGTAATTGCCGCCGGCGACGGCCGCCACGTCGGTCAGGTCGCTGACCTGCACAGCAGTCAGGCGATCGGTGGTAGTGCCGTCACCAAGCGCGCCGCCGTAGTTGCGCCCCCAGGCCCAGGCGGTCCCGTCGCTGCGCACCGCGTACCCGGTGTGCAGACCGCCGGCGACGGCGATCACATCGGTCAGGCCGTAGACCTGGACTGGGAGGGAGCGGTTTTCGGTGGTGCCGTCGCCGATGGAGCCATAGTTGTTCTGTCCCCAGGCCCAGGCGGTCCCGTCGCTGCGCGCCGCGTACCCGTTGTGGGCGCCGGCCCCGATGTGGTCCACGTCGACGAGGTCGTTGACCTGTACCGGGGTCAGGCGGTCGGTGGTGGTGCCGTCGCCGAGCTCGTTGTGGGAGTTGTCGCCCCAGGCCTGGACGGCGCCGTTGGCCATCGCATACGCGGTGTTCTCGCCGGCCACGACGGCGGTGATGGCGTCTATGCCCTCGATCTGGATCGGCGTCAGGCGGCCCGTGGTCGTGCCGTCGCCGAGCTGGCCCTGGCCGTTGGCGCCCCAGGCATGGACGGTGCCGGGCAAGGTGAGCGCGTTCTGGCCAGGAAGCGCCAGGGGTGTCAGGGGTGCCAGCGCCGGTCTATGCCCTGCCAGGACCGCCGGCCCGGTCGCGGTAGCCGTCGCGGGCAGGACGATCACCCCTACGGCGGCCAGCGCCGCCGAGCACATCCCTGTTCGCCATTGTCGTTGAGACATGTCTGCTCTTTCTGTCCGAAGGACAGGCCACACCCCCTACAGCCACTCTGTGCACTATTTCTATTACATAGCGTGTTGCCAGCGAGCTGGACATGTTGACCAAGCGTGTCCATGTTGTGTCTGCGCGTCGCCGTCGGCCGGGGGTGGCTGTCCGCCGCGCGGCAGGAACCCGGCGCCGGCGCCTGACGCTGGACGGACCCGCTCGCGGTGAGCCAGGGCACCAGCCCGCTCACCGCCACTGGCTGATCCCGCGGCCGGGTGGATTCCTCCCGCCCCTCTCGCGGAGAAGCCGGGCCCGGCGTCCCGCAGCCCGCGGGACGACCAGCAGGTAGGGCACGGCGGCTGCGGCGAACAGCCAGCGGGCAGACAGGCCCAGGCCATCCGCGCCGGCGCCGTAGGCGGCGAAGGTGGCGATGGCGACGGCCTCCATGCCGGCGCCGGACAGCGAGGTGACGGTGGCGCGGGAAGAATCGTCGAGGCTGTCCTGCAGCCGGGCATCGGCCTGGGCCAGCGCCCAGTAGAAGATCGCGAACGCGACGGCGACGCCGGCGATCCCGACCGGGGCGCCGCTGCCCGCACCGACCGCCAGCAGCACGGCGGCGCCGGCCAGCAACGGAGCGAGCTGCCGCCCGCCGCGGCCGGCGACGAGGCCACCCAGCGTCGACCCGGCGGTGACGGCCGCCACCAGCAGTGGCACGGCCGCAGGCCCGGCGCCGGTGTCGCGGACGAGCAGCGGCACGTACTCGTCGAGCGCCCCGACGACGGTCAGCGCTGCGGCCAGCAGCAGCGCCCGGCGCACCGGCGCCGACCGGCGCACGACCGCAAGCCCCGACCGCAGCACCGCGAGCGGCGACCCGACCTCCGCTGAGGTCGCGTCCTCGCCTTTCTCGTCCTTGCCGTCTTTCTCGTCCTTGCCGGCCGGCGACCCCCGGCCTTCCTCGTCGACGCCGCCCTGGCCGCCCTCCGGGCGGTGTTCTGGCAGGGCGCGACCGGCCACGGCGCACAGCAGCAGCGCGGCGACGCTGACCACACCGACCAGGGCATAGCCGCCGACGGCGACCAGCGGGCCGGCCAGTGCGGTGGCGAGCAGGCCGCCGGTGCCGCTGGCCGCCTGGGAACGGCCGATGAGGCGCGGGTACGCCGCTGCGGCGCCGAGCCGGTCAAGCTCGGCGTAGACCAGGGCCTGCTGCGCGCCGGAGCGCAGCGCTACCCCGGCGCCGAGCAGCACGAACCCGAGAGCGAACGACCAGAACGACGGCGCCACGGTCCACAGCGCGTAACCCGCCGCGTCCAACACGGGTGCGAAGGTCAGCAGCCGGCGCCGCGAGACGACGTCCGCCCACACCCCTGACGGGATCTCCAGGAGGAACGTCGCGGCGGACCAGATGCCGAACAGCACCGAGATACCCGCCGCCGACACGCCGCTGTCCGCGAACAGCAGTGCGTAGAGGGGGTAGAACGGCACGCACTCCTCAAGGAATGCGTATGTGTAAAGCCGCCGCGCGAGCGCCCGTTCGGGCGGGGCTGCCCGTCGCTGTCGGCTGGGTTGTCGCGGGTGGGATCAATGTCGCCAGGTCATGGTCGGCAGCCTAGGGCCGAGGGCCCCTCAGGCGAAAGGCGATTTCGCCGTGGCCGGTCGCCGTTGGCTGGTTGGCAGGGTCGAGCGGTGGCCAGAATCCGTCGGGATATGGCGTTCTGGTCACTGCCGTACGGCCTGCCGCGTCGCTAGCGTCGTGATCCGACCTCGACGACCTGGGAGACCGATCCGTGGCCAAAATCCTGCTCAGCCTGCACGTGCTCGCCGCGATCCTCGCGATCGGGCCGGTCGCGGTCGCCGCCAGCGTCTTTCCCCGGTACCTGCGGCTGGCAGCGGCGGCGGACCCCGCCGAGGACTCGGCGGTGGGCGTCGCACGGGCTCTGCACCGGATCTGCCGGGTGTACGCGCTGCTGGGGATCGCCGTGCCGTTCTTCGGCCTGGCCACCGCCGGCCCGCTGCACGTCTTCGGCGACGCCTGGGTGATCATCTCCATTGTGCTGACCGCGGCCGCGGCCACCCTACTCGCCGCGGTCATCCTTCCTGGCCAGCGCCGGGCGCTCGCCGCCCTGGCCGCGGCGCCCGCCGCGGCCGCCGGGGCCGCCGGGGCCGTGCCGTCCGGCACCGAGGCGGCCGACACCGACAGGCGCAGCGTCGAGTCCGCGACCGTTGCGGCGGCGACCGGATCCGCTACCACGGTCGTCGTCGCGGCGCCGGCCATCGCCACCCCCGCTGCCACGACGGCCGGACGACAGTCGTCGCCCGCCCGTGCGGCCGCCCGGCTGGCGATGACTACCGGCATCTTCAACCTGTTGTGGGCCGCCGTCGTCGTCCTGATGATCGTCCGTCCGGGCTCCACCACGGGCGTCTGACCCATGACCACGCCAGCGCCCGCCGACGCGGGTCCCGGGTGCCGGGCACGGGCACCCGAACCGTCGTCATGGCCAGAATCTGGCTGGACGCCGGTGGTGGTTGTGGCGGGGGAACGGCCATGACCGACATCGTGCACTCCTCGGGCCAGGGACATGAGCAGACGGTGCAGGCTGGCCGGGTATGGCCGCCACCAACATCACGAAACTGTGGAAACGCGCCCGTTGTCCACAGTTCTGCGCGCAAGCAAGTGGTCCCAGGGCGGTCCTGTGATCCGATGGCGCGCGGGTTACGGCTTGGATTGGCGGCGAAAAACCAGGAGAAGCGATGCGGCCGAAGGGCTACAGTCACCCGGGTGACGCAGCTGGGCGAGTGGGCCGGTCCGGACGGCGGGGCCGCGACGAACCGGGCCTGGTGGGACGAGCGGGTGCCGCTCCATCTGACCAGCGACTTCTACGACCTCGACGAGTTCCTCGCCGAGCCCGACGTCCTGCGGGCCTTCGAGACCGCCGAGGTCGGGGACGTCACCGGCGCGCACCTCCTGCACCTGCAGTGCCACATCGGCCTGGACACGCTGTCCTGGGCGCACCGCGGCGCGACCGTCACCGGCCTGGACTTCTCCGCACCGGCGGTCGACGCGGCGACCGCGCTCGCGGCCCAGCTCGACCTGCCGGCCCGGTTCGTGACCGCCGACGTGTACGACGCCGCCGACATCCTCGCCGGCGAGACCTTCGACGTCGTCTACACCGGCATCGGCGCGCTCAACTGGCTGCCGGACATCACCCGCTGGGCGGGTGTCGTCGCCCGGCTGCTCGCCCCCGGCGGCTTCCTCTACTTGGCCGAGACCCACCCGGTGCAGGACGTCCTCGACGACGACTCCGGCTCGACGTTCGACCTCGACTACTTCGACGCGGGCCCGATCGTCTGGGAGGAGGAAGGCAGCTACGCCGACCCGGACGCGGACACCGACGCGAACGTCACCGTCGAGTACCACCACACGTTGGGCGAGATCGTCTCGGCGGTCATCGAGGCGGGGCTGCGCCTGGAGTTCCTCCACGAGCACGACTGCACGCCGTCCCAGCGGTTCGACACCCTCGTCCGTGGCGACGACGGCCTCTACCGGTTCCCGGCCGGCATCCCCCGCGTCCCGCTCCTGTTCTCCCTGCGCGCCACGAAGCCGTAGCCGAGACGCCCACCCAGTCACCCAGTCCCTTGTGCGCCGCGGCGTCAGAGTGTGCGGATCACCCGGGCCGGGTTGCCGACGGCCAGGACGTTCGCGGGCAGGTCGCGAGTGACGACGGCACCCGCGCCGACGACTGAGTTCTCCCCGATCGTGACCCCCGGGCAGACGATGACACCGCCGCCGAGCCAAACGTTGTCCCCGATGGTGATCGGTTCGCCGGCCTCTCGGCCGGTGCGGCGCAGCACCGGGTCGAGCGGATGGGTCGGGGTGAGCAGCTGCACGTTCGGGCCGATCTGGACGTCGGCGCCGACGCTGATCCGCGCGACGTCCAGCAGCACCGCACCGGTGTTGAGGAACGTGCCGGGACCGATCGTCGTCTGGTACCCGTAGTCGACGTGCAGCGGCGGGAGAATCTCCACCCGCTCCCCGACCGCACCGAGCAGATCGGCCAGGAGGGCAGCGCGCAGCTGCGGCTCGTCGGCGCCGGTAGCGTTGTACCGCTCACGCAGCCGCGCGGCCCGCAGCCGGTCGGCGGTCAGCTCCTCGTCGGCCGCGAGGTACAGCTCCCCGGCCAGCATTCGCTGCTTCTGCTCGGACATCGTCTTCTGTTCAGACATCGTCATATCCCGTCGGCCGATGGATGTCAGGAACGAGGCCCTGTTCGTCGGCCCAGCCCCGGCGGCTGCAGGGTGAGGACCTTGCCCGCGGGCTACGGGCTCAGATACCGATCAGGTAGCGGGCGAGCGCGTCGGGCTGGGACAGGGCGAGCAGATGCCCGCCAGGCAGCACGTCGGCCTCGACCCCAAGCCGATCACGCGCGACCCGCTGCTGGAAGTCCACCGGGAAGAACCGGTCACCGGCCCCCACGACCACCTTGAGCGGGACGGCCGGCCAGTCGTCGAACGCGCAGACGGAGTGGAACACGACGTCGTCCTCGGGGCGACGGTCGGCGAGAATCGGGGCGGCGTCCTCGGCGGACAGGTCGTGCAGGAAATACGTCTCCAGGTCGAACTCGGTGCCGTAGCCGCCCCGCTCGGCCGCGGCGTGCGCGGCCGGAGTCTGCCCCGTCGCGTCCCACCAGGCTCCCGGCGTCTCCCCCGGAACCGGGATCATCGCGTTCACGAACACGATCGCGGACACCGGGACCGACGCGGCTACCAACGGCGCGGTGAACCCGCCCAGCGACTGCGCGACCAGCACCACGTCGCCCCGGCCCTCGACCGCCGCGCCGACCAGCCCGGCGTACTCGGGCAGTCCGGCTTTCGGGTCCTCGCCGGGCAGCTCGACGGCGACCGCCTCGTGCCCGGCCGCCCGCAGCAACGGAACCAGCCGGTCCCAGTAGGCGGCCACACCACCGGCGCCCGGAATCAGCGCGAACGTCCGGGGTCCCCGCTGCGTCGGTTCGTCCATGCCAGTCCTCTCGCCGAGTGACAGTCCTTCCGTAGACGTCGCGGGCGCAGACGACTCATCGGCCGCGGCGCGACTGCGCCGCGGGAGACTCGGCTGGCCGCCGGCCGCCCACCGCAGACGTCTTAACTGCTTCGCGCCCTTTGGGGTGTCGCCGCCGCGCAGCAGGTGCATCACGAGGTCGAACTTCGGCTGGGACCCCTTCGCGCCGGACGCGGTGTCGAGGTAGATGTCGCGTTCGGCGACGCCGGCGCGCAGCAACGCGTCGACCTGGTGGTCGGGGTTCTGGTCCGTGGTCGACACCCGCGCGTAGCCGATCAGCACAGCGCCGGAACCTACCCCGGGCCGACGTTTTCCGACGTTGAATTTCGGGGCGATCCCAACCGGACCCACCATGAACTCCATTTATGATCCATCAAATTTCTTCATCAATCCGATCCGATGCGCCAGTCACAGGAGACCCACTGTGGGATTCTCCTTCCAAATGTCCTGTTCGGGCGCTGGCTCTACGTACCCTCCAAAACCACTCCAGTACATCTCGCGGTAGTCCAGAATAGTCGCCGGGTTCCTGGCTCGATATTTCGCCATGATCGGCGTCGCGGATCCACCCTCGCTGGCGTTGCAGCCACGGCAGAGAAAGCCGCGGACAAGCCCCGTCGCATGTGAGTGATCGGTCACGAGGCTCGGCGGCTTCCAGCCGCAGATTGCGCATCTTCCTCGATGGAACTCGGCGAATCGGCGACTCTCCCAGTACTTCCCTACCTGCTGGCCGGCCAGCTCCTCCGAGTAACCGGACGCAATCAGATGCACACGGACCTCCTCCTTATTGGGAATCTCCCATTCCCAGCAGGAGGGGATGCCGGCCAGCACACACCTCCTCGCCGAATCCATCTCGGCGCGGGCTTCGTCCAGCGGGCACGCCCACTCTGGCGTCTTTCCGTCCAGGAGCTCTTGCAGGTCCCAGTCATCCTTGGTCCCGAGAAGCCCACGGAGCACCTCGCGGCCCACCTCGGGGTTGTTCAGGAGGTAGTCAGCAGCTCGATATTCCAGCTCGCGGCGGCGGCGCAGGCCTTCCTCGTCCGTCGCATCGTTCATGGCCGGCACCTCCAACGCGGCGAAATCACGAGAAGACTAGCTCCGCCTCGGCGGGGGCCGTCCCGACCCGACTGCCGGCCGTGCCTACTGCGACCCGTCTGACGATCATCTTCCGCTGATCGTCACCGCAGTCGCGCCGTTCACGTGGAACCGTCGCCCTCTGGACGTGCTGGACGCGACTCGGTTGGCGATCAGTGGCCGTCGAGGGCGCGAGTGGCATCGACGCCGACTGGCGCCCGCGTGAACGTCGCGACCTCGACGAGGCGGCCACGGCGGAGCGTCTAGGGGACTGGTGTCGTCCGCCGATGCAGGTAAGGCACGATCATGACGTGAGCTGCGATGCCTCAGATTGACTGGCAGGGTCGAAGGTCTTGATCTGCCATCAGATCTGAGGCAAGTCGCGGTCACGGTGGCTGCGAAGCGGCAAGGTGTGGTCGAGGCGGGAGACAGGAAAACAGATCGCCAAGCGTGGGTGGGCTTTCCATACTGGGCCGGTGGAGATCGATAGTCGGATGACGGCCCAGTATGAGCTGGTTGACGAGGACGACCGTCTGTGGCACCCGGGCCTGGGTGACCTGGTCCGGCTGCGGACCTGGGACATCTTCGCGCGGTTCCTGCCCGCGCACGGCCGCGTCGTGGATGTTGGTGGCGGTCCAGGAGCCCACGCCGCGCACCTGGCCGGGCGCGGCTATGAGGTTCTCCTCGTTGACCCAGTTGCCCGCCATGTCGAAAGAGCGCAGGCCCGGTCCCGGTTGCAACCGCACGCGCCGTTTCGAGCCGAGCTGGGTGAGGCCCGTCGCCTTCCGGTGCCCGATCAGACCGCCGATGCCGTGCTGCTGATGGGCCCGCTCTATCACCTTGTCCAGCGGGATGAACGGGTTGGGGCGCTGCGCGAGGCGGCCCGGGTCCTCAAGCAGGGTGGTGATGTTCTGGTCGAGGTCATCGCGCGGCATGCCTGGGTCCTGGACGCGACGAAGAAGGGCAGGCTGGGAAGCCCCGACATCTGGGACAACTTTGACCGCAACCTGCGTGTCGGTCTCAGCCAGGACCCGGCCCGGCCAGCCGAGGGAAGCTTCTGGGCCTACTTCCATCACCCTGACGAGCTGCGCGCGGAGCTCGAGGACGCCGGCTACCAAGACATCCGCCTTGTCGCGGTCGAGGGTTTCGCCTGGCTGCTGGGGGACCTGGAACAGCGGATGGCCGACCCCGCCGATCTGCTCAGGGCGGTCCGCCTGACCGAAACCGAACCGTCGATGCTCGGAACGAGCGCGCATGTCATCGGCATAGCCCACAAGCCATAGCCGGCGCTCGTCCGGGGTCTGGCAAGGGACGATGACAGGGGTGACCGCCAGCGGGCGAGAAGGCCGCCGTCTCTTCGTATCCGGGTTCATGGAGGGCACGGCCCCGGGCGGACGTCAGCGGGCGAGCAGTCCGCGGAAAACCACCCTTTCCACAGCTGCGACGAGTTCCGTCAAATGGGAGGCGTCAGCGCGGAGTCGGTCCGCGCGCCAGGAGAGGCCGAGAACGCCGTTCATGGCAGCCCACAACGCGGTGGCGGTGGTGACGGGATCGAGGCCGGCGGCGAGCGAGCCGTCGGCCACCCCGTCGGCCAGGGCGGCGGCGAGTTTGGCGTTCTGCTCGTCGACGAGCGCGGCGACCCGTTCCAGGGCCGCGGGTTCGTCCGGCGGCTCGGCTAGCAGGCGGAACTGGTGCGGGCGCTCGGCGGCGAAGCGGACGTACGCGGCCGAGGCGGCCCTGATGCGTTCCACGGGGGTGCCCGGGGCAGCGTAGGCGTCGTCCATGTAGGTCCGGTTGTCCTCGAGTGCCCGCTCGGCAACCGCGATGAGAACGGCCGCGCGGCCGCCCACGCGGTTGTACACCGTCTGCACGGCGACATCCGCGCGTTCGGCGATGCCTTCCAAGGTGACCGCCTCGGGGCCTCCGGCGGCCAGCAGCTCCTCGGCGGCGTCGACGACGGCCGCACGGGTTGCGGCGGCCCGACGTGTCGTGCGTGTGACCTTGATTGTCATGGTCTCCGCTACTTTACGAGGTGCTCGAACGGCCGGATCCCCTGGGCCGCTTCCTTCAGCCCGGAATTCAGCGGGAACCGGCCTGGTGGCGCTCATGCACCGCTGAGTCGTGCCAGCCCGACGCCGAGGCGAGGCCGAGGGCGCGCTGGACCGTCGGAGGGCGGAAACCGACACGTTCGAGTATCGGCCGGAACAGACCGGGAGCGTTCGCGGTCAGGGTGAGGGACCTGGGGACGACGACGCGGTCCGCACGGCGCTCGATGCCGCGGACGATACCGGCGATGACCTTCTCCAGCGGCACCATCTTCCACAACCCCTTGGAGTTGCCGCCCCAGAGGGCGTGCCCGGCCGGGTCCGCGGTCACGTCCGCCATCATCGGAGTGCGGAAGAACGTGGGGTGGGCGCTGCCGACACCGACACCCAGGTGGCGAACCTCCAGGCGAAGGCTGTCACACATCGCCCACACGCCGGCCTTGCTCGCGGTGTAGGAGATCTGGAGCGGCGAGTGCACGAAGGCGGCCATGGAGGAGATCGCGAGGAGATAGCCGCGTTGGGCCTCGACGTGGGGCAGAGCCGCGCGGAAGGTGCGCCAGACGCCGTTGAGGTTGATGTCGATCACGCGCTCGTAGGCGGCAGGGTCAATCGTCGCCAGGGGTGCCATGGTGTCGATGCCCGCGCCGGCGACGGCGACATCAAGGCGCCCGAAGTGCGCGGCGGCCTCGTGCATGGCCGTCTGCAGTCCGGCGAGGTCGCGGACGTCCACGCCCCAGCCCCGGGCGACTGTGTGGCCCCCCAGCTTCTCCGCCTGGGCCTGGGCCGCCTCGGCGTCGAGGTCGAGCAGTGCGAGGTTGGCACCCCGGTCGCGCAGGGCGTTGGCCAGGGCGATGCCGAGGCCGCCGGTGGAGCCGGTGAGGACGACGGTGCGCCCTGTCAGGTCGTAACGGGTCATAGCTGTCTGCCTCTGTTCGGGGGTGGATGCGGAGGTCTGGTCCACATGACGTCTGGAGCCGGTTCCCAGGTCATCGCGGGGATGTTCCCTGCGCGATCGGGACGTGGGCGGCCAGGAAAGCCAGCTGGTCGTGGAGGACGCGCTCGAAGGGCTCACCGCGGTAGATGTCGAAGTGACCGTCCGGATAGCGACGGATCTCGCCACGGGGTGCCTTGCGGGCGTACCTGAGCGTGGGCCCCGACGGGGCCACGCTGTCCGTCTCGCACACGCAGAACAGCACCGGGCAGACGATCCCCCGGGTCCTGCGACCGGGCCGGTACCGGACGATGTCGAGGGCGAAACGCGCTGCCACCTGGTTCTCGAACGGGACATCGCCGGGCACCAGGGCGAGGTAACCCGGCTCGGCGTCCGGTGCGGTCATCAGTGCCGCCGAGCCGGGGCGTCCGGCGGTCGCGACCAGGACGGGTGCACGCCCCAGACACATGCCGACCACATCGCGTACGGCGCGAGCCATGACCTTCACCGAGCTGATCGGACGCATCGCGAGAGCGGAGGCCACGCCGTCGGTGAACAGCCCCTGAGCGATGACCGCGGCGACATCCGGGTCCTGCGCGGCGGTCGTGAGGACATGGCCGCCGCTGAAGGACGTGCCCCACAGGACCACGCGCCGGGGATCGGTCTCCGGCCGGGAGCGCGCGTACGCCACGGCGGCCCGCCAGTCCTGGAGCTGTCGTCTGATGCTCAGGAGCTGTCGCGGCTGACCGCCGCTGGCCCCGAAGTGCCGGTAGTCGAACACCAGGCATGCGTAGCCGGCGGCGGCGAAACGCTCGGCGTAGGCGTCCAGCCGCATCTCGCGGATCCCACCGAGACCGTGTGCCATGACCACCACGGGACGCCGGCCCCCGCCCTCGGGCAGGTACAGCCAGGCGTGACACTCGTCCGGCCCCGAAGGAAACGTCACGTTCAATCGGTCGGTCATCGGACCTCCGTAACACGGCTCGCATCGTTGGGCTCGCGGAGACTTGGAACTGCTTCCAAGGTTGGAAGTTAATCCAATATTGCGGGGCTGTAAAGCACATCGACGGCAACGAACCCGTCACGTCTCCGCTGGGTTCTGAGCCACGCCCTACTTCAGCGCCGCACCGACGACTGGGAGGGGAACGGGACGATGACCGGCGGAACAGCGAGGCCGGCGTGGCCCTCGGAGACAGGGCCGCCATGTCCTTGGCGGACGTCGCGACGCACGTGCGGCCCGAACGCTGTCAGCCCACAGGGCGGTCGGTGCTGTCGGCGAAGAACGGCCGACGGTCCGAGTGCGCCGTACGACGCACAGAAGGACCGTCAGCGAGGTAGTCGCAGCTGAACGCCGTACGCACCGGGCGGCCCAACTCCTCGATCGCCTGGTAGGTGGGGTGCTTGGGCCGACGCGACTCGGTTGGCGATCAGTGGCCGACGAGGGCGTGAGTGGCATCGACGCCGACTGGCGCCCGCGTGAACGTCGCGACCTCGACGAGGCGGCCACGGCGGAGCGTCTAGGTGTCCCGTCTCGTTGAAGATGAGGCATGGAAAGGGCCGTGACCTGGGTGCCTCAGATAGGTGAGACGGTGTGCCCCCACGGTTGCCTCATCGATCATGAGGCAAGTTCAAGATTCATTGTTGCCTGTGCCGAGCAGGGGCCGCAGTTCGTCGATCAGATTGTTGATGGTCGTCTCACGTGCGACGGCCTCGGAGATCACCGAGGCCACGGACGGCTGCGCGGCGAGCATGACGAGATCGGGTCGTTCTTCTCGCCAGGCGACGCTCGCCCGGCCCCGTCCTGGGCGTCGGTAGAAGTAGTGGCAGGTCATGAGAAGCCCGGTCACGGCCTCCACCACGTCGTCGGTGGGTCCGACGACGGTGAAGTTGCGGCGGCTGAGCTGGGGATTGCGGACGACCATGGAAGTCGCCGCCCCGCCGTAGTGGTCTCTCCAGCCGTAGTGGAGGGCGCCGACGCCGGTCTGGAGGGCCGCACCCATGCAGAGGCAGCACGGCTCCACGTTCGTGTAGAGAACGTGATGTTGGAACGAGCCGCGGCAGGGGAGCTGCGCGAGCGCGTTGACCTCGGCGTGCGCGATCCGCGTGTTGGAAAGCTGACCGGGCACTGCGACGTCCTCGTGACGGGTGCTTCGGCCGTGCCCGACCGGCGAACCGGAGCCGTCAAGGACGACCGCCCCGATCGGCAGACTCCCAGCCCGGTAGGCCTCCCAGGCCAGGGACATCACGAACTGCCACGGGAATTCCACCTGATCAGGATGACATCACCAGGGGCATGCTCGCGGTCTCTTGTCGTGTTGGCTTACCGTCCACAAGTTCGCTCGCAACGGTGTATCTGATCTTGAGTTCTTCGCGGACCTGGATCGCTTGGATCTCGTCAATGAGCCATTGGGACAGCGGCTCGTAGCGGCCGTAGGAGGGGATGGAGCTCCAGGTGAACCGTGGCGCGACGGTTCGCTGGACTTCAGCGACGAATCGGTGCAGGCCAGGTCCGGTTTCTAGGACGTGCACGAACGGGAGCCTGTCGCAGGTGATCTGGAAGGCGAGTGAGGTCCAGTAGGGGGACGCGAGCAAGCGCGTCAACGCGATGACTTGGGGATAGCGAGAGGCGCCGATCGTCGGTGCGTCGGTAGGCACCCGCCAACGCGGGCCATGGAAGGCAGCCATGAGGCGTTGGAAGTCGTGGTCGTGGAGGGACCGGTCGGCCCATTGAGCGCAGATGAGCGACGCCGCGTGGAAGGCGGAGCGGGCTCGGTCGCGGCCGTGCCGGCGGATCAGCCGCTGGTGGCGGCGGTGGGCACGGAGGATGTCCGGCTGGTGTGTAAGGTCCGGCTGTTCAGCACCGGCCCGTCCCGCAAGCCAGCAGCGATGGTGGTGGCAGACGAGGTCGTCGTGGGTTATCCAGATCTCCGCGTGTCCCTGTATTCCTCGGCTGGCGGCGCACCGGCGGCAATGTGGGCGGCTGGCACCGCCGGGTCGTGGCCGCCCGGTAGTCCGCATGGCGGCCAGCTCAGTGTCGTTGCAGAGTTCGAGGATCGCGTAGCGCAGGGCGTATATCGGCCGGCCGCTGAGGAGTGCCAAGCTTTCGGCTGTGACGGGGTCGCGCTTGCGGGTGGAACCGGTGAGATAGGTGCGCAGGGCCTCGTCGTCGAGGCGGTTGGCGACGGCGAGCCGGTGGAGATAGGAGGAGATCGTCTCGTTCTGGACCGGGGTGACGGTGCGCGGCAGCGGGCGGGCCGGCCGCTGCAGGATGGGGAGCATGCTCACGCGGCGCCCTTGCCGTCGGACTCGGCGGCGTGGTCGACGGGGATCGTGTCGAGCAGGCGGCGGGTGATGGACTCGGTGCCTTCCAGGATCGCGGTCAGTGCTGCGGCGCGGATCAGGTGGGACAGGCTGCCGATCATGCCGCCGGTGCGGCGGTGCAGGTAGCGGTCGAGGGCGACCAGGCTGCCGGGTTGGTGGCGGTGCAGCCGCAGCGCACCTTCCAGGGTCGCGACGAGGGCTTTCCATTCTTGCTGGTAGGGGAACGGTCCGGTGTTCACCAGGACGCAGCGTCCGGCGATCTGCTTGCCACGTACTCCGGTGAAAAGCCCGGACCGTTCGACGTTGATCCCGGCATAGACGAAGGTGGCTGGCAGGTGCTCCGTGAAGTACTTGAGGTGGTCGGACATGTCTTCACCGGCCGTGGTAGCGAGGTTCAGATTGTGGATTTCGTCAACGAGCACCAGTTCGCACCGCGCCTCGATCAAGATCTGGCAGACCGCGTCGGCGATGTCGGTGACGTTGAACCGGGGTTTGATCGCGGGCAGGCCGAGAAACCGGGCGAACTCCGCGGCCAGTTTCCGCGGCGAACCTTTCGGTGGGGTGGTGACATAGACGACCGGGATCCGGTCCGGCCCAGGGTTGTGGCGTTCGCGGATCATCAGCTCGTGGGTGCGGCCGAGTTGTTTGAGCGCGGTGCTCTTCCCGGTGGTCCACGGTCCGGACACCACCAGGCCTCGGCGGGCACTGATCTCCCGTCGGTTCAGCAGAGTCAGGAGCCGTCCCTGGCGGGTGACCTCGCGAATGGTCGAGGTGGCGACGACGACCATCTCGGAGTGGTAACTGATTCTCGCTTCGTCGTAGGCTTCTCTCGCGGTGCCGGACAGCCCGTGCCACTGGTCGTCCGGAAGCAGCTCGAACATTGCCGGCGCGGAGTCGACGAATCGACGCCACCCGGTGAGAGTCGTCGTGGGCTCGCGACGATCGGCGTCCGCATCGTCGTGGGCGACGTAGTTCACCACCATTTCTTCGCTTCCTCGCGGGCGTCGAAGATTCCTAGGGGGATCACCTGCGCCAGTTCCTGGGCGTCGTCCTCGTCGTCCGCGGCCTCGTCCTGCTCTGACTCCACCGGAGGGGACTCCGGCCGGGGCCATGTCTGTGTGACAGTGGCGCGGGTTCGCGCGGCTACTTTCTTATCGGCCGTCGAGGGCTCCTTATCGTTGACCGGTCCCTCCTCGGCCCGGTCGAGCAGGGCGGCGACGGCTTGGGCGACCTCGTGTTCGGTAGTGGGGTCACCGCCACGGCGCGCGACGATCTGCTGGGCGTGTCTCCATGCCTGGTCGCCGAAGGGCGCGGGCGCGCTGTGCAGGTGCGTCCAGGGTGCGGTGATCCACCCGCCGTCATGGTGGTCGCGGATCCAGATCCTGGTCACGTCGTAGGGGTCGTAGTGGACCTCCCAGAGGCCCTTTCTGGCGGCCACCCCGGAGTGCTGGCGGCGGTAGGGGTTCAGCGCCTTGGTGTCGTAGCGGCGGTGCCGGATCTTGACTCCATAGGAGTTGATCGCTCGCCAGGTGATGGGTAGCAGTTCGATGTAGTCGTCAGCTGTCAGCGGGACGGGCACATATCCGGTGGTCTCGACCAGGGCCGCATACTGCTCGTTCGGGGTCGGCACGCAGCCCGGTGTGACTGGGTGGCGCAGCCCGTCATGGGGTCGGTTCTGCCAGAATGCGACGATCCATTCGTCGAGTAGTTCCTGAAGCTCGAGTATCGACCAGACGGCGGTCTGCTCGGCGTTCTGGCCGCGGTGTTCCACGCTGTTGCCGACATAGCCGGCGACGTGTTGGGCGAACAGGGTGTCAATGGAGTTGAAGCTGCGCTCGACCGCTCCTTTCTCCCAGGGCGAAGCCTTGTGGGTGGTCTGGAAATTGATGCCCATCGCGCGGCAGGCTGACCGGAAGGTCTGGGAAACGTAGACCATTCCGTGATCACAGACGATGGTTTCCGGCACGATGACGGGCCGGGCCGCGGCGTCTCGCAGCCGCTCGTCAATCTCCACGAGCCGCCGGTGCGGCAACACCGACCGCGACATGCGCAACGCGTCCGTCCAGCCTGGGCGCATGGGCTCTGGCGTGAGCGACCGCGCGAGTAGAAGGGCCGCGTCCACGGCCTTCGTCGTCGGCCGCAGCACCGCCGCCGGGATCGTCCGGGTCGCCAGGTCGATCATCCACGTCAGCTCGACACGGTCGACCAGCCCGCCATCGAGGACCACGCGAACATCCAACGGAGTGGAATCGATCTGCAGCCATTCCCCGGGACGCACGACACCGACCGCCCCGAACGGCCCACTGGGCCGCTTCGCCAGTGACCGGCGTGTGCGCGCCGAACCGAAGGTGTGTTTGCCTGCAGAGATTCGTTCCACGAGCCGGTAGAACGTCGCCCGCGACGGCATGACGGACGACGGTTCCAGGCTGTGTTGGACGACGAGGATCTGCTCCACCCGCCGCTGCAAACGCCCCACCGTCCCGGTTGACCGGTCTGTCTCCTCCGCGACCGCCTGCCGAACGGCCTCCACCACCCGGTCGTCGACTCCGGTCGCACGGCGACGGGTGACGCGGCCGTCGACCAGGCCCCAGAGGCCCTGCGCCTCATAACGCTGCCGCAACCGCTGAAACGTGCTCAACGCAATCTTCTGGCCGCCCGCCTCCAGCTCGGCGACCTTGGCGATCTCCCGCTGCCGCAGGGTCCGTGTCTGCGGGTCGTACTGCGGCCTGACGGCCAAGCGGCGATCCGCTTCCGGCGGACGGCCGCTGAGCACCTCGACGATGTGCTGTTCCCACCAGCGTGCCTGCTCGACCACTTCATCTGGCAGGCCTTCCAATATCCCCTGCGGCGGCAAGGCGGCACGCCTCAACGACGGCGTCACCACCGAGAACCCCGGATCCGTGAACAGCACTGTCAACGCGACGACGGATTCCGTTCCCGTCACGTCGACCAGCCGGACGGCGGGCCCCGTCAGCGCGGCGACCGTGTGCACAGCGCCGCGGAAGAGCACCTCGTGCCCTTCCGCGAGCACCGGCGGCCGGGAGACGGTCACGATCCGCCCGTCCCGGTCGAAACGATCGACGCCGCGCTCAGCGGCGCCGACGCCACATCGGTGGCGAGAACACCCACCCACAGCAAATGGAACAGCACCGGCAACACCGCGACCGGATCACCCACCTCACGCGCCCCAGCCAGCAAAGGAGCCGGTTCGCTGAACACCCGCCGTAGCCGAGACGCACGCTCGTCGTGGAGACACCGGGGATGCCGGTAGCCTGCCAGCCATCGCAGGTTGGCCGCCAAGACCGCGTCCACCGCACCGACCCGCCGGTAGTCCCAACCCACGGCGGCGCAGGCCCGCGCCGTCACCGCGAACGCCTCCGCATCCTCCACCGGGATCCGATCGTCATGGCGGACATCGACGACCACGCCGGTCCCATCCCGCAGCCGGGCGAAGAAATCCGGCGCATGCCGGCGCGTCTTGCCGGCCGCCTGCCACGACAACCAGAACGGCTGGGACGAGAACGCTACGACCTCGGAGTCAAAGTCGAGCGCCATAACCTGGTCACGTTCCAGCCACGACTCGAAACCCACATGGTCACCGGTCGTTGCTGCCCACCACAGCCCCGGGAAGTGTCGCTGCCCCCGCCACGAGGGGAACGTTCGCACCGGCGGAACTGCCTCGAAGCGCACGTTCCAACTGCGAGACAGCAGTTCTCGCCGCTCGCTGCCATCCGCGGCGAGGTAGAGCACCCCGAACTCCGCCGCCGAGGCGATGTCAGCTGCCACAGCCAGCGAACCGCCCACCACGTCACCACCACGCAGATCGCAACCTTGGTCCGGGTCGCCAAGACAGTAGCGATCAATGCCTCAGATACGCGAGACGACACACCGGATGCCTCAGGTCTGACGAGACTGCCTCGGCTCCAGTGAGACGGGACACTAGGGGACTGGACAAGCTGCGACGGCCGCCCACCCTGGTCCACTCTGACTCTCGATAAGCAAGGTTATCGAGAGTCAGAGGTTTTCGTCGCTCAACTAGAAACGTTTCGTTCCGTCGTTCCGTTTCGTTCTCTGCTACGTTTTGACGTAACGGAACGGCGGAGGCGGCCAGCCGGATCGCCGGGCTCAGGAGGGATGGACGTGCCGGGGATGAAGGCGGGGCAGGAGGCGCCGGTGACGAAGGCCGGCACCGGCGGAGCCGAGCCCGCGGTACCGGGCTCCGGCTCGCCCGGCGACGGCCACGCCGCCGCCGGCAGCCGGCGGGCAGCCGGCGAGGATCCGGCCGTGGCAACAGCCCCGGCTACGGGGGGCGAGGCAGCGAGGTCGCCCGGGAACGACGCGCCGCCGGCCGCCGTCGCCGTCCCACACGCCCGCATCCCAGCTGGCCGGATCCCGGAGAGCACGGTGTGCGGCTATCCGGGATGCGGGCGGCCGTGCGCGTCCGCCGAAGGGCCCGGGCGGCCGCCGGCGTACTGCGACAACCCGGCGCACACCCGGCTGTCGGCCTACCGGCGCCGCCGTGAGCTCACCGCGGCGGCGGATGACCCGGCCGATGGCCTTGGGGACGCCGCGGCTGCAGGCAGGCGAAGACGACCGGGACCCGCCGGCGGTGCCCGAGGGGGCGCGGCCGGTGCCCCCGGCGAGCAGGCGGCGCGGCCGGTGGCGCTCGCGCGGCTGCGCGCCGACGAGCTGGCCACCCATGTCGGTGAGCTGGCCACCGAGCTGGGGCGCACCCTGGACGCGTTCGCCTCCACCCTGGGCCGCCTCGGTGACGTCTCCGCCGCCGAGGCGCAGGTCGAGGCCGCCGAGGCGGACGCGGCGCGCCGGGTCGCGGACGCGGCGGCCCGCGCGCTGCGCGCCGAGGCCGCCGCCCGCGACGAGGCGGCCGCCCGGGCCGACGCTGACGCGGTCGCCGCCGAGGCCGCCGCCGCCCTCGACGACCTCGAACTCCGGCTCGCGGCCGCCGAGGCGATGGCACGCGCCGCCCGCCGCGACGCCGACGACGCCGCCGAACGCGCGGCCGGGCAGGCCGAGAAGGCCCGCGCCGACGTCGAGGCGGCCCGCACGGCCGCCCGGGAGGACATCGCCGCTGCCCGCCGGGAAGCCGAGGAACGCGCCGAGGGGGCGCGAGCCGAGGCCGCCGCCCGGCTCGCGACCATCCGGGCGACCGCCGAGCGGGAAATGGCCGCCCTGCGCGGCCAGGTCGCCGCGGCGCGGACCGAGCTCGGCGCGGCCAGCCGCGACGCCGACACCGCGACCGCCACCGTCGGGGAGCTGCGTGCCGAGCTCGCCGCGCTGCGCGCGTCGGCCGCCGCGGAGCGGGCCGCCGCCACGGCCGACCTCGACCGGGCCCGCGCCACTGCCGCGGCCGACCTCGACCGGCTGCGCCGCGACGCGGCCGAGGAGCTGGGCCGCCTGCGCGCCGCCGCCGACGCCGAGCTCGCCCGGGTGCGTGCCGAGGCAGCCGCCGCCCGTGAGGCCGACCGGGCCGCCGCCGACGAGCGGGCGGCGGTCCTCGCCGAGGCCCGTGCGGACGCTCGCGCCCGCGCCGAACGCGCCGAACGCCAGGCCGACGAGCTCGCCACCCAGCTGGCGCGCCTCCGCCAGGCGGCGAACGCCGGCTGAGCCTCGACCGGACCGGCTTCCGAGGAACAGCGGGAGGAGAAAGACCGGCAGGGGATTGCCCGCGGATCATGCGCGGCTGGAGGCGCAGCGCCCCGGATGGCGGCCGGCGGGGATGGGCTACGGTCGAGATCGTGGCTTCTCTGGATCCGGAGGCGGCGCGGGCGGCGCTGCTGACCGAGACCGATCTGCTGGCCGATCTCTATCGCGACTCCGATCCCACCACGCCCGTCCCGACCTGCCCGGGCTGGACCCTGGCCGGTCTGGTCGCCCACGTCGGTGGCGCGCATCGCTGGACCGCGACGCTGGTCGCGCTCCGGAGCACCGAGAAGGTCGACTACGTCACGGTCCCGGAGGTGCGGCGGCCACGCGATCAGCAGGCCGCGGCCGAATGGCTGCGTGACAGCGCCCGGCAGATCATCACCGCGGTCGGCGCGACCGGATCGGATGTGCCGGTGTGGACCCCGTTCGGAGTGCTGCGACCGGCGGAATGGTGGATCCGGCGACGGCTGCACGAAGCCACCGGGCACCGTGCCGACGCGCTGCTGGCGCTCGGCCGCGAGGTGGCCATGGCACCCGCGGTCGCCGCCGACGGCCTGTCCGAACTGCTGGACCTGATCGCGACCGGACCGCCATGGTTCGCAACACCGTTGGAGGACGGGAACACCCTGACACTGACCGCGACTGACATCGACGCGATCTGGTCCGTCGCCCGCAACGGCGACACCGTCGCGTGGACCGGGACACCCGTGACGGCCACGGTGACCGTCTCCGGTGCCGCGGTCGATCTGTATCTGCTGGCGCTGCGCCGGATATCCGCCGGCTATGCCCGGCTGGCGATCTCCGGCGATCCGAAGGTGCTCGACACCTGGCTGGACCGTACCGGCTTCTGATCCACCGAACCGCGGCAGGACCGAGCCGCGACGGACACCCGTAGCAGGGGGGCGACCGGAATACAGGGGAAAGCGGCCTCAGCTGCTGACGGTGCCCCTGTCACTCGTCGACGATGAGGTGACCGAGGGCTTTGATCTTGTCGTCTTCGGTGGGTCGGGTGTAGATCCGGACGGTCTCAAGTCGGGAGTGGCCGAGTAGTTCGGCGACGGTGACCAGGTCGGTGCCGCCGCGCACGAGGCTGGTGGCGAACGTGTGTCGCAGGACGTGGGCGGTGGTTTTCTCGTCCAGGCCGGCGGTCGGATTCCGCGCGCGGCTCGCGCAGCGCCGTCGAGGACCAGCCGGTCACGCGGCCTGGTGTCTGTCGAGCCAGTCCAGGAGCAGGTGGTTGAAGGCCTCTGGACGTTCCTGATGAAGGAAGTGGCCGGCGCCCTCCCAGAGATGGATCTCGTCGTGCTCGCTGGTCGGAAGAACCTTCTCGAAGTCCGCGGCTGCCTGGGATGCGTGCACCGTGAGCCGGGGATGGCGCCGTGCCTTCAGGTAGGTCGCGGCGACCTCGCCGCGTCCGATGCCGTTCTCGCCGTCGTAGAGGCCGAGAATGCAGCCCGTGACGACATGCTGCGGCGTGCCGAGCAGCCGGCGGCGGTGCCACGTCGGCAGGTTCGACGGGGATGTGGGGGTGTAGAAGGCTGCCTCGAACATGGCCGCGGCGGCGGCGAGGGGTGCGGGCCCCCGCATTGCGCCGAGGACGGGGGCAAGTGCCGCGTCGGGGGCGTTGTAGACCGGGTCGACGAGGACGAGCGCATGGAGGAGTTCGGGGTGGCGCACCGACAGCGCGGACGTGACGACGGTGCCCATCGAATGGCCGACGGCGACCGCCGGGCCGACGCCGAGATGGCGCAGCAGGGCCGCCGCGTCGTCGGCCAGGACCTGCGGGCGGTAGGGGCCGGTGGGTGCCGATGACCGGCCGTGTCCGCGGTGGTCGAGGGCAATGACACGGTAGGCGTCGAGCAGGACGGGAATCTGCCACGACCAGTCGTGGGAGTCGCAGGCCCAGCCGTGTAAGAGCAGCACGGGCGGTCCTTCGCCCTCGTCGGTGAAGAAGAGTTCCGCACCATCATGACAAAAGATCGGCATCGAGATCCTCGGGTCTCATGAACGCACCTCTGTTCCGGGGGTGCAGTTCCCTTGAAGTGACCCCATCGGAGCACCATCTTCGAGAGTCCGGCGGTGAGCCTGACGGGCAGGCCAGCAGCCCAGCTCACAACTCCAGCTGGGAGACGGCTAAACGATCTCCCTTCAGAGGAACTGCACCCCTGTCCCGGACGGACAGAAGATTCCATGACGAATCGTACTTTCATGGCCGCTTCCCCGGCCAGGAAGCCGCCGATAAATTAGTCCAGTTCTTGATGTTGCTTTGGTCGATCAGGTTGGTGAGGTCGTGCGCGGTCGGTGCGGTGATCGGTGCGGGTCGGATGCGCCGGTCGAGGCCTTCGAGGACGGGGGGCATCTCGTGGATCGCGTCGCTGACGGCGCCGCGGGGTGAGCCGAGCAGGCGGGTGAGTGCCTGGTGCTGGGTCTTCCAACGGTGGTGGATCACGGTGACGAGCAGCCGGTCGGACGGGGAGAAGGGTCCGCGTCGCAGGATGCGGTGGCGGGCGTGTAGGTGGTGCAGGCTGATCGGCGGATGGTCAAGGATGTACTGCTCGACCGCGGCGAGCAGAGAGGCGAACGTGCCGTCGTTCATACCGGTGATGGTCGGATGGCGTAGCCAGTCCGGGGCTCGGCCGTCCGGCTGGCCGCGGTCGACGAACCGGTGACGCCGGCGCCGAGACCGTGCGGGGTGGTGCCGGGGTGAGGGTGTAGTTCCACTGGCCGTGCCAGTCGTGGGCGGTCAGCGGGAGGGCGTCCATGACCTCGTCGGGCACGGTGAGACCGGTGTCGGCCCGCGAGGAGCATCGGAACGGAAAGTCCCGTTAAGCCGCTCGCGGGCCGTCACAGAAGATCCACCCCGCCCGGGAGATCGCCTACGACAGCCTCGCTCTGTGCGCCGGCATCACCGCCAACGCCGACCTCCGAGGCTTCTTCGCCGCCCGCGTTGACAGCGCTGTCGGCGCAAATTAGCCTCGGCTATCCCTTGTGCCGCACCGCAGGCATCGGAGGTTGTGGTGGCTGAGCTCGGCCTGCAGGACACCAACGGGATTCTGCGGCAATCCTGGGTGCGGCCACTGCAATCTAGCGCTGGCCTCGGTTGGGACCAGCTGTACCTCTCCGCGCAGTCGGAACGACCGTACCGCGCTGACTTCCCCGCCGCGCACACCCATCTTGTGGTGCTGCATGTCAGTGGCCCGGTCGCTGTCGCGCGAGGCGCCGGAAAGCACAGACGCAGCCAGACCGTCCCTGCAGGCGGCATCTCGGTGGTACCGGCCGGTCGGGAACTCGCCATGGAGCTGTTGCAGCCGCTGGAGACAATACACGCCTACCTTGCCGCAGAGGCCGTCGACGAGGCGCTGGACGAACCGATCAAGATTGCCGACGACCTCGGGACCACGGATCCGCTGGCGGAGCAGATCATGCTTGCCCTCAACGGAGTAATGCGGCAGTGGGAGCCGTGCGCCCGGACGTACGTGGATCA
>Ga0068859_100000346_pt1 | contig 46204 bp, 41 predicted proteins | sample KBSSwiS22_FD_66585 | JGI IMG/M metagenome (GOLD analysis project Ga0068859, IMG submission 66585) | Switchgrass rhizosphere microbial communities from Kellogg Biological Station, Michigan, USA - KBS Switchgrass S2-2 | ecosystem: Host-associated > Plants > Roots > Rhizosphere > Soil ... | reverse complement strand
GCCGCAACGCCGGAACAAGCACAGGAAATGCACGGGCTTATCCGGCGGGCTTTTGCTGAAAAGATATCTGAGGCAGGCGCGGATCAGCTCCGAATTCTGTACGGTGGTTCGGTGAAAGCAGATAACATCAAGAGTTTGATGAGCGGGCCAGACATCGATGGCGTGCTGGTGGGAGGCGCAAGTTTGAGCGCCGAGAGTTTTGCGAAGATTGTTAATTATCGATGAGTTAGTTATTAGTTTTTAGAACTTAGAGCTTAGTTTGGAACTGACGACGAAACCCTAAAATCCAAGCTCTAAAACCTAAGGCCCTAGATATAACTGGAGAATTAGATTTGTTAGCTTACATTTTTTACGGATTGTTCATTCTTTCGTGCGTCATCCTGATCATCGCGGTGCTGCTGCAACCGGGTAAAGCTGATGCGGGCGCATTGTTTTCAAGCTCAGTATCCAGCACGGCCTTTGGACCGCGCGGCACCCAGACGTTGCTGTCCAAGCTGACAATTGGCGCTGCGGCCGGCTTCATGTTGTTGGCGTTATGCCTGTCTCTGCCATTCATAAATGGCACGACCTCGGTATTGCAATCGGGAATTCCCGAACAGGCGCCGGCGGCAACGCCGACCCCGATCCCGACACCGCAAGCCACCCCGGCAGCGGCGACACCCGCGGCGACACAGCCCGGAGCTAACACTTCGCCTTCCCCGGCAAAGTGAAGAGCTTTTGATTTTTGAAGTCTTACCCAAACGAGCCGAAGTGGCGGAACTGGTAGACGCGCACGTTTGAGGGGCGTGTGAGGTAACTCGTGGGGGTTCGAGTCCCCCCTTCGGCACCAAGTTCTTTAGTATCAATAGGTTACGTGATATGGATTCTCTGGAGATTATTATCTCCGTAAGCCGATTCATCGATGCCGACGGTGGGACTCGAACCCGCACGGATTATTCCCGACGATTCCAAGTCCTCAATCGCTGACTTCACCCAGTCTCACCAAACACAATAAACCAATATTTACCGGAATAGTGGGCCCGCAAAGTCAGCCATATTCGGGTAGGTTTCGGAATGAGATCACGTCATCCGACCAACAGAGTCTTGATCCGTTGGGCATGATAGCGAGACATGAATCTGTTCGCCCTGGTGGGCCGTCGTCATGCAGTGTAAACCTACCACCGCAGATTCATGCTTGAACCTCTCTTTGCAAGAAAAAGTGGTTGACTTTAGCCTTGACAGGGCTATAATTGCGGCCCTCTGCTAGACCTCTTTCATGCTGAGCTGCCCGCCTATTGAAAGAGGCCAACTCACCCATGTTTGCGACCAGGCGAGCATGCTTGGAGGCAGAGGTTTCGGCAGTCATTCTTAACTTAATAGGTCGCGAACCCCCGTCACTGAGGTGGTACTTGTTTTGGTACTGAAACCTCATTATTCATAGTCGGCCTGTCGATTAACTTTGTTTGCGTGACCCAAACGGATTCTGAACAATCCGTACGGATGGACTGTCATTACACGAATGTCCAAAGAACGCACACCAAAATCTACCCGAGTATTGGTACTCAATCTGCGCCCATCAGATGGCGTTGGTGCCACTCTGAGAGATATGTTGACACCGTACGTTAGGCCAGAATCAATTGACTACAGTTCGAGTGATTTCAGCAACGGGCAGTCTATTTTCAAGAACGGCGAAGTAGTGCGCCTGGTATCTCGTTCTAATCCCGCGATTATCTTTTTGGTCGCAGCGGCGAACCTAACAACACGCACCAGGCAGTTACTCGACTTGATACGAACTACCTCTCCGCCGATTCCGGTCATGGTTGTAATTGAGGCGGGTGAGCCGAGTGAGATGTTGCAATGGCTCAAGACCGGAGCTGCTGATTTTCTCACGGTTCCGCTCCGCAAGATCGATGTTCTCCCGAGAGTCTGGCGCTTGCTCGAACATGACAATCTGGATGATCCTGTGCGGCGATCACGAATGGCTAGGCAGGGAGTCGGCGAGTTGGTTGGCGAAAGCCACGAGTTTCTCCGGGAGATTGAAAAGATTCCTTCGATTGCGAAGTGCGACGCGAGCGTTCTGATTTCTGGTGAGACAGGAACGGGCAAGGAACTCTGCGCGAGAGCTATTCACTATCTCAGCCCGAGAAAGAGCCAACCATTCATCGCGGTAAATTGCGGCGCCATTCCAGCAGACTTAGTTGAGAACGAATTATTTGGTCATGAACCTGGCGCCTTTACGGGAGCGAAGACGTCACGGCCTGGATTATTTCAGGAAGCTGACGGCGGCACATTGTTTTTAGATGAGATTGACTGTTTACCTCTGCTTTCCCAGGTGAAGCTGTTGCGCTTTCTTCAGGAAAAGGAATTCAGGTCATTAGGTTCAACAAAATTATGCAAAACCGACGTGCGCGTTATTGCCGCGACAAATACTGACTGCGAAGAAGCTTTAAGGACTGGCAAGCTACGCCGGGATCTGTACTATCGTTTGAATGTCATTCCTCTGAATCTGCCATCGCTTAGGGAAAGGGGTGAAGATGTCTTGCTTCTTGCGCGTCATTTCCTGGTAAAGCATGCGACCCAACTCAACAAGCAGATTGTCGGGTTCTCGACTAGTGCGATGCGAAAACTCTATTTCTACGAATGGCCCGGCAACGTTCGGGAATTGGAGCACATTATTATGCGCGCGGTAGTACTTTCGGGCGGTGAGGTGATCCGCGCTGATGACATCACGCTCTTGGATCAAGTCGATCCGGCTCGATCAGAATCATTCCAAGAAGCCAAAGACAGAATAGTAGCGGAGTTCGAGAAAACTTATATTAGATCCTTATTGCTGAAATGCAGCGGTAACATTTCCGAGGCCGCCCGGATGGCGCACAAGAATCGTCGAGCCTTCTGGGAACTAATTCGCAAACATCACATCTCCGTAAAGAGCCTGCGGTCAAGCATCTCGTCAAGCGTTGGACGATAACGCCTGGGGTTAGATAAAATTGTCCTGACATAATTCCTCACTACGACGTTTGATGAGATCAGTCTCATCCCGATCAGAACAAATCATCGTGAAAAGAGGTGACAGCGGCTCAATGTGAGCTGTGGCGCGTTACTTGCGGTAAAGCGTCGAGGGAAGAGTGTAAGCAGTTTATGGCGAACCGATGGCTGATGAAGACCTGAACACTGTTTACCGCATCCTGAGATATTTGGTTGAGAACCCAAATGCACAAGACACGTTAGAAGGGGTCGTCGAGTGGTGGCTGCGCGAAAAATACACCAAGCGCAATATCATGAAAGTAACAAAAGCTCTCGAGGAACTTGTCAGTGCGGATCTGATTCTGCAGCGACACGGAAAAGAGTCGCGAATTTACTACAAGATTAATCCTCAAAAACTTAACGAGATTGAGGCGCTCCTTAGCCACAGCCGTACGCCGCGGTGCGTGCGGGGTTAAGTTCGAGTCGTTCCCAGAGGCAAACCTAAGGCGGTCAAAGCAGTTTATGGAATTGACTACTCGAACGCTGGTCCCGACTGAAGAGAAACCAACTCCGCGGATCCAACCAAACGGTTTTCATGAAACGGCTCAGGTGCTGGCGGCCTCAACCGAAACTGACTGGGACGGTTCTGTCGTTGCCGCATTGCAGCGTTGGAGTATTCCGGCGCTCCGGTTGGCGCTCGGGCTAATATTCCTTTGGTTCGGCGCTTTGAAGGTGTTCGGCGTAAGTCCGGTCACACCATTGCTCAAACAGACTCTCAGTTTCCTGGCCCTGCCCACGTTTACCATCCTGTTGGGAGTTTGGGAAATGGTTATTGGCACCGGATTGTTGTTGAAACTGGCACTAAGATATACGTTGTTTTTACTCTGTCTGCATCTGGCGGGAACCTTCATAGCTATTTCGCTGGCTCCGTCACTTTTCTTCCTGCATAGCAATCCCCTCGTGTTGACCGCGAATGGAGAGTTTGTCTTAAAGAATCTCGTTCTGCTGACAGCGGGCTTAGTGATTGGTGGCAAGGAGCTATCTCAATTGCCGGCGCGTTCAGAGCGAGCAGAGATCCAGACGAACGAGTGAACTAACGGGATCTTCTCGAACAAAGAGCCACCCCAACCCAAGTCTGCCCTAGGACAAAACTGTCCAACGCTATCCTGCTGAAGACTAAACCTTTATTCCGTGTCTTTGCGGAAGGCCCCCGGACAAAAACAACCTGCTCCAGACACAAATAGCTCGCCAGTCAAAGCATTCGCCTCTGGCATAAAGCTTGCCGACCAACATCTCGTTGGCAATCCAGCCCGCTTGCACGCCCAAATCAATTCGTAATGCAGCGGGGCAGTTTCGCCTTAGTCTCACGACGACCAAGGTTCAGCAGCGGAGTGAGTTTTGAACTGAAATCAAATCGGCAGGTTCTTTGACTCTGGCCAAAACTAGTTCGCAAATGCATCTGCATATCAATCGATTTACCTGGCGCCGAATCCGTGCGCTTACCCGGAGAAGCAATTGTCGCGTTGTTTGAGGCACACGTGGCAACGGATCTCAGCTTCAGCGGGTAATCCCGGATCAGCTCTTGAAGTCCACAAGGGAGAAGACATGACAAAAAGAACTGTCCTTACCACGTTAATTGTTTTGTTGGGGTTAGTCGCGCTCTGCATTGTGTTTGGCCCAAGAGGCTATCTTGTTCAAGGCACTTCCGCCCAGGGCACCAAGGACGCCAAAGCCGTAGCTGCGGTGAAACCCGCGACGACCTCATCTGCGCCTACAGCGGACGATAACCAACTGACTCCAAAGAGTCCCGCGGCGTACGATCCCAATTGGGAGCGTGGCGAATATCCCCAGGATCAGCGGAACAAATTGCTGGCGTTTCCGAGTCTGCGACCGGGCGACATAACACCCGTCAAGCTCTATCTGTACGGTGGACCGGGCGCCTCCTCTTTCGCTTCGATCGATGATGTGGCTGATTTCGGCGAGTTCTACAAACGGCTGAGCGATCAAAAGCCGACCGTTATGTCGCGATGGAAAGCCTATCTCGATACGCGGTACGAGTTCAGCGGCAATACCGATCCTGTCGTCACGATGGCCAGAGGCAAACATATTCCGGTCGGGCCGGTGGTGAAACTTCCTGAAGGAGTTAAGAGCTGGGAAGAATTGGCTAGTCTGACTCCTGCGGAGATTATCAAACGTGATCTGTTTCCAGAAGGTTTTCGACCGTTGGCGCACCCGCTGCAATCAACCGGCCACATGCTATTTCCGCAGCGTTGGTTGACCGCACATCCCGAAGATACTCGCTTCGATGTCGACTTTGATATTCCTGAGGCTTATCTTCCCGAGTTTCCGCCGCCGCTTTTCCTGACAACTCGGCCGGATCTCGGTGACGTATCTCGCGGTGAAGAAATTACCGAAGCCAATTACTACAGATTGCTTAACGGCGTTGTCACACCCGAACAATTAAAGGGGCTTGAGAAACTTGTGATCAAGTCGAACACGAGTTGGTTCAATCAGACCAAACATCGCCTGACAAAGCAGCCGTCGCAAGGTATTGCCTGCTTCGATTGTCATGTTAACGGCCACACGAACGGCGCCATCGCGATGGATCCTGGCACGCGCCCGACGTTGGCGCGCGCGAGAATCGATACGCCAAGTCTGCGGGGAAATAACATCTTTCTGATGTACAGCCTTAAAAGATCGATTCGTTCATTAGACCATTTTGCCGAAGTCGAAGAGTACTTTGACGGCGACATTGCCCTGGCGCAGCAGATTGGTGGTCGCGAGTTCAATAAGGGCACGACCAACGTCATGGGTGACTTCAACTCAATCATTGCGTTTCCACCAGCGCCAAAACTGGATCGGCTGGGCCGGCTCATTCCGGCGAAGGCGACGCCGGCAGAGTTGCGAGGTGAGGCAATCTTTTTTGGCAAAGCCCAATGCAGCTCCTGCCATGCAGCTCCGTATTTTACCGACAACCAGATGCATGATCTGCGAGTCGAGGAGTTTTATCCTGGCAGGGCGGAAGGGTGGGCCAAGACGTTTTCCCTTCGGGGGATCAAGGATTCGCCTCCTTATTTCCACGATGGCCGGTTGCCAACACTCGAAGACTCAGTTGAGTTTTTCAACATCATCCTTCAATTAAAATTGGAAGCCGCCGAAAAGAAAGATCTTGTGGCTTATATGCGCGCGTTGTGACGTGCCCACTGAGCTGCACGATTAATCAGCGCCCATACAACCTGGACTCCGGTGGGTTATCAGTGACGGGGCGCGCAAGCCTATAGGCGATGCCGCATGACAATTTTTTCTGGTCACAGTTGCAATTTGTCGGGGGAACATTCCATGAAATGGCAAAGTGCATTGAGAGCGACGTTACTCGTTTTTGCTTGTCTGTTGATTCAAGCTGAGGGCCTCGGTCAGAGCAATTACGCAAGTTTGAGCGGCACCATTTTTGATCCTCAACGCCAAGCTATTCCCAAAGCGTCGGTTCAACTCATCTCCACAAGTACGCGCTCGGTTAGGACAGTGACCAGCAACGAGCAGGGGATTTACCAAATTATTGCTCTGCTTCCGGAATCGTACACGCTCCACGTGCAGGCCGCAGGGTTTTCGGTTTCAACCCAGACCGTGCATCTTGAAGTTGGTCAACGGACGACTTGTGATGTGACTCTCCAAGTCACTTCAGTCACAGGCACCGTGAACATTCAGAGTGAGAGCATGAATGTCCTGCGAACAACTGACGCCAGTGTCGGTGAAGTGGTCGAGCGAACCTCGATTCGCAACTTGCCGCTTAACGGACGCATGTTGATCGACCTCGTGCTGACCGTGCCGGGCGCCCACGAAAGCCACGGAGCGCAAGCGGGCGACATGAGTCCGTTGTACTGGCGTCCGGGACAACGCTCAGCCGTAAGCATCGGAGGCAATCGCCCAAACGCAAATTATTTTCTGCTGGATGGCGCAACGAATACGGATCCCACGTTCAATACTCTAAACCTGAGCCCTTCACCGGACAGCGTCCAGGAATTTCAGGTCGTGACCGGAAGTTATACGGCTGAGATGGGCGGCGCGGGCGGCGGCCAAATCAATATTGCCACTCGCACAGGCACGAATGAATTTCACGGAACGGCTTATGAGTTCTTGCGCAACGACATTTTTGACGCCCGCGCATTTAATGACATGGATTCGTCCAGTCATCTGGTGCGAAACAACTTTGGAGCCTCGCTCGGCGGTCCGATCAAGCGGAACAAGAGCTTTTTCTTTTTCAACTATGAAGGGCTGCGGCATACAAAGTCGATGACTATGGTTGACACCGTGCCCACGGCGGATGAAGTCATGGGTGACTTCAGTATGGCCGGCGTCACCATCTATAACCCGTTCAGCGCGCGTCCGAACCCGACCTTTGATCCGACGAAGCCTATTAGCCCCGCCAATCCGCAAGTCATTCGCGATCCGTTTCCGGGGAACGTCATTCCGCAGAACCTAATCGATCCGAAAGCTCAGCTGTTCTTACAGAAATACATACCTCGTCCGAACCTGGAAATGGGCATGAATGGTTGCGGGATGACTATGATGGGAGTCCCGACCGTAATTGGAGGGGGCGCCGATTGCAACAATTATCTCGACGTGCGGAACGAACATCACGTCACCGATCAGGCCACGATTCGTTTTGATCAGACGTTCAGGCGGGGAGACAGTTTGTTTGCCCGCTACTCGTTTAACAGCGAACGCGGATTCATGCCGCAGAACCTTCCCGGCTTCGGCGCCAATCACGATAATTTGTCACAGAATGGCACCGTTGGCTGGAATCACATTTTCAACTCCACGATAGTCAACACGGGGACGATTACGATTTCGCGGCTGGCGATGCATCGCACTTCCGAGAACAGCTTCACTAACGACATCGTCTCTGAGCTGGGAATCACCGGAGTTGGTTTTGGCGGGCAAGGAGCATTCGGCGCCCCCTGGTTCGCGGTACAGGGTTATTCAGGAATGGGCGATACGTATATCGCGACACCCATGCACGCCTGGGACACTATTCTCGAAGCGCGCGATACGTTGAGTTGGCAGATCGGCAAGCATAGTCTGAAACTGGGCGGTAGCTACCGCAATTATATTTGGCCGATGTGGGGGTTCTTTCAGAATCGTGGCTTCTATCAGTTCACGAATGGTTTCACCACCCGAACAGCCACGAATGATGGTACCGGTTCCGCGCTCGCGAGTTACCTGCTTGGGTTGCCGGCCGTCAAGCAACGCCAGGCCGGTGTTCCTCAGATGCAACTACGTCAGTGGTACGCCGATGCTTTCATCCAGGACAGCTTCCAGATAACTCGTAACACGACAATTCAAATGGGGTTGCGCTATGAGTACATGAGTCCGCTCAAGGACATTCGCTACGCCAATACCAATCTGGTGTTCCAGAATGGCGTGCCCTCTGTCTTCATTGGCGGTCAACAAGGATATCCTGAAGGACTAACCAACGCTAACAAACTTAAGCTCGCTCCCAGGTTTGGCTTTTCGCACAGCCTGCCGGACCACGGCATCGTGGTACACGGGGCCTTCGGCATTTTCTTTACGCCCGTAGACATGAACACCTGGTGCAACCAGCGACACAATGTGCCTTATGTTTTTCCCGAAACGCAGCAGAGCGATAACTTCACTCCCGCGCCTGGTATTGTGGCTACCCATTTCAACTTCGCGCCGGCAGTGCTGGGCGTGACTACCGTGAGCTTTGCGGCCTTTGAGCTCAACCCGCCGGCCCAATACATCGAGCAATGGAGCGCCTCAGTCGAGAAGAGTCTCGGCAAAGAGACAACGTTGGAAGTTGGATATTTGGGATCGCATGGGCTGCACTTGCAGCGTTCTCATTTGATTAACAACGCCCCTCCCGGGCCCGGAGCGATCGGCCCACGGCGGCCGTTCAAGACGCTGAGCTTTCTGCCCGGCATGGTATTGCCGCAGGACATTATCGTTGCCAACACCACCTTTCCCGTGAGCGGAATCAACCTGCTGGAGAATTCCGCGCAAAGCTGGTATGAAGCAGGTTACGTCAATATCAGACGCCGGTTCGCCCAAGGGTGGACCTTCCTGGCTAACTACACATTTGCGAAGAATCTCAGCGATGCGCCTGACTTCCGGTCACCGATGTTTGAGTCGGCCGCTCCGCAGAATAATTCTGATCTGGCGGCGGAAAAGGGACTAGCGTGTGACATCCGCCATCGTTTCTCCTTGAGTACTGTCTACAACCTTCCAGCGTTACGCAAATCTGGTTTTGCGCGTGCGCTTACCAAGGATTGGCGTCTCTCAGCCATCTTCCAGGTTCAGAGCGGATATCCTCTTACCATCTCGGTTTTTGGTGATACCGCAAACGCCGGTACGTTGCTGGGCGAGAATCCAATCCGCGCCAACTACACCGGCCAGGCAATTTTTGGCCAAGGCACACATACCGCTGCTCAGTGGTTTAATCCCGCCGCGTTCGCCACACCGGCCGCTTTTACCTTCGGCAACGTGGGACGAAATACCATCTATGGCCCAGGACGCCAAACGCTTGACCTCGCACTACAACGCGAGTTTTCAATCACCGAAAAAATCAAGTTTCAAATACGTGCCGAAGCTTTCAATGCGCTCAATCACACCAACCTGGGCACGCCTAATCGGTTTGTGAATACGCCGCAATTCGGAACTATTACTGAAGCCGCTACACCGGCTCGTGAGATTCAGCTTGGTGCGCGCCTTTCGTTCTAACCGATCGGAGGTCGGCAATGGTAAAGCTAAATCACTTCACCCGAATCCTGCTGATGATCGCAACTGCTCTGCCGGGCATTCTTCTACCGAGCCGAGATGCATGGGCACAGGGTTGATTGCCGCAAGACCAGGGAGTGGTGGTCTTCAGCGTCAACTCCTGGGTAAAGAAAGATCCAGTCGAACTAATCAAGCTGAAGCGTTTCAGCTATGGCCTCTGCTGAAGGGGGAAGAGATCGCCAAAGCATGTAAGTGACCAGCTTACGCGCCGTTTACATGATTGGAACTGATGGCCGCATCATTTACTGTCATGAAGGGCCAGACGATAAGAACCTGGCACCACTGATTGAGAAATATCTTAAGGCGCACCCATCAACCTGAATCGCTTACCCTATCAGCCGGGCCATGGTTCGATTGTTGGCCGCCGGTTCTCTATTAAGATGAGAGAAACTATTACCGCGGGACAAGGTCCTCAGAACCCTAAATTTCAAATCGTCCCCATGGTGGCGAGCGTCATTGGCATCGGCGTGTCCTGTCTGGTTCTGGGCGGATGGGCATTCAATCTTTCCGCCCTCAGAAGCGTGATTCCCGGCCAACCGCAAATGGTTCCGAACACGGCAATCACTTTTGTCCTGGCGAGCGTCTCGGTGGGGATGTTGTGGGCAGAGAAGCGATCTCAAAGCGCATACAAGTTAACTTGGATTTGCGCCGTCGCCGTCGTCCTGATCGGTTTGCTTACTCTCGTCGAATACCTTTCGGGCGGAAATCCGGGGTTTGATCGCTTATTGTTCAAAGAGAAATTATCCGCTATTGCAACAAGCTTTCCGGGCCGGCCATCCCCTCACACCGCGGTGAACTTTCTCATTATTGGAGTCGCGCTGCTATCGATGAGGACGCAAAAGGTCAGGGCCTACAGCCTGGCGCAGATTCTGGCGCTCTTGGTTGCCCTCGTCGCGCTCATGGCGTTGGTCGGCTACGTCTATCAGGTGGCCTTTCTCTACAGCATTAGCTCTTACACGGGGATGGCACTACACACGGCCGCGATCTTCGTGATTCTTAGCTTCGGCATTCTCTTCCTTCATTCTGAATGCGGTTTGATGTCATTCGTGATGAGTAATTCAGCCGGAGGGATGATGGTGCGGCGCCTTATGCCCGCAACGATTGTGGTCCCAGCTCTCGGTGGCGGACTCGTGGTATTGGGAGCCCGAGCCGGCTTTTACGACATGGCTTTTGGGACATTGCTCTGCGTGTGGGGCAGCATTCTAGTGTTGGCAACTTTGATCTGGCGCAATTCGAGAGCGTTGCATCGCTCAGACGCAAAACGCAAACAGGTCGAAGCGGCTTTAAGGAGCGCTTACGACGATCTGGAACTACGCGTCGAGCAGCGCACGGTCGAGCTTTCCAAAGTGAATGAGACGCTTAGAGGTGAAGTAATCGAACACAAAAAGTCAGAAGCCGCGCGCGGGCAATTGCTGCGCCAACTTGTTATTGCGCAGGAAGAAGAGCGCCGCCGCATTTCGCGCGAGTTGCACGATCAGATGGGTCAGCACCTCAACGCGCTAATGCTGGGGCTTAAGAACTTGAATGTTGCCTGCGGCAACGGTGCATCGCCTCATAAGAAAAGTTTTCATCGATTGCAAGACTTGACCGAGCAATTGATGGACAAGACCCATCACCTCGCCTGGGAGTTGCGTCCCGCCGCGCTCGACGATCTGGGATTGCAAACCGCGTTGTCGAATTATGTTGAGAAATGGTCGGAGCGCAGCGGCGTCGCGGCTGATTTTCACAGCCAGGGCTTGCAAAAGCAGAGGCTGCCATCTCCGGTCGAAACCGCCGTCTACCGCATAGTTCAAGAGGCGCTGAATAACGTCCTCAAACATGCCGGAGCCAGTCGTGTCAGCGTACTGCTCGAGCTTCGCTACAACCAGTTGCGGACCATCGTAGAAGACGACGGTCAGGGCTTCGATGTTGAGGCAGTTAGTTTTGCTTCTGACCGAGCAGGTGGGCTTGGGATACTCGGAATGCAGGAGCGGGTCGCGGCAGTCGGCGGAAATCTGGAAATCGAATCGCACGCCGCAGCGGGCACGACGCTGGTGACGCGGATTCCAGTTTATGCGTTCTCTTTCGAGGAGGGATTTCCCGGTGAGTACACTGCGAATCTTTCTGGCGGATGATCACGTCGTCATGCGCGATGGCTTGAAGTCTTTGGTCAATGCTCAGCCGGACATGAATGTCGTCGGAGAAGCAGACAATGGTCGCACGGCCCTGATTCAGGCGAGTGAATTGCAACCGGATGTCATCATCATGGATGTCTCGATGCCGGATCTGAATGGTATACAGGTCACCGAGCGGCTCAAGCAAGTTTGTCAAAAGATTATGGTCCTGGTTCTGACAGCCCACGACGACAGTGGCTATCTGCGACAGTTGCTGGAAGTGGGCGCCTCAGGCTATGTGCTGAAGAAAGCAGCGGCTGAAGAGTTGATCAAGGCAATTCGCGTGGTTGCGGCCGGTGGGGTTTATCTGGACCCCTCAATGGCGGGAAAAGTCGTCGGTGGATATCTCGGCAAGCGCGGGCTCCGAAATAATTCATTGGGAAATGAGATAAGCGAGCGCGAGTCGGAAGTTCTGCGGTTGGTGGCCTGGGGCTACACGAATAAAGAGGTGGCAGGTTACCTGGGAATCAGCGTCAAGACGGTCGAGACGCACAAAGCGAATCTGATGCAGAAACTTGACCTCAAGAGCCGAGTTGAAATGGTGCATTACGCACTGCGCCGGGGCTGGCTGCGCGAGGCCTAAGTCCATCACGCCAGTGACAAAACTTTCTTGAAACAGATACTCAAATGGAGATGAAACGAAATTTGCAGGTTGTTGCGTTGGCGATCGCGGCCTTAGTCATTGGGCTCGGTTCCAGTGCGGTGAACGCTCAACCCAAAGTCGCGAATAATGATGAAGAGGCGTTGAAGAAACTGATTAATGAATGGGCGATGCAGGCCGTCCAGGGGAATGCGCAGGAGCTGGAGAGGATCATGGCGGATACTTTCAAAGGCAACGCTGAAGGGATCTCTTTCAACAAGGGCATGCTCGCTGAGGCGATAAAGTCAGGCCAGATGAAAGTGGGGGCGTGGAGCATCGACGAGGTGAAGGTAAGCATAAAAGGAAATTCGGCGTCGGTCACTGGTCGCAGCAAACTGTCCAACGCGACCTACATGGGCAAAGATTTTAGCGGTGATTGGATGTGGACCGATCATTTTGTGAAGCAGCGTGACGGAAGTTGGCGGGCAGTCTCTTCTCAATCGAGACGAATCAAGCAGTAGCTCCCTAAGATTGGAAACTCTATGAAGCGGCGAGATGCTCTTAAGCTCACGTTAGCGGCTGCCGGCTCAAGCCTGGTTGCCGCCAATCGTGCGCCGGCGCAAAACCCCGAACTGCTAAAGTTTCTCTGTCCTCCCGACGGTGTGACTCCAGACCTGGTTACCCGGCCGAGTCCGCCCTCAAGGCCTTTCGTAGCGCCGCTGAACGTAATGCCGGTCAAAGAACCGGCGCCCAAATTGGATCCGCCACCCGACCCTAAGGCACATCAGCGATATCAGGAGTTCCTGCCCAAGAAGCTCTATGAGATTCGCGAGACAGAGTTTCGCTGGGTTTATCATCCCGATGCTCCCTACAACGTCGGAAGCTGGTCGTGGGGATTCGATGGAATTACTCCGGGGCCGACTTATCATGCGCGCTATGGAGAGCCGATCCTGGTGCGCAGATACAACACTCTGCCGAAAGTAGGGCAGAGCAAAGTAACCTTCGCACTGCCTCGGACTACTACCCATCTTCACAATGGACACACCGCGTCAGAGAGTGACGGCTATCCGATGGACTTTATCCAGGCCGGAGAGTTCTGGGACCATCACTATTGCAACTTCCCGTCAGGCTTCGACGATCGAGAAAAACTGACCACCCTGTGGTATCACGATCACATGATGGATTTTACCGCGGCAAACGTATATGCGGGGCTTAACGGTTTTTATCTGTTGTTCGACGAGAACGACACTGGAAACGAAAACGATCCCAGCCCGAAGGCCTGGCGACTGCCCAGCGGTAAGTACGATGTGCCGTTAATCCTTCACGACGTGCTGTTCGACGCCTATGGACAGGTCTCGTTCAATCCCTTCAACACGGATGGCATTCTGGGTGACAAATTTACTGTCAACCGGATCATTCAACCGTTCTTCCAGGTTGAGCCGCGGAAGTATCGCTTCCGCATCCTGAACGGCGGGCCCTCGCGTTTCTACCAGTTGTATTTGAGTACGGGGCAGCCGTTCGTGGTGATCAGTGGCGACGGAAATATTCTGCCGAAGCCGGTCGTCGCCGAAAGCATTTATCTGAGCGTGGCGCAACGAACTGACGTGATTCTGGACTTCTCGAAATATCAGCCGGGAGATCAAATCGTTCTCGAAAATCGCCTCGAGCAAACTAACGGCCGAGGTCCTTCCGGCAGGATGCTCGACCCAGGTGAGGGGATCATGCGCTTCGACGTAGTGCCCGCGACTGGCCCCGATAACAGTCAGGTCCCGGATCATTTTCGGCCGCTGCCACCAATGCCCGAAGATTTGAGTAAGTTCAAACATCGGGTTTGGACCTTTGATTATCTCGGCGGCCTTTGGACCATCAATGGACAGACGTTCGGCGACGGCACGCGAGTCGATGCCGAAATTGAACAGGGAACCGGAGAGGTTTGGATCCTGCGGAATAACGGCAAGAACTGGTCGCATCCGATTCATTCGCACTTCACCGAGTTCCTGTTGCATGAAGTAAACGGCAGAGTGGTCACGCGGGAAACAATTCAATCTACCGAAGGCCGTCGTCATTACGAATATGAAAGCTCCGACGTCCCGATCAAGGTTTTCATGGGCGGCCAACGGCGCGACATAGCCACGTTGCTGCCCAACGATGAGATCAAGGTGTTCATGCGCTGGGACGATTTTCTAGGTAAGTACGTTATGCATTGTCACAACGTCGTGCATGAGGACCACGCCATGATGATTAGATGGGACATCGTGCCCAAAAAGCAGGCGCGCAATTCAAGTTCGTCGCGACGGGCAACTGCTTCGGCCGTGGGAAAGAGATCGAATCTTTCGCACCGAGAACGGAATGCACCGGTTAAAGGTGAGTAATTGAGCTGAGTCTCAAAAACCAAGAGAGTTAAGAAAATGCAGCGAAGAAACTTGCTTATGAATCTGGTGGGCCGAGCCTTCGCTCCGCCGCTGGGCCCAGAAATGTCGGGCTCGTCTTTGCAGGATCCTAGATCCGCTGGCGATTGCGCGCGGCCGATCAACGGGCCTTATGCCCATCGCATCCCCAACGCGGTTGTGCGTTTGCACGACGATCGTAGCGCGTTGTTCTACAACGATCTGATTCATGGCAAGACCGTAATGATCAACTGCATAGCTACTACCAATGAGCAGTCCCTGCGCGCTTGCGCCAACCTAGCGAGAGTTCAAGACGTTTTGGGAAACAGATTGGGTCGTGATCTGTTCATGTATTCGATAACCGTAGATCCTGGGCACGACACGCCGCGGGTGCTGAAGGCCTTTGCCGAAAAACACCGAGCCAGACCGGGGTGGATGTTTCTAACCGGGGAGCGTGCCATCGTTGAGTTGCTGCGCAGCCGGCTCTTCGTTAATCAAGGCGGCCACAATGTCAATCACGATCACAATCAGATCGAGGATTGTTCGCTGGCGCTGATCCGGTATGGAAATGAAGCGGTTGGTCTTTGGGGATCGGTTCCCGCGAAAAACGATCCGACCTCGATCGCAAAGCGGTTGTCATGGATCGAATCGGCGAACACGGCGGCGCCGTCAATTAGGCGAGCAGGACCCGCGCCCTTGTCGACGTGGAAGGGAATCAGAACGTAGTCTTCACGCCGGCGAATGAATTGAGATGAGCAGTTCCGGAGGTTTGGTGATGAAACGCTTGCGCAGGATAAGCAAGTCAGTCGCTCTGGTGCTGATCGCAAGTGTGTTCGCCTTTGCCCAGCAACCGGTGATAGAAAAATGCAATTGCCCGCCTCGGGCCGCCCCGGTTACCGCCGTCACTCAAACAGCGACGAATACTCCTGGGCCGTTTGGCCACCCGCACCCGCAAATGCGGCCGTCACCGTCAACGATGACCACTATTGGCGACACGAGTCGAGTGGTGACCGGTCAGAGTCTCTTTCCCGAAAGTAACCCGTTCAAATATCCGCCGGGCACAAATTTTCTGCCGACGATATACACGAACATGTTCGATGGCTTCGGCAAAGAGATGCCCAATACTCTGCCATCGACGCCCGACGTACCTTACAACCTTCACGACGGCGATCCGGTGATCAGCAAGATCGATCCGACGTCTCCGACTGACGATCTTCTTACCGTGTTCGATTTAGCAAAGAATCTTCCGCCGGGCACGGCCAGGCCGACCAGGACCTCTACAAAGAAGGCCGCGAGCGATGAAGAGATCAAGAGAACTATTCAGTTCGGCCTGGATATCCTCGAGGGCAATCCGATTTCTAATCGCGTTTACAGCGGGCTTCCTTTACTGCATTACAAGGGGCCAGAGAAGTGCAAGAAAGTAATCCCGAGTCGCGACTCGAACGGAAACGTAATCGGCGGCAACGTAAACATTCATCAAGTCTGGTACGACAGTCACATCGAGTCGGATACTGCTTTCCTGGACACAACCGAGGTGGCTGAAGTTCCGTGGACCATTACTTATACGGTCGACGTTTTGACCAGCGGCCACGATGACTTCTCGCCCTTCGTCATGTACTTCGACGATCCCAAGCTCAGTCCGCCCGGTATGCCGCCGATGCCTCATGTGGGAATGGACCAGAGCTATTTCAATATGGATGAGGGCACGCGAACGATTTTCAAGATCAAGATGGCGCCCGGCAAATACTACAACCTGACCTACACCTGGGGCTGGAGAAATCATCCACCCCGCGTGCAGGTTTCCGAAAATGCCTGCAAACGAATACCGGATGCTACCGGCAAGAGCAAGACTCTCGTGCAATGGGAAGTTGACGTGTTTGGCGAGAACCCTTCCGCCAACGAGGCCAGCAAGCTAAAAGCGATTGCGAGGATTGGAGACATCGCCCCGGAAAAGAGAATGTGGTCTGCGTTGCGGGTGGCTCGGGCAGCCGCTGCTGCGCGCGATTATCAAACGGTGAGGAAGAAACTCGATGAAGCGCGCGAGGCTTTCCATGATTGGAAGACGCGCACGCAGCTTCCGCGCGGTGTTTCGGTTGATCGGAACGCGGACATCACGCTGCTTTACGTCAACAATACTATTTACGCCGAGATCGTCGGCGGTGGGTGGGTCGATTTTCCCAAGTGGAACTTGCGCGGAACGACCTTGAAAATAACGCTTCTGAACGGTGACTACTACGAGCACGCTTATCAGAATGTTGACTTCGGAGGCGCACGTGGATGGGAGAACCAGTTTCAATCGTCCGTTAAGACTGGCGGTTCGGGCTGCTGGTTTACCTTTGGCCGGGCGCACTGGTGGATGAACATCCCGGGGATGATCATCGTCCCACCGTCAAGTCCGTATAACGAACTAGGGATGCACAAACTACAACTCACGTACAACTACGAGCCTTCGCGGAGACTCCGGTTCTACCAATTTGACCCGGTGCATCATGACGTGGCGGTGTTCTCGGTACACTGACAAATCTCTTCTGGTTGCTGATAAACGAAAAGCAATGAGCAGCGAAAGCTACAATCTTCAAATCCTGGTTTACGACCCCACGTTGAACTACAGCAGATGGGCGACCTTGTCATTCACGGTGGCGCCGGATAACAGTCTTAAAGGCACCTTCGAATACACCGGCCCTACCACGACGCTGAGCGGAAAAAGGATTCCCGGCGCGAACGGGGCTGAGGATACCTACGCGCTGGATGGCCAAGGCGTCAGCATTCGCATTTCGTCCTATTCCGATTTTGGCGCCGAGTTTCCGGTGGCTGGCGTCGCCAACATCCTTGAATCGGGTCCCTACTTTTTGATCGGCAAGCAAGCTTAGACCTGCCTTTCATTCCAAATCCCTGGAAAGCACGCAGCGTATTTTTCCGCCCATCAACCCACCGCGCTGAGTGGTTCAAATAGCGCACTCAGGGAATTCCCTGATCAATCAGAGTCTTCCCTGACCACTTCTGCTCGTTGCCCCGATGGTCACGGCCGCCCGATAAGTGTGAGATAGATGCGGATCTTAATACAGCTCGCCTGCCGGGAAGCGGGACAACATACTTTAACTCACTCAAGAACTGAACAACTCCCGGAAAGAGCTGTTTTTGCCAGCCCACATTGAAGTCCGGGCGTGGCCCAAACACCAGGAAGTTTCAATTCCTTGTGCCAGGGATTTCGGATTGAGGAGATTCCGGAAATGAGTACTGAAGAAATCAGGACCAAAGTCAAAAAGTCCATCGTCAAGATAGCTAACATCAACTTTGACGACATACCTGACAACGCATCGTACAAGGACGACCTGCAACTCGACTCCCTCACGATTCTCGAAATTGCGGTCGATGCCGAGTACCAGTTCCAGGTCAAACTCTCGGACGACGATCTGGGAGTGCTTCGGACCGTCGACGATACGGTGAGGATGGTTCAGCAATACTTGAGTCCAGTAATGGCCGCCTAACTATGGATCGAAGAATTGTCATTACCGGAATTGGCGTAGTAACTCCGATCGGCATCGGTTGTGAGATGTTTTGGAACAACCTGCTGGCCGGTCAGTCGGGCATCGCTCCGGTCCAGTCATTCGACACTTCCGAATACAACGTTCATCGCGGAGCCGAAGTAAAAGAATTCAATGCTGAAGATTACATCTTGAATCTCGACGCAGCTCACCTGGGACGCGCTTCTCAATTTGCGATTGCCGCCGCTAGGTTGGCCCTCGCGGATGCCGGCGTGGAAATTGGTTCCCTTGACCGGAAGCGGGCAGGAGTGTCTATGGGAACCACCTCAGGTGAGCCGCGCGAGGTAGAGCGTTTTGATGACGCGTACGTGAGCAAGAAGCTTGATCGAATTGGCCCGGAGTTCATTCAGCTCTACCCGTGTCACGTGATCGCCGCGCACGTGGCGAGCGAACTGCAGTTTGCGGGCGTCAACACCATGATTCCGACGGCTTGCGCGGCCGGCAATTACGCGATTGCGCATGCGCTGGACGTGATGCGCGCGGGACGCGCAGACCTAATGCTCGCCGGCGGCTCAGACGCTTTTTCGCGCATAACATTTACTGGATTTGCCAGACTCGGCGCGGTCGCGCCGGAAATCTGCCAGCCCTTCGATCGTTTTCGCAAAGGCATGATCCCGGGCGAAGGCGCCGGTGTCCTGGTGCTCGAGCCTTTGGATCGCGCGCGTCGCCGGGGAGCCCGGATCTATGCCGAAGTTGCCGGCTATGGCCTTTCCTGCGACGCGCACCATATGACCGCTGCGCATCCCGAGGGCGCCGGAGCGGAACGCGCGATGAGACAGGCGCTCGCAGACAGTCGCACGAACTGCGAAGACGTTAGCTACATCAGTGCTCATGGAACGGGAACAGCAACCAACGATCGCCTCGAGACCATAGCAGTCAAACGTCTTTTCAAAGATGAGGCTTATCGGATTCCCATCAGTTCAATCAAGTCGATGCTCGGGCACACGATGGGCGCAGCCTCGGCCATCGAGGCGGCAGTGTGCGCGCTGGCGGTCTTCAGTAACCGCATCCCTCCGACAATCAATCTGAACGATCCCGATCCTGAGTGTGATCTCGATTACGTTGCGAACTCTGCGCGCGAATTGCCGGTGAATATTGCGATGAATAATGCCTATGCGTTTGGCGGCAACAATGCCTCACTGATCCTCAGAAAGCGAGAGCTATTAAATTGATCGGAAATCGAGTCGTGATTACCGGGGCCGGCGTGATTTCACCTCTGGGTGATTCGCCTGCCCGTCTGCACGATTCGTTGGGCCGAGGCCTCAGCGCGATCAAGCCAATTAAGCTCTTCAGCACCGAGGGACTTGGCTGTCCGCTCGGCGGCGAGATCGCCGATTTTGACGCCACGAAATACCTGGGCCAAAGGAACCTGCGGCCACTCGACCGAACGTCTCGGCTGGTTGCGTCAGCGGCGCAACTCGCCCTGGCTGATTCCGGATGGTCGATCGAGATGAGAAACGTTCAAGAGATCGGCCTGGTGTTGGGGACGATGTTTTGCAGTCTGCACACGATCTCAGAATTTGATCGGCGCGCGCTCGAGGCCGGGCCGGCCTATGCCAGCCCCATGGATTTTTCCAACACCGTAATCAACGCCGCGGCGGGCCAGACTGCGATTGCCCACAACCTGCGCGACGTAAACACAACCATTTCCACGGGTGTTACTTCAGGTCTCGAAGCGATCTCTTACGCGACCGAGCTGATTCGTTCAGGTCGGGCCCGGGCCTTGTTAGCAGGCGGCGCCGACGAATTGTGTTTCGAATCGTTCTACGGATTCGATAGGGCCGGGCTGCTGTGTAGGTCAAATGTGACGGCAGGGGATTTCCCAATTCCATTCGACTCACGACGGAATGGTTCGGCCCTCGGCGAAGGCGCCGCCTTGTTGATGCTCGAGGATGTCGCGTTGGCCCGCGAACGCGGCGCCAAAATACTTGGGGAAGTGGTTGGGCATGGCAGCAGTTACGACTGCTCACGCGGGCAAGACAGCGTCCAGGCAGTTGAGGCCATCGCGTCCGCGATCAGACACGCGATGAGCGATGCCTTCTTGTTGCCGCACGAGATTGACTGCCTGAGCGCTTCGGCCAATGGCAGCCGGGGCGGAGATCAGCACGAGGCTGAGGGAGTAGTTGCCGGCCTTAACGGCCAAACTCAAAAACTGCCGGTGACCGCCATCAAATCCATGCTGGGCGAAACATTGGGTGCATCGGGTCCGATGCAGGCAGTTTCTCTGTTGGAAACAATGCGCGACGGGGTGCTTCCCGGAATACCACAACTCCACCAGGTTGAAGACGATTTTCCGCTCACGATGGCGCGATCCAAAAACCAGGAAGCTGACGTGATAAATGGTCTGATCAATTCGATCGGCTTCGATGGACATTGTTGCTCCTTGATCCTGTCCCGCGGCGAGGAGAACTAGAGACTTGTCATGGCGATAATTGTTATCAGGACAAAGTATGTGGCCGAAGCAGACCAGCTGGAGAATCTTTTGAAGGATCGCGATCTAACGATCACCCCCGAAGCTCGAAAGTTGCTCCGTTTGACTGTGCAAGGTTGGCATGAAGAGCCCCCGGAATTCAGAGACAGCGCGATGCAAGATCAGGAGAAACTCAAATCTCTTCTTTCGATGATCGTTGACGACGCAACAAAGGAAGAACACGTGTTGGCAAAACGCGCCCAGGGAAAGCCGGTTGCCTTTTCCGACCTTTTCGAGGGACTGGCGAAAGCAGGTCGTCGAGTCGTGCGAGATTACGTTCTCAAAGGATTCAGCAGCGAAGAGGCATAGCCCATGAGCGATGGACCCGTTGTCGACCACAAGAGTAAAGCCGGCGAACTCGCTATCGATGCCTTGAAGCAATTGTTGACCCTGGCAAGTGCGGTGCTGGCGTTAACCATCGCTTTCATCAAGGACGCGCTCGGCTCTGCTCGCTATAAAGCCTCGTGGACCTTTCTCGTGCCCATCGCGTGGGGCCTGTTGGCGTTGGTTATCTGGAGCGCGTGGGTGGCCATCCCCGACGCTTGCAGCAAAATGGCGAAAAACTCGGAATACGTTTTCGCGAACGGAAGGCCAAAGATTCTGGCAATCATCGCACAGTGGTCTTTCGTGCTGGGTCTGACGCTGTTGACAATGTTCGCAGTGATCAACTTCAAACTGTTTTTTGTTGCGCAAGAGGTGGCTAAGGGTTCCGTCCCGTAGCCTTCTTTTGGAAATGAAAGAGCCTTGATGCTCAACCTAGGTCTAACTCCTGAATTCATCCATGCGACGGCATTCGAACTGGTGCCTCGAATGAAGAACCATGGCTATGTGGGCGAGTCTGTCGCGCGACGACGTGAGTGGATCGTTGCTCGCTGATTCTGTCCCGCGGCGAAGCATAGAGGAGATGACAATGGCTCAGGTAAACCCGAGATACCCAGATTATGCCGATGCCCTTATCGCAAGACTTGAAAGATGCGGAGTGCGCGTCACTGATCATTCGCGGAGGTTAGTGAGAGCAACGGTGGTTGATTGGTTGGAGGAGTTTCCTCGGGTCCCCGCAGCAAGGAAACACGCTTCCCGGACGCAAGCCTCTGCTTTTGTCCCCGGCCTCATGGCCGAGACATCGCGGAATGTTTTGAAGAGTGAGAGGCAAAGCTTTTTACGGTGGATCGTGCAATGGACCTTTACCGTGGGCTTCAAATTGGTAGGTCTTTTCGTCCTTTGGACCCTTCCCCTGTTTTTCGACAAAGAGCCCCCGGTCGGGGTCAAGAAGCAATGTCTCTTTGAGGAGTCCTGACTCATGTCCGGTCTGATTTCACCCGAACCGTCCACCCAAGTAGAGCCGCTGCAACTCGTGCCGCGGATGAAGGAGCAGGGCTATGCCGTCCAGTACGTTGAGCGACGACGCGAGTGGATCGAAAAAACAACAGGGTGCTGTCTAAAGCACGTCGGTGCTTGCTCAATACCGAGCCAGGAGATGCGCGGCAACATCGAGAATCCGATCGGCGCCATTCAGATGCCGTTGGGAGTTGCCGGCCCGCTGCTGGTTAATGGAAATCACGCGTGCGGCACCTTCTATGTGCCAATGGCGACTACGGAAGGCGCGCTTGTGCGTTCATACGAACGAGGTATGGCCGCGTTGACACGCGCCGGGGGAGTCGCCACTCGAATACACCAGGACGAAAACCGGATTGCACCGATCTTCTGCTTTGACAACGTGCGTGATTCATTCGAGTTCGCGCAAGGCGTGACCGAAGACTTTGAGGCGATTCGCGAAGCTGCTGAATCGACTACCGGTCACGGCAAGCTGGTGCGCCTCGAATGCCATCCGGTCGGCCGGGAAGTCATAGTTAATTTCAGCTACACAACCGCGGATGCGCACGGCATGAACATGATCGTCAAAGCTACCGAGCGAGCATGTCAACAGATTATGGACCGCAGCAAAGCGCGGACGTTCCACCTGTTCAGCGGATTCAGTTCAGAGAAACGAGCCAGCGGCTCATTGCTGGCCGGTGGCAAAGGAAAGAGAGTCACGGCCGGAGCCCTGGTGCATAAAGCCACGGTGAAGTCTTATCTGCACACTACACCGGCGCAACTGTCCGATCTGTGGCGCCACACCGTGTTAGGTCACCTGCAAGCTAATACGATTGGTTACAACGGACAATATGCCAATGGTCTCGCGGCAATTTTCATCGCCTGCGGGCAGGACGTAGCCAACATCGCCAACTCAGCGGTTGGCATAACCAACTTTGAAGTCACGGATAATGGCGATCTTTACGCGACCGTGACGCTGCCTTCGCTCACGGTCGCGACCGTGGGCGGAGGCACCGCTTTGGGAACCAGCCGAGAGTGCCTGGATATGCTCGGTTGTGCAGGCCCCGGCCGCGCGGCCAAATTCGCGGAAATAGTGGCCGCCGCCATTCTGGCCGGAGAACTTTCCATGGGTAGCGCCATCGCCAGCAACGAGTTCGTTCAAGCCCATGAAACTCTCGGCCGAAACAGGCCGGTGTGAGTCTATGGCCAGTGATTGTGGATGTCGCTGGTGTGACTTTTTATGAAACGACTGTTCAGAGGTTTAAGAGGGAAACCGCCGAATGACTCTTACGACGCCGTGATTATCGGCGCGGGCATCGGTGGTTTGATCTGCGCGAACCTGCTGGCGCGTGAAGGACTGCGAGTGTTGCTCATTGAGCAGCACTACATGGTTGGCGGATATTGCAGCACCTTCCGTCGCAACGGTTATACCTTCGACGCAGCAACCCATTTTTATCCCTTACTGGGAAACCCGGCGACAATCACGGGAAGACTGTTACAAGATCTCGGCATTACGAACGGCTGGATTAAAATGGATCCGGTCGACCACTTTCATTTTCCTGACGGATCGAGCTTTGCCGTTTCCGCTGATTTCGCGATCTACATCGCCAAACTGAAGTCTGAGTTCCCGGAAGAAGCCCAGGCCCTGGACAAATTCTTTGCGTTGGTCCGAGAGGTCTACATGTTTGGGTTGCTTTCGTATTTTCGCTGGCGCGATCACGACCGGCTCAAACCTTACGCGCAAATGACTGTGCGCGAAGCGCTGGACCGTCACTTCCGCAATCCCAAGCTCAAGCTGTTGCTCGCCGCTGATTGCGGGCATTGGGGCTCGCCGCCGTCGCGGACGTCATTCGTTTTCGATTCGATGCTGCGGCTGTCTTACTTTCTCGGCAACTATTACCCGCGGGGTGGCTCGCAGGCCTTTGCCGACGAGTTGGCGGTCAGATTTGAACAGCTCGGCGGCGACATTTTGATGAGTGCCAGGGTAAAGCGCATCGTCACCACGAAGGGAACCGCGGGTGGCGTCGACGTGGAAGCGGGACCAGCAAATGCGCGCCGCGCCTATCGTATCAAGGCTGGTGTAGTTGTCTCGAACGCGGATTTGCTGACAACGGTCGAGCGCTTACTTGGACCGGGCGAGGTTGATCCCGAAAGGCTCGCGGCCCTGCGACAACTCCGGCCTTCGCATCCGTGTTTTCTCACACACGTAGGTCTGAAAGATTTGCCGACTGAAACTCTGAAAGCGGCTGCGGGTTATCACTGGGCTTCGTGGAATTCGGACGAAGTAGCCACGCGCGCTTTCAAGATTTTCGTGCCCACTCTGTATGAGCCCGCGATGGCGCCGCCAGGTTGTCACATCGTGATCGTGCAAAAACTGACGGACGTTGACTACGACGCGATCGAGGATTGGACGGTGCACAAGTCCATGGTGGAAAACTACATCACGGGAAATCTCGAGCGGGTAATGCCGGGATTTTCCGGCAAAGTTGTTGTCAAATTGAGCGCCTCTGCGCGCACTTCACACCAGTTTACCCTGAACCATCGTGGCGCGATGTTGGGTTGGGAAATGTCTCCCGATCAGCTGGGCGAACACCGGCCGGCCCTCAATGGATTGGTAAAGAATCTCTATTTCACAGGTCATTGGACGCAACCAGGCGGCGGCATCACGCCGGTGATCGTCTCGGCAATGCAGGTTGCCGACCGCATCACCAACGGCAAAGAAGCACGCGGCGGCGCGCCTGCATCCCTGGCGAGCGTTGACGGCAAAAGAGAGTTTAGCTGGACCAGGTATCCGGGCCGAGAGGGAGAACCTGCGCTGCAATAGCTAGCTGCGGAAAAAGGAAATGGCGAGACGCACAATTCTGAGAGTCCTTTTACGAGTGCTGATCGTCGGCACTGCGTTGGCCGGCGCCAGCATCGCGCTAAGCCTTTTCGTAATGGCTCGCAAGGACAAAGAGCACGAGCGTTTCCTGAACACGGGCAAATCAGTCAATTCATTTCTCGCCAGCTACAAGCATGCCGTCGAAGACTCTTTCAATCGGAAAGACGTTACCGAGATCATGCGGTTCTATTCGGAGCGCTACGCCTCACCGGGCCGGGGCCGTTGGGTTCTAAAGCCTGATCAGGAGGCCGGTGACGTAGCTTGTTTCGTGCTCAAATCTGATGGGCAGAAAGACTACGCGAAGGCTGACCTGAGGGCTGAAACTGAAGTTTACCTGAACGATCTTACTTCGGTCGACGACGTTAAGTTCAAGATCGACATGATCGAAAAGGTCGAGCTCGACCGAACGGTGCAACTGACCGTCAAATTTATTCTCGACGGCAAGGACAAACAGGGTCACATCTTTCAGGACCGAAATTTCTATCGTTGGTATCTGGCCAATGAGGGCGGAGCCGATGCCTATGATTGGAAGATACTCAAGGATGAACTGGTGGAAGGGCTGCGCGTTGGGGGCGATGGACACAACTTTCAGAGTTTTGAAACCAAGGAAGAACTGGCGAGCATCGGCATTGATTACAAACATGAGCGAGATCCGAAACTCAACATCAAAGAACACGGAGCAGAGCTCAAGTTCGGTGTAATCGAGCATGGCGCTGGCGGAGTTAGCGCCGTTGATTACAACAACGACGCCAGGTACGACGTCTTCTTTGCCGATGGTAAGCGGTCAAGGCTTTACCGCAATGACGGTGGAGACGCTTCCGGCCGCCCGCATTTTACCGATGTCACGCAGGAATCAGGATTGGATGGAATCGATCAGGCGGCCGCCGGCGTCTTTGCCGACGTCGATAACGACGGATATCAGGATCTGTTCGTGACGCGATATCTCGCGCCGCTCAAGTTCTATCATAATAACGGGCCTGACAAGGAAGGCAGAATCACGTTCAGCGACTGGTCCTCGCAGATGGGATTTGATCCCGGGAATCCGCAGAACACTTCGCCGGCAGTCTCGGCTTGTTTCCTCGATTACGACCGCGACGGCTATGTTGATTTGTACGTTGGCTTGTACGGCGACGCGTTCAAGGACGTGCCGCGGCTACCCTTCTATGCTCAAAACGGGGGCGCCAACCGGCTTTATCACAACGACGGCGGCCGACACTTCACGGATGTGAGCGAGAAGAGCGGGACCGGCGACACGGGTTGGACGCTGGCGGTGGCCGCCGGAGACTATGACAACGATGGGTATCCCGACATCGCCGATGCCAACGACTTCGGCCGTAAGAATGTCTATCACAACAACCGCGACGGCACCTTCACCGAAGTCGCCAAGCAGGCCGGGGTCATAGACATTAGCGGCGGCATGGGGCTGACTTTCGGGGATTTCAACGACGACGGGAATCTCGACCTCTATACCTCGAACATAAATTCCAACCAACGTTGGTTCGGTGAAGACATGACGGTTTCGCAGTACATGCGCAATGTCGTGCGGACGAAGTACGCGCTAACAGATTTCGGGGAGTATTGGAAAGTCTACAAGTTTCTCGGTCCGGCCTGGCGTGAGCTTGGCAAGCTGAGCGGCGACGGTAACCGATTATTTCAGAACAACGGCAATGGCACCTTCAGCCAGGTAAAGAACAGTCACACCAATCGGGCAGGCTGGGGTTGGAGCGTGGCCTTTTTCGATTACGACAACGATTCAAGGCTGGATCTCTACGCGGCCAACGGGTGGATTAGTAACGCGCCCAATACAGATCTTTGACTACCCTTCACCAGCGGTGCGGTCGCACACGTGAAGCAATACAAACAGGGGGTTTTCTTTAGCGATAACTTCGTCGGTGAGAATTCATGGAACGGTTACGAGCGCAAATGTCTTTTCGCGAACGTTGGGAACAACCAGTTCATGGATGTCGCGCGACCGACCGGGTCGGACAGTATCAAAGACGGGCGCGGAGTTGCTATCGCGGATTTCAACGGAGATGGAAAACTCGATCTGGTCATGAACAACAACAATGCGGCCCCAACTTTGTATCTGAACGAGGTGAAGAGAAGCGGCAATAGCGTGGTGATCAAGTTGGAGGGAATCGCGGCGGGCGGAGGAAGTTTCCATACCAGTCGCGACGCAATTGGGGCCCAGGTTCGTTTGACGATCGCTGGGAAGACGATGATGCGACAGGTCGAAGCAGGCTCTGGTTTCGCCGCCGAAGAAATGTTGCCGGTGCATTTTGGAATCGGTCTGGCAAACAGGATTGAAGCAGTCGAGATTACCTGGCCGAGTGGCGTGGTGCAGAAATTCAACAGCGCGCAAACGGGAGATTGGCTGAATAGTCATGTAGACATTAAGGAGAGCACCCCGCAAGCGATTAGCGTTCGGCCTTATGCGGTTGCGCCGAATGCTGCGGCAGTTCGAAACAGGAAGAGTAACGCGCGGATATAGAAAATGTCGGGAATGAAAACGTTTTGTTGTGCAGGCAGTTGGTAAGAGTTGCAGCTCGCAATTGCTCGCCGGCAACGCCCGAGGGAGTGAGGATGATGACAAAGAGAAAGCGGCGGGTAATTTTCTTCTCGTCACCTTTCATCATAATTCTCGGATTGCTGATCTGGGGGAAGCTTGCCATCAATCGCGTCGAGGCGAACGCCAAACTCCTGGCGGAAACCGGACAGGCCGCGATCAAGATGCTCAACGAGTACCACACCGGAGTCGACGAGTTCGTCGCCAATAAAGACGCCCGCAAAATTCTTGAGTGCTATGCGGAGGATTACCTGAACGATCATGAAGGAGAATGGACAGAAAAGCTGCAATCCGATCGTGATGGCGTTCAGGTGTATGAATGGGATGTCGAAGGAGAACGGCTGTACCACAAGACCGATGTAGGTGAACAGGTAAAGCATTATCTGCAGCCGATAACCTCCATCGAAGAAAGCAAATTCAAACTTGATTCAGTTGAGCAGATATGGTCGCCGGATTCCGCTGTCGTCCGGGGGGTTCTTTGGCTGCGAGGACAAAGAAAAAGCGCCCGGACGAACAAAGATCAAGCATTCGAATCGCACGCGTTGATTCGGCTGTGGCTGCGGTCGAACAACGGAAAATGGGGAATCAACAAGCAAGAGTTGATTCACGGCGAGACGGTCACGGGGGATCGTCAAGGATTTACAGACATCACCGAGCGCGCCGGCCTCAACTTTGTATCGCACAGCAATCCGCTGTTCACCACGCCCGCTTGGGAGCCGAAGAAGTTCGGCATTATCAAGTATGGATCGGCCGGCGTGTCTGCCGTCGATTTTGATAACGACGGCTGGTATGACGTCTTCTTCGGCGACGGCGCGCAACCGCGTCTTTACCGGAACCATCACGGAAACTTCGTCGATGTCACCGCGGACGCCGGTTTGCCGACAGACTTGCCTGGTATCAACGTCGGCATCTTCGCCGATTTCGATAACGACGGATACAAAGATTTGTTTCTCGGATGCTACACCGGCCCCAGCCACCTCTACCGGAATGTTGCGAACCCGCAGGACCCAACCAAACGTAAGTTCGTCGACGTGACGCAAGGCTCTGGCTTGAAACCTAAAGGTGACGGCGATTTCGTGACGGTGGCCGCGGCTGGTGACTATGACAACGACGGTAAGTTGGATCTTTACCTGGGCCGTTATCTGGACGCCCGCAAGAACCTTCCGACGACACTCTTCTACACGCGCAACGGCGAGGGCAATACGCTGCTGCATAACGACGGAAGTTTTCAATTCACCGATGTAACCAAGGAGGCCGGAATCAACGAGACCGGAGTCACCCTCGGGGTGGCCTGGGGTGATTATGACGGCGACGGTTATCCGGACATGTACGTCGCAAATGATTTCGGCCGTAACGCGCTCTTGCGCAACAACCGGAACGGTACGTTCGCCGACGTTTCCAAACAGACGGGAACTCTCGATCCGGGTTACGGGATGAGTTCAACTTTCGGCGACATCGATAACAACGGGACCCTCGACATTTATGTTTCGAATGTCCATTCGGGCCAGCGTTGGTACGGCCAGGCAGCCACGCTTTACCAGTACATCGTGACCAGCACGCGCCAGGGAACAATTTTTGAGGACTTTTCCACCTACAAAGAGATCTATGAACTGGTTGGCACAGACTGGAAAGGCTATGGCGACAAAGTAGTGAAGGGAAATACGCTGCTCCTGAATGACGGCCAGGGACATTTCACGGACGTTTCGGAAAAATCGCGCGTCAATCCCTTCGGATGGTATTGGAGCTCGACGATGTTCGATTACGACAACGACGGCCGCCAGGATATTTATGCCGCTAATGGTTGGATCAGCGGCAAGAAGAAAGACGATCTTTGACTGCCCTACATTTTGAGCGCGGTCGCGCACATCAAAGATTACAAATCGGGCAAATTCTATCGGGACGAATTTCGGGGCGACATTTCGTGGAACGGTTACGAGCACAAAGTGCTGTTGCGCAACGAAGGGAAGGACGCAAGCGGAACTCTGCAATTCACCGACATCGCCATGGCGCTCGGCGCCGATGACATCAAGGACGTACGGGGAATGGCGGTCGCCGATTTCGACAACGACGGTGCCCTCGACATAGTCATGAACACCAATCCGGGCGACAGCGGCGACGTGACCAGGGCGCGTCCGACGCTGCTTCGTAACAACATCGGTGCGAAGCGGAATTGGCTGGCGGTTGAGTTAGTCGGAACGCAAAGCAATCGTGATGCAACCGGCGCGATGGTAACGGTCGAAGCGGGGGGAGCAAAGCAGTTGCGTCTGGTCTCAGCAGGTTCCGGCTTTGCTTCGCAGAATACCGAGCGTCTCTACTTTGGGCTTAATGACCAGACACGGGTAGACGCGTTGACGGTGCGCTGGCCCAGCGGCCGGATCGAAACCTTCAAGTCGATTGGGGATCAACTCATTGCGGCGGATCGATTGGTGCGAATCACCGAAGGCGCAGGAATCGAGCAGGCTGCTCTCCCGACGAAGTGAATTGTGACGAAAATCAGATGGCGAGAACCAAGGAGATTCGAATGATGAGAGTCATGCTCATCGAAGAACGTGACAGCGTGGCGAAGCTAATCGTCAGGTGCTTGGACGCTTCACCGGCGGTTGAATTGTGCCAGCGAGCTGCACAGCAGGAAGACGGTTTCGGCGGACACCTCAGCGGCGGCTACACCGGCTTTCTCGAAGAGCAAGGCATAAATGCAGTCGTCTACTCTCCTCCCGTTCGTCAACGCCGCCTTGATTTAGCAGACGCCGACTCGGTTTTCCGCCAGTGCGCAAAGGTAGGCGTCGAGAAGTTCGTTTTACTTTCGAGCGCGATGGTGTACGGGGCCAGTCCTCACAATCAGGGCCTTATGCCTGAGACCCGCCCCGTTTTCAACGGCGGCAGCAATCAAGTGGCGAGCGAGTGGCACAAGCTCGAAACGATGGCAGTTTCATGTTTTGGTGCAGCTTCCAGAACATCTACGCGCCTGACCATCCTGCGACTTGCCGCGATGCCTGTGCCTGACGGAAAGGACTATTTCAGTGATTTGTTTCGGGGACGGATTGCGGTGACGCTACCAGGCCACGATCCAACGATGCAGTTACTTGGCTGCGCGGATCTTGCGAGGGTGGTGCGGAGCGCGCTCGAAGCGGAAGAAGGCGGTGTCTATAACGTTGCACCCAGTGTCACCATCACGCTCCGAGCCGCGCTCAGGCTCGCCGGAGTGCGACGAGTTCCGATCTCTCGCATCGTGCAACGTGCCGTCCGGCCAATACTGAAGAGGGTGGGTTTGGCCCACTCGATAGACCAACTTGATTTTGTCCGGTATTCCTGGACTGTTTCAGATCACAAAATTCGCCGCGAGTTGTCATCGCAACCCGAGCATTCGAGCGCCGCGGCACTGACAAGTTTTCTCTCCGACAGGAGAGGCGATTCCAACAGGTTCGGAGATTCGCGCGAGTTTGCGTTTGACGACTTTGGAATGGACAAGCATTACATCGCCGCCTATGGGCGCACGATGTTCAAATTTCTTCACGACTACTGGTGGCGTGTCGAAGTGAACGGGCTGGATCATGTGCCGCCTCAGGGGCGGGCCGTTCTAGTGGGCCTTCATCGCGGCTTCATGCCCTGGGACGGAGTGATGGCCCTGCATCTGCTCGTCCAAAAGCTTAAGCGTTATCCGCGCTTCCTGATTCATCCCGGGCTGATCAAGTTTCCTTTTCTCTTTAATTACATGACCAAGCTCGGCGGCATCATTGCCTGCCAGGAGAATGCGGCGTACGTGCTGGAGCGCGATGAGATGCTTGGTTTATTTCCCGAAGGTATTCGCGGAGCATTTGCGCTGTATCGTGACGCCTACAAAATCGGAAAGTTCGGGCGTGATGAATACGTCAAGATTGCCTTACGTCATCGCGCGCCGATTATTCCTTTCGTGACTATCGGCAGCGCGGAGATTTTTCCGATCCTGAAAAAGTGGGACTGGGCCTGGTGGAAGCGCAACACCGAATGGCCGACTTTTCCGATCACGCCGACGTTTCCATTCCTGCCCCCGGTGCCGCTGCCGGCTAAGTGGCATACGCAATTCCTGGAGCCGATTCACTTCGAACAGCGCTATCCGCCCGAAGCCGCGGACAATCCATCGACCGTGCGCGCGATCAGCCTGGAAGTGAGAAGCGTTATGGAAAAGGCGCTGGGCGAAATGCTGCGCCGTCGTAAGTCGATTTTTTACGGTTCAATTTTCAACGGACAAAGTGGTCAACGACTCAGTTATGACGAGCCGATCATCTACAAGGAAGAACTAACTTGACGGTCTTTCTGGCAAATTCGCGCAGGGCTTTTCATATCGTCGGTGTCTTGATCCGGCACGGGGTGGCCCAACTGTTTGACGCCCTCTTGATTCGCTGGCCGCGGCTTCGGGTGCGTGGAAATTTCGAGCACCACTCCGGTCCCGAAAGACTTCGCATGATCTTCGAAGATCTTGGCGGAACGTTCATCAAGTTTGGCCAGATGCTCGCCCTCCAGCCGGATATCTTGTCTCTCAAGTATTGCAATGAATTGTTCGACTTGCTCGATCGCTGTTCACCTTTTGACTTTGCAGAAGTCGAGCGGATTTTCGTTGAGGAAACGGGAAAAAGGCCGTCTCAAATCTTTGACACTTTCGAGAAGCAGCCGCTTGCCACCGCTTCGATTGGACAGGTTCACGTGGGCTATCTGCGTGGCCGCAAGGTAGCCGTCAAAGTGCAACGGCCCAGTGTCGATACTGACTTCGCCGGCGATATCCGATTGATGATTACGACAATGCGGCTCATCAAGCGCCTGCGTTTGAGATTCCTCTACTGGATGATTGAACCGATCAGCGAGTTCGTTGCCTGGACGCGCGAAGAACTCGATTACCGGTACGAAGCCCGCTACATGGAGCAACTGAGACGCAACGCCCAAAACAACCTCCACGAGCGCGTGCCGGAAGTCATTCGCGAGTACGTGACGCGGCGCATTCTGGTTACGGAGTACTTTGAAGGTGACACGGTATTGGCTTTTCTGCGCGCGATGGAATCCCACGATGAACTGATGTTTCATCGTCTGAAGGTTTCCGGATTCAATGCGCATCAGGTGGCCCGCCACATCATCGACAATTTTCTTGGGGACGCATTCCAGCATGGCATCTTTCATGCCGATCTGCATCCGGCCAATCTGCTGATCCTGCCGGGCAACGTAGTCGGCTATGTCGACTTTGGCATCACCGGCGTTATCAGCACCTACTCGCGTCAGAATCTCATCGCTCTGACACTCGCCTATACCCGCGGCGATCTGGAAGGTATGTGCGAAGCATTCTTCAAAGTGTCAGCTATCGACCGCGATTCAGACACTCAACGTTTCCGCGACGGGCTGAAGCGCCTGGCAGACGGTTGGTACGAGATGAGCGGTAAGCGCCGGCGATTGCGCAAGAACTTTACGCTGGTAATGCTGGACATGCTCAGGCTTTCGCGCGCCACCAGCATTTGGCCAGAACGAGATGTCATCAAGTACATCCGATCTTCGATCGCCATTGATGGGTTAATCACCCGTTTCGCTCCCGGATTCGACGTGGGCCGTCATCTGGAGATGGTTTGTGATGGCTATCTCAAGTGGCAAGTGCGCAAATCTCTGCTGGCGTACAGCACTCTGGTGGGATGGGCGAGCTCAAGCGAACACCTGATGCGAGACGGTGTATTCAGAGCCGCCAGCGTCCTGCGGCGGTTTGCCCTGGGTGAGTTGCCGGTAGACGGAGATATCGGCGAAGCCGGCTCGGAAGACGGTGACTTGCGGCACAGGGCGATGCGACTGGGAGTGTTCCTGTTCGCAACTTCGTTGATGATCAACGTAAGCACGACGCACCCGCAAATGGGCTTCAATCTTTTTACTGCGGAACTGGTAGTCGTTATCTGCGCCTTGTTGATGTTGTTGCGAACAATTCGCGAGTTGTCCATGAGGCATCAAGTCAATTAACAGTCGCACCAATCGCGTGCGCTTTTGCGGTCTTTGTAATGCAGCAAGGAGAAAAATAAATGCGAGAGTTTACCAAGTCGGCTTTCAGTTATGCGTGGTCATCTTCGCTGTTCGGCCTGCAACAGGCGGCACAACTGTTGAGGCCGGACGGCTGGCGACAGAACAACCGCGCGATTGAATCCTTCGAGAGAATTGCCAAAGTCACTGCCGAAGAGATGGGCGAGGCTGCTCGGGGTACGTTCAGGTTTGGCGACGACATGCAGCGAAAAGGCGTCGACATCATGTTCGGGTTCTTGACCCCCGGGACACCCGATCGCGCCAAAGGTCAACCGAACGCGCCGGGAGCGCCGGCCGCTGCTTCAGCCGGCGCTACTGCTTCCAACGCGGGCGAGCAAGCGGTGGCGGCGTTCACCCAGGGCATTCAGGCTTTCACTCAAACCGCCGGCGTCATCATGCAATCCATGACAGGAATGGTTTCGACTCCTGGTTGTGGAGGAGCCGCGTCGCAGCCAACGGGCTGGGGCCCGGTGCCTCCGCCTCCGAACACCCAGGGTTGAGCCAGACACATCACGGGCGCGGTTGGTTCGCCGCGCGGAAGCGAGAGGAGAAGTCGTGAGATCACCAGTTCTAAAAATGTTTATTGGTGAAATGGTGCTTGTGATTCTGGCCGGCTGTAGCGCAAGCCCAAGTCCGGAAAATGTGGTCGTCGGTAATCTGGCGCCCGACTTTGCACTCACTTCGCTGGACGGAACCACATTGAACAGTAGCTCGCTCAAAGGCGAGGTCGTAGTAGTGAATTTCTGGGCTACCTGGTGCCAGCCGTGCATGACTGAGATTCCCGAATTGAAAGAGTTCGCGGCTAGTTCGAAAGTCAGGGTCGTCGGCATTGCCCTGGACGAAAATGGTCTCAAGGCAGTGAAGCCGTTCGTCGAAAACCATCAGATCAATTACACGGTCCTGCTCGGCAACCAGGACACATTTCAGCAATTCAACGGGCTGGGCATTCCGTACACGTTGGTCCTCGATCGTTCGCAACGCATCGTGAAGATTTATCGCGGCCCGGCCACAAAGGCATCACTTGAAGCAGATCTAAAGTTGATCGAACGCGGTACCTGATCTCAAAGGCAAACATGGTTGAGAGGAAAGAGTTTTGAGTAAATCAGCCGAGAAACGAGTCACCGAAACGTCTCTGAAGCTTAGGCAGCAAGAGGTCGAGCAGCATTTGGCGCGATTCGGCCTGAGGCTCGGCCCGCGCCGGCTGGGGCGCATCGCGGCCAGACCGGAAGCTGATCAGATGCGCAGACTTCGGAACGCCTTCGGAAGTCTTGGCCCAGTGTTTATCGCCTTTGGCCGTTATCTTTCCACGCGTGTCGATCTGCTGAGCGCGAGAGATTGTCTCGAGCTTGCCTCCCTGCCAAATCGCGCGGAGTGCTCCTCGTTCAATGCCGTTCGATATCTTTTCAGACAAGAGCTCGGGAGTTTTCCCGAGGATGTCCTCCGGGTTTTTGAAGAGGCCCCGTTCGTGTCTGGTCTGTTCGTTCAGCAACACCGGGCCTGGCTGACCGACCACGAGCCAATCACTGTCAAGGTAGTCCACCCTGAAGTTGAAGGTCTGCTTTCCTCCGACATCGAACTGCTCCGGCCCCTGGCACGCTTGTTCTTTAGCCAGGACTGCAACAGCTCTCAGATTGAAAGCGCGATTGAGGACTTTATCGTCACGCTACAACAGCAGACGAACTTTTCATTGCAGGCCAGGGCCGCAATGGATCTTTCGATGGATGCGAAGTCATTCGGAATGCTAAAGGCACCGCGTCTTTATCCCGAACTTGGTTCGTCCAGGATTCTTACGGTTGAGCGATTGCCCGGTCCAAGCGTAGCAGACCTGCTGAAGTCTCTGCCGTCGCCCAACGATCAGGCGGGTATGGAAAGCGCGGTAGCGGCGGAATGTTATGAAGTCGCGCACAGGCTTTGCGTGGTTTGGTTGCGGCAGGCCTTTCTCGGAACTCACTATCCGGTCCAACCTTTGCCCGAGAATATCTCGATTCTAGCAAACGATCAGATTGCCTTTACGGATGGCCCGTGGGCCCGCTTGCCGAAAGACGCCAGGGCTAACCTCTGGGACTATTTGATTGCCGTGGTCACTGAAAATCCGGACCGTGCATATTCGTCATTGCTAAAAGAGCTTACGAGCGGAAAAGAATCGGCCGGCGCGGAGCATCTCGGACAAAGGTTCCGACAGCTTGTGCCTTTCCGGGACAGCGACTGGTCCTACAGCGCCGACAACAACAATCTGGCCGAGTACCTTTTTCTACATTGGAAGCTGGCGAGCCGCGCCGGCTATTGTCCCCGCAGTCACGTTCCTTCTTTTTACCGCGGGTTGTTCGTGCTCGCTACCGTCTCTCAACGGTTGGCGCCACACCGTGATGCGCTGCGTGACGCTTTGCAGAGTGTGAGAGTTCTGGCCGGCGCCGAACGATTCCGCGACCTCTTAAGCGCGCCGCGGCTGGGTGAGCAGATGGATCCATATTTACGAATCATGCTGGACCTGCCTCAGCGATTCGATGACGCACTAACCATGGGCGCTGACGGCAAAGCGCGCATTAGGTTGCAGAAATCCCACACGCGCGGAGCTCGCAGAAAAAAGAATTCGGCGGCAATCGATGTCGTTCTCCTGCTTGCATTTGGGGCTTTGATGATTTTGCTTCAGCGGTTTGCAGCAAATCCGACCCCAAGCCGGTGGTTTACAGCGGGCGTGTTGATGTTCGCTTGTCTGGGGGCGTGGTTGTTGCGGTCATCGAGATGGCGCTGACATTCAGCGCGAGCCAAACAGACCCTGTTAGATCAGACATGAACAGTAGTGAAAACAGTTTGATGGCCTTGATGGCCCAAATGGCCAAACTACCGGTGTCGGCACTGGTTTACAGCTTTGAGATATTTATCAGGACCATGCGGGAAATGCAGCGGATGGCTGACCAAAGTTTCGATGCTTTGGCCGGCGGGACTCGAATGAAATCGGCCGACGCAGCCCGCGAGGATGCTGCGGCATTACGCGGAGCGGGCGACCTTAACAACCAACCAACTCGCGAGGAGGAAAATGTAATGTGGGATGATCAAGACTTAAGCGGAGACGACCTTAAGTACGTCAGTTACTCGATCTTGTTTACCAAGCGCGACCTCGAAGCCACGCTGGAAGAGCAACAGCAGGATCTCGTCAATTATTCAACCAACGGCGGCAGTTACGGCGGTCTGAAGCTTGCCAAGTTCATTGGGAAAGTCATCAACGCCCAGGCCAAGCGGCCCAAAATCTGGGCAGAAAATAATTACCCGGCGAATGCTGCGGATGACTATCACTGGCAAATCCCCGACGAGGACGAGAAATACATTACGTTCATCTATTCAGTCAGTTCTCGTCTCGATCGGCAAGCGGCTGATTATGACAAACAAAAACTTGATGCTCTCAAGGGAATCAAGTCCAGCATTGACGACGTTAGCGCAAAGATCGCTTAGCGGAAACAGCTAGTCACTGCGGTTGCACGAGGAGCGAAGTGCCCGGCTTGCTGCTTGATTTGCGGTTCATTGAATCGTGGGGTGTAGCAAAGTTTGGCAAAGGGAGATGCACAATTATGGGAAACGGACGCGTAGTTGCTGTTGCCAGAGTGAAAGCTAAGAAAGGGGTCGAGGCCGCGCTGAGGGCTGAGTTGTTTTCCATGCGCGAAAAAGCAATCCATGAAAAAGGTTGCCTGGAATTCGCGGTGCACCAGGGCAGGGATGAGTCGTCCCTTTTCCTCTCGTATGAAAAGTGGGGAAGTCAGGAAGATCTTAATCTTCACCTGCAAATGCCCTACATGAAAGCATTCATGGAGAAGGCTCCCGAGATGCTGGTCGGCGCTCCTGAGATAAGTTTGTGGACCGACTGACTGGACAGCTCTAACAACGCAGGCGCGGTGCATTTTCATCGGAGAAATCGTTCGAACCTTTTTGCTCTCTGAATCGCGTCAGAACAGTCCTCATCTCCGGTTTGGAGCCTGGATTGAATATTCGCGGGATGGGTTTGGTTTTCTTGAAGGACTTTACTTAACCAGAGATATTTTTCTGACTTTTCATGGGAGGCAGTGATGAAAGACAAAAAGATAACTGTGTCCGGCCGCATTCAGGCCAGGAAAGGCGTGGAGGAGCAGCTGAAGCAGGCGCTGCTTTCGGTTTTGGGTCCCACACGCGCAGAGCCGGGCTGCATAAATTTCTTTTTGCATCAAGGCCGCGAAGATGAATCTCGCTTCATGGCTTACCAGAATTGGGTCAGCAAAGAAGCGGAAGATGCGCACTATCAGCAACCGTACATGCAGGCATATATGAAAGTAGCTCCCGGCATGCTGGCCGGTGCTCCGGATGTCTCTACCTGGGACCTGATTGACCTTAAGACTAGCCCGGATTCGGGTAAGGAGGAGAAGGAAATGGACAACACATTGGTTAGCGTTCTCGAGCAGCTTGCCGGCGGCATTGGCTCTGCGGGACTGGGTATTCCCATGGACGCTTATGGTGACAAGAAAGGCCGCGAAGAGGTCATCATTCGCTACACCGTGGGAAGGGGTGAGTTCGCGATGTGGAAAGGCAAACTTGTTAGCGCGTTGCATTGCGCAATGTTCAAAATGAACGGAGAGCGAGACGGGACCTTTGAGGGTGTTTGGGAACCTCAAATCGATCCGGTGAAGATGGCTGAGAAGCCTGCTCAACCCCACGATCCCCTAAACAAACCGGAAGGACCATTTCCGCCAACTTACATTGGCGCGTTCACCAAAGCAATCTGGACCTTCGGCGATGACAGCGCGATCATCGGAACTGGTCCAGCTTCGCTTCAACTCGCTGAATTCACCGATGACTCCGCGCTGTTTCTGGTGTCGGTCGCGGGCATCATCGCGAACGGAAAAGGAAAATACAAGGACGCTCGCGGCGTCAAGACGGCGCTTGGGGCTACCTTCATTCCCAAGGGATCTACGTTTCCCGATCCAGCTCCTGGGAACCAGTTCGATGCCGTCACGGTCGAGACTTTCCGCATCGTCCGGGCCAAGTACATTAAGTAGGAGTCATCTGACAGCGACGATGTGGAGCGTCAGGTGAAGCTTCGCTTCCGGGCCTATGTTCCGGAGAGTAACCGCGAGCCGTTTAGATTTTCTGTCGAAGGAGGAAGACGATAATGCGAAACGACCAGACATTGACGGGTGAACTGGCGAAGCTCGTGGACGTCGTGAATGCTCTCAGCACGGGGGTGCCCTCTGCCGCGCAGAGCGATCCACGCGAGGAGGTCATTATTCGGTACACCGTGGGCAAAGGGCGGTTCATGGCTGACGGCAAGTACATCATTCTCCAGTCCAGGATGTATAAGCTCAACGGCGAGGAAGACGGTCATCATGAAGGCGTGTTTGAGTCGGCGGCGAGTCCAACGGAACTAATGCAATGGGTCGAACCTCCGAGCCCGCCACTTGATCAGCCACGACCGGTAGAGCACCCAAAGGCCAGAGCTTTCACGAAAGCAATCTGGACATTTGGCGATGGTAGTTCAATCACGGCCGTCGGCCCGGCGATGGTACATCTCGCTCCTTTTGCCGATGGGTCGGGAATGTTCTTTGTATCGGTGGGCGCCAGTATCACCAACGGAACCGGCCGCTTTGAAGGTGCGTTGGGAATCAAGACTGCGCTTGGCTCGACGAGGCTGGAACAGGTGAAAGGGTTCGGGCCCGGAGTAGAGTTTCCGGGAATCACCATCGAAACTTTCAGGGTCATAAACAAACGCGACCTTGCATAAACGAGCCCAGCGTCCGGTGTTCGGGTTCGTATGGATCGACAGGCAGGAACAATTCTTCTATCGCCTGGTTAGTTTTTTACAGTTCTCCGAAACAGGGGCCGTAATATGAGTCAACAGAGTTTTGTCGAGAGCAAAGGTAACGACCCGGGAATCGGGATACCCAGCCGCGGGCTTGGACCGCCTCCATTTCCGTTGCCGCCGACGTTTCCGCCCGGCGTCAACCCGGAGACTTACAAGCTCAAGGAAGTGACTCGCCTGCTGAAGAGCGCCGCCTACTTCCCCATCTTCAACACACCGAATCCGAATTCACCAAATGAACCGGTGCCACTCATTCCCGGTATTCCGTTTCTTCAGCAATACCTAATGATTGCCGTGCAGGTGAACGAAGAATTACATCGGTTCGAGATTAACGTCGAGGAGGTTGGTTCTCCACCTGAACTGAAGGCGAACAAGCTTGTGGGGGAACCAGTCGCGAACGTGCACATTCGTTGGACGCCAATGCCGGAAAACTTCGAAGCAGCGCCGGGCAAAATGCCTCCAGCGACGATTCTGAACCCTTTTTCTTCGCAACGATTCTGCATACTCGAAGGAAAATTGACATTCAAGGATCGCGACGGCAGCGGCTTCCATGGCTTCGGGACCGGGCGTACTTTTCCAGTGAGCGGCAGCCCCGGTCAACTGCGTATCGGCGCGGTGATCGACATCCTTGAAGGTTTGGGTAGGTTTAAAGGATTGTCCGGGACGGGGGTGATGAACGGTTACATCCAGCCACCAGACAATCTGGGCCTCAATCTGATGATTCGCCTGATGGATCCGAAAGGCAGCCTTATGGCGCATGCCCCGCTGACTCCTCTCGAGCCAGTCGCCGATCCCGATCCCACGGCGGTCTTCATGACCTTCCTGGGTGAGCCCGACCCCTCGAAGAAAGTTGAGCTGAACATTGCTCCGGACGGGACCATTCTGGGTTCAAGAGTCTACGAACTGTTGCGCCTGGTGCACCTTGGCTTCGATCTCTCGAAAGCGGGAGAACTGCACAGCAAAACGACAGAAGGGCCGATTGTTGGTTCAGTGAGCGCGAATCTCTATTTCAATCCGATGAGTCCCAGCCCGATTCAACCTATCCAGACAACGAATGGAGTTTTTACTTTCTTTGATCGACAACGCAAAACCATCGGCACGATCAATTCCAATATGATCGAAGGTCGTGCTATGCGCACCGAACTGGCGGGAGCGCCGATCCCTGTTTTTCGATTTGGGGGGTTCGGCCCGCTCCTGGGAGGCACAGGAGAATTCAGCGCCGTGGATGGCATGATGACGATGAACTCTGCCGTCAGCGTTTTCCCGCGCACCCTCTCGAATTTATACATCTTCCGTCTCTCAGATCCTGACGGGAGATTTCGCGCTCTGATGCATGACCAGTCGCGATGAACGGGGGAAGGTGTGGACGTCTGGGAGGCCATCAACAATCCGGAGTACCGCGATTGCCTGCCGGTCTGGGAACCGCATGACCTGGTTGTGATTGACGACGTTGAGCGGGCTCTTGCGGACGGCCTGGCGTTAAAGAGGTGGTGGGAGGAGAAAGAAGCTAGCGGCTCCTATGCCAATCCATTCGAATTAGTACGCACATACAACCGGGCCGAGCGGGTAACCGGTTTCTTCGATACGGCCTCGCTTAATGGAAAAGATTTTCCCGTCATGGGTCTGGTGCAAGAGATGGTCTTTGACAAGGCCAAGCAGGCCCGGCCCGAACTCGTGCGCGACGAGCTGCGCGAGTTCGTTCTTCATTATTTCATGCGCGTCAGCGCGACGCATGAACCGGAGGTTTTGGTTTCTCGTGATCAGTACTCCAAGGGCGCCATTCAAGTCGCTTTGCAGCCGTTCAGCTTTTGCCAGCAGTCCGTCGACAATCAGTCCGGTTTCGGTTATTCGCAGCTCTATTACAAGCTGCGCGAAAATGGATACACCGGCAAGTTTCCCGCGCACCTACAGGAACGAATTGTCGACCTGCGCCGGATGAGCGACGTTTATGACTGGATCGCGCTTCAAGTAAAGATCTTTGACTTCAATCTTACCTACATGCCTTTCGCAGACAATTTGTTCTCGCTGGTCTTTCCGCAGAAAGAGGAAACCTACATCGCGATCAGCCGTGACTTTATCGTGGATCAGGATCTCCCGGACCCTGAGACTCTGGGAAGATTCAGCATCGGTTATGCGTTACTCAAGCCAGCCCCACGCCCGACCATCTTCGCTTACGGGCCAGGCCATTTCACGGCGGGCTTTCAAACGATAGACTTTGAGATCAATCATCGCGGCGAGACTCGCGCACGACTGGTCTTTGTCGCCAACCCCCCTACCAATGTCGTCAATCTTGATCTTAACCCCGTCAAGTGGGGCTTTGGCATTGCCGACTTGATGACCCTCGGACTGACTTCCCGTTTCCTGGCGCCGGTAAAGAATGTCCTCGAACAAATCCCCCCCCAAATCGGCAACTTCGATCCGGTTATGACTTATATCTGGTTCGTTAACCTTGTGAGCGGCGGACTGGCCAAAGATGAATTATGCGCTTCGCTCAACGCCCTGGAAAAAAATCCGATGCTGGTCACGCATTTCATGGAGCACTATTACTTAATTTCGGGAGCTCTGATGACCTGGCGAAAGGTGCAGAACTGGCTCGATCCGGCTGATGTTCCCGGAGGCGTGAGAGAGGGGACCAGTTCATGACCACGGCGACCGATTTCAAACAAGCGGTGATCCTGTCGGGCGGGGGAGCCTATGGCGCGTACGAGGTTGGGGTAATAAAGGCTTTGTTTACCGGTGAATGTCCGTCGACGAACCACGACTACCTGAATCCCGGCATTTTTTCCGGCACGTCCGTCGGGGCATTCAATGCCGCTTTCCTGCTCTCGCAGCCCGGCGAAAACATGTGCGCCGCCGCCCGTCTGCTCGAGTCCTCCTGGCTTGATCACGTGTCAGAGAATCCGCAAAGCTGCGGCAACGGCATTTTCAGATTTCGCGTCGATCCGTTCAGGTTGATGGATCCCGACTGTCTTTCTCACCCCGAGGCGCGACTCTCTGAACTGGCTGACGACGGTGCCTACCTGATGCGCGACTCGCTCCAAAGGGCGGCAAATTTTTTTTTCAATCGCGGAAGTTTGGCGGGCCGTAGCCTTGAATTGATCGACATCAGTTCGTTCATTACCGGAGCTCCTTTAACCAGGTTGGTCGAAAAAACAATCACCATGGCGAATATTCGCCGGTCAGAGAAAGTCTTGCGAGTTGTGGCGACCAACTGGAGCACCGGCAAGCTCAAGGTATTTGAAAACAAAGACATGACCGACGAGGAAGGCGAGGATGTTTTGCGAGCATCGGCCTCAATACCTGGATTCTTCCACCCAAAAGTGGTCGCGGGCCAGACATACGTCGACGGCGGGGTCCTGATGAATACACCGTTGAAGTGCGCAATCCTCGCGGGCGCCACGATCCTGCACGTAATTTATTTGGACCCGGATCCGAAGAACATTCCCCTCCGCGTTTTGCAAAGCACAATTAGTGTTATGGATCGAATAATGGCGATCGGCGCGGCCGCCAAAGTCGATGAGGATATCGAGACTGCCTCCTGGATCAACGAAGGACTGGAGATTTTCGAGCGCGCCAAGCACAACAAAGCAATCTCCAGCGCCGAGGCGGCGGCTTTTATCAGAGTCGCCGGCCGGATTTACGAAAGAATTGGTGCGGGTTGCCCTTACCAGAAACTCACCATTCATCGTTATCACCCGCATGACGACCTGGGGGGCGGCACGTTCGGTCTGCTGAACTTCGACCGAGCCAATGTGAAGATGCTTATCGACCGCGGATTCAATGATGCGGTGCATCATGATTGTGTGGCCAGTCATTGTGTTCTGCCGACGCGATGATTGATGAAGCCTCCCCAGGCCCAAGTGGAGGACAGGCTCATGAAAGTCGAGCAAGGTACCGAAGACCGTTCACCAAGGTAGGCATTAGACGCAATCACGGTTGCGGCAGCGTGCCCGCGAACGTAAGGAGACGTGACCGGATGACGACAGCGGATCGTCACGACGTATTAATCATTGGCGCCGGCCTGGCCGGATTGGCCCTGGCACGCCAGCTCCTTCTCAACACTGACAAGCGGATCCTGCTCGTCGATCGCCGGACCGAGTTCCCGCCGGCTAAACAAAAGGTCGGCGAGGCAACCGTGCAGCTCTCTGCTTATTACTATGCGCGGGTGCTTGAGCTCGAAGAACACCTCATGCAAGAGCACTATCTGAAATACAACCTGCGCTTCTATTGGAAGACTCCGGGCCAGGCGAACGATTGCTACGAGCACTACAGCCAGTCGTACATCAGAAAGCTCTCGAACATCAACACCTATCAACTCGACCGCAACAAGTTCGAGGGCGAGATGCTCCGCGTCAACCTGGAAAAGCCCAATTTTGAATTTCATCCGGGCTGTTTGGATCTTGACGTGAAGCTGTCTGAAACCGGTGGTCCACACTCGTTCTCTTTCAAGTACGTCAAAGGCGAAGTGTCAGGAGAGGCGACGTGGGTCATTGATACGTCAGGGCGCGGAAGATTTCTTGCCAGGCGTCTGGGCCTCGCGTCCGAAGGCAAGATTCGGCACGGAGCTCACTTCTTCTGGGTCGAGGGGCTGGTCGATATCGAAAAGCTCACGAACCTTTCGCCGCAACAGATTCGGACTCGGCCCGACCGCGCCGCGCTCGGACATACTCCGGCCTGGCAGGCCACCAACCACTTTTGCGCCGAGGGTCTCTGGTTCTGGACGATTCCGCTTCACGGCAAGACCAGCCTCGGCCTGGTGTATGACAATCGGCTCATCCCGCGTGAGCGCATCGACACGATCGAGAAATTGATTGACTGGGTGTGCGAAGAGTTTCCGTTATTTGCGCGCGACCTGCCCTACCGGCGCGTGCTTCACCACACGGCGCTCAAGGATTTCGCGCACGATTGCCGGCAAACAATTAGCCCCGCGCACTGGGCGATCGCCGGCGAGGCGGGCCGCTTTACCGATCCGCTGTACAGCCCTGGCGGTGATTTGATCTCGCTCTACAACACTTTTATTACCGACGCCGTTCAGACCGAGGACGAGGCCGAACTTGCCGGGAAATGCCGAATGTACGAACAGATGATGGAGGCAGTTTATGAGGCCTACGTTCCGACCTATGCGATTAGTTATGACGCCCTGGGTGATCAGGAAGCATTCAGCCTGAAGTACAGCTGGGAGTTGGCCATCTACTTTGCCTATTACGTATTCCCCTTTATTAACGATCTGTTCACCGATCGCCGCTTCCTCGCCGCGTTCATCAACCGGTTCTCGCAGCTCGGCCGGATAAACCGCAACCTCCAGTCCTTCATCAGCGACTTCTTTCAGTGGAAGAAAGAGAGCCGCACGCCGCCGCGCGAGATTATTCACTTCGACTTTACGGATATTAAGCCGCTCGCCGATGCGGAGAAGACCTTCTACCGCGTCGGCGTTTCGGTCGAAGAGGCGCGCCAGGTGCTCGACGAACAACTGGTCAATCTCAAAGAGATGGCACGGTTTATCGCGGCACAAATCTGTGCGTCGGTCATTGGCGACGCGAATGTTTTGACCAACCGCCGGTTTGTCGAAGGCCTCGACATCAGCCGCCTGCTCTTCGATCCCGAAGAGATTCGCAAGTCCTATCGGGCCTGCGCAGAATCAGCGGAAGAATACCCCTGGACACTTGATCCACACGTGCTTCGTTGCCTGATCGAGGGACAGGGCCGGCGCCTCCTCGAAGACGAGCCGGAACTTTTGGCAAGCGTGGGAGCTTAATGATGGAAGACTACGCGCCACTCATCGAACGCGTCTTCTCGTTAACGCCGTGCGAACAATCGTACGAGGTCAAAGACATCGAGGGCGAAGTTCCCGAGTTCGTCCGTGGGTCCTATTACGTGAACGGTCCCGCGCGATTCGCTCGCGGCAACCTGAATTACCGGCATTGGCTCGACGGCGATGGCATGGTCTGCGCTTTGCACTTTGCCGGCGCGCGCGTGCGATTCACTAACCGCTTCGTGAGGAGCGCGAAATTCGTCGCCGAGGAACAGGCCAACGGTCCAATCTTTCGAACCTTCGGCACAAGGTTCGAAACCGATCGATTGAAGCGAGGAATCGCGCTGGAATCCCCGTTGAATGTCAGTGTCTATCCCTATCAAAACTCGGTGCTGGCTTTTGGCGAGCAGGGTTTGCCGTGCGAATTGGATCCGCTCACACTCGAAACGCGCGGCGAATATGACTTCGGCGGCGCCCTCAACGACATCAGCCCTTTCGCTGCTCATCCCAAGTTCGATCCAGTGTCGGGCGAGATGTTCAATTTCGGGATAGCTTACTCTGCGGCGAGTCCACACTTGAATCTTTATCGCTTCGGCGCGGGCGGTGAATTGATTTATCGTCGTCGGTTACCGCTTCCTTACGCCTGCTCGATTCATGATTTCAGTATGAGCCAGAGCTTCGTCGTTTTTTACCTCAGTCCCTACATTCTGGACATGGAATCGTTGGCCCGCGACGGCTGCACATTACTGGAAGCGCTAAAATGGAAGCCGGAGCAGGGTAGTCGGCTGTTGATTGTTTCGCGCGAGACGGGCGAGCAAGTCGCCACAATTCCGCTCGGCAGTCGCTATTGCTTACACCTGGTCAATTGTTTTGAAGCGGACAACGCGCTCACGGTTGATGTGCTCGAGCTCGACCATCCCATCTATGACCAATATCAAGTGATGCCGGACCTCTTCACGGACGTCTGCGAGGGCCG